>WNFV01007582.1_pt1 | contig 23130 bp, 19 predicted proteins | sample 5400101 | NCBI WGS metagenome assembly WNFV01 (sample SAMN13153361, study PRJNA577476) | soil metagenome | isolation source: 115 cm soil or saprolite under grassland replicate 1 | place: USA:California | collected 2016-06-15 | reverse complement strand
CCTCGCGGTGAACCAGTCGACCCTCTATGCGGGCTACCCGTGGCGCTTCCGGCATTTCCGCAAGACCTTCGGCTACGCCAACATGCCCCTGGACGGTCTCTGGCTCCGCGGGCCCTATCTCCACAACGGCTCGGTGCCGAGCGTGCGCGATCTCCTCGAGCCGTCGGCACGGCGGCCCAAGCTCTTCTACCGCGGGAACGACGTGTACGATCCGGTCAATGTCGGCTTCGTGTCGGGCGTGCCCGCCCTCGGCCCGCGAGCGTTCTTCAAGTTCGACACCGCCGTGCCCGGCAATGCCAATGTCGGGCACGAGGGCAAGGCCTACGGCACCGAGCTGCCGCCCGAGGAGAAGGACGCCCTCGTCGAGTACCTGAAGACCTTCTGACGGGAGACAGACCATGGACGCCATGCGGATCTCGGGCTCGTGGAAGAGGAAGATCCTCGTCGCGGTGGTGGTCCTCGTGGTGGTGGGCGCCGTGGGGGGCGTCTTCACCTGGTACAAGTTCTTCCGCGAGGAGCCGCAGCCCGACTGGATCACCAAGGATCCCGACATGCGGTTCAAGTACGGCTCCATCGGGGCAGAGCGGGAATCGGGCATCCCCTACTGGATCTTCTACGTGCTGCCGCGCATGTTCCCGGACAAGCTGCCGAAGCCCGGGGGCCTCGCCGCCCTCGGCGTGTCGTGGGAGCAGGGGCAGGAGCTGCCCATCGGCTTCACCCAGAAAGTGGTGGGCTTTCCGCGCGTGGCCAACAATTGCGCGTCGTGCCATGCCGCGAGCTATCGGACGTCGCCCACGGAGAATCCCGTCTTCGTGGGAGCGGGTCCCGGCCACACCATGTACCTCGAGGGCGTCTTCCGCTTCCTCGTCGACTGCGCGAAAGACCCGCGCTTCAATGCCGACAACATCATGCGCGAGATCAAGCTGGTCACGAGCCTGGGGTGGATCGATCGCCAGATCTATCGCTTTCTCCTCATCCCCATCACCAAGAAGCGCCTGCTCGAGCGGGAGACCCAGTTCGCGTGGGTCTATCGCAAGGACCTGCCCGACTGGGGGCGCGGCCGGGACGACGCGATGAACCTGACCAAGTACTTCCTCCTCAAGCTGCCCATGGACAACAGCACCGGCCCCACGGACATGCTGCCCATCTGGAACTTGAAGAAGTACGACCGCGACGGGACGACCATGAACTGGGCGGGGGACAGCCACGACGCCTACTCGGTCATCATCGACTCCGCCCTCGGCGTCATCGGAGCCGCCCCCAAGAACACGGCGGAATTCCTGGACGAGGTGAAGTGGCTGCAGCAGTATCTCCGCGCGAAGGCGCCGCCGAAATTCCCGTTTCCCATCGATCCCAGGCGGGCGGAGGCGGGCAAGGGGATCTTCGACGCCCATTGCGCGGGCTGCCACGCCAGCGACAAGACGGGGAAGCGCATGCCCCTCGCCGCCGTGGGCACCGACCCCGAGCGGATCTGGAGCTGGACCAAGGACAATGCGGTGGCCGCCAACAAGGCGGTGCGTGATTTCGGGATCGAGCGCAAGGGCCTGGTCGAGGAGTCGCTCGTGGGCTACAACGCGCCCTTCCTCGACGGACTCTGGCTCCGCGCGCCCTATCTCCACAACGGCTCCGTGCCCACGGTGCGCGATCTCCTGATGCCGCCCGATCAGCGCCCCAAGCTCTTCTGGCGCGGCTACAACCTCTACGACCCGGTGAATCTCGGCTTCGTCTCGCAGGGGGAGGAGGCGAAGTACGTCGGCACGAAGTACGACACGACGGAGCGCGCGGCGGGCAATCAGGGCCACGCCTTCGGCACCGGGCTCTCGCCCGCCGACAAGAACGCCCTCATCGAGTACCTGAAGACACTCTAACCGGGCATGATGCGGCGGGGGCTCGCGATGCTCGCTTCGGTGTCTCTCCTCTGCCTCGTCTCCGCCTGTGACCGGTCCCTCCGGTTCCCGCCCGACGATGCCAAGGCGGCCGGGCTCACCGCCGCGGACTTTCCCCAGACCGCCGCCGACGTCTTCCGGGAGATGGACGGCGGGATGTCGCTCACCGAGGACGAGATCAAGGGGCGCAATACCTGGATCCTCTGGACGGCGGGCAATCAGGTCTTCTGGGATCGCATGGCCCGCGAGAGCTACGGGCTCGTCGATCTCCTCAAGACGCTCGACTCCCGACGGCGTCCGCATCGCTTCGCCGAGATGGGGCTCATCAACGAGCCCGGCCTGCGCACGGCCGAGCGGCCCGACGAATTCGGCCTGTGGCTGGACGAGCGGGTCGAGCCCGCTCCGCCCGGCATCGACGAGAAGGTCTACGGTCGATCCGCGGGGGTCATGGGCTTTCGCGTCTATCCGAATCCCGATTTCGACGCCAAGGCCCGGCAGGCCTGGGATCCAGATCGCTACTACGGCGATCCGGTGTACGCCGCCAACCCCGGGCTGATCCGGCCGTACCGCGTCGGCGTGACATGCGGCCTCTGCCACGTCGGCCCGCATCCGCTCCATCCGCCCGCCGATCCGGAGAATCCGCGATGGGAGCATCTCGCCTCCGCCATCGGCAACCAATACCTCCGCGAGGGCAGGGTCTTCGCCCCCGGTACCGAGCGGGGGAGCTTCCTGTGGGAGATGCTCAATGCGCAGCCGCCGGGCACATCGGACACCTCACGCGTGGCCACGGATCACATCAACAATCCCGGTGCCATCAACGCCATCTTCGACCTCGAGGCCCGCTTCGCCATCGCCGTCCCCGAGAAGATGGCCGGAGGAGAGACCCGAAGGGTGCCCCATATCCTCAAGGACGGGGCGGATTCCATCGGCGTAGTCGGCGCGGTGCTGCGCGTCTACGTCAACGAGGGGCTCTACTCCCAGCAATGGCTGACCGACCACGATCCGCTGCTCGGGCTCCGCCCCCAGCGTCCCTTCAGCGTCGAGCAGGCGGCGAAGAATTCCGTCTACTGGCAGGCGACGTCGGACCGGGTCGGTAACGTCGCCCGGTTCTTCGCCCGGATGAAGCCGATGCGGCTCGAGGCCGCCCCGGGCGGCCCCGCGTATCTCACGTCCGATGAGGCAGTGATGAGCCGGGGCAAGACCGTATTTGCCGACACGTGCGCGGTCTGCCATTCGAGCAAGCAGCCTCCGGCGGGGATCGATTCGGGGACCGACGCGGCCGCGCAATGGTATCGGGCGTCGGTGGCGCAGCCGGACTTCAGAGACGACAACTTTCTCTCCACGGACCGGCGCTATTCGGTCTCCCGCATCAAGACCAATGCCTGCCGGGCCCTCGCCACCAATGCCACGGCCGGGCACATTTGGGAGAAGTTCTCGTCCCAGACCTACCAGAGCCTGGAGCCGGTGGGAGTCATCGAGGCCTTCGATCCGCTGAACCCGTCATCGCCCTTCAAGTTCACCGCGCCCGGGCGGGGGCCCGGCTACTATCGCGTGCCGTCGCTGATCTCCATATGGGCGTCCGCGCCCTATCTCCACAACAATTCGGTGGGCGAGTTCACCGGTGACCCGTCGGTCGAGGGACGCCTGCGCGCTTTCAACGACGCCATCGCCAAGCTCCTGTGGCCGGAGCGGCGGCTCGGGCGGGCCTCCGTGTGGACGACCGGCGAGAGCAGCGTGATCCGGATTCGCGAGGCCCTCGTGCCCGCCCTGGTCAAGCCGCTCGGCAGGAACGGCTTCCTGGAGATCGGGCCGATTCCCAGGGGAACGCCGATCAATCTCCTCGCCAATATCGAGCCCCGGCTCGACACGCTGCTCACGTTGATCCCTGCCGTGAATGCCGGTCTGGGCGCGGCGGGGCGTCTCGACCTTCTCAACCCGGCCGACGGCTCGCCGCCGGACGAGGGGAGGAGAAGGCTGGTGACCGCCCTCATGGCTGCGAGCAAGTGCCCGGACCTGATCGAAGACCGCGGCCATCTCTTCGGCGCCAACCTGCCCGACGCCGACAAGCGCGCGCTCATCGAATTCCTCAAGACTCTTTAGCTACGGAGTCGTTGGTGGCTTCACGGGCGGGGTGGGGGGCGTGCCCTCCCTGGACCACCCTGCGTCGCTTTCGTGTGTGGAGTCTCTGCCCCGCCACGAGACTTTCGTTTTCGGCTTCGACCACACGCAGAAGATAGGGGTCCAGGGAGGGCGGGGGGCATGTTCTTCCTGGACCACCCTGCGTCGCATTCGTGTGTGGAGTCTCGATCCCGCCACGAGACTTTCGTCTGCGGCTTCGAGTACACGCAGAAGATAGGGGTCCAGGAAGAACATGCCCCCCACCTCCGCCCTCCACGCTCCGTGGCCACCGATTTCTGGAGCGCGGCGTCGTGCTGTTGCCGAGTCTTCCACACGGAGAGGCGGGAGGGGCAGAGGGGTTTCCCCCGCAGACCCGTATCTTCTGCGTGTTATCGAAGCCGGCGACCTCGATCTCGTGGCGGGCCAGGAGACTTCACACACGAATGCGACTCAGCGTGGTCTGCGGGGGGAACCCCTCTGCCCCTCCCGTCGTGTCATCAACGACCAGGTGAATGACGCGAGCGTCGAGCGCATGCGCGTTTTGGCGTTTGACATCGTCGCGACGGGTGGGAGAGGATGCGCGCAGATTCGTCACAGACGTGGGTGCGAGGAGGGAGACCCTATCATGATCGGACACCGCCTTCGCTTCGTCGCGGCCCTCCTGCCGGTGTGCGTCCTGCTCCTCACAGGCTGCAGCAAGGACCGGTCGGGTCAGGTCCTCGACGAAGCGAGCCGGGCCGGACGGACCGTCGCGTCGTTTCCCGCGGCGGAAGAAGACTACTTCCACGACATGGACGGCGGCCTGCCCCTGTCCCGGGAGGAGATCCAGGGGCGCAACACCTGGATGGTGTGGACGGGCGGCAACGATCGTTTCTGGGACTCGATCACCATCAACAGCTTCGGAAATTTCGACCTCCTCAAGATCGTGTCCTCGCACGCCTCGCTCAAGTTCAGCCGGGACAATCGCTGGAACTATCTCGGGCTGGCCAATGAGCCGTGCTTCGAGAAGCCCACGGGCCCCGACCCCCAGCGCTACGGCCTGTGGCTCGACAAGCGCTCCGCCGGCTGCCCCCCCGATCCCTTCGAGAACGACAAGAAGTATGCCGGGGTGGCCATCGGCGCCCGCGGGAAGAATCTGCCCGCGGGCTCGTTCTACGGCTACGCGACGGGGATCGTGGGCCTGCGCCTCTTCCCGAACCCCGCCTTCGACGAGGCCGCGGCCAAGAAGTGGGACGCGGAGAAGTACTACAACGACGAGAAGTACTATCTGTCCAAGGAGCTCGTCCGGCCCTATCGCGTGGGCATGGCGTGTGCCTTCTGCCACGTGGGACCGAACCCGGTAAAGCCGCCCGCCGATCCGGAGAATCCGAAGTGGGAGAACCTGAGCTCGAACGTGGGCGCGCAGTACTTCTGGGTCGACCGCATCTTCACCTGGAGGTACGACCCCTCCAACTACATGTTCCAGCTCCTGCACACCTCGCGCCCGGGCTCCCTCGATACCTCGCTCGTCTCCACGGACTACATCAACAACCCGCGCACCATGAACGCCGTCTACAACCTGGGCGCACGCCTCGGCATCGCCAAGCGCTGGGGCAAGGAGACGCTCACGGGGGGTGGCCTCAACAACGCCCAGTTCAACGACTACGTGAAGGAGGGGCCGCTCACGGAGTTCTTCCAGCGGCCCGACACGGTGTGGACGCCCCACGTGCTCAAGGACGGCTCCGACTCGGTGGGGGCGCTGGGAGCCCTCAATCGCGTCTACCTCAACATCGGCCTGTTCAGCGAAGAGTGGCTGCTCCACTTCAACGCCCTCGCGGGCGGAACGCCCATCTCGCCCATCGAGATCACGGTGGCCCGGAAGAACTCGGCGTATTGGCTGGCCACGGAGGCGCAGACGCCGTCCATGGCCCTCTTCTTCCTCAAGAGCGCGACGCCGCACTACCTCAAGGACGCGCCGGGCGGCCCCGCCTACCTGACCAGGGACGCGGCCACTCTCACCAAGGGCAAGACGGTGTTCGCCGAGCGGTGCGCGCGCTGCCACTCGAGCAAGGCACCGCCCGCCGCCCCCGGGCTCGATCCCGCCGGCTGCGCGGGGCCCGGCTACCTGTCGTGCTGTGCGCGGCATCGTGATGGCCGACGACTTCCTGAACGATAATTTTCTGTCCACGGACGTGCGGGTGCCCGCGACCCTGCTCGAGACCAATGCCTGCAGCCCGCTCGCCACCAACGCCATCGCCGGCAATATCTGGGACAACTTCTCCTCGAAGTCGTACAAGGACCTTCCGTCGGTGGGCACCATTACCGTCTACAACCCGTTCACCGGCGATCCGCAGCCGTACACGATGCCCGCGGGTGGCCGTGGCTACACGCGCCCCGCCTCCTTGGTGAGCCTCTGGTCGACGGCGCCGTATCTGCAGAACAACAGCGTGGGACGGTTCGATCCGAGCCCCTCCGTGGAGGCCCGCCTGCGCTCCTTCGACAGCTCGATCGAGCAGATGCTGTGGCCGGAGAAGCGGCAGAAGGACGCCGTGCTCGGGGACAAGATCCCCGGCGTCATCGACCGCACCACCGCGCGGAGCTATCTGCGCGTGGCGGGCGGCTATCTGCCTCCGTTCCTGCGGCCGCTCCTCGGGCCGCTCCACCGCTACGTGCCCTGGCTCTTCGGCGAGGGGGGAGTGCAGATCGGGCCCATCCCGGTGGGCGCGCCCGTCGACCTCTTCGGCAACCTCGAGCTCATGCCCGACGCGGGAAGCGCCGCCGACCGGGTCCAGCACGGCGGGGAGATTCTCAAGCTGCTCCTCGACATCGAGCACAACCTGCGCACTCTGCCGCCCCAGGCCACCGACGAGGATGCCCGCAAGCAGTTCGCGGCGCTGGGCGAGCGTCTGTTCAAGCTCAGCAAGTGTCCGGACTACGTGGTCAACCGCGGCCACTACTTCGGCACCGATGCCTTCAAAGAGGAGCCGGGGCTCAGCGACGACGACAAGCGGGCCCTCATCGAGTTCCTCAAGACCTTCTAGTGTCTCCCCAGCCCGGGCAGGCGGATTGCGAGTACGTCGTCGTCGGCTCGGGGGCGGGGGGCGGGACGGTGGCGGCTCGTCTCGCCGAGGCGGGGCGCTCGGTCATCCTGCTCGAGGCGGGGGGCGATCCGAAGCAGCTCCACGGCGCTGATCCCGTGGACCCCGGGGGCAACCGCCTGCCCGACGACTACGACGTGCCGGCCTTTCACAGCTTCGCGTCCGAGAACGACGCGATGAGCTGGAACTTCTTCGTTCGCCATTACGAGAGCGACGCCGCGCAGCGCGAGGATCCCAAGTATCGCGAGGCGTGGGAGGGCGCGCGGGTGGACGGCGTCCTCTATCCGCGGGCAGGCACGCTCGGTGGCTGCACCGCCCACAACGCCATGATCCTGCTCTACCCGCACGACGCGGACTGGGACGACATCGCGAGCCTCACCCGCGATCCCTCGTGGCGCTCCGGGCTCATGCGGAGGTATTTCCAGCGGCTGGAGAACTGTCATCATCGGTGGCCGTATCGCCTGCTCGCCAAGATCGGCATCGACCCCACGCGCCACGGCTGGAATGGCTGGCTCCACACCGAGAAGGCGATTCCGGAGTCTATGTTCGACGACCGGGCCCTCCTCAAGCTGATCGCGGCGGCCTCCCGCGAGGTACTTCTCCAGTTCGACGAGGCGCCTGTCAAGGGCGCGCGGTGGCTGATCAGAGGCCAGCTCGACCTGAACGACTGGCGCCTCGTGAAGCAGAATTCCGTGGGCATCGGCTATATGCCCCTCACCACCCTGGACCATGCGCGGACGGGCTCGCGGGAGCGGGTGCTCGAGACGGCGCGACGCTTTCCCCAGCGTCTCCGGATCGAGCTGAACGCGCTGGCCACGCGCCTGCTCTGGGACGAGGGGGGGCGGGTGGCCGGCGTCGAGTACCTCCGCGGCGAGCGGCTGTACCGCGCCCACCGGCGGGTGAGCGACCGCGCGGGCGAGCCCCGTGGGGTGCGCGCCTCGCGCGAGGTCATCCTCGCGGGCGGCGCCTTCAATACGCCCCAGCTCCTGATGCTCTCGGGGATTGGACCACGCGCGGCGCTCCAGCCGCACGGCATCGCCGTCCGGGTGGATCTGCCGGGGGTGGGCCGGAACCTGCAGGACCGGTACGAGGTGAGCGTGGTGAACCGGATGAGCTTCGATCACTGGGATGTCCTGAAGGACGCCACCTTCGCCAGAGGCGACCAGCACTATGAGGAGTGGGCGCGCCGCCGCTCGGGTGTATACGCGACCAACGGAGCGGTGCTCGGCGTGATCAAGCGCTCCGCCCCGGCCCGGCGGCTGCCGGATCTCTTCTGCATGGCGTTGCTCGGGCGCTTCGACGGCTACTACCCTGGCTACTCACGGGTCTTGGCCGAGCGCCTCAACTACCTGAGCTGGACCATCGTCAAGGGGCATACCAACAATCGGGCGGGCGAGGTGACCCTGCGCTCGGCGGATCCGCGGGATACGCCTCTGGTCAATTTCCGGTACTTCGACGAAGGAAGCGACGTGGCGGGCGAGGACCTCGACTCCGTGGTCCATGCCGTCAAGTTCGTGCGCGAGGTGACCAGGCGCATTCAGAAGGACCACCTCATCGGCGAGGAAGAGTCGCCGGGCGAGCAGGTGCAGTCGGACGACGACATCCGGGAGTTCGCGCGCCGCCACGCCTGGGGGCACCACGCCTGCGGGACCTGCGCCATCGGCCCCCGCGAGGACAACGGCGTGCTCGGCTCCGATTTCCGCGTCCACGGCACCCCGGGCCTGCGCGTGGTGGACGCCTCGGTGTTTCCGCGCATCCCCGGCTTCTTCATCGCGAGCGCGGTGTACATGGTCGGGGAGAAGGCAGCGGACGCCATCCTCGCCGACGCGAAGCGCGCGCCTCAATGAGCGACCACGACAAGAGGAGGACCTGACCATGGCCTACGAGGTGTCCCAGCTCATGAAGATGACGCAGGCACAGCTGGACGAGCTGTTCACCACGAGCGCCCCCGGCGAGATCCCGGACGGCGAGGCCCAGGGCACCGCCATCCTCGCCGCGGGCTCCCACTTCACCCCGGACATCGCGGCCTTCATCAATCACTTCGGCTGGCAGGGGAAGATCTTCGACGCGAAGAAGGGCGTGCTCAAGAACAAGATCCTCGCCTTCGGACTGCACGCCATCATCGCCAAGGTCTACAAGGGTCCGAGCTGGCTCGACGGCAAGGAGTGCATCGTGCTCGACTACTCGGAGACCTCGTTCGTCGCCCACTGGATCCGGGACGAGATCCGACAGATCGAACCCAAGCTCTACCTGGGGAAGGTCTACTGGGACAAGCAGCGCCTGTTCGACTTCGCCCTCAGGTTCTGAGGGCAGAGCCTACGGGGCGGGGATGTCGATCCCGTCCCCGAGGCCGACGCGTCCGGGAAGCTCGAAGCTGTCGGTCTCCTTCTCCAGGAGGGCTACGCCCGCGCATTCGAGGCTGCCCTTGCCCCGGCAGCGCCCGGCGGCGATCTCCCGGATCTTGCCCCCGCGTACCTTGAGCACGATTCCCTCGAGTTTCAGCGCCAAGGTGATGGTGAACTCGAGGCTCCCCACCGGCACCTCCCCCGCGAGGATCTCGATCTTCGGGTGATGCGACGAGGCGATCGAGTGCTCGGTGAGCGAGAGGAGGACCGTCTCCTCGGGCGGGTACTTCGTGGTGTCGCGATACTGCTGGAGCTGCCGGTATTTCTTCCAGCCGCCGAGGAGCACGCTCACGATGTCCACGTCGAGCACGTCGCCGATCTTGGCCTCGATCTCCTTGGCGACCGGGCCCCACTCGATGCCCGGGAGCTTGCCCACGGCCTCCTTGAGCTTGGCGCCGGCCGGGCTCTTCTCGATGGCTTCGCGTGCATCCTCGGTGCGGGCGAGGAGGAAGTCCTTGAGGGTGAGCGCGCTCTCAGGCATCGGCTCTCCGTTCCTCGGCCACGATGGTCGCGTTCGCTTCCACGGTCTGGGATCCGGCGTCGCGGCGGCTGCGCAGGCGGAGGGCGAAACCCTCCGCGGCCGCCCCGTTGGACCGGATCTCCTGCTTCCCGACGTCGCTGTTGGCCACCACGCGCACGCCGGGCAGCCCAGAAGCGGCATGGTGTCCCACTCCATGCCATCGCGCAACTCCGAGCGCGGCGCCCGCCGCGAGCAGCGCTCCCGCCCCCGCCATCACCCAGGTCGTGAGCATACTCACCTTGGCGCGGACGGTCACCGTGCTGCCCGCCGCCGCGCGCACGCCGGGCATCGGCGTTTGCTCGATCACGCGGGCCCGGCTCGGGTTCGAGGGCGGATCGCCCATGACGGCGAGCTCGAAGCCGGCCTCGCTCACGATCTGCCGCGCCTCGTCCAGCGGATGCGTGCGCAGATCCGGGACGGCAAGGAGGGCGGGACCGAGCTCCACGAAGACCGCGGACTTGGCGGCCACCCGCGCGCCGGCGGCCGGGCGCTGACTCGCCACTATCGCGCGCGTCTCATCTGCCGGGCTCTGCCCGCGCACGCGGAGCTCGAGCCTGGCGCTCGTCGTGAGCTGGCGGGCCTCGGGCAGTAGCTGCTGCCGGAGCTCGGGGACGACGACGAGATCTGCGGCTTGGGGAGGAGGTGGTTGAGGAAGCGGCGGGGTTGGCTGCAGCGCCTGGCCCGCCGGCGAGATCTGGACGGTAGCCGTGGTTCCGATGCGCACCCGTGTGCCCTCCGCAGGCGACTGGCCGGCCACCACGGCGTGCGCAGGGTCCGACGGCCATCCCCCCGCCACCTCGAGCCGCATTCGTCTGCTCCTCACCTGCGAGAGAGCATCCATGAGCGGTCTCCCCACGAGCCCGGGTACGAGGACCCACTCGTCCACCGGCGGCGCCGGTGTTGCCGGTCCCACGTGCGGCGGCGCGGTGGGCCCCGGTGGAGGAGCGGGCGGGGGATTGGTCGGAGGCGTCGGGAGAGGTCGAACGCGGACCACGACGATGGTGTTCAAAGGCACCCGCGTGTCTTTGGCCGGCTTCTGCTCGACGACCATGGCCCGCGTCGGGTCGGCCGGCCATCCGCCGGCGACCTCCAGCCTGAGATGCCTGTCTCTGATCCGCCCCTGAGCGTCCGGCAAGATCTGGGGCACGAGATCGGGGACGACGACGAGCTCCTCGGTCTTGATCCAGACGATCACCGTCGAGCCCATGCGCACGCGCGTCCCTGGCGGGGGCTTCTGACTCACCACGATGGCGTACTTCGTATCCTCGGGCGCGCCCCCGCTCACTTCCAGCTTGAGTCCGGCCCTCGCGACGAGGGGCTGAGCCTCGGGCAGCCGGTGGCTCTGCACATCGGGGACGATGGCCGATTCCACCGGCCGCTGGATCTGCACGGTGACCACAACGGTCGTGCCCACGAGCACGCGCGTTCCCGGCGCCGGCTTCTGGTCCATGACGATGGCATGGCTGGTATCCTCGGGCGCCCCCCCGCTCACTTCCAGCTTGAGGCGCGCCGTCTCCACCAGCGGCCGCGCCTCGTACAGCGAATGCTTCACCAGCTCGGGAACGGTCGTGATCCTCCCGGGCACGATGACGGCGCTCGACGGTGGCGTCTGCCGGGAGGCCGTGGCCTGGACGACCACGGTGACGGTGGTGCCCGCGGGCACCGTGGCATCGGGCTCGGGCGTCTGCCTCACCACCACGAACTTGCTCGCATCGGCCGGGGTGTCGCCGCTCACCTGGAGGCGGAGACGCGCGTCCGTGGTGACCTTTTGCGCGTCGGAGAGCAGCCGCTGACGCAGGTCGGGCACCTGTACCTGCACTCGCACGGCGGGAGCCGGAGTGTACATTCGCTGAGCGGGGGGCGCGTCCGAGGTGCCCGCGAAGGCGGGAGCGCCGGGCGAGACGAGGCACGAGGCGAAGGAGGCGAGCCAGAGTATCCGTGAGAGGGGACGCAGGCCGAATAGGCTCATCGGACGTCCTCCACCGCGACCTACCAAGGCGATCTACGTCGCGTCAAAGGGTTGCGTGGCGGGAATCGTCCGGCAATCCGTGGCGACTCCATCCGCCTCCAGCCGATCGGTCATGTGCTTCTTCCGCTGCGCCATGGCGTTGAAGGTGGCGGCCGGGGCGCCGTCCACGTCGCCGTAGAGGCTCCAGGCCTTCACGCCGTTACAGTAGATGATCAGACGCTCGCGATCGGTGCGCGACTTGAAGTCCTCCGGAACGTCGAGGGCGAACACGCCGCCGCGCAGGCTGGAGACTTTCTCGAACTGAGTCTCCAGGCCGTCGAAGAGCTGCTGAAGCGGCTCGAGTTGGGCGGACGGGAGCTTTCCGTTCGAACCCACCTGCCCCTGGATCTTCATGAGCTTGCGAGTCAGCGCGTCTTGCGTGGCCAGCGGCGCGGCGAGGCGGATGAGCGAGCAATCGCGGGGCGCCGAGGCATCCTTGGCCGGCAGAGCTTCACAGGCGGCCATCCCCTCGTCGGTGATAGGCAGCACCAGGCTCTCGCCGGCAGGGCCCGCTTGCCATGCGGCCACCGCCGCCACCCGGTAGAAGGCCACGCGATTCTTCGGCTCGGTGCTCGCCTTCGCGTCGACCTGCGCCTCACCGGCAAGGGTGGCCAGCTGCGACTGTGCCGTCGCGGTATTCTGCTTGGAAAGATCCCGGAGCTTGGTGTCGAGGCTGTCGAGATTTGCCCCCGCGCAGCCGCTGGTCACGAGCGCGACGGCGAGGACGAGCGCCCGCCGGCTCGGGCTCATGCCACGGGTCCTCCGTCGAGAATCTTTCGGATCTCTGTCTCGGTGAGCGGGCCGATCGGACCATCCCGCAGGACGCGGGCGAGGAGCGTCCGGTACAGGAACAGCCACTCCGTGCTCCCGTACCGATCCGGATGCGTGCGCACGAGGTCGCTGAGCGTTCCCGCCAGACCCTTCAGAGCGGACTGATTGTCCACGGCGGACTTGGCGTTGCCGGCGGCGCTCCGAAGCGCCACCGTGATGGCCTCGCGCAGGGTGGCTCCGAACAGCACGCCGCCTCCCTTCCGTCCGCCCTTGGCCAGCTCGGCGCCCGCCACCGACAGCAGATCTTTGATCACCTCACTCCCGATCGCTCCTCCGGGAGTGGCGGGGTCGATCTTGAACAGCCGCTGGGGATTGGCGGCGGCTTCCTCGGCGGCCACGCCGGCGATGGCGAGCCAGTCGTCCGGGGCGAGGAGGAGATTCTTGTCCTCGGCCATCGCCTTGGCCACGCCGCCCGCGATGGCCTGAAGCTCCGTGCTCCCCCCCGCCACCATGCCGGGAGTCTTGGCGGCCTGCGAGAGGAAGGTGCGGGCCAGCTCGACGAGCTGCTGCGGCGAGAGCACGCTCTTGATGCCGCCCGAGGCGGGATCGGTCAGCCCGATCTTGAGTCCATCTACAACCTGCAGCGCCATCGTCCCCACCACGTTCTCCCACGGGCCGTCCTTCTCGAAGAAGCGCGGGCCGTCCTGCTTCAGGGTATCGAGCACGTCCACCGCGAGGGCGGTGCCGAGATCGGAATTGAAGGGCGGGGCAGCGTTCTTGACGGTTCCCGTGACCTTGGCAAAAAGATCGAGCGCGAGCTTGTCGGCAGGCGTGCCCGGCCGACCCAGGAACAGCTCGGGTCTGGCCGCCGCCACGCCGAGGGCGGCCTGATAGAGGTTGATGAAGCCGGCTTCGGTGAACTCCTGCTTGAGCCCGGTGGTGGCGGCCTGCTGCAGCATGGCCTGCGTGAGGGCGCCGATGGCCCGGTTGGGATCGAAGGTGGCGCCGAGGAAAGCCGTGGGATTGGCGGCGACCGTCGAGATGGCTGCGCTCGCCGCGGGCCCCAGCAGGGCATCGGCCACGTCGCGCCACCGGCTCTGCTCGGCGAGGCCGGAGGGGAGCGCGGCGATGATCGGGGGCAGGGTGCTCCGGACGAGCTGCTGCAGATGGTCCTCGCGCACCACGAGGCCGGGCTGATCGTTCAGCGTCTCGAGACCGGCGCGAAGGAAGATGCCGACGAAGCGCTCGGCGAGCTGGCTCTTGGGGCCCATGGCGTCGCCGTCGTCCGGAATCATGTCCGAGAGATTGGTGGCGAGCGCGCCCAGGAGCTTTTCGCCGTTGCCGCCCACGCCGAGCAGGGACGGATCGGCCCCGACGAACTCCAGCCCGATGTCCGCCATGGTGAGGACCATGCGCCCGATGGGCCCCACGGGACCTTTGCCGTCCGCCCACTGCTTGATCATGACGGCGCCGCCGATCTCGATGCCCCGCCGCGACCCCACCTGCTTCTTCCTCGCTTGATCCTCCGCGAAGATCTTGACCGCGCCGATGTAGAGTGCCTCGAGGGCCCCCGGCACGGAGGCGGGCGCGGTGCCGGACCAGTACTTGGCGAACGCCCCGCTCCCCGTGAGCAGATCCTCGTGATCGGGAAGGAACGTGTTGCGGATGAAGTCGATCTGGCGGAAGTCGGCGCTCACCCCGTCGGGGAAAAGGGCGGGGCGGTCGCGCTCGAACTGGTTGACGGCAGAGATGCCTTCGCGAGCGAGGCGGATGAGAGCGCGAATGCCGAAGATGATGAGGGTCGGATCCATGGGGATGCCTCCCGGCCGCGGCTGTGCGGCCCGACAATGCTCGCCTTCGCCGCGGATGTCAACCCGATCGTGCTCCTCTTGCCGGTCGCCGGCGGACGTTTCATGGGCAGGGCGATTGAAAAGCCGGCGGCCCGAGACTATATTCTTCGCGAACGCGTAGCGTGCGACGTCACGCAAGGCTATCGCCGGCAACCGACGGCAGAAGGGGGCTGCATGAGGCTTCATGGGAGCGGGCAGGGTGTGCGAGGGGCGGTGGTCGCGTGTCTGGTGCTCGTGGTGAGCGGCTGCGCGAATCTCGGCGCGGTGCGCGACTTCGCGAGCACGTCGTCGGACGCGGTGCAGTACTCGCATCTCGTGAGCGCCTACGCGGGCACCCCCACGCGCCTCAAGCGCTACGAACCGCAGTCCCAGTGGCCCGAGCTCGATCGTCAGACCACGGAGCGCGAGGGACAGCGTGAGCGCCTGCTCCTGCGCCAGAAGCTGATCCAGGAGTACATGGACGCGCTCGGCCAGCTCGCGGCCGACGATCTCGCCACCTACGACAACCAGCTCGACACCCTGGGCGCCGCGGTCAAGAACGCAAAGTTCGCGGACCAGAACGAGGCGGCGGCATTCTCGGCCGTCTCCAAGCTGCTCGTGAGCGCGGTGACCGACCGCTGGCGCCAGGGCAAGCTCGTGGGCCTCATCGAGCAGACGGAAGCGCCGTTTCAGACCGTGATGGGGGCCATGGTGACCATCGTCGAGAAGGACTTCGGGTCCGACGTCGCCAATGAGCGCGTGGCCCTCGACAAGTACTACACCACCCTGCAGCGCGAGGGCCGGGACCCCGCCGGCCTCGCCGCTCTCGCGGAGTGGCGCGAGATGCGCGACGGACAGCTCCGGGAGCGCGAGTCGGCCATCAGCAGCTACACCACCGTGCTCAAGACCATCGCGGCCGGCCATCACAAGCTGTACGAATCGCGCCACGAGCTGTCGAAGCCCGAGATCAAGGCCGAGATCCACACGTACACGAGGCGTCTCAAGGAAGCATCCACCGCCATCGCCAGACTCTAGACGGGAGGGACCATGCCCCTGACCTCGGCCGACGCGCTGAGTCTCTCGAAGTCCTTCCGCGACCTCTCGGTGGCCATCGGTGACTTCCGGTTCGCGCACTGGGACGCGCTGAGTGAGGCGGACCGGAAGATGCTCGAGGACGAGGAATGGTCGATCCTCAACGCCTCCTCGGACATGGTGACCAAGGCGGTCGGGCTCGCCCTCGACGAGTCTGATCCCGCGGCCAAGAAGGTGCAAGGGGCGACGGCGGCCGCCCTGAAGGCGGTCAAGACGCTGAAGGACATCAGCAAGGTGATCGGTGTCGCCACCGCGACGGTGGGTCTGGCCGCCGCCGTCATCTCCAAGGACCCCGGGGCGATCGCCAAGAACGCGAAGGCGGTCTTTGACGCGGCCACGGCGTGAGCCTGGCCGACATCCGCCACGTCGTCGTGCTGGTTCTCGAGAACCAGTCGTTCGACCGGATGCTCGGCTTCGTCTCCCTGCCTGATCCCCGGCAGAAGCTCGACGGGCTGACCGGCCGCGAGAGCAATCCGGCCTCGCCGCCCAATCCGGACGATCGCGTCACGGTGAGCCGGGCCACCACGGCCAACGCCTATGTGACCGATCCGAGCCCGGGGCATTCCTTCGACGACGCGACCGTCCAGCTCTTCGGCCAGCGCCAGGTCCCCGATCCGCCGGTGCCCAGGAACAATGGCTTCGTGCTGAGCTATTCGGAGCAGCCGGGGCCCGGGGGGCGCCCCATCGGACTCGCGGCGGGCCGAAGCATCATGCAGTGCCTCGACCCCGATCTGGTGCCGGTTATTTCGTCGCTGGCGCGGAACTTCGTGGTGTGCGATCGATGGTTCTCGTCGGTTCCCGGTCCCACCTGGCCCAACCGCTTCTTCTTCCACGCCGCGACGGCCAATGGCCTGCTCGACACGCCCGAGACGGCCGGGCAGCTCCGGTCGACCTTCTTCGGCTCGCCCTACCGGATGCGCTCCATCTTCGAGAACCTGATGGACGCCGGCCATACCTGGAAGGTCTACTACGACGACTACGCGCAGACCTTCGCCCTGCGAAACCTCCATCGCTACGGCGATCGCTTCGCGCGGTTCGACGCCTTCGCCCGCGACGTGGGGAATGGCACGCTCCCCGACTATTCCTTCATCGAGCCGCGGAGCTTCAGCGCCCCCGGCTGGCCCGCCAACGACCAGCACCCGCCCCACTCCGTCCTCGAGGGGGAGAAGCTCATCGCCAGCGTCTACGACACCCTCCGCGGGGCGGAGACCATCTGGCGCCGCTGCCTGTTCGTCCTGCTCTACGACGAGCACGGCGGCTTCTACGATCACGTGCCACCCCCCGCCGCGCTGGTGCCAGACGCGACCTCCGCGGCCACCCCGCATTTCCGCTTCGACCGGCTCGGCGTGCGGGTGCCCGCCATCCTCGTCTCGCCGTGGGTCGGGGAAGGGGTCGCCGATCATACGACCTACGATCACACCTCGCTGCCCGCGACGATCAAGACGATGTTCGGCCTGCCGCACTTTCTCACGGCGCGTGACGCGGCGGCCGCCACCTTCGATCGCAACTTCCTGCCCGAGGCGAGAAGCGTGGCCCTGACCAATCTCAGCGCGCGCGTACCCCGCCCCTCGGGGGAGCCGGGGCCGACCGCCCGAGACCACTCGCAGCATCAGCGCTCCCTCGTGGCCCTCGCCGAAGTGATCGGTTCCCCCGCCGCCGGCGGGGGTGTGGACACGCACGCCCGCGACTTCCTTGATCGGTCTCAAGGCCCATAGCCGTGCCGGAGCTTCGCCCACGCGCTCCCCGGCCGGCGGGGAGGGTGGCGATCGCGCGGCCGCTCGTGCCCGTCGTGGCCGCGCTCATCCTCTGCCTGCTGTGCCGGACCGTCGCCGCCGATGAGCCCATCGAGCAGAGGATGGATGCTCTCTTCGGTGAGCACGAAAGGTATCTGGCTTTCTTCCAGGAGCTGAAGGACGCGGTGATCCGTGACGACAGGAAAGCGGTGGCCGGCCTCATCCACTATCCGCTCGACGTGTTTGCCGGACGCCGGCGCACGGTGGTGCGGACTCCCGCCGAACTCCTGAAGCGCTACCACGAGGTGTTCAACCCGAACGTCATCCGCGCCGTGACGGCCCAGGAGCCGAGTGCGCTGTTCGCGAACTGGCAGGGCGTGATGCTCGGCAACGGCCAGATCTGGTTCTCCGGTGTGTGCGCGGGCAAGGACCGGAACACGCCGTGCGCGGACAAGACGATCAAGGTCATCACCGTCAATACGAAAGCTCCCGGAGGCTAGGCGATGGTGGGCGTCCGGGAACCGGGCGCACCCAGGAGGTGACAGGTGGCGATGCACGTAGGCCAGCGAGGCAAGAATCTGTTCAAGGAATGGGAGGGTCTGGTCACCCATGAGTACCTCGACTCCGGTGGCGCACCGACCATTGGTATCGGCCACCTCCTCACCCGATCGGAGCGGACATCGGGGAAGATCACCATCGGCGGCCAGGCTCTGGACTATCGGAACGGCTTGACCGAGCAGCAATGCTGGGATCTGCTCGACCTGGATCTCGCGGGCAGCGAAGCGGTCGTCAACGAGGCGGTCAAGGTGTCGCTGAACCAGAATCAGTTCGACGCCCTCGTGTCGTTCGTCTTCAACGTGGGCGACGGCGCCTTCCGCAGCAGCACGCTGTTGCGGCTCTTGAATCAGGGGCAGCCTGATCAGGTGCCCGCCCAGCTTCAACGCTGGGTCATGGACAACGGCCACGTGGTCCAGGGGCTGGTCAATCGCCGCAACAAGGAGATTGGCCTGTGGAACACACCGGTGTGAGGGAGGTGGCTAGCCCAGCACGTCCTTCTTGAATTGCTCGAGGACTTTCACGTGCTCGTCGGGTGACGCGAGCCCGAGCCCGACGGTGTGCACGCAGAGGTGAGTGATCCCGCGCATGGCCCGCCACGCCGCGACCTCTTTCGCTCTTTGTTCGGGCGGAACGTTGGCGAGGGCGAGGCGTCCTTCAATACCGAACCGGGACGGATCCCGCCCGGCCGCTTTGATCTCGCCGTGGAGCCGGTCCACGATGGCCTGCGCCTCGGGGCTGGGGCGGAAGTGCGGCATCCACCCGTCCGCGAGCCGCGCGGCCCGGTGGAGGACGATCTCGCTCTCCCCTCCCATCCAGACCGGGATGGAACGTCGGGGAGGCAGGGGATTGATCCCCGCGTCGGTGATCCTGTGCCACTGCCCTTGAAACGTCACGAGCTCTTGGCTCCACAGCGCCCGCATCACGGCGATCTGTTCTTCGACGCGCTTGCCGCGGTTGGTGAAGTCCTCGCCGAGCGCCTCGAACTCCACCGCGTTCCACCCCACGCCCACCCCCAGACGAAGCCGGCCGCGCGACAGGACATCGACGGCAGCCGCCTGCTTCGCCACCAGCGCGGTCTGCCGCTGGGGGAGGATGAGGATGCCCGTGACCAGCTCCACGCGCTGGGTGACGGCGGCGAGATAGCCGAAGAGCACGAAGGGCTCGTGGAACACGTGGCGGTACGTATAGGGGCCCTTCCAGCCGCCCGGGCGCTCCGGATTGGCTCCCAACACGTGATCGAAGACGAGGATGTGGGTATAGCCCATGGCTTCCACCGCCTGCGCGTAGTCGCGAACCGCGGAGGGATCCTGCCCGATCTCGACTTGGGGGAAGACGACGCCGATGTTCATGATCGCCTCCCTACACCCGGAATGACACGTGCTCGGTCGTCCACTGCTTCAAGAGATCGGCGTCCGGCTCCTGAGCGATGCCCGGCACTCGGGAGGTGGCCACCTCACCCGGCCCGCTCAGGACGATCTCGGGCTTGCCGACATCGTTCGTGTAGAAGTAGGACGAGGGGAAGATGTCTCCGGGGTAGGTGAAGTTGGGCAGGGTGGCGAGCTCGGCGCAGATGGCGCCGCCCACGGCGCTTTCCAGCATGCCGCCGACCCAGCAGGGAATGTCGTGCTCGGCGCAGAGCGCCTGGATGTCCCGCGACGCCGTGAGCCCGCCCACGCGCGCCATCTTGATGTTGACCACCCTGCAGCTTCCCAGACGTATGGCCGCCCGCACATGATCCAGGCTCAGGGCGCTCTCGTCGAGGCAGACGGGCGTCTCGATGCGCCGCTGCAGGTCGGCGTGATTGATCAGGCTCATCCCGTCGTCGGCGAGCGGCTGCTCGATCATGGCGAGATGGAAGCGGTCGAGCTTCTTGAAGAGATCGGTATCGGCGGGCGTGTAGGCGGCATTGCAGTCGATGTGGAAGGTGAAGTCGGGGAAGGTGGATCGCACCGCCTCCACCATGGGCAGGTCCCATCCCGGCCGGAACTTCAGCTTGATGCGCGGGAAGCCCTGGTCGATCGCTCCCTGGATCTTCCGGAGCAGGAGGTCGATGGAGTCCTGGACCCCGAAGTCGGCCCCCACCGCCACCCGATCGCGCGTGCCCCCGAGCGCGCGATGCAGGGGCAGCCCGCGCCGCTTGGCGTCGAGCACCCACCACGCGATCTCCAGGGCGGCGCGGGCGAACTGATTGCCCTTCACGAAGGCGAGGCGATCGAGCAGGGCCTCGGCCGTCTCGATGTCCTCGCCGATGATCTTGGGCGCCATGTGCTCGCGCAGGGTGTGAAAGGTGGCCACGGTGTGGTCGGCGGAATATCCGGGGATGTAGGGCGGGCAGCTCTCGCCCCACGCGTAGTGGCCGCCGCCTTCCATGCGTACGAGAATGGTGTCGGTGAAATGCTGGTCGGCATAGGACGTCTTCCAGACGAAGGCGAGAGGAAGCTTGGCCCAGTAGATGTCGATGGTCTCGATCTTCATGCGTGGTCCTTTCGCGCTGGTCCTTGGTGACGAGGGCCGCCTCGTGATGCGAGTCGAGTCTAGGCATGGAATGGACCCGTGTCAAAGGCGACGGGGAACGAACGAAGAGGCTTCCCGGTTCAAGGGGCGCAGGAGGTGAGCTATGGATATCTCCCCCTCGCGGCTCGCGCGGTGGTTGAGCATCGGCACCTCTCTCGCCTGGGCCCTGGGCTGTGCGACCCATGCGCCTCCGCTTTCCCCCGCGCGTATCGATCGTGTGCCGGGCGGACCGTACCACGTCAGAGTTTCCGAAAGCCCGGGGACTGGTCAGAAATACGAGGCGGTGCTCTTCGAGACCGATACAGCCTCCGTCGTCCTCGATGTGCCGACGGTGGAATGGGGGAGTGATGCGCCCGCCGGCGGCTATCAAGCCGGCATGCGACCCGGCGCCGTCGTCTACGAGATCCGGGACACGGCCGGGAAGGTTCACGGCTACCTCATGGTTCCCCCTCAAGCCCGCGTGAGAGTCTGGGACGAGACGCGGGAGCGGGGCGTGCTCGTGGTCACGGTGAGCGACGTCGGAAGCGTGCCCGAGGCAGGAGGTGGCGGGGGTGGCGGAGGGGGAGGCGGCGGCGGAGGGATGTAGCGGAGCTATCGCGCCGGCCTGATCATGAGGGCCGGGGCACGCGAACGTGTCGCATTCTTGACTTCCCTTGCACGCGAACGCACACTGCACGCCTGTCCGCGGAAGAGAAAACCTTCCGGAGCGACGTCGAGGAGGAGGCATGCGGCTCGCAAGCAAGGTGGCGCTCGTCACGGGTGCCCAGCAGGGCATCGGACGCGCCATCGCCGTCGCCCTCGCCCGCGACGGCGCTGATGTCGGCGTCAACTTCCTGGACGATGCCGCGGCGGCCGAGGGCGTGGCCGGCGAGGTTCGCGGCCTCGGCCGCCGCGCCGTCACCGTTCAGGGCGACGTGTCGAAGGCCGCGAGCGTCGAGGCCATGGTCAAGGCGGTAAACGACGCGCTGGGCCCGCCGGAGATCCTCGTCAACAACGCCGGCATCTTCCCTCGGGCGTCATTTCTCGAATTGCCGGAGCTCGAGTGGGACCACGTGCTCGGGGTCAACCTGAAGGGCAGCTTTCTCTGCGCGCAGGCGGTGGCGCGCGCGCTCGTCGCCGCCGATCGACCGGGCGCCATCGTCAACATCTCCTCGTCCGCGGTGCGCGGCGACCCGCGCGGCGTGCACTATTCCTCCAGCAAGGCTGGGATCGTGGGACTCACGCGGGCCATGGCCCTCGCCCTGGCGCCCCATCGCATCCGGGTCAATGCCATCGCCCCCGGCCTCACCGACACCGCGCAGCCGCGCTACGGCAATACGGAGGAGCAGATCGCCGAGCGCGCGCGCGAGATTCCCCTCGGGCGCATCGCCCAGCCCGAGGAGATCGCGAAGGTCGCGGTGTTTCTCGCCTCTCCGGAGTCGGGCTGGGTCACCGGCGAGCTGATCCACGTCAACGGCGGCTTCTACATGGCGTAGAGCGCCGCGGGATCACGCGGGCTTGGGCGGCCACGGGATCTGCAGGGCGTCGAAGCGCCGCAGCCGGTCCTGGCCGAGCGTGCGGTCCCACACGTCGGCCAGTCGCTCGGGTGACCAGGGCTCGGCGCTGGTGGCCGTGCGGAGCGGAGCCTGGTGCGAATAGACCGTCACCTCGGTGCCGCGCACGCCCACGATCTGCCCCGTGATGTGCGCGGCGCGATCGCTCGCGAGGAAGGTGGCGACGGGACCTATGGCTTCGGGCGGCGTGGCCGTGGCAAGCCCCCGACGCTCTCCGGGCAGGCGCTGGGTCATGCGGGTGTCGGCGGTCGGCGAGATGGCGTTGCAGCGGACTCCATAGCGCGCCATGGCCAGCGCCGTCGAGCGGGTCAGCCCCACGATGCCTTCCTTGGCCGCCGAGTAGTTCGGCTGGCCGGGACTGCCTTCGAGCCCGGCGGTCGAGGTGAAGGTGATGATGCTGCCCGATTTCTTCTCGCGCATGTGGCGCGTGGCGGGCTGCATCACCGTGAAATGCCCCTTGAGGTGCACGGCGATGACGGCGTCCCACTCCTCTTCCGACATGTTGAAGATCATCCGCTCGCGGAGAATGCCCGCGCAGCACACCACGATATGCAGGTCGCCGAATTCCTCGAGGGCGAGCTCCACCACGCCGCGGCCGCCCGCCATGGTGGCCACACTCTCCGGGCTCGCGACCGCCTGGCCGCCCGCGGACCGGATGGCCGTCACCACCTCGTTCGCCGGGGCGCTCGACGGATCGGTCCCGTCCACGCCCACCCCGTAGTCGTTGACCACCACCTTGGCCCCGGCCCGCGCCAGGTCCAGGGATACCGCGCGGCCAATGCCTGTGCCGCCTCCCGTGACCACCGCCACCTTGCCATCGAGCAATCCCATCGCGCCGGCTCCTCTCGCTGCGTGAGAGTTCGTGAAGTTGATTCGGAGGCTGAGCGGCCCTAGATGTTTCCTTCCTACGGGCGCAGGCCAAGGAAGTACCGCATAGCTCAGAGGCGCCGTCAAGCCCACTTGGGGATCGAGCTTCGTTTGACCAGTCTACGGTGATCTGGCAGGATCGGCGCCGTGACCAGAGTTACTTCTCAGGACTCGACCGGCGAATGAACGAAGCCGACAC
>WNFV01007465.1_pt1 | contig 23136 bp, 14 predicted proteins | sample 5400101 | NCBI WGS metagenome assembly WNFV01 (sample SAMN13153361, study PRJNA577476) | soil metagenome | isolation source: 115 cm soil or saprolite under grassland replicate 1 | place: USA:California | collected 2016-06-15 | reverse complement strand
GTCTTTCCCTCCGCGGCGAATCGCTCGGATTCCTCCCGCACCGAGTCGAAATCGATCCCTTCGTCCTTGAAGAGGCGCGGACCTCCGACGACCACGCGGTGTCCCGAGACCGACCCGATGACGCCGCGGCCGGTCTTGGACTCGAAGCTCTCGACCGCGGGCAGAGGGATTCTTTTCTCGCTGGCCGCCGCCACCAGGGCTTCTGCCAGGGGATGCGCCGAGCCCTTCTCGATCGCGGCGGCGAGACCGAGCATCTCCTCGCCAGTTCCGGCCACGACCACCCGATCTGTCAATCGCGGCTTGCCCTCCGTCACGGTGCCCGTCTTGTCCAGCAGCACGATCGTCAACGCTCTGGCACGCTCCAGGGCGTCCGCGTTGCGGAAAAGGATTCCGGAACCGGCCCCGCGCCCAGTCCCCACGAGGATCGCCGTCGGAGTCGCAAGGCCCAGCGCGCAAGGGCAGGCGATGAGGAGCACCGAGGCCAGCACGACAGTCGCGAAGAGGGCGCGCGGCTCGGGGCCCGCCACGTACCACGCGACCCAGCAGACGACGCCGATGGCAAGGACGGCCGGCACGAAGACTCCGGCGATCCGGTCCGCCAGCTTCTGGATCGGGGGTTTGGACGCCTGCGCCTGCTCGACTAACCGGACGATCTGTGCCAGAGCCGTATCGCTTCCAACGGCCGTGGCCTCGATTTCCAGCACGCCCTGCTGATTGAGGGTGCCGCCGATGACGCGGTCTCCCGACTTCTTCTCGGCCGGGACGGACTCCCCCGTCACGAGGGACTCGTCCACGGACGACGCCCCCGAACGCACCTTGCCGTCCACGGGCACGGCGTCTCCGGGCTTGACCCGCAGCAGATCCCCGACCGCAACCTCCGAGAGCTCCACTTCCGTCTCCACGCCCTTGCGCACCAGGCGCGCTTTCTTCGGAGTCAGATCCAGGAGCTTGCGGATGGCCGCGGAGGTGCGGCCGCGCGCCTTCGTTTCGAGATAGCGGCCGAGCAGAATGAGCGTCACGATGACGCCCACCGCCTCGTAGTACACGTGCGTGGAACCGGCGGCGGCGAACGCCCGCGGGAAGAATGTGGAGGCCGCGGAGAGAAAGAAAGCCGCCGAAGTTCCGAGGCCGACGAGCGTGTCCATGTTGGCCGTGCGGTGCTGGAGGGTGCGGACCATGCCGGAGAGAAACGGCCAGCCGGAATAGAGATACACGGGCAGAGTGAGGAGGAGAAGCGCGAGGTCGCGGTCGGGGAAATGAATGTTCGCCATCGAGACCACGAGCACGGGCAGTGTCAGCGCCGCGGCAAAGAGCATGCGCCGCAGGACCTGGCGCAGTTCGCGAGAGGTGCGGTCCTCGGCTGTCCCAGGTTCTTCCTCCTCGACCGGTCTTGCTGCGTAGCCGCTCGAGCGCACGGCCTCGATCAGCCTGCGAGTATTCAGGCCTCTTCCGGTCACGTCCGCGCGTCCGGTCGCGAGGTTGACGGCGGCTTCCGACACTCCGACGACCGCCGACAGGGCGCCTTCAATCGTCGCAACGCACGAGGCGCAATGCATTCCTTCGATCGAGAGCGCGACGCGCGACAGCGCGGGCGTGGGAGGCGCCGGGAGCGCGCCGGGAGACGCCGGCGTCATGACCGGCGGCTTGCGCAGGAACGCGGACGCGGGGCCCTTGACCTCGAAGAGCGCTGTTTGCTTTCCTCCTCTCCCTCCTCCGTCGCTCTTTGAGCTACGGAGGACAGGCCCGGGGGAGGTGTGAGTTGAGGGGGCGATCTTCGCCGGGCCCGGCATCGCTTTGGGCCCGCCCTCCAGATACTTCTTGGGATCCCTCGCGAATGCCTCCGCGCAACCCTTCGCGCAGAAGAAGTACGTCCTCCCCTCGTAGAAACGCTTCGCCGCCGCCGAGGGGGGCTTGACGGTCATGCCGCAGACGGGGTCTGTCGCCACAGGATCGGTTGCCAAGGCGACACTAACTCTAACCGTTCTGCGGTCCTGGTCCTTGGTTCTTGGTCCTTAGCCCTTGGTCGCCTGACCAGGGACAAGGGACCAGGGACTAAGGACCTTGTGTTTACCCCGGGACCTGGATACGGGGAAGCACCGGACGCTGGGCTCCGGCCAGGCGCGAGATGAGCGACATCGAGGCCGTGTAAGCGAAGCCGTTGAAGAAAATCAACAGGAATGGCACGCCTGCCCAGTAGTGCTCTTTCACGGCGAAGACGATCGCGCCGAAGAAATAGAGGGCGAGGAGGATCTCGGCTGCGAGCGAGAAGTTGCCGGGAGCCCGGTACTTCTTGCTCCTCCAATCGCCGCCGCTCGCTTCGATTCCGAACTTCGGCGTCCTCGTGAAATCCGTTTTTCGGTTCGTCAGCGCCTCGAGCACCGCGTGGACGTTGTTCAAAGACAGCCCGATCCCAAGCGACAGCAGAAGGGGCATGGACTTCAAAGTCCTCTTCCAGTCGCGGCCGATCTCCGTCTGGGAGGAGATGTAGAACGCGATGAAGGAGAAAGTCGCGCCGAAGAAGAGGGGAAAATCCAGAACGACGAGGCGCGTCCAGCCGATCTGTTCCCGGATGAGGATCGCCGGAACGATCAGGAGAGCCAGCAGCACCACGAGCAGGTGGGAGAAATTGTTGGTCAAATGGAAGAAGGCCTCGGCCTTGACCTTCCAGGGATAGGCGCTCCTGAAGATGGCCGGAAGGAGCTTGCGGCCCGTCTGGATGGAGCCCTTCGTCCAGCGATGCTGCTGGGACTTGAAACCGTTCATATCCACCGGAAGCTCGGCCGGGGCCGTCAGGTCTCTCAGATAGATGAACTTCCACCCGGCCAGCTGCGCCCGGTAGGAGATGTCGAGGTCCTCCGTCAGGGTGTCCGATTGCCAGCCGCCGACCTCCTCGAGGCAGCGCCGCCGCCAGATTCCCGCCGTCCCGTTGAAGTTGAAGAAGCGGCCGGAGCGGTGGCGCGCGGTGTGCTCGATGACGAAATGGCCGTCGAGGAAGATGGATTGAATCCGGGTCAGGAGAGAGTAGTCGCGATTCAGGTGCTCCCAGCGCGCCTGGACCATTCCGACCGAGGGGTCCGAGAAGTAAGGAAGGCTCGCGCGCAGGATCTCGGGCGTCGGGACGAAGTCCGCGTCGAAGATCATCAGGAACTCGCCGCGCGCGGCCTCCAGGCCCGCTTGCAACGCTCCCGCCTTGAAACCCTCCCGGTCCTGCCGCGTCAGATGCGCCATCCGGTAACCGAGCTCCCGGTAGCGCGCGACGACCCGCTCCGCGACCTCGCGCGTCTCGTCGGTCGAATCGTCCAACACCTGGATCTCCAGCAATTCGCGCGGGTAATCGATGGCGGCGACCGCCTCGATCAACCGCTCCACGACATACACTTCGTTGTAGATCGGAAGCTGAATCGTGACGCGAGGCAAGACGGGCAGATCCCCCGCCGGACGAGGAACGTCGCGGCGATGCCGGTAATAGAGCCAGACCATCATCGCACGATGGGTCCCGTACATCGCCAGCAGAGCCAGGACGAGGTAATAGACGGCCAGCGTCGCGACGCGCGCGCTCTCACTCGCCATGATGCTCGATCTCCCCTTTCAAACCGGTGGTTCCTCCTCGCGGCGGCGGAGACCATTGCGCTGGGTTTTCTCGTCCTGCCGGATACCAGGGTTCATCTGGCGCCGTACCTGCTCCTCTTTCTGGCGGGCACGGCAGTCTCGCTTCTCGCCGCGAGGATCTTATCCGCATCGGGTCTGACTTTCCTGCTGTTTTGCGGGGCTCTCCTGCGAATCACCCTGATTGCCCGCGCGCCGGATCTGTCCGACGACGTATACCGGTACCTCTGGGACGCGCGGGTGGCGGCCGCCGGGATTTCTCCCTACGCCCTGCCTCCGAGCGATCCCGCCGTCGCGGGCATTGCCCAGGAGCTTGCCCGGCACGTGGCGCACCCCGAGGTCCCGACCGTCTATCCTCCGGTGGCTCAGGCGGCCTTCCGCGTCTTCGGCTCGCGCGGCCATCTGGTTGTCTGGAAGGCGTTTTCCGCCGCCGCCGACCTGTCGATCGTGGCGATTCTGTGGAGCGGCGTCCCGGGAGCCGCTGCCGCGGCGGCGCTCTATGCCTTTCATCCTCTGGCGGTCACCGAAGCCGCGGGGGAAGGGCATCTGGACTCCCTCGGGGTCGCCTTGCTGATTGCCTGTATGGCTCATATCGCTCGCGGCCGCCGCGCTCTGGCCGGCGTCGCGTTCGCGATGTCCGTCCTCACGAAATACATCTCAATCGTCGCAGCGGTCCCTCTCTTCCAACGCGGAAGAAGCAAGTTTCTGGCCGCTTGCGCGCTCACCGCCGCGGTTCTGTGGCTGGCAGCATCGCGCCCGGGTGTTTCCCCGGTGGGCGGTCTCGGGCAGTACGCCGCGCGGTGGGACTTCAATTCGCCGGTCTACGCCGCGGCCGTCAAGTTGATGGATGTCTCGGACGCTCCCCGAGTGGCAAAGGACGCTTTTCTCGATCTGAAGGCAAGATGGGGTCATCCCGCCTGGACCCTGAGGATCTTTCCGTACTTTTACTCCGCGTTCTTCGCTCGAGTCCTCCTGGGCCTCATTCTCGCCGGCGCGCTTCTCGTCATCGCCATCCGCATCCACGACCTGGAGGCTTGCGTCTTCGCGAGCCTTGCGGCGTTGCTCCTCCTCTCGCCGACTCTCCATCCCTGGTATCTGCTCTGGGTCCTGCCCTTCGCGGCACGGAGACGCGAGCCGGCCTTCCTCTTTCTCTCCTTCTGCGCGCCCCTCTCCTACGCGCTCCTCTATCCGCTGCCCGGCGTCTCGGCCGCGCTGGTCCTGGCAGCCGAATACGTGCCCTTCGCTCTGCTGTTGGGATGGACCATCCTGAAAAGCCAACGACCAGGGACCAAGGACTAAGGACCAAGGACTGAAAGTGACCCGCTACCGCGCCGTGCTCTCCTACGTCGGGACTCATTTCCACGGCTGGCAGATCCAGTCGAACGCACCGAGGACGGTGCAGGCCGTGCTGGAGGAAGCCCTGGCTTGCTTCTCGGGAGAACAGCCACGCGTCGTCGCCGCCGGACGGACGGACGCCGGAGTCCACGCCCATGGCCAGGTCGTGCACTTTGCACTCGAGCGGCGGCGGGAGCCTCGCCGGATCCGCGGCGGCGTCAACGCCCATCTTCCGTGGGACGTGAAGCTCCTCGCGGTCGACGAGGCGAGCCCCGGCTTCGACGCCCGGCGCGACGCCGCTTGGAAGGAGTACCTCTACAGGTGGAGCCGGGCCGCCGTCATCCCGCCCCGGGACGCATTCTTCGTCGCACCCATCTCCCGCAACGCCGACGCCGGCCGGATGCGGGCCGCGGCGGAGCTGCTGCCGGGAGAGAGGGATTTCGGCGTCTTCGGCGCGCAGCTTCCTTCCGGCGAGTCCTTCGTGAGAAAACTCCACTTCGTTGAAGTCGAAGAGTGCGGCGAAGAGATCCATGTTCTCTTCCGGGGCGACGCGTTTCTGCGCGGCATGATCCGCTCGATCTGCGGGCTGCTGGCCGACTCGGGACGCGGGAAGGTCGAGCCGGAGCGCGCTCGGGAGCTTCTCGAGACGGGCGAGAGGAGGCTCCTGTCGCCGAAAGCGCCCGCGAAGGGGCTGACACTCGTCAGGGTGCACTACGAGAAGCGAGAGCCCGACCCATCATGAGACGATCGATCACCATGCGCCGGAACTGGACGAGACGTGGGTTCCTACGGGCGGCCGCTGCCGGAACGTTCGCCGCGACCGGAGCCGCCCGCGCGGTCGCTGCCATGTCCTCGGGAACGCGGCCTGCTTCCTCCCCCCCGTTCACGGCCGACCTGCGCGCGACACTCTCCGCCGCGATGGACGAGATCATACCCGCCTCGGACGGAATGCCAGCGGCGAGCGACGCCCGGGTCCTTCGCTATCTCGAACAGATTTCTGCGAGCGACGGCGGCGTCCGCCGGGACGTTCGCCGCGCTGCGGCGGCCCTCGAACGGCGTTGCCGGCCGCGCCGTTTCGCTTCGCTCTCCGCCGCGCGGCGCGTCGAAGTAATGGACGCGCTTGAGAAAGAGGAGCCGGCCGTTTTCGGCTCACTCAGAGATCATGTCTACGAAGGCTATTACACGAATCCTGAGATCTGGAGCCGCATTGGGTTCGAGTTCTATGGGCCGGAGCGAGCGGGGCCCGGCATGCCGGCGTTTGATGAGAGCGCCGTCGTGCGGGTCCGCGCAGGGCCGCCGCTCTACCGCAAGCTGACCTGATGCCGGCCGAAGTCGCGGATGCCGTCGTTGTGGGCTCGGGCGCCGCGGGCGCGGCCCTGACCTGGCGGCTCGCCTCCCGGGGCGCGAAGGTCGTGTGCCTCGAACAGGGCGACTGGATCTCTCGAGATGCCCTGCCGTCCTCCCGCCGCGAGGTCGAGACGTTTCTCCGACGGGGACCATCGAGCTTCAGTCCGAACTTCCGGCATCTCCCGCAGGACTATCCGGTCTCGACGGTCGGCATCAGCCCGGCGCAGATCGTGATGTTCAACGGCGTGGGCGGGAGCACGATCCACTGGGAGGGACACTTTCCGCGTTTTCATCCGTCGGATTTCCGGGCGCGTTCCTCGGACGGCGTAGCGGCCGATTGGCCGTTGCGCTACGAGGACCTAGAGCCCTACTACGACGTCAACGATCGGATGATGGGCGTATCGGGCCTGGCGGGCGATCCGGCCAATCCACCAAGGGCGCCGCGGCCGTTTCCGCCGCTCGCCCTCGGCAAGCGGGGCGAGGCGGTGGTGCGCGGCTTCGAGAAGCTCGGCTGGCACTGGTGGCCTTCCGACAACGCCATACTCTCGCGCGACTCCGACGATCGACTGGGGTGCGACGCCCGAGGACGCTGCAACTTCGGGTGCCCTCGGAAGGCGAAGGCGTCCGTCGATCTGACGTACTGGCCCGGGGCGTTGCGCGCCGGCGCGCGGCTGCGCACATGGGCGCGCGTCCGGGAGATCACACTGGACGCCCGCGGCCGGGCTCGCGGCGTGCTCTACCATGATCGGAGAGGCGCCCTCCACGAGCAGCTCGGCCGAGTCGTGATCGTCTGCGGAAACGGAATCGGAACGCCTCGCCTGCTTCTCAACTCGCGGTCGCGGCACTTTCCGGATGGGCTCGCCAACTCGAGCGGTCTCGTGGGGCGCAACTACATGGCGCACCCCAGCCACTACGTGGAAGGGATCTTCGCCGAGCGGCTGGATGGCCACGTCGGCATTACCTCGAATCCCTGCTTCAGCCAGGAGTTCTACGAGACCGACGCGAAGCGTGATTTCGTGCGCGGCTATTCCCTCGTGGTGTACGGGCCCTTCGGGCCGCTCTCCCAGGCGTGGGGCGACGCGCGGCCACTGCCCTGGGGGGCCGGGCATCATCGCGAGATGCGCCGGCGATTCGGGCACACGGTCGGCATCGCGATCATGGGAGAAGACCTGCCCGAAGAGACGAACCGTGTCGAGCTCGACTCGGGGCGCCACGATCGCCACGGCATGCCCGCCGCCCGGGTTACCTATCGCTTTGGCGAGAACACTCTGCGCATGCTCGATCACGGGGTGAGCATGGCGCGCCGCGCGCTGGAGGCGGCCGGAGCGGTTGAGCTTGCCCAGGCCCCCGGGCCCGGCGTGTTCGCCCACTTGATGGGCACCGCGCGGATGGGGAGCGATCCGCGCCGATCCGTCGTGGACGCTTGGAATCGCACGCACGATGTCTCGAACCTCTTCATCGTGGACGGAAGCTCGTTCGTGACGAGCGCCGCCGTGAACCCTACAAACACGATCGGGGCGCTGGCGCTGCGAGCCGCCGACGGAATTTGGGACCGCCGGCGGGAATGGAGCTGAGGGTCGGCGGCCGAGAGTTACACTGTTCCCGTGATCGAAAAGGACAACTTGGCGTTACCGGGCACGGCCGAAAGGGAGTTGCTCGATGAGATCGACCTGGCGCGGTTGCCACGACACGTCGCGATCATCATGGACGGCAACGGGCGGTGGGCACGGCAGCGCGGGTCCCCGCGGGTGGAAGGGCACCGGGCGGGGATCGCTTCGGTGCGGGAGACGGTCGAGACCTGCGCGCGCCTTAAGCTCGACGCGCTGACTCTCTACGCCTTTTCCGTCGAAAACTGGAAGCGGCCGCGGTTCGAGATCGTAACGCTCATGTCGCTCCTGAAGGAATACCTGAACCGCGAGCTCGCCAACCTCTTGAAGAACGACATCCGGTTCCGCGTGGTCGGAAGGATGAACGAGCTGGATGCCTCGGTGCAGAAGGAGCTCGCGAAGGGACTCGCGGCCACGTCGTCCTGCCGCGGGATGACCTTCAACATCGCGTTGAATTACGGCGGGCGCACGGAGATCGTGGATGCCTGCCGCTCGCTGGCCAACGACGTCGCATCGGGCCGCCTGACTCCCGAGCAGATCGACGAGGAGACTCTCGGCTCACGCCTGGGCACGGCCGGGCTGCCCGACCCCGACCTGCTCATCCGCACGAGCGGCGAGATGCGCGTCTCCAACTTCCTTCTCTGGCAGATCGCCTACAGCGAGATCTGGGTCACGCCGACGCTCTGGCCGGACTTCCGCAAGCGCCACCTCTTCGAAGCCATCCTCGACTTCCAGAAGCGCGAGCGCCGTTACGGCGGCGTGATCGACGAAGGGCGCGCGCAGGAGATCGGCGAGGATCGAGCCGGCGCCGGCAGGCGGTGACGCGCGTGTGTTCGACGTGCGACGTGCAACGTTCTACGTTGTCGGCCCTCGGAACGTGGAACGTAGAACGTCCTTGAAGAGGGAGGCCGCGGCGGCCGTCGCGATTCCGCTCGTCCTCGCGATTCTTTTCTTCACGCCTCCGATCGTCTTTGATGCCCTCGTCGCCGCGGTCGTGCTCGCGGCGTTGTGGGAGTTTTACCGCCTCGCGGAGAAGATGGGACATCCGGTCGCGAAGACGGTCGGCATGCTCGCGGGTTTATTTTGCATACCAATGGCGCTTCTTGGCAGCGGTTCGAACATCTCCATTCTGGACGTCCCCATCATGACGGGACGTCTGTGGATCACCGCTCTGATCATCTTCGCGCTTCTGTCGTCAATCGCGCCTCTCTTCGCGGGTGTCGTGCCCTCGGCGGCGCTCGGGGGCTCTGCCTCGACGCTCCTCGGCGTCCTTCTGATTGCGCTGCCCGCCACGGCGATGTGTTCCCTGCGTGGCTTCTCACCCCGAGCGGTCCTGTTCCTGTTCCTGATCGTGTGGGGGTGCGATTCCTTCGCGTACTACACGGGCAAGAACTTCGGGCGCCGCAAGCTCGCGCCGGTCGTTTCGCCCAACAAGACGTGGGAAGGGACGATCGGCGGCTTCGTGGGAGCGACGCTCATCGGCGCGGCGGCGGGAACGTGGGGAGTGCTGCCGGAGATGGGGCCGGTCCGCGGCGCCCTGGCCGGGGCGCTGGCGTCTTCGGCAGGACAGATCGGGGACCTTGTGGAGTCGCTCTGGAAGAGAGGAGCGGGTGTGAAAGACTCGGGGACTTTCCTGCCGGGGCATGGCGGGTTCTACGACCGGATCGACTCGCTCCTTTTTGCGGGTCCGGTGGTGGCGGCGTTCGTGGCACGTTTGTAGGACCACGAAGGCGCGACGAGGACTCTCGGCAGGGTGTCGTAGGGAGGCGCTCGCCCCTCCCACCCTCCGTCATGTCCATCGAGAGAGGCGGGCAGCCGACTACCGAGCGTCGTCGGCCGCGCCGGGCGGCCGAGGGACGCGACATGCGGCGGGTCCGCCGCCGCAAACGGCCGCCCCTACGGCGCGAAGGGCGCGACGAGAGCTCTCGAGAGTTCCGCGTCTATAATTTCCGGTTTCCCATGAAGAACCTCGCCGTCCTCGGCTCTACCGGTTCCATCGGGCGGTCGGCGCTCGAGGTGGTCGAGGCTTTTCCGGAGAGGTATCGGGTCGTGGCGCTGGCGGCGGGGCGTTCGGTCGAGAAGCTGGCAGAGCAGGTCGCGCGCCATCGTCCCGAGCTGGTCGCCGTCGCTGGCCGCGAGGAAGCACGGAAGCTCAAGGCGCTCCTTCCCGCCGCGGTCTCCGCGCGGATCGTCACGGGGTACGAGGGGCTGGAAGAAGCGGCGGCGCACGAGAAAGCGGATGTGGTGGTCGGAGGCCTCGTCGGGGCGCTGGGACTGCGCTCGGCGTACGCCGCGGCCGCGGCGGGCAAGCGGCTCGCGCTGGCGAACAAGGAGACCCTCGTGGTGGCGGGGGAGCTGATCCTGTCGGTCGCGGCAAAGAGCGGAGCCGAGATCGTTCCCGTGGACTCGGAGCACTGCGCGATTCACCAGGCTCTGCGCTGCGGCGAGAGAAACGAAGTCGAGCGGCTGGTGCTGACGGCCTCGGGAGGACCCTTCCGGCGGCGGGACCTTCTCACCTTTGACACCATCACCGTCCAGGACGCGCTCGCGCACCCGACCTGGAAGATGGGTCCGAAGATCACGGTGGACTCCGCCACGATGATGAACAAGGGGCTGGAGATCATCGAGGCGCAGTTCCTCTTCGGGCTTGCCTCCGAGAAGATCGCGGTCGTCATTCACCCCCAGTCCATCGTCCACTCCTTCGTCGAGTTCGTGGACGGCTCGTATGTGGCGCAGCTCGGCCGAAACGACATGAAATTCCCTATCCTCTACGCCCTTTCCTATCCCGAGCGGGTGCGAAACAATTTCGGAAGGCTCGACCTCGTCGAAGTCGGCAGGCTCGAGTTCTTCGATCTCGAACCGGAGCGCTACCCCGCGGTCGGGCTGGCGCGCGCGGCGCTCGCGGCCGGCGGCGGCATGCCGGCTGTCGTCAACGCGGCCAACGAGGTCGCCGTCGAGGCCTTCCTGGCCGGGAAGATTTTCTTCCCCGACATCGTTCGGGTGATATCCGAGACGGCTTCCGCCGCCGGCCGGGTTGGTTCGCCGGGGAACCTCGAGGAAGCGGAAGAGATTGACAGGATGGCGCGGCAAAAGGCGGCGGAAGCGATCGAGCGCCCCTCCGCCACAAGACCGGGTTCGATCGCAATCCAAGGAGCACCCGTTTGAGCATCGTCGAAAACACTCTGGCCCTCCTGCTCGTCCTTTCCGTCCTCGTGGTCGTCCACGAGTTCGGGCACTTCGCCGTCGCCAAGGCGTTCGGATTTCCCGTCGAGGTCTTCTCCGTCGGCTTCGGAAAACGGCTCTTCGGAAAGACGTGGCACGGCACCGACTACCGCGTCTCCGCCATCCCGCTCGGCGGCTACGTGCGCATCGTGGGTCTGGGCCCCGACGAGTCCACGCTGGCGGAAGGCACGTCCGCGCAGGCACCGGCCCCCGTCGGCAAACGGTGGCAGCGCGCGTTGATCCTGCTGGCCGGTCCCGGGATGAACCTCGTGCTCGCCCTGGTCCTGCACACGACGGTGTTCGCGCTGGGAGTGCGTGTGCCCGAGTACGAGCTCGAGCCGCCCATCGTCCGGAGCGTCGAGGCGGGTTCTCCGGGCGCGGCGGCGGGATTTCAGCCGGGCGACCGCATCGTCTCGATCGACGGGACGGCGACGCCGCGCTGGAGAGACGCGGAGTTCCTCTTCGGCATGAATGCGCGCCAGAAGCTCGACGTCGAGTTGGATCGCGGCGGCCGGACGCTTCACTTACAGGTCATCCCGCGCGCCGCGAACAAGTACGACATCGGGGACGCCGGCCTGCGCGCCGGCGCGCCGCGGGAGCCCCGCCTCGTCACGGTCCTGGCCGGCGATCCGGCGGAGCGGGCCGGTCTGAAGAAGGGAGACGTCATCGTGTCCATCGCGGGGCGCCCGATACGCGGCGCGCCCGAGGACATCCTGAACAAGTTCATCGGCGCGATCGGCCAGGCGGCTCCCGGCCCCTTCGAGATCGCCTACCTGCGAGATGGGAAGCCGCATGTGACGCAGATCAAACCGCGGCGCGACCCGGACGGTTCCTGGAAGGTCGGCGTGTCGGTCGCCGCGGACCTGAAGGAAGTCACCGAGCGGTTCCCGCCCGGTCAGGCGGTCGTGGAGGGATGGCGGCGGGTCAAGACCGATTTCCGGATGACGCTCTCCATCCTGGGACGCCTCTTCGTCGGCAGGGCGAGCCTCAAGACGATGTCCGGGCCGCTCGACATCGCGAAGTTCTCGGGAGAGGCGGCGCGCACGGGCGCCGTTCCTCTCGTGGCTCTCATGGCGGCGATCTCGCTCCAGCTCGCTATCTTCAACATCCTCCCGATCCCGGTTCTGGACGGCGGCCACCTCTTTCTGCTCACCATCGAGGGCGCGGCGCGGCGGGACTTCTCCCTCGCCGTCAAGGAACGCATCCTTCAGGTGGGCTTCCTCATGATCCTCGCCCTGATGTCGGTCATCATCTACAACGACCTGGCCAAGAACATGCCTGCGAAGTGGTGGCCCTTCTGAGAGAAGTCACGAACGACTCCGGCCGTCCCGCGGATCCCGGGGGTTCAGGGGGCGCCACGCGCCCCCTGCGCATGGACGCTCGCCGGATACTTCGTCAGACCTCCTCTGCGATGACTGAATGAGGCGGGGGACCTTCTGGTCCCCCGTGCCCCTGCGGACGGCGCCGTCGTCGGTCTTCCTCGTCCCGACGAAAAATCTCTTGCGGGAACAATGTGTATCTCGGCGTCAGATCATCTCGTTGCAATAGGCCGCTCATCTCTCAACGACATGCGCGTGTTTCGGCCGGGTGTCCGTGAACTATCCGGGCTAGCTCTGGTGGTGCTCCTCGCACCGTAGGGACGCCGAAGGTAGACTCCGGCCTCGTGTTCCTCCTCGTGCTCCGACTGCTCGCGGTCTACTTCGCGACGGCCGCGGCGAGTCTCTGGTTGGCGCATCGTTTCGTCTCCGCGGTCAGGCTCCGCGTCGCGCTCTTTCTCGCGCTCGCCCCATTTTTGTTGGTGGGCAAGGCGCTCGTGACGGCCGGCGTATACGCGCCCATCGACATCGCTTACGGCGGGTATCCACTGGAGTCGCGGCGTGTGGAGATGGGAATCGTGGAGACGCGAACGCCTCTCCTGTCCGATGTCGTCCATTCCTACATCCCCTCTCGCAAGGCGGTCCGCGACGCGATCAAGAACGGGCGACTTCCGCTCTGGAACCGCTTCAGCATGGTCGGAGAGCCGCTGCTCGCTTTCCAGCAACCCGCGGCCCTGCATCCGGCGACCTGGATCGGCTTTTCGCTCCCCCTGGCGCAAGCGTGGACGTTCGAGATGGCCTTCCGCGTGCTTCTCGCGCTGCTCTGCGGCTATCTGTTCTTTCGCGAGCTCGGATGCGGCGAGTTCGTGTCTCTGCTCGGCGCGGTGGGCTGGGCGTTCTGCGATCATCTCGTCTTCTTTCTCGGCTATTCGGTGGCGGCGGCCCTAGCGCTGTTCCCGCTTCTCCTGCTCGGTCTGCGGCGGCTCGTGCGAGAGCCGGGACCGGTTGCCGTCGCCGTGACCGTCGTGTCTCTCATCTTGATCACGCTGGCCGGACATCCCGAGAGCCTTCTCGACTGTGTTGTCGGCGGAGGAATCTACTTCCTCTTCGAGCTGGCCGGCGTCGGGATGCGAGAACGGTGGCGGGCCCTGGGTCTCGCGGTCCTTGCGGGAGTCCTGTCTCTCGGCCTGACGGCCGTCGTCCTGCTGCCGTTTGCGGAGATCGTTCCCCACACCTGGGCGCACGTGGTGCGGACGAGCCAGTACGCCGCCAGCCGCAAGTCGGCGGATCTGCGGGAGAGCCTTCGCCTGTCTGTCCGGAACATTCTTCCCTATGTGTATGGCGTTTCCGGGCGCGGATTGACCGCACACGGCTATGGTCTGCCGGCGGGATATGCTGGATCGCTCCTTTTTCCGCTGGCGCTGATGGGTCTGACGAGCCGTCGGCGCGAAAAATGGTGCTTTCTGATCCTGCTGTTTCTCGGCCTCTCGCTCTGGGCGCGGCTCCCCGGTGTCGCCGATCTCGTGGGAAAGCTGCCGCTCCTGCGGATTTCGGTCAACGAGTACTTCGTCTTTCTCGGTGCGTTCGGCCAGATCGGCCTGGCGGTGCTCGGCGCGGAGCGGCTGCAGGACTCCTGGCACCGAAGAGCGTATGCCGTGGTCGCACTGGTCTGTGGGGGAGTCGTTATACTCGGTTTCCTCCGATTCCGCCCCCGGCTTCTCCAGTTACAAATGTCCCCCGCCTACTTGAATCACCGGCTCCTGCTTCAGATCCTTCCGTTGATCATCGGCGCGGTCTGGCTGTGGCTTCGAGCGTGGCATGCGGATGTCCGACCAGTGCTGGCGGGACTCCTGCTGATGGCCGTCGCGCAGAGGGGACTCGAAGTGGGAGAGATCTATCCCACGCTTCCAGCCAGGACGTTCTACCCGGAGCTCGACCTGCTTCGCGTGATCCCGCGACAGACTCCCGACCGGAGCGTGGCGGTCGGGTTTACGCTGATTCCCGACAGCTCCGCCCTTTACGAGCTCGAGGACGTGCGCGGGTACGAGGCATTGGTTCTCTCTCGTCTCGTCGAGACCTATCCGCTCTGGTGCGTCGAGCAGCCGGTCTGGTTTAACCGGGTCGACGATCCGACCCGCCCATTCCTGTCATTCTTGAACGTCCGTCACGTCCTCGCGGGTCCGAACTACGCGCCGCCGAAAGGATGGAAGGTCCTCTTTCGGGGGAAAGAGGGAGTCCTGGTCGAGAATCCCAGATCGTTGCCGCGGGTCTTCGTGCCCCGCTCGGTCTTCTACGAGGCCGACGCCGACCGCCGCCTCGAGCTTCTTCGGAGGATCGAGGACTTCTCGGACCGGGGAGTGGTCGGGCAAGCTCCTCCGGCAGGCGTTTGGTCCGGCGACGCGCAACCCAACGGGCAGGCCTCCGTGCGAATGGCTTCCTACCTGTCCGACCGGATAACGCTCGAGACCGAGGTCCTCGCCTCCTCCGTGATCGCCACCTCGGTGCCGGCGTGGCCTGGATGGAAGCTGACGGTGGACGGGGAGAAAGCTGGTTTCCTTTCCTACAACCACGCCTTCCTCGGTTTCCGCCTTCCGGCGGGCCGCCACAGCGTTGTGATGCGCTACCTGCCGGGCAGTTTCGTGGCGGGCTCGGCCATCAGCGCTGCAACGCTCCTGCTCTGCGTGTTTTTCCTCTTCTCCTGGCGGCGGTCCGGCAGAATGAGCACCGGGCGGAATCGTGCGTCGCCTCCTCCAATCGGAGGGAACGGGGCTCGACCGCGGTTGGCCGCAGACTGAAGGCATTGAGCCAACTCGCTCTCTTCCCGGTCCTCCTGGGCCGCGGGCCGATAGCGCGAGGTCAGAGGCCCGGAGGCTCTCACGGGTAGTTCTGCTGCCAGCGCGCTCTCCGATTCTCTGCGGCTACCAGTGGCAGTCGCAAGGTTTTCTTGAAATACTCCGCACCCGACTTTCGGACGGCGCTCGGATTACGGCCTCCGCTGTGGAACCTCGGGATCTGCTTTGAAGAATGCGAAAAGAGTGATGAAAGGGAAACCGCAAATGAAACTTCGATCGAGAGTTGTAGCGATCATCATCGTGATGACGGCAGCCGCCTTTCCGGGCTGCCGGAACAAAGAAACCCCTGGTGCCAGCGGGAGTGCGGCGGCAGTCCCTCAGCCGACAGCGAATCGTCTGCCTTTCGGTGTGCTCGATACGCCTCGAGAGGGCTCGACAGTGGCGAACAAATCCTGGGGCACGGGCTGGGCGCTGGATGACTCAGGCATCTTCCAGGTCACGGCGACCGCCGACAACGGTGCGGTTGCCCCGGCCAAGATCGGACAAGCCTTCCCCGGAGTCAAGGAGGCGCACCCGGAATTGCCGGATAACGATCGGGCAGGCTTCATCTTCGCGCTGCCCGATTTGCCGTCGGGTCCGCACACTTTGAAGGTGGAAATCCTCGCGAAGGACAGCGGCAGGACTGTCCTGACGAGAAGCTTCAACGTGCAGTAGATCCACTCCGCCGGCGCCTGGATCGCGCCGGGGAGCCGGGACCAGACACGCGTCATCCGCGGCGTCTAACGCCCGTGCCTCTCAGTGGCCTCCGTCCTTACGAGGAGCTTCGTCGTCTCAGAGACCGGCGGCGCCCGATGAAGACAATGAAGTCGGGCTCGATCGCGCGAGATCGTGTCAGACGGTCCTCCGCGCCGCAGAGAACCTGAAGCAGCCCGCTGTCGTAGGGTTTCGTCTCGTCGAAGTTGGTGATGATTTCAGCAAGCAGCGGATTCAGGAGTCCGCCGCCATAGGAGTACTCGGCCTCGGCCTCGAAGAACCTTCTCGCCAGGGGAAGAACTTCCTCGCTTCGCACGGCTTCGGTGGGATCATCGGCGGCGAGCCTGGCCGGATCGGTTCGAACCCGACTCCAGAAGAGCCCCCTCCAGTACGGGTTGAATCTCAGGTGATCGGGGATGAGACGAAAGTAGCGGTTGATCAATGCCATCCGGGCGTTGCTGTACTGGAACCGGTTCGGCCCGACGTACTCGTTGAAGAGCAGCTTTCCCTCCGGCGCGAGCGCCTCGTGGATTCGCGCGTAGAGGCCTTCCAGGTCCGTGATGTGATGGAGCACGTCATTGGCGAAGATGGCGTCGAAGGGTCCCTCCGGGAGCGGCTCCGCCTCCAGGTTGCAGACGAGATATCGGATCTGATCCAACCCTTCCTGGCGCGCCGCCTGTCGCGCGGCCGCGACCGTCTTGTCGGCGATGTCACAAGCGGTCAAGGATCCGATTCCGTCTTTCTTCGCCAGGGCCCGCTCGAGCCACCCCGACCCGGCGCCCAGGACGAGGAGACGGTCCACTCTCGGAGGGAGGTGTTTCGCGCGCACCCACGTCAGCCAGTCGCAGTCCGGGCTGCCCGAGACGAGAGTGTGGAGGTACCGGCGCACCGTCGCGGACGCGGTCCACACCATGGAGTTCAAGTTCGCCGTGAACTCCCCATCGTTCCACCGCGTCTGCATGCCGGCCGATTATCCTCGACCTGTGCCGGAAGAGATGCCTCCGGCAGGCCCCGCGAGGGATCTGCTCCGGTTTCTGAGAGGACGAAGCAGCGTGTCCTCAGGAACTTGCCCTCGTCGACCGCGGCCGGCCGGCAATGGTGATGCGAGGACGGGCCAACGGCGGGCTGGACTAAAGTCTAAGACGAACATTCTTGACCCTATTCCCCGCCGGCCGAATAATCCTTGTCCTAACACTCAACAGTGTCGGACATATCGGGGTGAGCATGCATGGAAACAGACAGCAGTCCTCCAGTGTCGGGATTCCGGCGTTAGGAACCTTGTGAAGAGACTGCTCACCTTGGATGGCTCGGAGCTGTTGAGGCAATCATGAAGAAACTCGGATCGGACCTTCGCGCGTTCACGCTGCTGGGAGTGATCGCATTGATGGGCGCGGCGGTCGGTTTCTCGACGACCGGCTACGCCAGGGGGTTCGTGAGCAAGTTTTCTCGACTGGTTGGCGTCCAAAATGGAACGAGCAGGGAAGGAGGGAGCGGCCAGAGTGGGACGAACACGGCGGATGGCGCGGAAGGATTTTCGAGCGAAAACCGGAGCGCGAGGCTGAGTCCAAAACACGAAGCGGCCGCGCCCGTCGGACCTCCCCCAAAAGAATCGCGACTCATCAAGGCCCACTCGTTCGTCGGCGACCTTCGCGACCTGCCATATGTCAAACCTGTTTACAAGGAACGTCCTGAGCGCGAACCGCCCGATACGATCCGTGTTCTCTACGGGTCATCCACGGAAACGCCTGCGGAGGGCGCCGATCAAGCAAGCACTTCAGCTGGCGAACTCGCCGCTTCGGCCCCGGCGCCGATACAGAACTTCGACGGCCTCGACTTCGCCACCTGGGGCGACGGGCACCCGCCAGACCCCAATGGCGACGTCGGCCCCAACCACTACATCCAGGTCGTCAACACCTCCATCGGCATCTACAACAAAGCCGGTACCAGGCTCGCCGCGTTCACATTCGACACCTTCATGAGCCAGGGCCAGTTCGGCAACCTGTGCGACACCGACAACTTCGGCGACCCGGTCGTCTTGTACGACAGCTTCGAGGACCGCTGGTTCATCACCGACTTCGCCTTCCAGCTTGACGCGCAGGGCAACATCAGCCCGCAGCACGTTTACCAGTGCTTTGCCGCGTCCATGAGCGGCGATCCCGTCTCCGGCGGTTGGAATTTCTACTCATTCGAAGTCGCGGGCGGCATCGACGACTATCCCAAGTTCGGGGTCTGGCCGGACGGCATTTACATGTCGGCCAACATGTTCGGTTACGGCGCAGCGTCATCGTTCCAGAACCCGCGGGTATGGGCGCTCAACAAGTTCCAGATGTACGCCGGGGCACCCACCGTCCAGATCGTCTCCTTCGATGCTCCGTCGGCCGATTTCACGATTCTCCCGAGCAACGCCCGCCTACAGGCAGGGACGCCGCCTCCCGGTACTCCCAACTACTTCATCTCAACGTGGGAGTTTCTGGACGCGCTCACCGTGTACAAGTTCCACGTCGATTGGAACAGGATCTCCACCTCGACTTTCACCGGGCCCGCCATTCCCCTCACCGGGAGTAGTTGGCCAAACCAAGCAGTGCCCAATGCGGCGACGCCAGGCAATTCCCTGGATGTTCTCCAGATCCGCGCCATGGCCCAGAACCAGTACACCAATATCGGCGGCGTGGAGTCGCTCTGGACGACTCACACCGTGCGCAGAGCCACAAACGGGTTCGCGGCACCTCGCTGGTACCAGGTTCCGGTGACCGGCGGAAGCGTCGGCGCCAACACCGCTCAAACGGCGACCTGGGACCCCGACGGCGGTAACGCAACATACCGATATGTCCCCAGTCTGGCCGTTGACCGGATGGGCGACGTGGCATTGGGATACACTACGTCCAACAGCACGACCAATCCGGGGATCAAATACGCCGGACGTCTCGCGACAGATCCAGCCAACACGTTCAGCCAGACCGAGCAGACGTTGATTCAGGGGACGGGTACGCAGACTGGTAACTGCGGCGGCTCAACGTGCGCCCGCTGGGGCGACTATACCGCGATGACGCTGGATCCTGACGGTTGCACTTTCTGGTACACCAACGAATACTACGCCGTCGACGGATTAAATGATCTCACTCGCATCGGGTCATTTATGTACCCATCGTGTACTCCCCTGGGCAGCGGCGGGACGGTGCAGGGAGCGGTGACTGACGCCGGCAACAGCAATCCGCTCAGCGGCGCAGCCGTGGCATTCGGGAGCCGGACGACGACCACCAACGGGAGCGGCTTCTACCAGTTCCTGAACATCCCGGCCGGCACGTATCCGAGCATCACCGCCGGTTATCCGGGCTACAACTCCGGAACAGCCACGAACATCGCCGTGAGCGATGGCAACACAACAACGCGGAACTTCTCGCTGACTGCCGCGGCGGCCAGCGCCTGTCTGACAGATACGACACAGGCTGACTTCCAGACGGGCGTGCCGACAAACACCGATCTGACCACCAGCGCAGGCAACGTCATCCTTCTGAACGCCGCGAGCGTCGACCAACATGCTGACGACAATGGTTTCGGGTCCGGCTACGGCTTCACCAGCACATCGTTGCTCGGTCAAACGTTCACCGCCGGTGTGACTGGTCAGCTGGCAAAGGTCGATGCTTTCATTTTCTGCGCCAATTGCTCCGGCCCGAATCCGGACATGACGCTGGAGGTCAGGACCGTTAGCGGAGGCCAGCCTGTGATGACGGCAGGCGGGCTTCTCGCGACTTCGACGATCTCGGGTACGTCGAGCGGTTCCGGGGGCTTCTTTACGTTCCCATACAGCACTCCTCCGACGCTCACTGCCGCAACTCAGTACGGAGTCGTTATCCGGTTGGCGTCGAACCGCACGACGGGGACCCAGGCGTGGCTCTCGAGCAGCGGTGATGTAATGGCGGGGGGCCGCCGGGTCACGTGCAGCACCTCGGCCTGCTCCGACCCGGTAGGGCAGAATAGTAACAGCGACCTCATCTTCAAGAGCTACATGAGGAGCGGTTTCGCGGCGTCAGGGGATTTCGTCTCCTCGGTGAAAGACGCCAATCCGGCTGCCGGCTTTGCGCCCACCTGGACGACGCTGTCCTGGACAAGCGCAGCCCTGCCGTCAGGCACGGTCCTGAAGTTCCAGGCGGCAGCCGGCAACAATGTGAACGGGCCTTTCAACTTCGTCGGCCCTGACGGTACTGCCTCCACTTTCTACACCACCAGCGGTGGGTCCCTTGCTCAATTCAACGGCCTCCGCTACCTGAAGTACAAGGCCTACCTCAGCACGACCAACAGTGCCAACACGCCGGCATTGAACGATGTCACAGTCTGCTTCGCCAACTCGGCGGCAACGGCGACGCCGACGCCGACCAACACGCCGACGAGTACCTCAACCAATACTCCTGTTCCAGCGACGAATACGCCTACCAACACTCCGACCAACACGCCGACGCGGACGCCGACCAACACGCCGACAAGTACCTCAACCAATACTCCTGTTCCAGCGACGAATACGCCTACCAACACTCCTGCTCCGGCGACGAACACCCCGACCAACACGCCGACGAATACGCCGACTCAAACGCCGACGAATACTCCAGTTCCGGCGACGAATACGCCGACGAATACCCCGACGAACACGCCGACGCGGACGCCGACCAATACCCCGACCAATACCCCGACCAATACCCCGACGAACACGCCGACTCAGACTCCGACCAACACTCCTGCTCCGGCGACGAATACGCCGACGAACACCCCGACCAACACGCCGACGCGGACGCCGACCAGTAACCCGACCAGCACGCCGACGAATACGCCGACTCAGACCCCGACCAACACTCCTGCTCCGGCGACGAATACGCCGACGAACACGCCGACGCGGACGCCGACGAACACGCCGACGCGGACGCCGACGAACACGCACACTCCGACGGCTACGCCGACGAACACCCCGACGAACACACCGACCAACACTCCGACGAACACGCCGACGAGCACGCCGACTGGGACGCCGACGAATACTCCTGTTCCGGCGACGAGCACACCGACGAGCACTCCGACCAACACTCCAACGAATATGCCGACGGAGACTCCAACCAGCACGCCGACGCCTTCAAGTCGTCCGGTCGTGGTTGCGTCGAGCGATTTCGATGGGGATGGTCTGGCGGACAAAGCTGTCTTTAGGCCCGGGACGGGGACGTGGTACGTCAAGAAGTCCAATGGCAGCGGGGATCTCGCCGTGCAGTGGGGAGCCTCTGGCGACGTTCCGGCGGCGGGGAACTACGCGGGCGACTCGCGCGCGGATTTCGCGGTGTTTCGTCCTTCCGACGGGACCTGGTATGTGCGTTCTGCCGAGGGGGTGAGCCAACCCCCGGTGCAATGGGGAGCTTCGAGCGACGTTGCGGTTCCGGGTCAGTACGGTGGGGACAACCGGATTGATTTCGCCGTCTGGCGTCCGGGCAACGGGACGTGGTACGTGCGAACGGCGGAGGCAATGTTGCTTCCTTCGGTCCAATGGGGGACAGCCGGCGACATTCCCATGCCGGGTGACTACGACGGGGATGGGTTGACGGATATGGCGGTGTTTCGTCCGTCGAACGGGACCTGGTATGTGCGATTCTCGGGAGGCGGGACGGCGGCGATCGTGTGGGGAGCTTCCGGGGACATTCCGGTCGCGGCGGACTTAACGGGAGATGGGCGGGCGGATTACGGGATTTTCCGTCCCTCGACGGGGATCTGGTTCGTCAAGTCCAGCGCCAGCCTGTCTGACCTTCCGTCGGTTGCCTGGGGAGCATCCGGGGACGTGCCGTTGCCCGCGCAGATGGCGGGCGATGGCCGGGCGGACAATGTTGTTTGGCGGCCGTCGAACGGCAACTGGTATGTGCGCTCAGCGGAAGGCCTCTTCCTGCCGTCGGTTCCCTGGGGAGCCTCCGGAGACATTCCGATTGCTCACTGAAACGATCCGCCTGAGCATCCACGGACCCATTAGCCCGGCAGGGCGGTTTTGCGCCCCGGCTGGCCCGGCCTGAGATGCGAGACGCCAGGGGCTCTCGATGAGCCAGCTCGAGCAGGGTTAGCGGGGGACCCTGGATGTCCCCCGCTCCTTCTCCAGGAACTCCTTCCACCTCTCCACGTACTGTCGCCCGCCGGCGAGGTAGGTGTCGTTGTGCGTGGCGCCGGGGATCACGTAGAAGTCCTTGGGCGGCGCCGCCGACTCGAAGAGCCGGCGGGCATGGCCGGGCGGCACGACGTCGTCTCTCTCGGCGGCTACGATCAGTTTCGGGGCGGTCACACGCGCGATCTTCGCCTCGTTGTCGAACCGCGTACGGATGAGGAACGCCGGCAGGAACGGATAGATCACCTTTGCCAGGGCCGCGATGGAGAGAAACGGGGTCTCCAGGATCAGCGCGAGGCAGGGATGCCGCAGTGCCGTCTCGATCGCGACCGCGCAGCCAAGGGACTCTCCGAAGAGGACGATCCGATCGGGCGGAAATCCTCGATCGGCCGCTGCCCGGAAGATCGCCTCGCCGTCCGCGTAGAGGCCCTCTTCGCTCGGCTTCCCGCTGCTCTCTCCGTAGTCGCGGTAGTCCACGAGAAAAACGTCGAGGCCTGGCGATTCGACCAGGATTCTCACGCGCTCGAGCCGGTGGCTGATGTTTCCGGCGTTGCCATGAAAGAAAAGCAGGGCCTTCCTGCCCGCGCCGTGGATCCACCATCCTTTGAGCCTCGCGCCACCGCTCGACTCGAGCGAGAGCGCCTCCGCCGCCAGCCCGAAGTCCTCGGGTCTTGCGTCGTACTGTCTCTGCGGAAAGTAGATGAAGCTCGCCTCGAGTTCGCGGAGCATCAGGACGAGAACCCCCGTTCCCAGCAGGATCGCCAGCGTACATCCGATTCGGCGAAGCATCGGCCGCGCGTGCACAAGCTAGCAGGTTACTCAAGAGCGGTGTCAGGCGGCGTTGCCAGAGATTTCAAGGGACCCCGGGCTGCCAAGCCCTGGTCTGGCCCGCATAATTCACGAACGACTCCGGCCGTCCCGCGGATCCCGGGGGTTCAGGGGGCGCCACGCGCCCCCTGCGCATGGACGCTCGCCGGATACTTCGTCAGACCTCCTCTGCGATGACTGAATGAGGCGGGGGACCTTCTGGTCCCCCG
>WNFV01002749.1_pt1 | contig 23148 bp, 23 predicted proteins | sample 5400101 | NCBI WGS metagenome assembly WNFV01 (sample SAMN13153361, study PRJNA577476) | soil metagenome | isolation source: 115 cm soil or saprolite under grassland replicate 1 | place: USA:California | collected 2016-06-15 | reverse complement strand
ATCCTCCTGTCGGGTTATTGGTCCATTAAGTTGGAACATTCGGCAATGCTAGTCTATTTGACCATGGCCGGCAACCTGTCGTCCCCTGACTACCACCTGGCCGACCGGATCGCGCTGACCTCGCCGTCTCAGGTGAAGGCGATCAGCCATCCCCTCCGCACTACGATTTTGGGCCTGCTCCACGAGCGGGCGGCGACGGTGACCGAGCTGGCGGTCGCGGTCGAGCGGCCGAAGAGCACGGTCGCCCACCACGTCAAGGTGCTCACCGAGGCCGGATTAGTGCGGGTGGTGAGGACGCGGAGGGTGCGGGCGATCGAGGAGCGGTTCTACGGCCGCACGGCACGGATGTTCTACGTCGGGGTCGAGCGGAGCCCGGACGGCGACGACCTGCCTCGGGACTTCAACGACTTCGAGGTCGCCGCTCGGGAGTCGACCGCGGCGTACCGGGACGGGAAGCTGTGGGGTTTCATCCGGCACGCCCGCATCTCGGAGGCGAAGGCGTCGGAGTTCTGGCAGCGGATGGCGGAGCTGGTGGCAGAGTTCGACCAGCTTCCGCGGTCGGGCGAGACCGTGTATGGATTCGCGGTCGGTGTCTATCCCACCGACTATCCGACGCTACCGGGCAGCCGCGAGTAGAGACACCGTCTAGCTGGCGACTCGCCGCCGCCTCGCTCACAGCCGCCTTCTGCTCTTCGTCGAACGAGGCAGCACCAAGACGAAGCTGAGGATGCCGAACGGTCATGCGCGCGCGGGATCTGCGCGGGATGACCGAGGACCGGTGGCTCGTCTAGCACCTAGACCGGCGACAGAACGTGCCCGTTGCAGCACTTTTTGTGTCCGGCTCGCGCCTGATCTCCCGTGCGGAACCAGCGCGGCGGCCGGCGAGAAGCCGGCGGTCGGCTGCGCCGATGCTGACAACAAAAACCGTGATTTGCAGGATGTTTTCTACGGGAGCGACGGGACTCGAACCCGCGACCTCCGGCGTGACAGGCCGGCGTTCTAACCAGCTGAACTACGCCCCCAGGCCCGGCACAGTCTAGCCGGGCTGGGCCTAGGGCCCGCCCCGGACGTAGATCACCTGGCCGCTGACGTAACCTGCGTCCTCCGAGCAGAGGAAGGCGATCACGCTCGCGATGTCTTCCGGCTCGCCGATTCGCTGCAGCGGGACCTGCTCGGCGGCCATGCGCTGGAAGTCCTCGAAGGAGACGCCGAGACGCTCGGCCGTCTGCTGGGTCATCGCGGTCGAGACGAACCCGGGGGCGACGCAGTTGACGTTGACGTTGAAGCGGCCGAGCTCGATCGCGAGCGTCTTCGTCATCCCCTGGATGCCGGCCTTGGCCGCCGAGTAGTTGAGCTGGCCGCGGTTGCCGAGCGCCGAGGTCGAGGAGATGAGCACGATCTTCCCGCCACCGTGCTCGGTCATGTGCCGCTGCGCCGCCTGGGTGGCGAGGAACGTGCCGCGCAGGTGGGTGACGATCACGGCCTCCCAGTCGTCGTCGGTCATCTTGTAGACGAGGTTGTCGCGGATGATCCCCGCGCACGTGACGAGGATGTCCAGGCCGCCGAGCTCCTCGACAGTACGGGCGACGGCGGCCTCGACGTCCTCGCGCTTCGTCACGTCCGTCGTCAGCTGGAGTCCCGGGGCGTCGGCATCGAAAGCGAGGTCCGCGACCGCGACCTTCGCGCCCTCGGAGGCGAAGCGCGCGGCCGTCGCCTTGCCGATCCCTCGGCCGCCGCCCGTCAGGAGCGCGACCTTGTCGTCGAACCGTCCCATCGAGTCTCGTAGCCTATGTCGCCGTGCACGAGAAGCGCATCGAGATCCGCTGGCGCGACCTGGACGCCTATCAACACGTCAATCAGGCCGTCTATCTCACGTATCTGGAGGAAATGCTCGACGACTGGATTCGCGGCGTGCTCGGCCTCGGCGAGGGCGAGGTCTGGCACTACGTGGCCGCGCATGTATCGATCGACTACCGGGCCGAGCTGCGGCTCGACGACCGGCAGGCGGTGGGCAGCGTCCGGCTCGAGCGGGTCGGGACGAAGAGCGTCACCGTCCACGCCGAGCTGCGCGCGCCGGACGGGCGGCTCGCGGCGGAGGCCGAGCTCGTGATCATCTCGCGCGACCCCGCCAGCGGTGCATCGCAGCCGCTCACCGACGAAGAGCGCTCTGCGTTCACGGCAGCTGCGTGAGGTACCCGCTCGCGCTGCTCGTCGCGCTCGGCCTCGCCCAGATCGCAGCCGGCGCGGGGGCCGCACCCGGGCCGCGTCTCGCGGGCCCGCACCCGTGTCCGGAGGCGGCCGGGTTCACCTGCTCGACGCTGGCCGTGCCGCTCGACCGCACGGGCCGCGTCCCAGGGGCGCTTCGCCTGAACGTTGCGGTCTCCGACAACGCGACCGCGTCCCGCGGGGTCCTCCTCTTTCTGACCGGCGGCCCGGGGCAGCCGGGCGTCCCTAGCGCTACCCGCATCTCGCAGCGGCTCGCGCCTGTGCTCGACGCGTATCGGCTGGTCCTGGTCGACCAGCGCGGCACGGGCGCCGCTGCGATCCAGTGCCCGCGGCTCCAGGCGCAGGTCGGCTGGTCCGACATCGCGCGCCCGACGTCCGCTGCGGTCCGTGACTGCGCGAAGGGCCTCGGACGCACCCTCGGCTTCTACTCCACGCACGACACCGTCGAGGATCTCGACGCCCTGCGGCGCGCGCTCGGAGTCCGGCGCTGGACGCTCGACGGCGTGTCCTACGGGACGTTCGTCGCTACGCGGTATGCGGTCGCCCACCCCGGTGCTGTGAAGGCGCTGGTCCTCGACTCGGTGCTCCCCCACGTCGACCCCCAGGCGGACGACTCCCTGTACCTGGTCGGGCTGCAGGGGACGGCGCGCGTGCTGCGGGCGTCCTGCGCCGAGCTTCGCTGCGGCTCCGACCCCGCGGCGGAGATCGACTGGCTGGTGCGGCACGGTGTTGACAGCGTCTCGCTGTTCGACGCGATCGTCACCTACGAGTTCGTCGATCCGAGCTACCAGGGACTGCTCACCGCGCTGCACGAGGCGCGGAACGGGAATCGTGGGAGTCTGATTTCGTTGATCGCCCAGATGCACCAGCGCAGCTCCGCACCGACCGAGCTCTTCAGCGCCGGCCTGCACGCCGCGACGCTCTGCGCAGACCTGCGGCTGCCGTGGGGCACCGCCACGAATCTCGCGGAGCGCCGCCGGCTGCTCGACCGGCGGGTGCAGCAGCTGCCCGACCGTGCCTTCTTCCCCTACGACCGCGCGACCGCGAAGGAGAACGGGCTCACCGCCACCTGCCTGTACTGGCCGGCGACGCCCGCCGTCGCGAGCCCGCCCGCGAGCTCCAAGCTTCCGCCGGTGCCGACGCTTCTCCTCAACGGCGACCACGATCTCTCCACGCCGCTCGCATGGGCGCGCGAGGAGGCGCGCCGCGCCCCGCGGGGCAAGCTCGTCATCGTGCCGGGGGCTTCTCACTCGATCCAGAGCCGCGAACGCGGGGACGCCGGGCGTAGGGCGGTCCAGGCGTTCCTCCTCGGGAGGGACACAGCGTGAACCTCCGCGAGCACCTCGACGCGATGTTCCGCGGAGAGAGGCCGCCGCCGCCCGTCTCGCAGCTCCTCGGGCTGCAGCTGCTCTCGTACACCGATGGCGAGTGCGTCTTCGAGATGGAGGCGAAGCCCGAGCATGGAAACCCGATGGGAACGCTGCAGGGCGGGCTCATCTGTGCGCTCGCCGACGCGGCGATGGGGATGGCATACGCGACCACGCTCGGCGAGGGCGAGACGTTCACCACGCTCGAGTTGACGATCAACTACCTGCGCCAGGTCGTCACCGGCACCTTGACTGCGACCGGCCGCGTCGTTCACGCCGGGCGCACGATCGGCCTGACCACCTGCGACGTCGTCGACGAGCAGGGACGCCTGGTCGCGCACGCGACGAGCACCTGCATGACCCTCCGCGAAGACCGGAGTCAGGCTCGCACGGTTTAGGCTCACAGAGTGCAGCTCCGCGACTCTCCCGAAGAGGCCGCCTTTCGCGAAGAGGTCAAGGCCTGGATCGGCGCTAACCTCCCGGCCGACCTCCGCGGCCGGCGCGGCGGCGCGTCTCGGTTCGAGGAGTGGGGACGCGAGTGGAGCAAGAAGCTCGGCGACGCGGGCTACGCCGCGCTGACCTGGCCGAAGGAGTACGGCGGCGGCGGAGCGCCCTACTCGCACCAGGCGATCCTGCTCGAGGAGCTCGCCGTGGCGCAGGCCCCGGGGCATATCGGCGTAATCGGAATCGGGATGGCGGGGCCGACGATCATCGTCCACGGCACCGACGAGCAGAAGGCGCGCTACCTGCCGAGGATCCTCTCGGCCGAGGAGATCTGGTGCCAGGGCTTCTCCGAGCCGGGCGCCGGCTCGGATCTCGCGGCCGTGCGGACGCGGGCGGAGCTGCGCGATAGCCACTACGTCGTCAACGGCCAGAAGGTGTGGTCGTCGTACGCGCACCTCGCCGACCGGTGCATCCTCGTCACGCTCAGCGACCCCGACGCCGCGCGCTACCAGGGGCTCACGTACCTGCTGGTCGACATGCACGCCCCGGGGGTGGAGGTGCGGCCGCTGACGCAGATCACCGGCGAGGCCGAGTTCAACGAGATCTTCTTCGCCGACGTCGAGGTGCCGGTCGAGAACGTGCTCGGCGAGCCCGGGCAGGGCTGGCAGGTGGCGATGACGACGCTGATGCACGAGCGGGCCGCGCTCGGTTTTGCACTGGCCGGAGCCTTCGAGGTCGCGGTCGGCAAGCTGCTCGAGCTGGCGCGGGGGCGCGAGGTCGACGACCGGCTGCGCGACCTGATCGCGCAGAGCTGGATCGAGCTGCAGGCGCTGAAGTGGACGAACAACCGCGCGCTGACGCGACTCGTCGAGACCGGCGCGCCCGGGCCTGAGGCCTCGATCCCCAAGCTGCACTGGTCGGAGGCGAACCAGCGGCTCGGCAAGCTCGCGCTCGAGCTGCTCGGCCCCGAGTCACAGGTTTCGGACGGCGACGGCTACTGGCAGTGGCTCCAGCTGCGCAGCCGCGGCAACACGATCGAGGCCGGCACCTCCGAGATCCTCCGCAACATCGTCGCCGAGCGCGTGCTCGGTCTGCCGAAGGGCCGTTAATGTACTTCGCGTTCACGCCCGACCAGGAGGCCTTGCGCAGCGAGGCGCGCCGGTACCTCGAGGAGCGCTACCCGGCCGAGCGGGTCGCAGAGCTCGCCGATTCCACGGAGGGCTGGGACCCCGCGTCGTGGGGCGAGCTGGCAGAGCTCGGCTGGCTCGGCGTGTCCGTACCGGAGGATCAAGGCGGCGCCGGCCTCTCCTTCCTCGAGGAGGCGGTGCTGCTGGAGGAGCTCGGCCGGGCTCTGTACCCGGGGCCGTATTTCTCCACGGTCGCGCTCGCGCTGCCCGCCCTGGCGGCGGAGGAGCGCTCGCGCGTGGCCGCGGGCGAGGCGCGCTGGTCGGCCGAGGTGGAGGAACTCGTGCCCGACCTCGCGCTTGTCGACCGGGTCGTTACCGCCGACGGCGCCGCGCCCGCGGAGGGCCAGACTCTCGAGACGATGGACTCGACGAGGCGGCTGGGCCGGCTCGCACCCGGCCCGCGCGAGCCGCTCCCCGGCGGGATCGACCGGCCGCGCCTGCGGGCGGCCCTTGCGCTGGAGGCCGTCGGCGTTGCGCAACGGGCGCTCGAGTACGGCGTTGCGCACGCGAAGGAGCGCCGGCAGTTCGGCAAGTCGATCGGCGTGTACCAGGCCGTCTCGCACTCGTTGGTCGACAGCTTCATGGCGACCGAGCTCGCGCGGTCGCTCGCCTACTGGGCGGCCTGGTGTGTAGCCGAGGGCGACCCCGAGCAGAGGGCGGCGGCGGCGGCGGCGGCGAAGTCGTACGCCTCCGAGGCCGCGGTGTCGGCGTGCGAGCGCTCGATCCAGGTGCTCGGCGGGATCGGCTTCACCTGGGAGCATCCGCTCCACCGCTACTACAAGCGCGCGCAATGGATCCAGGCGTTCGACGGCTTCCCCGCAACGCAGCGGGCGGAGGTCGCGGATCTCCTCCTCGCCTAAGACCGTCCTGATCACTGGCGCGTCGTCCGGGATCGGCGCGGCCTGCGCGCGTCGGTTGGCCGCGGCGGGGTGGCAGGTCTACGCGGGCGTGCGGCAGCCGGGCGACGCTCCCGACGGCACGACGGAGCTGTTGCTGGACGTGACCGACCCCGAGGCGGTTGGCGCCGTACGCTTCGACCTTCTCGACGGCGTCGTCAACAACGCCGGGATCGCCGTTGCGGCGTCGCTGGAGGATCTCCCCGTCGCCGAGCTTTGGCGGCAGCTGGAGGTGAACGTGCTCGGCCAGCTCGCTGTCACGAAAGCGGTACTCCCGGCGATTCGCAAGGCTGGCGGCCGTGTGGTGATTGTCGGCTCGATCGGCGGCCGCAGCGCGCTGCCGTTCATGGGCGGGTACGCGATCACGAAGTTCGCGCTCGAGGCGATGGCAGATTCGTTGCGGCTCGAGCTCGCGGCGGACGGGATCGAGGTCGCGCTCGTCGAGCCCGGTTCGATCGCGACGCCGATCTGGACGAAGCCGCAGCCGCTCGCAGACGGGGTCTCCGAGCGCTACCGGGCTCGGCTCGAGAAGTTTCGGGCGATCGCCGCCGCCCGCGCCGCGAAGGCGGCGTCGCCCGACCAGGTCGCGCAGGCGATCGAGCACGCTCTGACGGCCCGGCGGCCGAAGACCCGCTATCTCGTCGGGCGCGACGCTCACATCCGAGCAGCGATCGAGCGGCTCCCCGATCGCCTCCGCGACCGCGTCCTCACCCGCGCGTTGCTCGGCGCATAGCCGCGCCGTACGATCTCGGCATGCGCGGGCAAATGATGGACTTCCAGCTGACGCTGCCCCACCTCCTGCGGCGCGTGGAGACGTACTTCGGCGACAAAGAGATCGTCACCCGTCGCTCCGACAAGAGCTTCCACCGCTACGCCTACCGGGACATGACCCGCCGCGCGAAGCAGCTCGCCGTCGGGCTCGCGGGCCTCGGACTGGAGCGAGGCGAGCGCGTGGCCACGCTCTGCTGGAACCACTACCAACACATGGAGGCCTACTTCGGGATTCCGTGCGGCGGCTTGACCCTGCACACGCTCAACCTCCGTCTGCACCCGAACGACCTCGGCTACATCGCCAAGCACGCGGGCGACCGCGCCGTGATCGTCGACAAAAGTCTCCTGCCGTGTCTGGAGCAGTTCCAGGACGCGACGGACATCGAGCACGTCCTCGTCGTCGAGGACTCGTACGAGGAGCTCCTCGCGGGTGCCTCGGCCGACGGGTGGCGCGACCCGGAGTTGGACGAGAACGAGGCGGCTGCGATGTGCTACACGAGCGGCACGACGGGCATGCCGAAGGGCGTCGTCTACTCGCACCGCTCGACGCTCCTGCACACCCTCGGCGTCGCGGCGGCGAATCCGCTCGGTCTGGGCGTCTTCGAAGGAGACGTGATCATGCCGGTGGTGCCGATGTTCCACGCGAACGCGTGGGGCTACCCCTACCTGGCGACGCTGCTCGGGGCGAAGATCGTCTACCCCGGGCCGCACCTCGACCCGGAGAGCCTGCTCGACGACTTCGTCCAGGAAGGGGTGACCTGGGCGGCCGGCGTCCCGACGATCTGGATGGGAATCCTGGCCCTGCTCGACGCGAACCCGGGCAAGTGGGATCTGTCCAGGATGAAGGGGATGCTCGTCGGCGGGTCGGCGGTGCCGCGGGCGATGATCGCCGGCTTCAAGCAGCGTCACGGCTTGCAGATCGTTCACGGCTGGGGGATGACCGAGACATCGCCCGTCGCCTCCGAAGCGACGCTGCCGGGCGATCTTGCCGAGGCCGACGAAGAGACGAAGTTCGACTACGTCGCGCTCCAGGGCCTGCCGCTCCCGCTCGTCGAGCTGCGCGCCCGCGACGCGGACGGGAACGAGATCCCGTGGGACGACGAGGCGATGGGCGAGCTCGAGATCCGCGGCCCGTGGGTGGCCGACGGCTACTACGACACGCCGGAGCAGGCCGACCGCTGGACGGAGGACGGCTGGTTCAAGACCGGCGACATCGTTTCGCTCCACCCGCGCGGCTTCATCCACATCCAGGACCGGTCGAAGGACGTGATCAAGTCCGGCGGCGAGTGGATCAGCTCGGTGGCACTCGAGAATGCGCTGATGGGGCACCCGTCGGTGGCGGAGGCGGCAGTGATTGCCGTCCCGCACGAGAAGTGGGACGAGCGGCCGCTGGCGGTGTGCGTGCTACGCGAGGGCCGGACGGCGACGGCGGACGAGCTGACGGAGTTCCTGGCGGGCAGCTTCGCCAAATGGTGGCTGCCGGACGGCTTCGAGTTCGTGGACGAGATCCCGAAGACCGCGGTCGGCAAGTTCCGCAAGACGGCGCTCCGCGAGATGTTCGCCACGCCCGTCGCGCGTGTTCCGTAGCGCGCTCGTCACCGGCGGGGCGTCGGGGATCGGCGCCGCAACGGTCGCTCTCCTGGAGGCGGAGGGAACGAAGGTGCAGGCGCTCGATCTCACGACGGGGTTCGACGTCGGCGACTCGGCAGCGTGGGAGGGGGTGGGCGCGGTCGACTTCGCGTTCCTGAACGCAGGCGTCTCGACCGGCGAGACCGATCTCGCCGAGCTGAGCGACGAGACGTACCGCCGGGCGCTGGCCGCGAACGTCGACGGCGTTGTCTTCGGCGTCCGGCGGCTCGCTCGGGTGATGCAGCCCGGCTCGTCGATCGTCGCCACCGCGTCGCTCGCCGGGCTCCTGCCGATGTGGCTCGACCCGATCTACACGCTGACCAAGCACGCGGTGGTCGGGTTGGTGCGGTCGGCCGCGCCGCAACTGGCCGAGCGCGGGATCCGGATCAACGCGCTCTGCCCCGGCTTCGCCGACACGCCGATCGTCGACGATGTGCTGAGGGAATGGGTCGCTGACCAGGGGATCGGGCTGATCCCGGCCGAGCTGGTGGCAGAGGCGGCGCTGGTGGCCGCACGCTCGGAGGAGACAGGGCAGGCGTGGGTCGTCCAGCCGGGGCGCGAGCCGCTGGTCTACGAGTTCCGCGGCGTCCCCGGGCCGCGATGAGCGTCTATCGGACGCCGGACGAGCGCTTCGCGGGGTTGCCCGGCTTTCCCTACGAGCCGCACTACGTCGAGCAGGAGGGGCTGCGGATGCACTACCTCGACGAGGGTGGCGGCGATCCGGTGCTCTGCCTGCACGGCGAGCCGACCTGGTCGTTCCTGTACCGGAAGATGATTCCCGTGCTGGTCGGCGCGGGACGGGTCGTGTGCCCCGACTACTTCGGGTTCGGCCGCTCCGACAAGCCGACCGAGCTCGGCTGGTACGGGTTCGACCGCCACTACGGCTCGATCCTGCGGCTGGTCGAGGAGCTCGACCTGCGCAAGCTGACGGTCGTCGTGCAGGACTGGGGCGGCCCGATCGGGTTGCGCCTCGCGGTCGAGCACCCGGAGCGCGTCGAGCGGCTCGTGATCATGAACACCGGGATCGGGGGCGGGAAGCCGCCGAGCGAGACCTGGTTGCGCTTCCGGGACGTCGTGCGGGCGGCCGGCGGCGACTTCCAGGCCGGACGGCTGATCCGCACGAGCGCGATCCGGGGCCTGGCGGACGAGGTGGTCGCTGCCTACGACGCGCCGTTCCCCGTCGCGGAGTCCAAGGCGGGCGTGCTCGCCTTCCCCGAGCAGGTGCCGACCGAGCCAGATCATCCGAACACGGCGCCGTTGATGGCAATCCGCGAGGCGCTCGAGTCGTGGGAGAAGCCGGCGCTCGTCCTGTTCGGCGACTCGGATCCGATCTTCGCCCCACGTGTCGCCGAGCGGATTGCGGAGTGGATCCCGGGCGCTTTTCCGGCGGAGCTGATCACAAACGCGGGCCACTTCGTCCAGGAGGATGCAGGCGAGGAAGCAGCCGAGCGAATCGTCGAGTTCCTGCGAACCACGAGCTGACGAGCACCCGACCGAGGGTTGCTGAATTTCTCGATTCGCCTACGCTGTGAACCGATGGCCGAGCTCGCCGCCCGCGTGCGAACCGCCCCTGTGCGGGCGGCCCTACGCCGCGGGTTGATCGACAGCCACCTTCCTCTCGGCCTCACCGCCGGTGTGTTCATCGGGGGCCTGGCGTTCGCAAACGGAGGCTACTTCCCGGTCGCCTGGGGCTGGTCCGGACTTGCCTTACTCTGGCTCACGGCGATCGCGCTCGCCCTCGACGTCGCGGTCGAGACGGGAACACGGGAGCGGTTGTTCCTCGCAGCGCTGGCAGGCCTGGCGGTCTGGGTGTCCCTCTCGCTGCTCTGGACGAGCAGCGTGCCGAGAACGGTCCTCGAGAACGAACGGATGTTGGTCTATCTCTCGGCTGGCGTTGCCGGTGTGCTGCTGCTGCGGCGAAGCTCGGTGCCTGCTCTCCTCATCGGCATCTGGTCCGCGATCGCCGTCGTCTGCATGTACGGCCTTGCGACCAGGCTCTTTCCGGACAGGCTCGGCGTCTTCGACCTCATCTCGGGCTACCGCCTCTCGGAGCCCGTCGGCTACTGGAACGCCTTCGGCGTTCTCGCCGCAATGGGCACCTTGCTGGCCCTCGGCCTCGCTGCCCGGAGCGGACCGGCGGTGCGCTGCATCGCCGCCGGATCGACCGTCGTCCTCACGCTCACGCTGTATTTCACGTACAGCCGCGGCGGCTGGGTCGCGTTCTTCGTCGGGCTCGCCGCGGCGATTGCGCTCGACCGGCGCCGGCTCCAGCTGGTCACGACGGCCCTGGTGCTCGCCCCCTGGTCCGTGATTGCAATCTGGATCGCCTCGACATCGCCGGCGCTCACCCGCCAGGGAGCCGCACTGGCGTCGGTGACACGCGACGGGCACGGTCTCGCGGTCATCGCCATCGCAATGGTCGTCATAGCGGGGCTCGCCATTCTCGTCCTCGACTGGCTCGAAGCGGCCGTATCGGTCCCATACACGCTCGAGCGGCTGTACGCCGGCACACTCCTCTTCATCCTGGCCGCGTCGTTGATCGTCGTCTCCGGCCGGTACGGGCTGCCCCCGACGCTAATCAGGAAGGCCTACCACGCATTCAACGTCTCGGGGCCGCCAGGCGGCGGTCTCAACAGCCGCCTGTTCAGCTTCTCTGGAAGCGGACGGAGCGAGCTGTTCCATACTGGTTGGCAGCAGGCGGCAGACCACCCGGTACTCGGCGGCGGCGCCGGCACCTTCGCCGAGTACTGGTTCCAGCATCGGCGTGTCGCTGTCACTGTGCACGACGCGCACAACCTCTACCTGGAGACGCTCGCCGAGCTCGGGCCGCCGGGGCTGCTGCTGATCGTGTTCATGCTCGGCGTGCCGCTGGCCGCCGTGAGACGAGCACGGTCGTCACCCCTGGCTCCGATCGTCTTCGCCGTGTACGTGGCGTTTCTGCTGCATGCGAGCATGGACTGGGACTGGGAGATGCCCGCCATTACCCTCAGCGCCCTGTTCTGCGGGCTCGCGTTGCTGGCGCTGGCGCGCCGCAGCGGCGAGCCGAAGCCCAAGCCGCTGCAGCCTCGGGTGCGCTGGACCGCCCTGGGCGGAACAGCTGCGCTCGTCGCCTTCGCGCTGCTCGGTCTGCTCGGCAACGCCTCGGTCTCCGCCAGCTCGAAGTCGACAACCGCGGGGCACTTCGACCGCGCGGAGTCGCGGGCCCGGCGGGCAATGCACTTCGCACCGTGGTCCGCTGAGCCCTGGCGCAAGCTCGGCGAGGCCCAGGTCAACGCGGGCGATCTCCCCGCCGCGCGCGCGAGCTTCCGCAAGGCGATCGAGAAGGATCCTCGGGATTGGACGCTCTGGTTCGAGCTCGCGGAGGCGAGCCGAGGCACGGAACGTCTGCGTGCGCTCACCGAAGCCTCGCGCCTGAACCCAAGGAGCCCGGAAATCGCCGATGCCCGGGCAAAGACTCAGGGGAGCCGATGACGCGCGACCCGCTCGCGAACCCCGAGGCGCTCATCCGGCGCGTCTACGCCTTTGCGGCCTACCGGCTGGGCGACGGGCCCGACGCAGAGGATGTGACAAGTGAGGTGTTCGAGCGCGCCCTCCGTTACCGCTCGAGCTACGACCGCTCAAAGGGCGAGCCGGTGGGCTGGCTGCTCGGCATTGCTCGCCGCTGCACGAGCGCCGCGCTCGCGGCCCGTGCGGCAGACGAGCCTGCTTCCGGGATCGTGGAGGCGACGGACGACCGTCGAATCGAGGAGGACAGTATTCGCCGCCTGGCGCTCGCCGCAGCGGTGGCGCAACTCGGCACGAGGGATCAGGAGCTGATTGCGCTCCGGTTCGGGGCTGACCTGACCGCCGCGCAGATCGCGCGGGTCGTGGACTCACAAACCAACGCCGTCGAAGTAGCCCTCCATCGCGCACTCGGCCGGCTGCGGTCGATCCTCGACGACGAGAAGACCGAGGACGTCGTCACGCCCCAGATAGCGGGGTCGGGCGCACGGTAGCCCGGCTACTCGGTGTAAGGGTTTACCCGCCACCGGCGGTATCTCTATTAGGAACCAGTGCAATTCCAAGGGAGGGGACAACATGAGACACATCTGGAACCGTAGGCAGCTTGACCTCGAGAGCGAGCTTCGCGGGAGTCGCTCCGAGCCTCGCGCCGATTTCGTCACGGCGCTGGCGGACGAGGTGCGAAGCCGGCCGCGGCAGCGCTCGCGGGCGGGCCGCGTCGGCCTTGCGTTTGCTCTGTCCGGGCTGATCGTCGTGGTGCTCGCGTCATTCGGAGGCATCGGCTACGCCTCCTCCGCCGCCTCGCACGCGGTGAAGAAGCCGACCGCGGCAAAGCACGCGCAGATCGCCTCCAAGTCCGCTGCGCAGGCGCAGTACGGGCAGTTCACGCCACCGACGGTGGAGCCCAAGGCTGCCGCAGCGGCGGCGACGCAGACGAAGGTGAAGCCTGCAACTCCGAAGGCTTCGCAGCTGCCGTTCACCGGGCTCGCGCTCTGGATGCCGCTGGCGATCGGTTTCCTGTTGCTCGCGACAGGGCTCGTCCTGAGGACGCGCAGCCGGCGGCACAGCTCCGGCGCCCACTCCTAGGCGAGTCTCCGGGATTGCCGGTTCCGACCGGGGGCGGCAGCGCCGCCCCCGGTCTCGTTGTCGCATACGGCCATGACGGTCGCCGCGCGGAGGCGAGGGCTGCAGCTCTTCTACGAGGCGGGGGCGCTTGACGTCTGCGCCGCGGTGGCCGGTGTCTGGCCGGCAGAAGACGTGCCGGTGTGGGACCTGCCGCTCGAGCGCTGGCGCCAGACGATCGACGCCAACCTGACTGCCACGTTCCTCACCACACGCGGTTTCCTCGAGCAGCTCGGCGACCGGCCCGGCTCACTCGTGCTGGTCGGCTCCACCGCCGGGGTCTTCGGTGAGGCGGGACACGCGGACTATGCCGCCGCGAAATCGGCGATCACCGGCGGGCTACTGCTCTCGCTGAAGAACGAGGTCGTTCGCCGGCATCCGGGCGTGCGGGTGAACGTGGTCGCGCCGGGATGGACCGCGACGCCGATGGCGCGGGCGGAGCTCGACGACCCGGAGCTGGTCGCGCGCGTGACGAGGACGATGCCGCTGCGCAAGATCGGCCGACCGGAGGACGTCGCCGCGCAGGTTGTCGTGCTCGCCTCGGATGTCCTCTCGGGGCACGTCACCGGCCAGGTGGTCGTGGTCGCGGGCGGCATGGAAGGCCGCGTCATCCACGGCTGAATACGGGGGACCTTCGAGCGGGTCCCGGCTACGCCCTCCTACCAGCGCCGGACGCCGAAGTCGGCGGTCAGGATGGTGACGTCGCGTCCCTCATAGACGCCCCCCACGAGCGCGTGCACGGCGCCGAGACCGATCTCGCGCCAGGCCGGCGAGAGCAGGTTCTCCCGATGGGGAGGACTCGCCAACCACAGCGCGAGTGCCTGGCGGGGGCTCAGTCCCGGGGAGGCCCAGGCCAGGTTCTCTCCCAGGCGCCAGCGGCTCCCGTTCTTCGGGTAGGCGGCTTGGACGCGCTTCGAGAGCGGCGAGCCGGCGAGCGATGCGTGCTCGAAGAAGCCGTGTTCCGCCATGGACAGCGAGTGCCGGCTCGCAGCGGTGGCAAGCGCGCGGCTCAGCCGCAGCGGCACGACGCCCCGCGCGCGGCGAAGATTGTTGATCGCCGCGAGCATCTGCGTCTCGAGCTCGTGCATGCGTGTGATCCCACGGGCGCCGATGGACGCCTGGGGAGCACGCGCCGCGGCAGTCTGCGAGGTCGTGACGGGTACTGCGCCGGAAGCGCTGCCTGCGGCCACGAGGGCAGCGACAACGACCGGAACCGCGAGCAAGCGGTTCGGGGCGAAGGCGGGGGGGAGGCGACGCACACCAGCGGCCCGTCCTCGCACGCACGGAGGCGCCTGCATCCGCGGAACCATAGACGACGGGTGGGGCGGAGTTGAAGAGTCCGCGGCTAAAACAGCCTGAAACGGCGAACGGCGGGCTTGCGCCCGCCGTCGCTGTCTCCTGTGCCGCAGGAAAGTTTGCCGTCAGTCCCTCGGCATCAAGGAGTTCCCGTCTTCTATCGGCAGTCCTGCGCAGCGGCTTGAGTCTCTACATTTGATGCCCAATGCCGAGCAGCTTCCTCGACCGGCTTCGCAACGGGCCTCCGATCGTCGCCGACGGCGGCATGGGCTCGCTCGTCTCCGCCGCAGCGCCCCGCCTGCGGTGCCCCGAGGAGGCGAACGTCCGCGCCCCGGACACCGTCGTCTCCGTCCACCTGAGCTTCATCAACGCGGGCGCCGAGCTGATCGAGACGAACACATTCGGGGGCAACCGGCGCAAGCTCGCGTCGCGATACCTCGAGGACGAATTGGCCCGCATCAACGAGGCGGGAGTGAAGCTCGCGCGCGACGCGCGCCAGGTGTCGGGCAAGGAGGTCTTCATCGCGGGCGCGATCGGCCCCCTCGGCGAGCGCGAGGAGACCTGGCCCGAGGAACGCGGCCCGCTGTTCGCGGAGCAGGCCGAGCTGCTCGCGGGCCGTGGGGTCGACCTGTTCGCGATCGAGACCTTCTTCGACCTCGACGAGCTCGTGATCGCGATCGAAGCGGTGCGCTCCGTCTCGAGCCTGCCGATCGTCGCGATGATGACCTTCGGCGACGACGCCGAAACGATCGGCGGGGTGACCGCCGGCGAAGCCGCAACCCGGCTCGCCGCGATGGGGGTGGACGCGATCGGGACGAACCACGGCGCCGGCCCGAATTCGGCTCTCTCCGCGCTGCAGGCGATGGGCGACTCGCTGCCGCTGGCCGCGATGCCCAACATCGGCCTGGCGAGCATGTCGGGCGGCAGGATCATCTACCCGCATGCCGCTCCCGACTACTTCGCCGAGTTTGCGGCACATGCCCGCGACCTCGGCGCGAAGCTGATCGGCGGCTGCTGTGGCACGACCCCGACAGAGATTGCGGCGATTCGCCGCGCGATCGAGGAGGAGCGCGTGCCGCGGGCGCCGCTCGTCGTCGTCGAGCGCGAACTCGCCGTCGCGGTCGAGAGCGAGCAGGGCGAGACGCGCCTCGCCGCCGACCTGCGCGACGCCCGCTGGGTGACGTCGATTCAGATCGACCCGCCGCTCGGCTCCAGCTACGCCGGCCTGCTGGAGGTAGCGGCCGCCGTCCGGGACTCGGGGCTGGGCGCGTACGTGGACATCAACGACAACGCGACGGCCCGGGTGGGGATGAACCCGCTCATCGTCGCCGCTGCAATCGAGCGAATGGTCGGGGTCGAGACGGTCCCGCACCTGACGCCCCGCGACACGACGATCATGGGCCTCGAGTCGGTCCTGCTCGGTGCCCACGCCGAGGGCGTTCGCAACGTGCTGGCCGTCACGGGCGACCCGCCCGAGGTCGGCGACTACCCGGGCTCCGGCGGCGTCTACGAGGTCGACTCGATCGGCCTCACGCACCTGATCTCACGGCTGAACCAGGGCGAGAACTACAACGGCAAGGCGATCGACGCGCCGACGTCGTTCTTCGTCGGCGTCGCCGTCAACCCGACCGCCGACGACCTCGACCTGGAGCTCGACCGCTTCCGCCGGAAGGTCGAGGCGGGGGCCAAATTCGCGATGACGCAGATCGTCTTCGACCTCGACCATCTCGAGCGGTTCCTCGACCGGATCGGCGGCACGCCGCCGATCCCGCTGCTCCTCGGCGTCTTCCCATTGACGAGCTACCGCCTCGCTCTCCGCCTGCACAACGAGGTGCCGGGGATCGTCGTGCCTGATGCGCTCCAGGAGCGGCTGCGCGACGCGGGCCCCCGGGAGCGCGAGGTCGGGTTCGCACACGCGCTCGAGCTGCTCGCGGCCGCCCGCGGCCGGGTCGCCGGCGTCTACGTCGTCGCCCCGTACCGGCAGCCGCTCTCGGTGCTCGAGCTCCTAGATGATTGATCGACAAACCCGATCAATCATCTAGGGGGCGCACTCGCCGGTCGAGACCGGCTCAGTCGCCGAGGCGAGCACCTTGCGCACGACCTCCGCAGGGATGCCGTAGCCGCCGCCGCCGCCGTCGATCCGCGCCGCGAACACCGTCACCTGCACCCGCCCGTCGATGTCGATCGCTGGGCCCCCGGAGTTGCCGTGACGGATCATTCCGGCCAGACTCGTGATCGTTCGCATCACGGGCCCGTTGCCGTAGGCGTCGTCGGTCAGCACGGAGGCGGTGCGGCCGACCCGTCCCGGCTCCGTGTCCAGAGGCCCGTTCAGCGGGTAGCCGACGATCGCGACGGACGCGCCCGGCACAGGGTCGGCCAAGCGGAGCGGCGCCGCCGGCAGGGTAGGAACGCTGAGGACGGCGAGATCGTTTCGCGGGTCGAAGGCGACCGCCCGGGCGGGCAGACGGGTCTGCGAGCCCGCCTGCACGACGTACGTGCTCTCCTCGCCCGCGACCACATGCGCGGCCGTGACCACCATTCGGGGCGCCGCGACCCACCCGGTGCCGGAGATGCCGAGCCCGCACGCGGTCCCCAGCACGCGGACGACGCTCGGCGCGGCTGCGCGGACGACCGGGTTGTTCACGACCTCGGGCGTCGGCGGCTCGACCGGGATCGCCGGGCCTGCGATCGACGGGAAGGGATCGACGCGGGCGAGTGCGTTCAACAGCCTTTCGGGCGGGACGATGTCGTTCAGCCGGCGCAACACCTCCGAGCGCTGGACGCTCTCCCGGAGCGACCGCTGCCCCGGGAGCAGCAGGGCGGCGGCGCCGAAGATCCAGACGAGCGCGAGCCCGGCGGCCCCACCGAGCACGACTCCGCCCGCGGTGTCGAGCGCGCGCAGCGGCGGAAAGCGCATGCCTGAGCGGAAGAACGAGCCGGCCATCGACCCGAGCGCCTCCAGCACTGCGGCGCCGATCACCGCTCCGCCGAGCGCGACGAGCGGCGCGTACGGGGAGTGGGAGCCGTTGTGCAGGACTACCGGAGCAACCCGGGCGCCGAGCACCGCGCCGGCAGCGATGCCGGTGATCGCAAGCAGGCTGGCGATCAAACCCTTGCGGAGCCCGACCAGGCCGGTGAGCAGTACGAGGCCGAGCGCAATCCAGTCGAGCCGGGTCATGAGAGACCACGCTAGCTTCGCTTCTGGACGAGAGGGGCTTATGATCGGCCACCTGTCCCCATGGCGCTGCTCGAGCTCTCAGACGTCGAGGCCCGCTACGGGCCGATCAAGGCGCTCCACGGCGTGTCCCTCAGGGTCGGCGAAGGTCAGGCCGTCTCGCTGCTGGGCGCGAACGGCGCGGGCAAGACGACCACGCTGCGCGCGATCTCCGGCACGGTCCGGAAGAGCGGCGAGGTCACCTTCGACGGGAACAGGATCAGCCGCCGCTCGCCCGAGACGATCGCCCGCCTCGGCATCGCGCACGTGCCCGAGGGTCGCGGCATCTACGGCGAGCTGAGCGTCTGGGAGAACATGATCCTCGGCGGCTCGACCAGGCGCGGCCGCCGGGCGATCAAGAGCGACGCCGAGCGTGCGCTTGGGCACTTCCCGCGCATTGCCGCCCGCCGGAAGCAGCAGGCGGGGACCCTGAGCGGCGGTGAGCAGCAGATGCTCGCGCTCGCGCGGGCGCTCGTCTCGCGCCCGCGGCTGCTGCTCCTCGACGAGCCCTCACTCGGGCTCGCGCCGACCGCCGTCCAGGAGTTCTTCCGCGTCGTCAGAGCCCTGAACCGGGACGAGGGACTGACCGTCCTCGTCGTGGAGCAGAATGCGCGGATCGCGCTGGCTTCCACGCAGCACGCCTACGTGCTGGAGGTCGGCCGCATCGCCTTGGACGGCTCCAGCGAGGAGCTCTCCCGCCACGAAGGCGTTCGCGCCTCCTACCTCGGCTACTGAGTAGGAGGGCTTGGCGTGACCGAGTTCTTCCAGTACGTCGTCGTCGGTCTCGCGAACGGTGGTGTCTACGCGACCCTGGCGCTCTCGCTCGTGCTCATCCACCGCGCGACGGGGATCGTCAACTTCGCGCAGGGCGAGATGGGGATGTTCGCGACGTTCATCGCCTGGTCGCTGATCACCCACCACGGGTTGCCGTACTGGGGCGCGTTCTTCCTGACGCTGCTGATCGCCTTCCTCGGCGGAGTCGCGGTGCACCAGGTCGTGATCAGGCCGCTCGGGCGCGGCGGCGCGATCACGGTCGTGATGGCGACGATCGCCCTCCTGATCATCCTGAACGGCCTCGCGGGCTGGATCTGGGCTCCGGCCGTGAAAATCTTCGAGAGTCCCTTCCCCCTGAAGGTGCTGGACGTCGGCGGGGTGGTGATGAACGTCCAGGACCTCGGCGTGATCGGCGTCTCGCTCGCCTGCGTCGTGCTCGTCTTCCTCTTCTTCCGGTTCACGCGGCTCGGGCTGATGATGCGTGCCTCGGCCGTCGGGCCGGCGACGAGCCGGCTGCTCGGAATCCGCGTCAGCCTGATGCTGAGCATCGGCTGGGGCCTCGCGTCGATGCTGAGCGCGGTCTCCGGGATGATGGCCGCCCCGATCGTGCAGCTCGACCCGAACTTCATGCTGCTGATCCTCACGTACTCGTTCGCGGCCGCGGTACTCGGCGGTATCGACAGCCCGGTTGGCTCGGTCGTCGGCGCCCTTCTGATCGGGATCGGGATCAGCCTGCTCAGCGGCTACGCCTCCTCGTTTCTCGGCACCGAGCTTCAGCTTCCGGTCGCGCTCGCCGTCCTCCTGGTCGTCTTGGTCGTCCGGCCCGCCGGCCTCTTCGGCCAAGTCGTCGTGAGGAGGGTCTAGTGAGCCTTCCGTCGCCGGGCCTCCTGCCGCGCGCGGCCGTGCTCATTGCCGTGCCCGTGCTGGTCGTCTTCCTGCCGAAGGTCCAGGACGACTTCCTCAACTACCGCTTCGCCTTCGTCGCCATCTACCTGATCGCCATCGTCGGCCTGAACGTGGTCACCGGCTACAGCGGCCAGATCTCGATCGGGCACGGCGCCTTCATCGCCTTCGGCGCCTACACGACCGCGATCCTCGTCTCGAACTACGACGTCGGCACGTACTGGACGATCCCGATCGCGGGGATCCTCACGGGCATCTTCGGACTGCTGTTCGGACTGCCGGCTTTGCGCCTCTCGGGGGTCTACCTCGCCCTCGCGACCTTCGGGCTCGCGATCTCGATCGTCCTCGTCGCGAAGCGATTCGAGAGCTTCACCGGCGGCGGGCAGGGCAAGCAGATCGACCTGCCCTCGTCGCCGATCGGCGGCGTGAGCACGAATGCGTGGCTCTCGTACCTGATCTGGGCCGTTGCAGCGGTCATGTTCGGCGCCGCCTGGCTGATGCTGCGAGGCCGGCTCGGGCGCGCCTTCCGCGCGGTTCGCGACGCTCCGATCGCGGCCGTCTCGTCCGGGGTCAACCTCGCCTGGTACAAGACACTCGCCTTCGGGATCGCCGCGGCGTACGCGGGCGTCGCCGGCTCGCTGCTCGCGATCTCGATTGCCTTCGTCAACCCGGACACGTTCCCGATCTCGCTCTCGATCCTGCTGCTGACGGGCGTCGTCGTCGGCGGCCTGGGCTCGCTCCAGGGGATGCTCCTCGGCGCGTTGTTCATCGAGTTCGTGCCCAAGTGGGCGGAGAACCTCTCGAAGCACCTCCACTACAACGAGGGAACGGTGCAGCCGTCGGTGATCTACGGGCTGATCCTCCTCGCCGTGCTGTTCGTGATCCCCGGCGGCGCAGCAGGGCTGCTGAGCCAGTCGGCGGCCGCCTTGAACCGTGCACGGCGATGGTTGTACAGTCGCGCTGACTCACGCGCGACAGCGTGACCACGAGAAGGAGCGGAGAATGAGGAGAGCGTTACTCGCCCTCGGTGTTCTCGCGATCGCCTCTGCGGTCGTGCTGCCGGGGGCCTTCGGAGGGGCGAGCGCGACTCCCGGCGTCAGCGCCAGATCCGTGACGATCGGGGGAACGTTCCCGCTGAGCGGCCCCGCGTCGAGCTACGCACCGATTCCGGTCGGGATGAAGGCGTACTTCAGCTACGTCAACGCCACCCGCGGCCCCGACGGGCGGCGCGGCGTCAACGGCCGCCAGATCGTCTTCAAGGTCTACGACGACGGCTACAACCCCGCGAACACCGTCCAGCGGACGAGGCAGCTCGTCGAGCAGGACAAGGTCTTCGCCCTCGTCGGCGGGCTCGGCACCGAGCCGCAGGAGGCCGTCACGGCCTACCTCAACCAGCAGAAGGTGCCGCAGGTCTACGTCTCCACCGGCGCGACCGAATGGGGAGCCAAGCACGCGGAGCACCCCTACACGATCGGCTGGCAGCCCGACTACCAGTCGGAGGCTGCGATCTACGGCCGGTACATCGTCAGGAACCTGCCGAACGCGAAGGTCGGGATCATCTATCAGAACGACAGCTACGGGAAGGACTACATCGCCGGCCTCGAGGGCGGGCTCGGCGCGAAGAAGAGCCAGATCGTCCTGACCCAGGGCTTCGAGATCACCGACACGTCGGTCACCAACCAGGTCCTGGCGCTGCGTCGGGCGGGCGTCGACACACTGATGATCTTCGCGACTCCCGGCAAGACGATCGTCACCTACATCACGATGGCGAAGATCGGCTGGAAGCCGGACAACATCTTCGTGAACTCGGTATCCGCGACCGACGCGTTCATGACCGCCGCGGTCGCGAACGCAGGCGCCGCCGAGGTGAACGGCTCGATCAGTGTCGCTTACGTGAAGGACCCGACGAACCCGTCCTTGAACAACGATGCCGGGATGAAGCTCTACAAGTCGATCATGGCCAAGTACGCCCCGGCGGGCGTGAAGGTCGACGACTGGCTCTACATCTACGGAGTCGCGAAGGCGTACACCTTCGTCCAGGCCCTCCGTGCCGCGGGCAAGAACCCGACCCGGGCGAGCCTGCTCAAAGCCGTCTTCAACATGAACGACAAGTCGAACCGGTTCCTGCTGCCGGGCATGGTCACGAAGACCAGCCCGCGGGACTACTTCCCGATCTCGCAGCAGCAGCTCCAGCGGTTCAACAACGGCAGGTGGACGCTGTTCGGGCAGCTCACGGACTCGCGGCCCAAGGGCTAGGCTTTCGCTCCGCGAAAGCCCAGGAAGGCTACGCAGCGGGCCGGCGGTAAGCCGGCCCCGCTGCTCGATAGGGTCGCACTGTGGATGAGTTGAACGAGCAGGTGCGCGCGGCGATGCCCTTCGGCGCGGTCCTCGGGATCGAGTTCCTGTTCGCCTCGCCGGAGGAGGTGCGCGCGCGACTGGCGTGGAGCGAGGGACTGTGCACCGCCGGCGGTGTGTTGCACGGGGGTGCGCTGATGGGGCTCGCCGACTCGGCGGGCGGCTTCTGCGCCTTCCTCAACCTCCCGGAGGGCGCGTCCGGGACGGCGACGATCGAGTCGAAGACGAACTTCTTCGCGCCGGTCCGCGACGGCTACGTCGAGGCGGTCTCACGCCTGTTGCACGCGGGCCGCACGACGATCGTGGTCGACACCGACCTCTACGACGCGGACGGCCGACGCGTAGCCCGCGTCACGCAGACGCAGGCGATCCTGGGAAAGTCAGGCTGAAGACGTCGGTGTAGACCTTCTCGCCGCGGAAGAGGCCTCGCTCCTCGTCCCACGGGAAGAAGATGACCACGTTCCAGGTCAGGTGCTCGCCGGTCGGCTCGTGCCCGAGCCAGGCGGCGCGATGCGTTCCCGTCACCCGGGCCTCCTCGCACACGCCCTGCGGCCCGATGACGATGTCGGTCAGGTCGAAGTGGATGTCGGGAAAGGCGGTCAGGAGCTCCGTGTAGAAGCGGGCTGCGCCCTCGTGTCCCTTCCAGCGCTCGCCCCCGGGCCGGAGCTCGTAGACGCAGTCCTCGGTCAGCGTCGAGATCAGGCCGGGCAGATCCCGCGCGTCCTCGGCGATCGAGTGTCGTTTCCAGAGCTCGCGGATTTCCTCGTAACGCTCGGGCGTGCGGCGGAGCTTCTCGACGACCTCGTCGTGCTCGACGTGCGGGGCCTGGGTCACGACGTGGACGATAGTAGGCTGAGGGCCGTCTGCGCGAGCAGGGGCACGCCGGTCTCGAAGCGGGCGGCGTAGACGTCTTCAGCGGCGAGCTCGCCGCGGATGAAGCGGCCGTAGATCGCCTCGCAGAAGACCGCCGCCTTCCAGAACGCCAGCGCCTGGAACCAGGCGAGCGGCTCGACCTCGCGGCCGCTGCGCTCCACGTACCGCTTGACGAGTTCATCCTTCGACGGGAAGCCGGGTGTTCTCGTCACCGGCGACGTACCGAGCGGGCTCGACTCGCCGCCCGGCTCGCTGTACGTCGCGAGCAGGTAGCCGACGTCCGCGCGCGGGTCGCCGACTGCGCCCATCTCCCAGTCGAGGATTGCCTCGATCCGGGCCGGGTCATCGGCCGCGACCATCATGTTGCCGAGCCGGTAGTCGCCGTGGACGACGGCCAGAGGCAGGGGCTCGGGCAGGTCCCGAGCCAGCCGGGCGGCGACCTCGACGACCGCGGGCAGGTCACGCGTCTGGTTGATCTCCCAGAGCTCCGTGAAGCGGCGAACCTGGCGTTCGAGGTAGCTCCCGGGACGGATGAAGTCGGCGACCCCCGGGACGTTCACGTCGACCGCGTGGATCTCGACGAGCGCGTC
>WNFV01002744.1_pt1 | contig 23153 bp, 20 predicted proteins | sample 5400101 | NCBI WGS metagenome assembly WNFV01 (sample SAMN13153361, study PRJNA577476) | soil metagenome | isolation source: 115 cm soil or saprolite under grassland replicate 1 | place: USA:California | collected 2016-06-15 | reverse complement strand
TCGCGCGAAAGCGCAAGACGCGCGCCACGCCTCGCAAGCGTGGTGGTCGCGCCTCGCAAGCGCGACAGGTTGGCGCCTTCTCGGCGCTCCGCTCCCCGTTTGGGGAGAAGGAAAAAGGAGAGACGCGGCGCCCGCGCGCGACGTTCGGCGGGCAAGGCGGAGCATTGGCTAGGGCTGTTTGACATCGTGAGGTAACGAGCGTGCGAGTGGCCTACCGACTGGGCCGCGATAACGGCGTGGCGCTTGCGTCCGCTTGCCCGGCTTGACCGGGAGTTGCGGGGAAAGGGCGGGGCTTCGTCATCGGCGGTCCGGTTGCGGCCATTCAGCCGTTCTTGTAGGCACGGGTAGCCTCGACCAAACGAGGCCGGTGGCGGAGCGCGTAGCAGACATGGCCGCGAAATCGGACAGCACGAGCAAGGTCGTCGCCCACAATCGAAAGGCGCGATTCAACTATGAGATCGGCGAGACCTTCGAGGCCGGGATCGCGCTCACCGGCACCGAGGTGAAGTCATTGCGGCAGGGCAAGGCGACGATCGCGGAATCCTATGCCGATGCGCGCGGCGGAGAGATCTGGCTGGTCAACGCCAATATCCCGGAATATCTGCAGGGTGGCCGCTTCAACCATGCGCCCAAGCGGGCCCGCAAGCTGTTGCTGCACCGGCGCCAGATCGGCAAGCTCGCGGGCGCGGTCGAGCGCGAGGGCATGACGCTGGTGCCGCTGAGGCTCTATTTCAACGACAAGGGCCGCGCCAAGATCGAGTTGGCGCTCGCCCGCGGCAAGAAGCTGCATGACAAGCGCGAGACCGAGAAGAAGCGCAGTTGGGAGCGCGAGCGCGGGCGGCTGCTGCGGGCGAAGGGGTAACGATCGCTCGACGGTGAACTCACGAACACGTGAACGCCCAGCAGGCAAAACGATCTCCCCGGCCTGCATCCGTGTGATTCCGTCCCCGTAGCTGCTCCCGTCGTCGCGGGGACCTCCTCGGTCGCCCCGACATACCGACCATCATGAAGGGAGCGACTTCCATGTTCAGGCAGATGAAACTACTCACGCTGGCCGGCGCGCTCGCCGCATCGGCGTTCGTGACCACCGGCGCCCAGGCCGCCGGCTGGATCGTCGGGCTGGTCGACGGCAAGTCGATCGTGACCATCGATCCGGCGACTCGCAAGGTTGCGTCCAAGGCCGATATCAAAGGCGCCGCCATGATCATCGGCATCGACGTGCGTCCCACCGACGGCATGCTCTACGGCGTCGCCGGCGACGGCTCGATCGTCACCATCGACCCGAAATCGGGCCAAGCGACCGCCAAGAGCAAGCTGTCGGAGATGCTCAAGCCCGGCGTCACCGCCACCATCGATTTCAACCCGGTCGCCGATCGGCTGCGCGTCATGGGCTCCGACGGCACCAGCCTGCGCGTCAACGTCGATGACGGGAAGGCCACGGTGGATGGCTCGCACAAGTACAAGGAGGGCGACGCCAATGCCGGCAAGACCCCGAAGGTCGTCGCGGGCGCCTACAGCAACGCGTGGAAGGGCACCAAGGCGACCACGCTCTACAACATCGATGCCGCCACCGGCGCGCTGGTGACCCAGGCCCCGCCGAATGACGGCGTGCTCAATACGGTGGGATCGCTCGGAATGGCGGTGAGCGGCCCGGTCGCCTTCAACATCGTCGCCGTCGGCGAAGACCGGAACGACGCGTGGCTGGTGGCCGGTGGCGCGCTGTACTCGGTCGATCTCGAGACCGGCAAGGCCGCGATGGCCGGCAAGATCCAAGGCCTGTCGGGAACGTTGACCGACATCGCCTGGATCGACTGAAGCTGTAGCGTCTGTTTGTACCTTCCGGTCCGCAGGCCTGTCCTGCGGGCCGGTCGGCGTTTTTCGGACCACCAGACGCAAACTCGAGCGGTTTAATCGGCTGCCCCATTGTCATTGACGTGCGGTCGGCGTTCGGGCACGGGTGCCGGGCTGCGGCCGCTGGCAACAGCTGATCGGGCCGGCGTTAGCCGCGGAGGTGCTCGAAGACATGTCCTCGCAACATCTCATCGGCATGTTGATTTTCCCCAAGCCGGGCCAGGACTTCATAGGGGCCAGTCAGGTCGAGTTGGGCGTGCCGCAGGGTACATGATCTCGAACGGCCAGGATTTTCTCCAGAACGGGAACACCCCAAAGGGAACGCCGATGGCTCTGCCGGTCACGTTCGATCACTGCGTCGTCCACGTCTCCGACTGGGAACGCTCGAACGCCTTTTATCGCGACGTGCTCGGCGCCGAGTTGGTCGAGCGGCCGAAGGGCTGGGCCTATCGCTTCGGGTCCGCGCAGCTCAATCTGAACGGGCCGGGCTTCAACCCGGCCGAGGTGGCGCGGCTGCCGGTCCAGCCCGGCAAACAGCGATCTTTGCTTCGAATGGAAGGGGCCGATCGCCGATGCCATCGCCCATCTCGGGCGCTGCCGCGTGCCGATCCATGCCGGGCCGATGCAGCGCTTCGGCGCCACGGGAGCGGGCACCAGCGTCTATTTCCGCGACCCCGACGGCTCGCTGCTCGAATTCATTTCCTATCAGCACACAGGCGGAGGCGGCTCATGACCACTGCACACGATCGCAATGTCTTGCCGGCCGGCATTCCGGTGCCGCAGGACGACGGCGCCGCGCGCCACCTCACCGGCCTGAGGCTTCCTTCGGTGCCGCTTGCCGCAACAAACGGATCGCAGGTCGATCTATCGAAGCTCGCCGGGCGCACGCTGGTCTACATCTACCCGCGCACCGGCGTGCCCGGGCAGCAGCCGCCCGACGGTTGGGATCAAATCCCGGGCGCGCGTGGCTGCACGCCGCAGTCGTGCTCCTTCCGCGATCATTTCGCCGAGCTCAAGCGGCTCGGGGTCGCGCATCTTTATGGCCTCTCGACGCAGGACACCGCCTATCAGCGCGAGGCGGCCGATCGCCTGCATCTGCCGTTTCCGGTGCTCTCGGATGCCGACCTTGAGCTCGCGCGTGCGATCAAGCTGCCGACCTTTACGATCGCCGGCATGACGCTGCTCAAGCGCATGGCGCTGGTGATCGACGACGGCGTGATCAGCAAGGTGTTCTATCCGGTCTTCCCGCCGGACAAGAATGCCGAGGAAGTCATTGCCTGGCTTCGGTCGGCGTAATCTTAACGGGCGTCGGCAGCGGCTGTCGGATCGTTCTGTGGAGGACCCGGAGGCGGCACCTTCATCAGACGAGTAACGCGCGCGCTATGAAGATTCGGATTGCTTGCCGCCAGGTTCTGCAACCACAATTCCGGGATTGGCGTAACCACCGCATTGAATATTGGTCTTTTCCACCCGTATGCCCCAACAAGCCGAGCCGGCAATTGCAGGCTACCGATATCGACGACTTCGCCGGCCTGGACATTGAAGGTGGCGATGGGACGCTCGTAGACGGACCCGACCACCCGGGCAGCATAAACCCGTCTTTGGACGCCTTGGCATTCAAGTTCGACGAATCCATAGTCGCCGGCGGCGAGGACGATTTGACTCGGTTCCTTTGGGCGATTGTTCACAAATTTTAAGTTGATCCATTCCGCTTCCGCATAGTGACCGGAAGGCTGCGGCTTTGCGAGCTTGGCCTTGAGGATATGGCAGGGCTCATCATGAAGCGATGTGTAAAGGAGCACGATACCCTTATTGTCTTCTGCCAGTTTCCGGACTTCCGTGTTCGGCGCAACGAACGTCGCGTTCGTGGCACAGCCCGTAAGCATCACGCTCAATGTAAGCCATAGAAAGCTTCGGTGCCGCACGGCGGAAAGCCCTCAAGTCCCATTACACGCCAAGGTGGTAGCGAAACAGCCAGGGCACCGCAAGGGCGGATCGACGCTGGCCTGAAGCTTGCGAACCACCTTGGTTATCAGGCGTCCAGGTAGCGACGCACCGCCGCGAACACCTTGCGGAACATTTCCGGCGTCAGCACGCCGGTATTCGTGTTCAGGCGTGAGCAGTGGTAGCTGCAGAACAGCCGCAGCTTGCCGATCTCGTGCGATGCGCCGTGGCCGAAGGCCGCGACCTTGGCGCGCTGGTCGAACGCCGCCAGCACGCTGTCATGGGCGATGCGGCCGAGCGTCACCACGGCGCGCAGCTTGGGCATCTCGGCGATGGTCGGCTTGAGGAATGCGCGGCAGGTCGCGATCTCGGTGCCGGTCGGCTTGTTCTGCGGCGGCACGCAGCGCACCGCATTGGTGATGCGGGCGTCGATGAGCTCGAGGCCGTCCTCTGGATGCGCTTCGTACTTGCCGCGGGCGAAGCCGTAACGCGCCAACGTGTCGTAGAGCAGGGCGCCGGCATAGTCGCCGGTGAAGGGGCGGCCGGTACGGTTCGCCCCTTGCAGGCCGGGCGCCAGGCCCACTATGAGAAGCCGCGCGGTGAGAGGGCCGAAGGAGGGGACCGGCGCGTTGAACCAGGTGGGCTCGTGGCGACGCCACTCGTCCCGGAACGCTTTGAGACGCGCGCAACGCGGGCAGTTCCGGCCAGGCTTGCCGGACTCCCCGGTCATCGGCTGTGGCTCAATCGTCGAAGTCGTCATCGTCCTCGGTGGCAGCGCCGGCGCCCGCCCGTTGCGGGGCGGCGGACCGCTGCAGGAATTGCGGCGTATGCCGATCGCGCGGCTCGCGTGCCTCGCGGGCGGCGCGCTCGGCCGGGTCGCGGCCGATCTTGGGCTGCAGCTCGACGATGTCGAGGAAGACGTCGGCCTGGCGGCGCAATTCGTCGGCCACCATGGGCGGCTGGGTCGAGATGGTGGAAACCACGGTCACGCGCACGCCCCGGCGCTGCATCGCTTCCACCAAGGACCGGAAGTCGCCGTCGCCCGAGAATAATATCATCTGATCGATGTGCTCGGCGATCTCCATGGCGTCGACGGCAAGCTCGATGTCCATGTTGCCTTTGACCTTGCGCCGGCCGGTCTGATCGACGAATTCCTTGGTTGCCTTGGTCACCACGCTGTAGCCGTTGTAGTCGAGCCAGTCGATCAACGGCCTGATCGATGAATATTCCTGATCCTCGATCACGGCGGTGTAGTAGAACGCGCGCATGAGATAGCCGCGCGAGTGGAACTCGCGCAGCAATCGCTTGTAATCGATGTCGAAGCCGAGCGCCTTGGCGGTGGCGTAGAGATTGGCGCCGTCAATGAACAGAGCGAGTTTTTCTTGTTGGGGTCCCATGATGTTTCTCGTTTTGAGTGATCGAAACTTCGATTCAGGCTCCCGGCCGCGCGCGGATGCCGCACAATGGTACCGGCTCATCTAGCGGGAACGGTAGATCGTGTGCCGTTGAATGAATGGCGACGCTTGCCGCAGCCAAACGTATAATAGTATGGGCCGCAACGCGGTTCCCGCGCTCTGCCTAACAGAGGTCCGCGGTCCCGCCAAGCAGATTTTGGCCCTGCAAATTCGGCTTGCACTTTACCGGCGGGATGGCTACCTAACGGCCACATTTTCACGAAACGTTCCATCGCAGGAGCACCCGCGCCCATGGCCCGTGTCACCGTCGAAGACTGTATCGACAAGGTTGAGAACCGGTTCGACCTCGTGCTTCTCGCGAGCCACCGCGCCCGCATGATCTCGTCCGGCTCGCAGATCACGGTCGATCGTGACAACGACAAGAATCCGGTGGTCGCGTTGCGCGAGATCGCCGAGAAGACGATATCGCCCGACGATCTGAAGGAGGAGCTGGTCCATTCGCTGCAGAAATACGTCGAGGTCGACGAGCCCGAGCCCGAGGCGGTGCCGCTCATCAGTGCGGCCGGCGGCACGGTCGATGCCGACGATACCGATGTCGCGCCCGAGCGCATGACCGAGGAAGAGCTGCTCAAGGGTCTCGAAGGGCTCACCCCGCCCGAGGAACAGCCCGAAGAAGAGGAATAAGGCCCAATCCTGGCGCCTTATGGTTAAGCGGCCCGGCCCAGTCCGGGCCGTTACATTTTGCAGATCAGAAGGTGAGCGCCTTGTAGCCGTTAAGCAACGTCATGATATCCTTGGGATACGACACCGGCCGATCATCCGGGCCGGGTCAGGATTAGTGATGGCGCGCTCCTCCACCGACCTGCCGCGCATGCAGAACCAGTCCCGGGCTCGGGCGCCGCTTGAGCGCAGTCTCAATATCGTCTCGCAAGTTTTTGAAAAGACGGCAAAATCCAAGAAGTCGTCGAAGCCGCAGATGATGCGGCAATACGACCTGATCGAGCGCGTGAAGCGCTACAATCCGGCGACCAGCGAGGCGCTGCTCAACCGCGCCTATGTCTACGCCATGAAGGCTCACGGCGAGCAGAAACGCGCCTCGGGTGATCCTTACTTCTCGCATCCGCTCGAGGTTGCGGCGATCTTGACCGATCTCAAGCTCGACGACGCCACCATCGCTGCCGCCCTCCTGCACGACACGATCGAGGACACCGCCGCGACCCGCACCGAGATCGACCAGATGTTCGGACCGGACATCGGTGCGCTGGTCGAAGGCCTCACCAAGCTCAAGAAGCTCGACCTCGTCACCAAGGAGGCGAAGCAGGCCGAGAATCTGCGCAAGCTCTTACTGGCGATCGCCGACGACGTGCGGGTGCTGCTGGTCAAGCTCGCCGACCGGCTGCACAACATGCGCACGCTCGCGCACATGCCGCCCGAGGCGCGCCGCCGCGTTGCCGAGGAGACGGTCGACATCTATGCCCCGCTCGCCGGGCGCATGGGCATGCACGAGCTGCGCGAGGAGCTCGAAGATCTGGCGTTCCGCGAGCTCAACCCGGAGGCCTACAAGGTCGTCAGCGAGCGCCTCGATGCGCTCGAAGCCAAGAACGTGGGTTTGGTCGCCGAGATCGAGCAGCAGCTCACTAGGAAGCTCGCCGACCGCGGCATCGCTGCCGAGGTGGCGGGGCGGCGCAAGCGCGCCTATTCGATCTGGCGCAAGATGGAGCGAAAGTCGGTCGGCTTCGAGCAACTCTCCGACATTTTCGGCTTTCGCGTGGTCGTGAAGACGCTTCCCGAGTGCTATCAGGCGCTCGGCATCGTGCACACGACCTGGCCGGTGGTGCCGGGACGCTTCAAGGACTACATCTCGACGCCAAAGCAGAACGACTACCGCTCGATCCACTCGACCGTGATCGGTCCGAGCCAGCAGCGCGTCGAATTGCAAATCCGCACCCGTGACATGCACCAGATCGCCGAGTATGGCATTGCCGCGCACGCGCTCTACAAGGACGGCGCCGGCTCGCCGACCGAGATGCTCTCGCGCGAGTCCAGCGCCTATGCGTGGCTGCGCCGCACCATCGAGCTGCTCGCCGAGGGCTCCAATCCGGAAGAGTTCCTCGAGCATACCAAGCTCGAGCTGTTCCACGATCAGGTGTTCTGCTTCACGCCGAAGGGCAAGCTGATCGCCTTGCCGCGGCGGGCGAACGCCATCGACTTCGCCTATACGGTGCACACCGACGTCGGCAACACCGCGGTCGGCTGCAAGATCAACGGCAAGATCTCGCCGCTCGTCTCCGTGCTCGAGAACGGCGACGAGGTCGAGATCATCACGTCCAAGGCGCAGCAGGCCCCGCCGGCGGCGTGGGAATCGCTGGTGACGACCGGCAAGGCGCGCGCCGCCATCCGCCGCGCCACCCGCGTTGCCGTGCGCAACCAATATGCCGGCCTCGGCCGCCGCATCGTCGAGCGGCTCTGCCAGCGCGCGAAGATCGCCTATTCGGACGAGAAGCTGCAGGGCGCGCTGCCGCGGCTCGCACGCGCCTCGATCGAGGAGGTGATGTCGGCGGTCGGCCGCGGCGAGATGCGTGCCGCCGACGTCGCGCGCGCCATGTATCCCGACTACAAAGAGGAGCGCGCCGCCGCGATCGCACAGCAGCCGAAATCGGAGAGCGGCTGGTTCGGGCTCAAGCGCAGCAAGGCCGTCAAGGTCAAGGTTCCGGGGGAGGCGGGCGCGGCGATCCCGATCCGCGGCATCAACACCGACCTGCCGGTGCGCTTTGCGCCCAATGGCGGCGCGGTGCCGGGCGACCGCATCGTCGGCATCATGACGCCGGGCGAGGGCATCACCATCTACCCGATCCAGTCGCCGGCGCTGAAGGATTTCGAGGATGCGCCCGAGCGCTGGCTCGATTTGCGCTGGGACGTTGATGATGCGAGCCCGCAGCGCTTTCCGGCCCGCATCATGCTGCAGACCGTGAACGAGCCCGGCACGCTCGCTCAGGTCGCCCAGGTGATCGCCGAGCACGACGGCAATATCGACAACATCCGCATGACCCGCCAGTCGCCCGATTTCACCTCGCTCACGATCGATCTCGAAGTCTACGACCTCAAGCATCTCAACTCGATCATCGCGCAGCTGCGGGCGAAAGACGTGGTGGCCAATGCCGAGCGGGTGGATGCGTGAAGCCTCGGCCGATTCATTGAAGGCACGCCGGGTAAACTTTAAGGTTTATTCTGTTGCTCCGCGCTTGTGCCAAATAGATCAGAAATCTTGTCTGAGGAGGACGCCATGCTAACTGCTCGGATATTCAATTTCCAGGAATTGCCAAGCTGTTCGGCTGCCGAAGGAATTCAACTTTCGCTCGCGAGAAATCGAGATCATTCGGCGCGGAAACGAAATCATATTGCGCGAAAAGCGGCGCGCGAGGAAATGGAGCGTGGGCAGTTCTGTGCGCACTTCCGGTCGACTTCCTCGATCCAAATCGCGACGCTCGCGTAGCGGTCCCTGAGCGAGCATGCCGGCCGTCTCCAACCTTCGTCTTGGCGTCAATGTCGACCACGTGGCGACCATTCGCAACGCGCGCGGCGGGCGGCATCCCGATCCGCTGCGGGCGGCGAAGCTCGCGATCGAAGCCGGCGCCGACGGCATCACCGCGCATCTGCGCGAAGACCGCCGCCACATCCGTGACGACGACATGGCGCGGTTGAAGGCCGAGATTGCCAAGCCGCTCAATTTCGAGATGGCGGCGACCGACGAGATGGTCGCGATCGCGGTGAAGACTAGGCCGCACGCCTGTTGTCTCGTGCCCGAGCGTCGCGAGGAGCGCACGACCGAAGGCGGCCTCGATGCCGCCCGGCAGCGCGCCCAGCTCACGCCGGCGGTCGGCGCGCTCAAGCAGGCCGGCATCCGGGTCTCGCTCTTCATCGCGGCCGAGCCGGCCCAGATCGAGGCCGCCCTGGCGATCGGCGCGCCGGTGATCGAGATTCACACCGGCGCCTGGTGCGACGCGCTGGCCGATGGCCGCGGCGCCGCGGCCGAGGCGGAGTGGCGCCGCATCCGCGACGGCGCCATGCTCGCCAGACGCCTCGGGCTCGAAGTCCACGCCGGCCATGGGCTCAATTTCGCGACCGCCGAGGCGATCGCGGCGCTGCCCGAAATCGTCGAGCTCAATATCGGCCATTTCCTGATCGGGGAGGCGGTCTATTGCGGGCTCGCCGATGCGGTCAGGACCATGCGCGCCGCGATGGACCGCGGCCGCGCGCGGGCGAAGCCATGATCATCGGCATCGGTTCCGACCTCATCGACGTGCGGCGCATCGAGCGCACGATCGAACGCCACGGCGAACGCTTCCTCGGCCGCATCTTCACCAAGATCGAGCGGGCGAAGGCACAGAGCCGCGCGCGGCAGGTCGAGACCTACGCCAAGCGGTTCGCCGCCAAGGAGGCCTGCGCCAAGGCGCTCGGCACCGGGCTGCGGGCGGGCGTGTTCTGGCGCGACATGGGCGTGGTCAACCTGCCGTCGGGCCGCCCGACCATGAAGCTCACGGGCGGCGCGCTGCGGCGCCTCGAAGCGATCACGCCGGCGGGGTGCGAGGCGCGGATCGACGTGACCATCACCGACGAAGGCCCGATGGCCCAGGCCCTCGTCGTCATATCGGCGGTGCCGCGCGCGGATTGAGGCGGAAGCGGCCTGCCGGTCCGCCCGAAGGCTGGGGTCAACCTACTGAAAGAAGACAAGAATCAGTGGATGTTTGCGATTGAAATGCAGGCCCTGCGACCATACCTGAAAATCTTCGCCCTTCATTGCACCGTGCCGCCCCAGCGGCTAGAAGGGCGCGGGGCTTTCCAATGCGGACGGACAAGAGGCCGATGAGTGTGACGTCAGGGGCAAAGCGAAAAGAAGGGGGTATTGCGGAAACCGGGCGCGTGATCTTCCACGCCCTCATCATCGCGCTGGTCATCCGGACCTTCCTGTTCCAGCCGTTCAACATCCCCTCCGGCTCGATGAAGGCGACGCTGCTGGTCGGCGACTATCTGTTCGTATCGAAATACTCCTACGGCTACAGCCATTACTCGCTGCCGCTCTCGCCGCCCCTGTTTCCCGGACGCATTTGGGCCTCTCCGCCCGAGCGCGGCGACGTCGTCGTGTTCCGGCTGCCCAAGGACGATGCGACCGACTACATCAAGCGCGTCGTCGGACTTCCCGGCGACCGCATCCAGATGATCGATGGCGTGGTGAATATCAACGGCATGCCGGTCCGGCGCGAGCGCATCGAGGACTTCATCGAAACGGAGGAGGGCACCCGCGCCCAACGCGTCAAGCGCTGGCGCGAAACGCTGCCGAACGGCGTGAGCTACACGACCCTCGATCTGGTCGATAACGGCTTCTACGACAACACGCCGGTCTATCAGGTGCCCGACGGCCATTACTTCATGATGGGCGACAACCGCGACAATTCGACCGACAGTCGCGTGCTCAGCCAAGTCGGTTACGTGCCGTTCGAGAACATCATCGGCCGCGCCCAAATCATCTTTTTCTCGATCCTCGAAGGCGAGCACGCCTGGCAGGTGTGGCGCTGGCCATGGGCCGTCCGCTGGGGTCGGCTGTTCACGATCGTACGATGAGCCGCCGGCGAAAAGGCAACTCGGCTTCCGCGCAAGCGCCCGATCCATCCGCCGCCGAAGGCAAGCCGGCCAGCCCGACCGCTGCCGAGCAAATTCCGCGATCGGCCCCGAAGGGCACCAAGCGGCGGCGCCGCCGAGCGCCCGTGCTCGAGGGGCGGATCGGCTATCGTTTCACCAATCCGGCGCTGCTCGAGCACGCGCTCACCCACATTTCGGCGCTGACCGGCGCGCGCAACCGCGCCGGCAGCTACCAGCGGCTCGAGTTTCTCGGCGATCATGTGCTCGGCCTCGTCGTCTCCGACATGCTGTTTCGCGCCTTCCCGAAGGCCGACGAAGGCGAATTGTCGCGACGGCTCGCCGACCTCGTGCGCAAGGAAGCATGCGCGGAGGTGGCGAGGGGCATCGACCTCGGCGCGGCCATCAAGCTCGGCGCGTCGGAAGCCAATGCGGGCGGCCGCGGCCGCATCGCCATCCTCGCCGACGTCTGCGAGGCGTTGATCGGGGCGGTGTTCGTCGACGGCGGATATCCGGCCGCGGCGGCGCTGATCGAGCGGCTTTGGGAGGAGCGGATGCGCACGCCAGCGCGCCCGCTGCGCGATTCCAAGACCGTGCTGCAAGAATGGGCGCAGGCGCGCGGATTGCCGACACCGGCCTACCGCGAGGTCGAGCGTAGGGGCCCCGACCACGATCCGGAGTTCCGCGTCACGGTCGAATTGCCCGATCAGGTGCCGGCCGAGGGGCTTGGCCGCTCGAAACGTGCCGCCGAGCAGGCGGCCGCCGCCGCCATGCTGACGCGCGCCGGCCTCAAGCCGGGCCGCCTCGATGGCTGAGCTGCCGACGGGCGAGGCCTCCGGCACGCGCTGCGGCTTCGTTGCGCTGATCGGCGCTCCCAATGTCGGCAAATCGACGCTGATCAACGCGCTCGTCGGCAGCAAGGTCGCAATCGTCTCGCACAAGGTGCAAACGACGCGGGCGCTGCTGCGCGGCATCGCGACCGAAGGGGCCTCGCAGCTCATCCTGGTCGACACGCCCGGTATCTTCGCCCCCAAGCGCCGGCTCGACCGCGCCATGGTGACCAATGCCTGGGCCGGCGCGCACGACGCCGACGTCGTCGGCGTGCTGGTCGACGCCAAGCGCGGTCTCGACGAAGAGACCGACGTGGTTCTCGGCCAGCTGGTCCCGGTCCGACAGCCCAAGGTCCTTCTGGTCAACAAGATCGACCTGGTGGAGAAACCGGTTCTGCTCACGCTCGCCAAGGCGGCGAACGAGCGCGCGCCGTTCGCCGCGACCTTCATGATCTCGGCGCTCGGCGGCGACGGCGTCGCCGACGTGAAAGGCTGGCTTGCGGCGCACGTGCCGGCGGGACCATGGCATTACCCCGCGGACCAGATTACCGATGCGCCGCTGCGCCAACTCGCCGCGGAAATCACGCGCGAAAAGCTTTATTTGCGCCTGCACCAGGAATTGCCCTATCAGTCGACGGTCGAGACCGACGCATGGAAGGACGTGAAGGGCGGCGCGGTGCGCATCGAGCAGACGATCTATGTGGCGCGCGAAAGCCAGCGCAAGATCGTGCTTGGCAAGGGCGGCCAGACCATCAAGGCGATCGGCGCCGACGCGCGGCGCGAGATCGCCGAGATGATCGAAGCCCCCGTTCATCTCTTTCTGTTCGTCAAGGTGCGCGAGCGCTGGGGCGACGATCCGGAGCGCTACCGCGAAATGGGGCTGGAGTTTCCGAAGGAATAGGGACCGATGCAATGGACCGATGAAGGCATCGTGCTCGGCGTCAAGCGCCATGGGGAGGCGAATGCCATCCTCGAGCTGCTGACGCGCGAGCACGGTCGCCATCTCGGTCTGGTGCGCGGTGGGGCGGGATCGCGGCTGCGGCCGGTGCTGCAGCCGGGGAATCGCGTCAGCGCGACCTGGCGGGCGCGGCTCGACGAGCATCTCGGCCACTACGTGGTGGAAGGGCTCGACCTGCCGGCGGCGAGCCTGTTCGCCGCCTCGCACGCGGTCTACGGCGTGACCCACCTCGGGGCGCTCTGCCGCCTGCTGCCCGAGCGTGATCCGCACCCGCAGATCCATGCGGCGCTCGAGGAGGTTCTCGGCTGCCTGATCGACGCGCGGCTCGCCGGCCCGCACATGGTGCGCTTCGAGCTTCAGCTGCTCGCGGAACTCGGCTTCGGCCTCGATCTCGAGCGCTGCGTGGCCACCGGAACGACGGACGAGCTCGCCTATGTGTCCCCGAAGAGCGGCCGCGCGGTGTCGCGCGAAGCCGGCCGGCCGTGGCAGGACAAGCTGCTGCGGCTGCCCGCCTTCCTCGGTGAAGCCGGGCCGGCGCCGTCCGCCGACGATCTGGCCGACGGTTTCGCCGTGACGGGATTCTTCTTGTCGCGTCACGTGCTCGAACCGCGCGGGCTTGCGCTGCCGGATGCGCGCGGCAGTTTCGTCAATTCGGTCTTGAATGCTTATCGGAGCGCGGCCGCAGTGTCTTGAGCGGTCGCGATCTCAACCGGAAGCAAGACGGGCGGCCTCTCGGCCGCCCATCTGATTCTCGCCGGCTCGGCATCTGCAAGACGGCAACCGCAAGGCTGCGCGCTCACGTGCCTACGCCGCTGTCGGTTTCCCGGATATCGGGAAACCACACCAACCGAGCCGCGCTGAAGCTCCTACCGGCGTCAGCAGTTGCACCAACACCGGGTGGAGCTGTTCCACCAATGATGGCGACAAACCCGGCAGCGGCGCGGACACCACTGAACTTGCTCGATGCTACTGAACCCTGCAGTCGCCTTGCTGATGGGAAAACCCTTTGCCGGTTCAGCAAACACGCTCGATGCTCCAAACAGACCGATGCCCGCAACCATCAAAGTCGCGATCGCGATGGTACGCATTTCTTTCCTCCGATGAGTTTCACTTAGGCGCTGGCCAAACGACGACGACCCACCCCAGCCGTCGCGCTGACCGCCGGATGATCCTAGCAACAAGCGTCAGCATGTTACGAGTCGAACGTCACTTGCAAGACGGACGATATTTCTTCTCACCCGCACCCGCGTTCATGTCTTGTTCATCTGCCCGGTTAGCGATACCGATCCTGCATGGGCAAGCAACTGATTCCCCCCCGGGACGGCGAAGTCGAGGAGATTGCGCTGCGGGAGGCGCTGGAAGAGCGCTATCTCCAATACGCGCTTTCCACCATCACGGGTCGCGCGCTGCCGGATGCGCGCGACGGGCTCAAGCCGGTGCATCGGCGCATCCTCTACGGAATGCGCCTGCTCAGGCTCGATCCCGGCGCGACCTTCAAGAAATCCGCCAAGATCGTCGGCGACGTGATGGGCAACTTCCACCCGCACGGCGATCAGGCGATCTACGACGCCCTCGTCCGCTTGGCCCAGGATTTCGCCTCCCGCTATCCGCTCATCGACGGGCAGGGCAATTTCGGCAATGTCGACGGCGATAACCCGGCTGCCTACCGATACACCGAGGCGCGCATGACCGAGGTCGCGCGTCTCCTGCTTGAGGGCATCGAGGAAAACGCGGTCGATTTCCGTCCGAACTACGATGGCCAGTCCGAGGAGCCGGTCGTACTGCCGGGTGCGTTCCCCAATCTGCTTGCGAATGGCTCGCAAGGTATCGCGGTGGGGATGGCGACCTCGATCCCGCCGCACAACGCTGCGGAGCTATGCGATGCGGCACTTCATCTCATCGAAACGCCGAACGCCAGGAGCCGCACGCTCCTGAAATACGTGCCGGGGCCGGATTTTCCGACCGGCGGGTTGATCGTCGATCCGCGTGAGGCGATCGCAGAGGCCTACACCACCGGCCGCGGCTCGTTCCGGGTGCGCGCGCGCTGGCACAAGGAGGACACCGGCCGCGGCACCTATTTGATCGTCGTCACCGAAATTCCCTGGCAGGTGCAGAAGGGTCGGCTGGTCGAGAAGATCGCCGAGCTGCTCAACGAGAGGAAACTGCCGCTGGTCGCCGACGTGCGTGACGAATCGGCCGAGGACATCCGGCTCGTCATCGAGCCGCGCGCGCGCACGGCTGATCCCGAGCTGTTGATGGAATCGCTATTCAAGCTCACCGAGCTCGAGAGCCGCATTCCCCTCAACATGAACGTGCTGGTGAAGGGCCGCGTCCCCAAGGTCGTCGGCCTGGCCGAGGCGCTCACCGAATGGCTCGCCCACCGCCGCGAGGTGCTGGTGCGGCGCACGAAGTTCCGCCTCGACCAGATCGACCACCGGCTCGAGGTGCTCGGCGGCTATCTCATCGCCTATCTCAACCTCGACAAGGTCATCAAGATCATCCGCAACGAGGACGAGCCCAAGCCCGTGCTGATGAAGACCTTCAAGCTTTCCGAGGTGCAGGCAAACGCCATCCTCGACATGCGGCTGCGCAACTTGCGCAAGCTCGAAGAGATGGAGATCAAGAAGGAGGACAAGGAGCTGCGCGTCGAGCGCAAAGTTCTGCAAGGCCTGATCGGCTCCGAAAAGGCGCAATGGAAGAAGGTGGCCGACGAGATCAAGATCATCCGCGAGAAATTCGGGCCGAAGACGCCGCTCGGCAAGCGCCGCACCGGCTTTGCCGAGGCGCCCGAGCACGACGAAGCGGCAATCGAGGAGGCGCTGGTCGAGCGCGAGCCGGTCACCGTCGTCGTCTCCGAGAAGGGCTGGATCCGCGCGCTGCGGGGCACCGTCACCGACCTCTCCGGCATCACCTTCAAGGCCGATGATGGGCTTAAATTCGCGTTCCCGGCCGAAACCACGTCGAAGTGTCTGATCTTCGCGACCAATGGCCGCTTCTACACGCTCGATGCGGCGAAGCTCCCGGGCGGCCGCGGCCACGGCGAGCCGGTGCGCCTGTTCATCGATCTCGAGCAGGAGGCCGACCTGGTCACCGTGTTCCGCCACCAGGGCGGACGCAAGTTCCTGGTCGGCAGCGCGCAGGGCCGCGGCTTCGTGGTGCCGGAGGACGAGTGCCTCGCCAATACCCGCAAGGGCAAGCAAGTCCTCAACGTCACGCTACCGGACGAAGCGCGCGCGCTTGCCGTGGTGGAGGGCGAACTGGTCGCCTCGATTGGCGAAAACCGCAAGATGGTGATCTTCCCGCTCGATCAGGTGCCGGAAATGGCGCGCGGCCGCGGTGTGCGCCTGCAGCGCTACAAGGACGGCGGACTATCCGATCTCAAGACCTTCGAGGCCGCAGACGGCCTGTCGTGGACCGACACGGCCGGCCGAGCCTTCTCGCTGACGCTCAAAGAGCTTGCCGACTGGCGCGGCAACCGGGCGGACGCCGGGCGGCTGGCGCCGAAGGGCTTCCCGCGCACCAACAGGTTCGGCCAACTGGCCGCCAACGGAAAGCCGCGCGGGGAGACGTAATTAGGGTCGAACGTCTTCACAGAGGCCCAACGATGTATTACAATCAAAGGTAGATGTGGCCTGGTCTTCTCGCTCGCCCTACAAGGGGTGGTCGCATTCAGCAAAGAAAGGGGGACTCAATGTTTGGGACCCGAATTCCATTGATGGCTTTTGGCTTGTTTGTTTTCGCGATCTTTGCCGTCGGCACTGGTCATGCTGGTCCACGTTGTCCGACCGTAAGTGACTGCGGGCCAGTCATGGCACCGCAAGACACCGGTCGCTGAAAGGGCGAATGTTCTGAACCGGAACGATAACGCTCAGATCATTTTCTACTTCCACAATTCACAAGTCGTCCCGGGCAAGTATCTTGCTATGAATGAGACCAAAAAACCCGATCTCGGCGATTCACCTTATCTGGGCACGCCGCATCCTGGCTTGTCATCGAACAATCTTTGGGCGGTATTCCTAGTTGGAATCGTTTTGATTGTAGGGCTGCTGTATGCGGCCCTCAATGGAATGCTGCCTCCGAATTTGGTCGAGCCGGTCGTCCGGGTTGCTCTTGCGGCCGCTGCTGCAGGTTTTGCTGCCTTTTTGCCCGGCATGTTCCAGTTGAAAATCCCAAACTCGATCACGGCAGGCGGGACGCTCGGAATCTTTGTGTTGGTTTTGGTCTGGAATCCCGGAAAGAGTCTCGTAGATGTGGGCGTATTGACGAGATGTCAGGACTCTGTTCAAGCGCGTCAGTATGATATCGCGCTCGAACGCTGCGCCAAAGCTGCGACGGAAATCAAAGATAATTTCATGCCGATGCATCTGCTGGGGCTTGCTCAGTATCAGTCGGGACAATTTGCGCAGGCTATTAGCAGCTTTCAAAAGGCCCAAAAATTGCCCGGCGCGGATCAAGCCATGATTTTGTACAATCTCGCTTTTGCGCAATCTGAAAACAATGATCTAGAGGGTGCATTGAAAACTCTTGACACGCTAATAAGGTCGGCATCCGGTGCTACCCCCATGCTCGCGCGAGCATGGTTCGCGAAGGCGACTATTCACCAGGACCTTTGGCTTGCGAATCCTGCGGATAATCAATCCTTCGAAAATGCCGAAAAGTCCTATAAGGCCTTCCTGGAAATCGGCACACCCACGTACCGCGCCCACGCAAATTTGGCCTGTTTGTATGCCATTCGGGCAACAAATCTAAATCAGCTAGAACTAAGGACGCGTTTTCACCGAGATGCTGTAAGTAACTTCGAGCTGGCCATTAGCGACTTGCGCAGATTCAATCGCCCCGCATCAAAAGCAACGGAAGTGGCGGAATTCCTAAAGGAATTCGGAGCCGATTCCAAATCGAAATGCGCGGCGGCATTGATGGCCGCCTGGCAAAATGAAAGACAGCAGTCATACAAAGAAGTTCTCACGAGCTTATAGTGTAAGTGCGCCATTGATGATGAAGTTGGTTCTCAAATCAATGCGATCAAAGCCGGTGTATAACGAACACTGAAACCGCGGCATCGGTGACAAGACTTGTCGCGTCTGCGATCTAACGCCGCCGGCCGGGCCTTCTCGTTGACGCTCAAAGAGCTTGCCGATTGGCGCGGCAACCGGGCGGACGCCGGGCGGCTGGCGCCGAAGGGGTTCCCGCGCACCAACAGGTTCGGCCAACTGGCCGCCAACGGAAAGCCGCGCGACGAGAAATAAAGCGGGTGGGTTTTTCGCCCCTTCGGCGGGCCGGGCGCCCGCCCCCACCGATGCGTAGGGTTGATTCCCTTGAGTTTCGAGTGGGTTGCGGCGGCTCACCGCGGTTAGCCATCCCCAGCCGGTGCAATTGCAAATTATTTGCAACAAGGCTAAATAGCGGGATGAAGGGGAGTCGCCGGTATGGCCGTATCGTCCTTGCCTGAAGACCGGGCGCCATTGTCGGAATCGGGCTGGCGGCGGGCACGCACCACCCCGTCGCTGTCCGAGGTGTTCGGCACGATCGCCACGCGTCCTCAAGGGTCGCTGGGGAAAAAGCTCGTCGCATTTCTTGGCCCCGGCTACCTGGTCGCCGTCGGCTACATGGATCCGGGCAACTGGGCGACCTCGCTCGCCGGCGGCTCCAAGTTCGGATACGCGCTGCTCACGATCGCCCTGCTGTCGAACATCATGGCGATTATCCTGCAGGCGCTGTGCGCGCGGCTTGGCATCGGCGCCGGCCGTGATCTGGCGCAGGCGTGCCGCGATGCATTCCCGCGCGCGGTGTCGTGGCCGCTCTGGGTGCTGGCGGAGATCGCGATCTGCTCGACCGATCTTGCAGAGGTGATCGGTACGGCGATTGGCCTCAATCTTCTATTCGGCATTCCATTGGAGATCGGGGTCATAATCACAGCCTGCGATGTGTTCTTGATCCTGTGGATGCAGAATCTCGGCTTCCGTTGGATCGAGGCCTTCATTGTGACCATGCTCGGGGTCATCGCGGTGTGCTTCACCATCCAGATCGCAATGGCCGATCCGGATTGGGGCGCGGTGATCCGCGGCTTCGCGCCGACGACGGAGATCGTCACCAATCCGGACATGCTCTATCTCTCGCTCGGCATCTTGGGCGCCACCGTGATGCCGCACAATCTCTACCTCCATTCCGGCGTGGTGCAGACCCGCCGTTTCGGCGACACGGTTCCGGACAAGCGCGAGGCGATCAAGCTCGCCACGCTCGATTCCACCATCGCGCTGATGTTCGCGCTGCTCATTAATGCGTCGATCCTCATCCTCGCGGCGGCGACCTTCAACAAGGCGGGCAAGACCGACGTAGCGGAGCTCGACCAGGCGTATTCGTTCCTGGCACCGCTGCTCGGCTCTGCCATCGCGCCGACCCTTTTCGGCATCGCGTTGTTGTGCTGCGGGCTCAATTCGACGGTGACCGCGACGCTGTCGGGCCAGATCGTGATGGAAGGCTTCTTGGACATCCGGCTGCCGCCGTGGCTGCGGCGGCTGGTGACGCGCGCGATCGCGATCGTGCCGGCGGCGATCGTCACCATTTGGTACGGCGAGAAGGGGACCGCCCAGCTCCTGATTCTGAGCCAGGTGATCCTGAGCCTTCAACTTCCCTTCGCGATCGTGCCGCTGGTGATGTTCACCTCCGACCGCAACAAGATGGGCGAACTGATCGCGCCGCGCTGGCTGACCGCGCTCGCGGCGCTCGTCGCCGCGATCGTCATCGCGCTCAACGTGAAGCTCCTGGTCGATTTCGCTGTCGGCCAGTAGCGACGCAAATCGGCCGCAGCGCATCTCTCCGTAGGACGAGGGCGGCTCAATCAGCCTTCAGGCCGGCGGCTCGCACCAGCGGCGGCCATTTCTGCCTTTCGACCGCGAGAAAGGCCTCGAACTCTTGCGGCGTCATCGATTGGGGCTCGAAGCCGAGCTTCGCCAAGGTCGCTCGCATGTCGGGAGATCTGAGGCTCCCGTTGATTTCGGTGTTGAGCTTGTCGATCACGGCGGTCGCAGTGCCGGACGGGGCGAAAATCCCCAGCCAGACATCCGGGTTGTATCCGACCTGTGGGAGCCCGCTTTCGATCATGGTCGGAACGGCCGGCAGGTCAGGGCTGCGTGCCGGCCCGGTGAAAGCGAGAGGCCGCGCTTTGCCTTCCTGGATCAGGGGAAGAAGGGTCGCGACAGGTGCGATATTGATGTGAATGCGGCCGCCCAACAGGTCAGCTCTCGCCTGCTCGCCGCCGCGATAAGGGATGCTGGCGATGTCGACGCCCGCCGCCTGCTTGAAGGTTTCGCCGAGGAGATGCGGCGTGGTTCCGAGGCCGAAGCCGAAGGTCAATTTGCCGGGATTGGCCTTGGCGTGCGCGATCAATTCCTGAATGGTTTTGGCCGGAACGCTGGGTGCCACGACCATGACGTGCGACCAGGTGACCAGGGTGGCCACCGGAGTAAGGCTCTTCACCGGATCGAAGTCGAGATTGGGATACAGCACGGGCAGATATGCGACATTCGGACCTATGAGCAGCAAGGTGTGACCGTCCGGGGCGGCGGTCGCGACCGCCTTGGTTCCGATCGTGGTGCCGCCGCCCGGCCGGTTCTCGATGATGACGCTCTGGCCGATACGGTTTTGCAGATGTTGGGTGGCGACCCGGGCGAGCGCGTCGACCGGCGACCCCGGCGTAAACGGCACAATGACCTTGATGAGTCTGTTCGGATAGACTTGCGCTTCGGCGGCGCCCAACCCGAGCGCGAACGACAGCAGTGTTGCCGCGAGACGTCGCCCCGTTCCCATGCTCGCCACCGTCGATGTAACGTCGTTCGGTATTGAACCGGCGTCGCCCCACAGCTCGAATTCTGAAACCGTGGGATGGCAGAGGTGTCGCTATGTCTCGACCCGCTTCCAGCCGTCCGACGTGAGCCGCTCCTGCGGCAGGAAGCGGCCCTTGTAGTCCATCTTGCGCGAGCCGCGCACCCAATAGCCGAGATAGACGTAAGGCAGTCCCATGCGCCGGGCGCGGGCGATGTGATCGAGGATCATGAAGGTGCCGAGCGAGCGCAGCGCTTCATCCGAATCGAAAAACGAATACACCATCGAAAGTCCGTCGCTGAGCACGTCGGTGAGCGCGACCGCGAGCAATCGCCCGGCGCCGCGCCCGTTGATGGCGCTGTCGGGTCCGCGCTGCCGGTATTCGATCAGGCGGGTCTCTACGTGGCTGTCCTCGACCATCATGGCGTAGTCGAGCACCGTCATGTCGGCCATGCCGCCGTCGCGATGGCGCGCATCGAGGTAGGAGCGGAACACCGAATATTGCTCAGAGGTCGGCACCGCCACGCGCATCTCGCCGATCAGGTCGGCATTGCGCTCCTGGATGCGCCGCATGCTGCGCGTCGGCCTGAAATCCTCGGCCACGACCCTGACTGAAATGCAAGCGCGACACGTCTCGCAGGCCGGCCGATACGCGATCGACTGGCTGCGGCGGAAGCCGCCATGGGTGAGGAGGTCGTTGAGCTCTCCCGCCCGCTCCCCGACCAGATGCGTGAACACCTTGCGCTCCTCGTGGCCCGGCAGATAGGGGCAGGGCGAGGGAGCGGTGAGATAGAACTGCGGCGTGTTGCGGGAATGCTGCGTCACGGCCCTGGTCGAGCTCCAGCCGGCAGATTCGCCTTGCCGGCATCCCATAGGATCGCCCGCTAAGCGTTTCCCGTCAAACGTATTATTCCGTCAGATCGGCCCTTGCGGGCGGCGCAGGGCCTGGGCGCGGGCGGGAGCGTTGATGACGATCGTCCCCACCAGCATGTCGTGCAGGAGACGTCGGCGTTCATTGAAAAACGCAACCAGCAGGATGAACGGCGTCAGGTACGTGACCGTCACCCAAAAAACGATCGCGTGCACCGCACCGAGGACGAAATAGGCGGGTGCGCCGTACCAGGTGCGCATCTCGAGATCCATGAGCCGCATGCCGATGGTGGCCGATGCCGGGCTGCCGAAGGTCAATCCGTAGTAGGCGATGGCCCAGATCACGGTCGCCGGCGACAGCAGCCAGAACAGCGCCCAGCCGAGCCCGAGCGTGACCAGCCCGAATATGAAGATGAAGATCAACGCGAACAGGACCGGGATGCTGATGATGACCACGTCGATGAGGAAGGCGATGCAGCGCCGGGCCAGCACGCCCTCGAACAATTCCGGGTTTGCCTTCGGATCGTAGGCGTGGGGTTTGAGCTCGATCGACACGCCGATCTTTCTCGGTTCGCTGTCGGTCATGGCCAGGTTCCTTGCTATGCTTGCTTCGAATCCACCGGCAGATGGAGAATAGACTGTCTTTGCGCAAGAGGCACAATCGTTTTGCGGGGATTGCGGTTGGTCGGGCCGCGCCGGAGCAGGCGGGAGGCGAGGCATGAGCGTGACTGTTGCCGACATCGTGGCGGCGCGGCGCACCATCGCCGGGCAGGTGCTGCGCACGCCGATGCTGCCGGCGCCGAAGCTCTCAGCGCTGACCGGCGCCGAGGTTTTCGTCAAATACGAGAATCTGCAGGTCACCAACTCGTTCAAGGAACGGGGCGCGCTCAACAAGCTCGCCTCCCTCGGTGACGCCGAGCGCGCCCGCGGCGTCATCGCCATGTCGGCTGGCAACCACGCGCAGGCGGTCGCCTACCACGCCGCCCGCCTGCGAATTCCGGCGACCATCGTGATGCCGGTGACGACACCGTTCGTGAAGGTGGAGGCGACGCAGGCCCATGGTGCCGAAGTGGTGCTCGACGGCGAAACCATCGCCGAGGCACAGGTCCGCGCCGAGGCGATCGCCAATGAGCGCGGCCTGATTTGGGTTCACCCCTACGACGATGCGCGCGTGATCGCAGGGCAGGGCACCATCGCCTTCGAAATGCTCGAGGAGGTCCCCGATCTCGACGTGCTGGTGATACCGATCGGCGGCGGCGGCCTGATCGCCGGCAACGCGGTGGCGGCGCGGGCGATCAGGGCGCCGATCGCGATCGTCGGAGCGGAAGCCGCGCTCTATCCCTGCTTTTGGAACGCGCTGCATGGCGATGATCGCGCGCTCGGCGGGCCGACGCTGGCCGAAGGCATCGCGGTCAAGAACGTCGGCAAGCTCACGCTGCCGATCGTGCGCGAGCTGGTCGCCGAGATCGTGCTGGTCGACGAGGGGCATCTCGAGCGCGCGGTCAACGCCTATCTCACGCTGCAGAAGACCATGGCGGAAGGCGCCGGCGCGGCAGGGCTCGCCGCCATGCTGGTCAAGCCGGAACGATTTCACGGCCGCAAGGTCGGCCTGATCCTGTGCGGCGGCAACATCGATCCGCGCATCCTCGCTTCGGTCATGGTGCGCGAGCTCGAGCGCGAGGACCGCATCGTCTCGTTCCGGCTCACGATCCCCGATCGGCCCGGCGTGCTGGGACAGATCGCGACGCGGCTGGGGCAGCTCGGCGCCAACATTCTCGAGGTCGACCATCGCCGGCTGTTCCTCGACGTGCCGGCGAAGGGCGCCAAGCT
>WNFV01002741.1_pt1 | contig 23175 bp, 21 predicted proteins | sample 5400101 | NCBI WGS metagenome assembly WNFV01 (sample SAMN13153361, study PRJNA577476) | soil metagenome | isolation source: 115 cm soil or saprolite under grassland replicate 1 | place: USA:California | collected 2016-06-15 | reverse complement strand
GCAGCGGCAGCCGGTGGTTGGCATAGCCATCGACCGGATGTCCGGTATCCCGGACTGGCAAGCCGGGGGCGTAGCTCAACTGGCAGAGCACTGCCTTTGCAAGGCAGGGGTTAGGGGTTCGAGTCCCCTCGTCTCCACTAGTGGTCTACGCTCGCGAACACCCTGCGAGCTGGGATTACGCGCCCCCGCCAGTTTACTGGCGGGGGCGCTTTTTGTGTTTGTGACGGTTGCCGCGGCGGTGAGGTCGATCCGGAAGACCGGAGTTGCAGTGTCGATCGCCGGGCTGATGCGTAGCTCGTCGATCAGCAGCCCACAGAGCTGCTTGCGCTCGGTGTCGGTGCCGTGGTTGATGATGCGGTTGATGTCGTGGGCGAAGGTGGCGAGCTGGTCGGCGGTGATCTCTTCCGGTGCGGTGTCGAGGCGTAGTTGTAGTTCGTCGCGCCGCCGCCGCAGTTGGGTCAGCTCGCCGGAGAGCTTGTCGATGCGTTCTTCGAGCAGGGTCTTGTCGATCTTTCCGTCTTCGTAGTCGGTGAAGTACCGGTCGACGACGACCTGTTTCTGGGTTAGCTGGGCGGTGACCACGGCGAGTTCCGCCTCGGCGGCGGCGAGCGTCGCGCGGTGCCGGTCCTGTGCCTTGGCGACCGCATCCATGATCAGATCGGTACGGTTGCCGTAGAACTCGCCGATGGTGTGTAGAACGGACTGGTCGAGCACGTCGGCTTGCAGGCGCGGTGCGTCGCAGTGCGAGGTGCCGTACCGGTTGCGGGTGAAGCAGGTGTAGTAGCGGTACCGGCTGCGTTTGCCGGTGGCCGATGTGCCCAGGTACGCCTGTCCGCAGCGCGGACAGCGGATCTTGCCGGTGAGGTGGTAGTCGGAGCCGGCGCCCGCGGACTTGGCGGGGTGCTCGCCGCGCTCAGTGAGGGTGTCTTGGGCGAGGGTAAAGGTGTCGCGGTTGATGATGGCCGGGTGGACGTCATCGGCGAGGATGTCGCGGAACGCCACCGAGCCGACATAGGCCGGGTTGACCAACACGTCGATGACGGTCTTGTAGCTCCACGGCCGGCCGCTGCGGCGGCGCATTCCCCGCCCGTTGAGATCGGAAGCGATCGTTCGAGTACCGCGGCGACGCACGGTATACAGGTCAAAGATCTCCTCGACGGTCGGCGCTTCCTCCTCGACCGGGACGAGGTGCTGGGTGGCCTTGTCGACGCGGTAGCCGAACGGGGCGTACCCGACGGTCCACTGGCCCTTGCTGGCCTTGCGCTCCATCCCGTTGATCACCCGGTCGATGATCATTTCGCGTTCGAACTCGGCGAACACGCCAAGCATCTGCACGAGCATGCGCCCGGCCGGGGTGGAGGTGTCGAACGGCTCGGTGGCCGACCGGAACACGACCCCGGCCTGGTCGAGTTCGTCGAGCAGCCAGACGAGATCGCGGATGCGGCGGCTGAACCGGTCGACGCGGTAGACCAGCAGGACGTCGAACTTGCCCGCCTTGGCGGCGGCGATCGCGCGTTCCAGGCCGGGCCGGTCCACGCTGGCGCCGGAGGCGTCGTCGGAGAACTTCGCGACGATGTTCCAGCCGTCCTGGGAGGTGGCGTAGGCGTCGAGTTTCGTGTCTTGGGCTTCGATGGTGAACGGCTGGTTTTCTTCGTCGGTTGATCTTCTGGTGTAGGTGGCGATCCGTAGATACGTCGCCGTTGCGAGGAACGCCTTGGCGAGGCGGGGTCGGCGTGGCATCGGGCCTCCAGGAGGGGTGTGGAGTGGACCGGGCCGCCGGAGGGTGATCCGGCGGCCCGGCGTCACGGCTGTTGTTTCGTCGTGTCGGCCGGTTCGGCGCTGTCCCGTTGCACCCAGGACACGATCATCGCGGCGAGCAGGTCCACGGCCTCGCGGTACTGCTTCTCGGTGATCGCGACAACCTCCGGTGCGGTGAGCCGCAACGCGATCGCGCGGGTCCTGTCGGGTGTCCGCGGAGCCGACGCCGCCATTGGAGGGCTCGCGGACGCGGCAACATAGCTTGACTCAGCACCGGGTTGCAAGGCATTGAGGACCTTGTTCTCCGCGACTCGTGCTGGGTCGCGCGGACCGCTGCGGCGCCGACGTTTGGGTCGCGGCGCGTCGGTGTTCTCGCTGGGCGAGTCGCGGTCAGTCATCGCGACTCGCCCTTGCCGCGAAGACCATCAGGTCGATGTGCAGGACCTGGCCGCCGGTGGTCGCCGCGGCCTCGTTGGCTGCGTGGATGGCTTCGGTAACGGTGGCGTAGTAGAGGAACTGGTCGCCTTCGCCGGGGGCGCTGACGGCCACGATCTGCAGCACGTGGGTGAATCCGGCACCGTCGGCGGCGGCGCGGAGTGCCTGCTCGTGGTCGGCGAAGGTGCTGCCCGGCTCGGCGGGGTCGCCGGGCCGGACGGCGGCGATCACGCACGCGTCGCCGCTCATCATGAGCCGGCAGGCGGTGAACAGGTCGGCGACGTGGTCGGCGTGGTTGGGTTGGTCGCTGCGCGGCCACCGCAGGGTGACCAGGCTGACCGGCTGGCCGATCTGGTCGAGTTCGGCCAGGCGGCCGGGCGCGGTGACGGCCAGGTACTCGCGGCCGGTCGCGGTGGCCGCGCGGTGCAGGTGGAGGTCGTCGTCGAAGTCGACGATGGTGTCGCCGTGGCTGGTGTAGATCAGGACGAGTCGCCGGGCGAGTCGCGACGCGAATCCCGCGCCGGGCTCGGTCGCTGGCTGGTCGTCGTCGCGGTCGTCGAGTCGCCACACGGCGATGGGTACGACGCCGACGACCCAAGGTGAGTCGTCGCGGGTCGCCGCCGGGTCGTCGACCGGGGTTGGCGGGTTGGCGGGTGGTCGCGGGACGCGATTGTTGTGAGCAGTCATGGTGCGGGTGGCCCCCGCGCCGACTGGCCGTGTTCGCACTTACCAAATGCCCAACAGCAGCCCCGTCCGCTTCGGTGTTGGCCGAGCTGCTACCCAACAGGTCCCAACAGCGGGGCAACGCTGTTGGGCGAGCGGCGTCCAACAGCGGCCGTGGTACCCAACAGGTTCCAACAGGTCGGCACCCCTGTTGGCCGTGGCCGGCCAACAGCCGCCGCCGGCTACCCAACAGCTGTCGCGCTCCACCCAACAGCCATGGCGGTGAAGCTGTTGGGTGGACAACAGGAAGCATCGGCGCCCAACAGATGGGCGGGAACGTGTCGCGCCGCCGCCGGGGCGTCACGCCCATGGCGGCGCGTGCTAGCTGTCGCGGTGACGGTTGGCGATGCGGGCGTGCATCTCGCCGACGATCTCCGCGCCTTCGGCGTCGAGGTCGCCGCGCCGCCGCCGGTACACCGCCAACGCCGCCAGCGTCACCAGCAGGTACAGGACCGCGACGGCGGCACACACCGCGTCGATGACCCACGCCGCGGTGACCAGGCCGCCCGATGCGTCGCCGGCGCGGCTGCCCATCATCGCGAGGACCCCGGCCGCGGCGGCGGCGACGGCGAGGCCGATCAGCCCGGTGACCGCCATGCGGGAGAGGCGCCGGCGGATGTGGGCGGTGTGGTCGGGGTCATAGACGAGCGGCGACATGCCACCCAGTGTGCGTCGGTACGGCTGCGCGCCGCGGGCGCCGAACCCCCTTCGCGGCGATCTTGGCGCCCAACAGCGCCCAACAGCCACCCAACAGCGCGCTGACCTGCACTGTTGGACGGCCGTCCGGCGGTGACGGCCGCGCCGACCAGGTGTTGGCTGTTGGCCGCCCGGCGCCCTGACCTGCGCCAACAGCCGGCCCGTATGGATCTTGTTGACAGGTGGTGTTGGGTCGGCGTGCGCGGATGGGGGTCTCGTACCGCACCAGAGCGGTACCGACCCGTTCGCGAGGTTGACATGTCTACATCGGACTGGCCGTCGTCGCCGCTGGACGCGGCCGAACGCGCCTTCACCCTTCTTGTCCAACCGCCCAGCCACGTCGGGTTCGACGGACGCGGCTTCGACGACCTGCCCGACGAGATCCTGCCGCTGGACCAGCTCAAAGACCTGCTGCTCAAGCCCGCGACCAGTGTCGAGACCCGCGACGCGGTGTGGCGGGAGCTGGTCATCCGGGCCCGCCGCGACGGCCCCGCCTGGGTGGTCGCCGCGGTCGGGGTGGCCATGCCGGGCCTGCGCCGCATCGCCGGGATGCTGGCCGCGGGCTGGCGCGGCGACACCGATGACCTGGACTCCGAGCTGATCGTCGGGTTCGTCGCCCGGCTCAAGACGATTGACCTGGGCGTGCCGCGCGTCTGCGGCCGGCTCATCGAGGCCGGCCTGCGCGCTGCGCGCAAGGCCCGCGACGCCGACTCCGACGCCCAGCTCATCCACACCGAGGCGACCGGGCCGATCGCCCCGATCCAACCCTGGGACCACCCCGACCTGGTGCTGGCCCGGGCGGTCGCCGCCGCGGTCATCGACGCCGACGAGGCCAACCTGATCGCCGCCACCCGCCTGGACACCGCCACCGTGGCCCAGGTCGCCGACAAGCTCGGCATCGCACCCAGCACCGCTAGCGCCTGGCGCGGGAAAGCCGAACGGCGCCTTGCGGCGGCGATCGCGGACGGGGAGCTCGCGTTCATCCCGCTGCGGCCGCGCCGCCGGCTGGCCAACACCGCCAACGGCGCGTCTGTTGGGCGGGCCAACACCTCCAACGGCACTTCTGTTGGGCGGCCCAACACCACCGACGGCGGATCTGTTGGGCGGCTGTTGGGTGCCAACAGGACCGCGGCCGTGTTGTTGGGCACCCAACAGCGGGCTTTCGGGGGCAAGACATCGGACCGAGACGCGGCCGGTGTCGGCGCCCCGGGGATCGGGGCGGCGCCGGCCTGAGTGGCCGTGTTCGCACCCGACCTCCACGGCTGGAAGGAGCGCTGCTCCCACGGCCCGCCCCGGTTCCCGGTGGCGCACCTCAACCCATGAATCGCCCCGCATCCGGGGCGGGAGGTGCCCACCATGATCCGCCGAACCATCTACCGGATCGCCACCGTGGCCACGACCACGCTCGCGATCCTGACCGGGGCGGGCCCAGCGTACGCGGCCGAGCCGCAAATCCTGGCCGCCAACGACCTGCCCACCATCATCACCAACATCACGACCTGGATCGTCGGCCTGCTCATCGGCGTCGCGACCCTGTTCCTGACCATCGGCGGCCTGCGCTACCTGGCCGCCGGCGGCGACCCGACCGAGATCGAGAAGGCCAAGTCCGCGTTCAAGAGCGCCCTGCTCGGCTACGCCCTCGCGGTCCTCGCACCGATCTTGCTCGCCATTGTGCAGGGCTGGATCGGCGGCTGAGATGGGCGACTGGCTGGTCGACAACCTCATCGTCGGCATCCTCAACTGGTTCGCCAAGACCATCCTGGGCGCCCTGAACGCGTTGTGGGACCTGCTGTCGGCCACCGTGTTCGTCAGCCCCGACGTGACCCAACTGCCCCAGGTCACCGCGTTCGCCAGCACGTCGCTGGGCATCGTGAATGTCTGCTACGTGCTGGCGTTCCTGTGGGTGGCCATCCTGGTGATGGGCCGCGACACCATCCAGGCCAAAGTCGGGCCGGGCGAGCTGATCCCCCGCCTGATCATCGGGCTGATCGCGGCCAACTTCGCCATCCCGTTGTGCTCCACCATCATCGGGCTGGCCAACGCGCTCACCGCCGCGTTGACCAGCCAGGACATCACCGCGCCCGGCTCGATGCAGCACCTTCGGGCAACCACGGTGAGTGCACTGAGCAGCCAAACGGGCACCAGCCCGGTCAGCTTCCTGCTGCTGCTCATCGGACTGCTCATCGCCGTCCTCGTCGGCATCCTCGTCGTACAGTTCATCATCCGGCTCGGCGTGCTGGTCGTCGCGGTCGGGATCGCCCCGATCGCCCTGGCCCTGCACGGCACCCCACAGACCGAAGGTGCGGCAAAGCTGTGGTGGCGCACCATTCTCGGCACGCTCGGCACCGTGGTCATGCAGGCCGTCGCGCTGCACACCACACTGACGATCTTCCTCAACCCCAACGCCAACCTGACCGTGCTCGGGCTGCCTCTGCCGGGCGGCGAACCCGGCGCGGTGATGAACCTGCTCATCGTCGTCTGCCTGCTCTGGGGAGTCGTCAAGATCCCCGGGCTGATGCGGCGGTACATCACCCAGACCCGACCCAGCGCGATGGGCATGATCCTGCGGGTCGTCCTCGTGCAGCAGCTGACCCGCGGCATCTCCCGCGTGTTCAGCTCCGGCCGCGGCGCCGCCCGCGCTGTTCCGGCCGCTCGTCCCGCCGCTCGTGCCGCATCCGGTTGGCCTACCCGTTAGGAGCTGTCTTCACCATGCGCAACAACGAACCTGACACCAGCCCTCGGGCACGTATACCCGCCGACGTCGACACCCCAGACAAGATCGTCTATGGGTTGACGGCGCGGCAGTTGGCCATCCTCGCGGTGGCCGGCGTGGCCGGCTACGGCCTGTTCAAGACGATCGGGCCGCTGGTCCCACCGCCGGTGCTGATCGCCGTGCTCACCCCCCTGGCAGGTGTGGCCGTCGTGTTGGCGCTCGGGCGTCGCGACGGCCTGTCGATGGACATGTGGCTGCTCTCGGCGATCCGGCACACCCGCGGCCCGAAACGACTCGCACCCGCCCAACCCGGCTCAGCCGAGCCGACACCGGCGTGGGCGCCCACCGTGACCGCGCCCGTGCCGCCGGTGCCGGTGTTGCGGCTACCGGGCAAGGCGATCGCCGAGTCCGGGGTCATCGACACCGGAGCCCGCGCGGTCGCCCTGGTCGCCTGCACCACGGTCAACATCGGCCTGCGCACCGGCGACGAGCAGAACGCGTTGATCGGCGCCTACGGGCGGTGGCTCAACAGCCTGGCCGAGCCGGTGCAGGTCGTCATCTCCGCCCAGCGGGTGGACCTGTCCAGCCACGCCCAACGCATCGCCGACGCCGCCGACACGCTCACCAACCCGGCCCTCGCGGAGGCGGCGCACGACTACGCCGCCTTCTTGGACGATCTCGCCGCCCGGCGGGATCCGTTGTGGCGCACCGTCACCGTCGCGGTCACCGCTCATGGCGAGAAGGGCCGCGACACCGAGGTGCTGCGCCGCGCCGAACACGCCGCCTCCGCCCTGTCCGCGCTCGGGGCGCAGACCGCCGTCCTGGACGGCGCCCGCGCCGCCGCGGTGCTGACCTGCGCGGTCGACCCGTACACCCCCGCCGACGTCACCTGGCCCCGCGCCAGGCCCGACGCCGTCATCACCGGACCGGGAGACCTCTCATGACACTGCTGTCCAGGAAACGAAAACTGACCAGCGCCACCGCGAGCCCGGCCGATACGGCCGGGCTCGCGTCGTCTGTGGGCCCGGCCGCGGTCGAGAACATGCCCCGCCACATCAAGGTCGGCGACGGCTACGCCGCCACCCTGATCGTCACCGGATACCCGGCCGAGGTCGGCGGCGCCTGGCTCGACCCGCTGCTGGCCTGGCCCGGCCGCCTCGACGTCGTCGTCTACATCGACCCGCTCGCCCCGCAGGTCGCCGCCGCCCGGCTCCGCAAGCAGCGGGCGAGGCTGGAGTCCAACCGCCGCGGCGACGCCGAGAAGGGCCGCCTCGCCGATCCGCTGACCGAGGCCGCCGCCGACGACGCGGCCGAGCTGGCCGACCGGATCGCCCGCGGCCAGTCGAAGCTGTTCCGCGTCGGGCTGTACCTGTGCGTGCACGCGCCGACCCTGACCGAGCTGGACGAGGCGGTGGCGCACGTTCGCGCGACCGCCGCGTCGGTGCTGCTGGATACCCAGCCGGCCACCTGGCGGCAGCTGCAGGGCTGGATCGCCACCCTGCCCCTTGCTTCGGACGGGCTGGGCATGCGGCGGGTCATGGACACCGACGCCATCGCCACCGCCTTCCCCCTCGCCTCCGCGGACCTTCCGGCCCCGCTGCCGGGGGAGCCCGGCCCCGCCGGCGGCATGCTCTACGGGCTCAACCCGGACAGCAACGGGGTGGTGTGGTGGGACCGCTGGAGCCAGCACAACGCCAACTCCATCGTGTTGGCGCGCTCCGGGGCGGGCAAGAGCTACTTCATCAAACTCGAAGTCCTGCGTTCCCTCGCCGACGGTGTGCACGTCGCCGTGATCGACCCGGACAACGAGTACATCCGCCTCGCCGAAGCGGTCGGTGGTGTCACCATCGCCCTCGGCGTCGGCGGCGTCCGGCTCAACCCCCTCGATATCCCGGCCGGCGACCGCCGACCGGACGCGCTCACCCGCCGGGCCTTGTTCCTGCACACCCTGGTGGCTGTCCTGTTGGGACAGCAGCCGCCGCCGGCCGAACGCGCCGCCCTCGACAAGGCGATCATCACCGCCTACGACACCGCGGGCATCAGCAATGATCCCGGCACGTGGCGGCGGCCGGCGCCGCTGATGCGCGCCATCGCGACCGCCCTGACCGGACAAGGCACCCCGGCCGGCGACAACCTCGCCGCCCGGTTGACACCGTGGACCAGCGGCTCGTTCAAGGAGATGTTCGACGGCCCGACCACCACCGTGCCCTCCGGGCAGCTGGTCGCCTGGTCGACCCGGCAACTCGCCGACGAGCTGCGCGCCCCCGGCATGCTCCTCGCTCTTGATGCGATCTGGCGGGACGTGGACAGCACCCCGACGAACCTCCGCGAAGGCTGCCCACCGCAGGTGCGCCGGCTGGTCATCGTCGACGAAGCCTGGACCTTGCTGCGCGACGGCGAGGGCGCGAAGTTCCTGTACCGGCTGTCGAAGTCGGCGCGCAAACGCCGGGCCGGCCTCTCGGTGATCACCCAGGACGTCGGGGATCTGCTCGGCTCCGACCTGGGCCAGGCGGTCATCGCCAACGCCGCCACCCAGGTCCTGCTCCGCCAGGCCCCGCAGGCCGTCGACGTCGTCGCCGACGCGTTCGGGTTGACCGCGGGCGAAGCACGGTTGCTGCTCGCCGCCCGCAGGGGCGAGGGGCTGCTGTTGTCGGGCACCCACCGGGTCAGCTTCCAAGCCGTCGCGTCCAAGAAAGAACATCGTCTCTGTATCGGCGACCTGGAGCTCGCCGACGACGACTGACCCGTGACCGGGTTCGCACCCGGTCGCCACCGAATTCCATCACACCATACAGGGGCTGGAGCACGCCATGCGGCGCGCTCCAGCCCCTTTCGTCGTCTCAGAAGGGCAAACCCATGAACGCCTCCACCACTGTCCTGTTTGGACCATCACCCACGCCTTCGCCGCCGCCGACCGCTCCGGCCGGCACCGGGCTGCCCGGCCCGTCGCAGTGGCTGTACGACACCGTCACCGCCGCGGTCGCCTGGTGCACCCAGCGGCCGTGGCTGGCCGGTGTCGCCGCCGCCGCCCTCGCTGCGGTACAGGCCGGCCGCATCGTGCTCGCCAGCCGCCGCCGGCAGGCGATGGCCCGCCACGCCACCCTGGTCACCATCACCCCGCCGCCGGAGGTGGACCCGGCCGGCACGGCCGCGTTCTGGGCCACCATGGCCGAGATCCTCAACACCGGGTGGCGGCGCCGGCTGCGCGACGGCCGCGGCCACATCGCCGTGGAATACCGGTGGACCGGCCGGCAACTCACGATCGCCGTGTGGGTGCCCGGCACCGTGGCGACCGGGCCGATCCAGGCCGCCGTCCGCGGCGCCTGGCCCGGCGCCGCCTGCACCGTCACCGACGCGGTCGCGCCGCTGCCGCCCGACGCGGTCGCGGTCGGCGGCGCATTGACGCCGACGTTGCCGGCGTGGTTCCCGCTGGAAACCGACCACGACAACGACCCGATGCGCACCCTGATCGCCGCCGCGTCGAACCTGCACTCGGCCGAGTCCGCCTGCGTCCAGGTCCTCGCCCGCCCCGCCACGACCCGGCAGGTCCGCCGGCTGCGCCACGGCGTGCAGGCGCTGCGCACCGGCAGAGCGCCCCGCGGGTTCCTCGACCCGGCCACCTGGCTGCGCGTGGTCCTCGACGCCGGACTGGAGCTGTTCGGCCCGACCCGCCGCACCGCCCACCACAACCCCAACCGGGCGGTGCCACTGCCCACCACCGATCCCCAACGCGAACGCGACAGCCGCGCCGGCATCGACAAGCTCACCGGTCCGCAGTGGGAGGTCGCGATCCGCTACGCCGTCGCGCACACCAACCCCCGCGGCGGCAAGCCAGACGACCTCAAACCACGGCTGGTCACCCTCGCCCACGGCATCGCGTCCGCGTTCGGGGTGTGGACCGGCCGTAACCGTCTGCGCCGCATCGGGATCGCCCACCCCACCCGGGTCCTAGCAGCGCGGGTGCTGCGCCGCGGATTCCTGCTCAACACCACCGAACTCGCGGCGATCGCCGCGCTGCCACGCGACATCGCCGTGCCCGGCCTGGACCGCGCACGGGCCAAGCCGATGCCCGCCCCGGTCGCCGTGCCCTTCGGCGGGCGCGGCACCAAAGTCCTCGGCCGGGCCGAGGTGGGCGACCACTCGGTGGCGTTGAAGGTCCCCGACGCCCGCCAGCACCTGCACGTGCTCGGCTCCACCGGCAGCGGCAAATCCACCCTGCTGCTGAACACGATCCTCGACGACATCCACGCCCGCCGCGGCACCATCGTCATCGACCCCAAGGGCGATCTCATCATCGACCTGCTCGACCGGATCCCGGCCAAGCTAGCCAAGCGGCTCATCCTCATCGACCCCGACCAGCCCGGCGGCACCACCCTCAACCCCCTGCAAGGCGACGACCCCGACCTGGTCGTCGACAACATCGTCTCCATCTTCGGAAAGATCTTCGCCAAGCACTGGGGGCCACGGATGGACGACGTGCTGCGGGTGGCGTGTTTGACGTTGCTGCGCAAGGCCAACGCGACCCTGACGTTGATCCCGTCGCTGCTGCAGGACCGCCGGTTCCGGTACCACTTCACCCAGGACCTCGACGACCCCGAGGGCCTGCGCGGCTTCTGGGAGTGGTACGAAACCGCGCCGCTACCGCTGCGGTCCCAGGTCATCGCACCGCTGCTGTCCCGGCTACGGTCGGTGCTCCTGCGCGACTTCCCCCGCCGCACGTTCGGCGCCCCGCAAAGTTCGTTCGACATGCGCCGCGTCCTCGACGGCGGCATTCTGCTGGCCCGGCTACCCAAAGGCCAGATCGGCGAGGAAACCGCCCGGCTGATGGGCTCGTTCGTGCTCGCCTCGGCGTGGCAGGCCGCCACCGGCCGAATCCGCGTCGCCGAACCGGACCGCCGCGACGCCGTCTGCTACGTGGACGAGGCACACAACTTCCTCAACCTGCCCGGCTCGGTCGGTGACATGCTGGCCGAAGCCCGCGGCTACCACTTCGGCATGGTGCTCGCGCATCAGAACCTCAGCCAGATGCCCCGCGACACCCAGCTGGCCATCTCGGCCAACGCCCGCAACAAGATTTTCTTCTCGTGCGCGCCGGAGGACGCCCACCAGCTTGCCCGGCACACCATGCCCGAGCTCGACGAGCACGACCTGTCCCACATGGACGCGTACCGGGCCGCGTGCCGGCTCGTGGTCGACGGCCGCGAGACCGCCGCGTTCACCCTGCACACCAACCCGCCCCGGCCCCTCATCGGGGAGGCGACCGCGGTCCGCCAGGCCGCCGCCGCGGCCGTCGCCGGCAAGGGCGGCAACCGGTCGGCCATCGCCCAGCTGGCCGGCGTCGACGACCGGGCAGACACCGACCCAACAGAGCCTGACCAGGCCCAACAGGATACGCCCGACGACCCAACAGACAACGATCACGACGCGGAGTAACCCAACAGCGACCTGTCGTGCTGGTCCGCGGTCGATGCGGCAAGGGCCACGCCGTTGTGCCAGCACGCCGGTCGGCCAACGACCAGATCGGCAAATGCGGATCCCTCAGCGGCCACGGGGGAAGCCGCTGAGGGATAACGAGCAACCTACGCCCACGCCTGGTCACGCGCCAGAGCCGACCGGCGACCAACGGTGCCCCGTTCGTGTCCGCCGAAACCCGGCCTCAACCCGGCCACCGGCCCGGCCCACAGCCCGGCCCGACCTCGGCGCCGTACTGCCGGGGCCAGGCCGACCCCCACCACCCAACAGTCCAGCTAGGAGGCATCATGTCCGCCAACGACGTCGCCCGACGCTTCCCTACAGGGGAACTCTCTCGACCGGGGAACCGGCCCTTGGTCGTGCTACGCACGACCGACTCACCACGCTCCGGTTCCCGCTCTCACACCCTGATTGACATCTCCCATCGGCTTCGGCCTCGCGACTACACCATCGCCGCGCTCCTGGACGAGCACACCACCCTGACCACCGACCAGATCAGCTCGATCCTGTTCACCAACGTGACCACCTGCCGGCATCGGCTCACCACCCTGCGCCAGATCGCCTTCGTGGACCGGTTCCTGCGCAACCGGCCCGGTGCGCCCAACCCGGTCTGCTGGGTGCCCGGGCTGCTGTCGGCCCGGTACATGGCCCTGGCCGGCGGCGAGAGCCCGCCCACGGCCCGGGTGCTGCGGGAACGGCAGGACCGCATCTACGCCCGCCCGACCCTGGAGCACCTGCTGGCGGCGAACCAGTTCTTCATCACGCTGCTCGTGCACGCCCGCCAGCATCCGGGCACCGGGCTGACCCGCTGGTGGTCGGAGCGCAGCGCCGCCGCCGCGTTCGGCAAGCGGATCAACCCCGACGGGCACGGCGTCTGGCACGACGGAAACCGCAGCGTCGGGTTCCACCTGGAACTGGACCGGGGCACCGAGCCGCTGCGGCGCGTGGTGGCCAAGCTGAACGGGCACCGGCGGCTGCGCGCCGAGGGCGGGCCGGCGTACCCGGTGCTGTTCGTGCTGCCCAACCGGGTACGGGAGCAGAACCTGCACCGCAAGCTCGCCGAGGCGGCCGAGCCGAGCCTGACGATCGCCACCACGTCACCGGAGTCCGGGCCCGATCCGGCCGGTCCGGTGTGGCGGCTGGCCGGCAACGGCCGCCACCGCCTGCCGCTGGCCGAGCTGCCCAGCAGCCACGGCCAGTCCGGCTCGCTCAGCCCTGGTGCGCCTGAACCGGAGCACGACCCGCTGCGGCTGCTCACCGTGGCGTAGCCCGCGGCCGCTGGGACCGCGACCCGACCCAACAGCGACGGTCGCGGCACCCAACAGCGACGGTCGCGGCACCCAACAGCGGCTGGCGGTACCCAACAGCGGCCGGATCTACCCAACAGGCCGTCCGCGGCGGGCTGGTCCCACGTCGCCAAATCACCCAACAGCGCAGCTCAGGGCCGTGATCGCGCCGATCGCCGGCCCGGGACGGCTGTTGGGTGGCCGGGCTACGGTGAAGGCTCATATTTGAAACCCCCCAAGCACCACCCACCCGGGCCCTGGCGCCCACGACCGCGGTTGCAACCGCCCACCCGCCTTCTTGGCCGGTCGGCCTGCCCCGCCCGTCGGCACCCCCGCCCACCCGCACCACCGCTCCACCTCGCACCACCCTTCGCCTCGCGCGCTTTCGCGTGCCAGGTTTCGCGGCATCGCCGCGCCCGATCCGTGACCGCTCCCGGTCGCCATCCCCTTTCTTCCAGCGCGCCTCCGCATCGGAGGTCCATCTCGCGCGCCCCCACACCTGTACCTCTTGGAGGATCACCGTGCCCGACACTGCCGTGGTCATCGTGTGCCTGCCCAAGGCCACTCCCACCGACCAGCTGGCCACCACCGCCACCACCCGACTCGGGTCCACCCCGTTGACCAGCGCCGGCCCAGCAAGACACTTCCCGATCAGCACCCGCCTGCGCCGCGGAAGCCTCGTGCAGCCCTGGCACGACACCGCCGCCGCCGCCTCCGGCCGGCTCGCCGACCAACTGTCCTACCTGGACTCCGCACAAGGCCACCTGTCCACGCTCGGCTCCCGCGACTACCTCGTCGCGCTCGCCACCGCTTAACCCCCCAATCCACGCACTGGAAAGGCGAACGGGGTCACCGGTTCGCCTTTTCGCGTCCTCACCCCTCGTCGAAGGAGTCTTCCCGTGTCCATCACGTCATTCCTGCAGGCGGTCAAGCGTCGCCCGTCGATCCTCGCCCCGATCCTCGCCCAGGGCTGTGTGCTTGTCCTGGTCTTCACCGACCGGCCGTTCGCGGCGGCGTTCGTTGCCATGTTCGGCATCGCCTGGCTGGCTGTCCTTATCGCCATGGCCGACGACCGGGTCATCCGCGTCCGCGCCGAACGGGACACCGCCACCGCGCGGGTCGCCGACCTGGAGGCGGAGCTGGACGAGGCCACCACCGACCCGGTCACCGGGCTACCCGTGCGCCGCCTCGCCGAGCGGCACCTCGCCGACGCGGTCGGTGTCGAGCTGAGCATCGCGGTCGCCGACGTCGATGACATGCATGGCCTCAACAACGGCCACGATCACCAGTTCGGCGACGCCTACCTCGCCGCCCTCGCCGAGCGGCTCGACGCTCTGGCCGTCGATGGCGACCTGGTCGCCCGCCTCGGCGGTGACGAGTTCGTCGTCATCACCACCCGCGCCCCCCTCGCATTGGCGCACGCGATCACCGCCGCCATGCGCCAGCCCGTCACGATCCACGGCACGCGGGTGCCGGTGCGGCTCAGCGTCGGCATCTGCCACCTGCCGGGCGGGGACGCCCATACCGGGCTGGGCCGCGCCGATCTGGCCATGTACACGGCCAAACGGCGCGGCAGCGGCATCGAGCACTACGACCCCGCCCGCGACGGTGTCCCGCAGCCGCCCGGCGTGCGGCCGGCCGTGCGCCCCCGCGACCGTCGCGGCGTCACCAGCTCCACCGGCGGCGGCGCCGCCTGACGCCTGCCACGTCGGCGTGACCCACACCTGTGGGGCCACGCCGGCGCGAGCCCCCACTCGAAATCGAAGGAGCGCTGCCCGTGGCCGCTGACATGATGGCCCGCACCCTGTACCTGCCCGCCGACACCACCATCAACCTCGCCGCCGCGAAGACTGTCGCCAGCCAGCTCGCTCAGCAGGCCACCGTGGAAGACCTGCGCACCCTGCTGGAGCACGGCTGGATCGTCGACGACACCCTGCCCTACCTCGACAGCGGCGACGACCTCCTGGCCGAGCGCGCCGAGCACCTGCGCCAGCTGGCCGAACAGCAGCTGCACACGCTGCTGGACCGGTTCGCGCGGTCACTGCGCACCCGCCAGGTGTACCGGCACCGGTTCGACCACGACGACCCGGTCGGCATCGACGCCTACACCACCGGCGGCCTCAGCCACGGCGAAGGTCCCACCGACGCGTTCGACGACTGGGACGTGGTCTTCGACGACGACCGGTTCCCCGACCGCTGGCCCCACCGGCTCGGCGCCGCCGCCGGGCTGCTGCACCCGTGGGGCGACGGCCCCGCCGTCGCCACGGTCACCCTCCACGCCTGGCACTGACCCCGCACGTCCGCGCGGCCGTCGGCTGGACACCACCACCACCACCGGCGGCCGGCCGGACACCGCCCCTTCACCCGCGAAAGGTCCTGACCATGAACGCTGCCCACCGCCCATCGGGCCACGACCGCACCGCAGCCGACGCGGCGCAGCCACGCGTCGCGCTGTACACCAGCGGCAACCAACCGTCCACACTCGACCGTCAGGAGGCCGCCCTGCGGCGCTACCTGACAACGCACCAGCCGCAGTGGCGGATCGTCGCCGTCTACCGCGACGTCGCACCGACCGGTGGTTGGCGCGCGATCCGCCCGGGCCTTCGACATGCCCTTCACGCGGCAGCCTCCGGCATGTTCGACCTGGTCCTGGTGCACCGGCTCGACCGGCTGTCCCGGCGCGTCGAGGACCTGGAGCCGCTCGTCGAGCGGCTGGACGCCGCCTCGGTGGCCGTGCGCACCGTGACCGAACCATTCGACTCCGCAGCGCCCGGCAGTCGGCTGATCCTTCGGCTGCGGGCCGCGTTCGCCGCCCACGAACGCCAGGTCGACCGGGAACGCCGCAACGAGGAACGGCTCGCGGCCCGACACGGTCATCCGTTCGCCGCGTCGGCTGGACACCCTGACCCGACGCCGCCGTCCGCGCTCGCTGCGACGGCCATACCCGCCGCCGCTGCCCGTCTCGAACTGACCGCCAACCCCGCCGCCCCGGAGGTTCCCATGAACCGCATCATCCGCGAGATCGACCGCGGCACCCGCACCGTCAACGGCGTGCAGGTGCACATCACCGAACTGGTCTGGCACGACGAAGGACGCAGCTTCGAAGTCCACCGCACCGACACCGGCGCCGACCTCACCGAGGACGGCTGCTTCGACACCTGGCCCACCGACGACCAGATCGCCGACCTGCTGGGCACCGCCCAGGACCTCTGGTCGTGCCCGGGATGCGGCGCCACCGTCGACGCCAGCCAGGCCGACCTGGTCGCCGACCACGTCCGCGACTGCGACCGGGTCGACGGCGCCGGCCAACCGGTCCGCCGGGGTGCGCGGTGAGCGGCCGGGTCACCCCGCGCGATGTCGTCGCCGCCCGGTACCGGGCGGTCGGCGACGAGCGCCTTCCCTGGCTGGACGACCTGCGTACCGCCGCCGGACCAACGCGCCGGACCCAATGCGAGACACCAAGTACCGCCCAGGAGCAGCAGCCGACACGGCAGCGCCCGGGCCCATGGACTGCAGGACCGCACCCGGTGCGGAGCAACAGGGCAGCGCCTGGCGGACCGCACCGTGGCCCGCCGCAGCGCGAGTCGGTGGGTGCCACGCCGATACGCCTGTGGGCCGGTTCGACCCCGGCCAGGTCCACGCCCGCCCATCGAGGCGGCCGAGTGGGAGGAGACCCACATGGACACCAAGACCTGCGAGATCTGCAAGCGTCCGCCCGCCGAGGGCAACCCGGTGGCGCCGATCGACCTCGGTGCCGCCGTGCCCACGATGGCGTGTGACCTGTGCTGCGAGCTGCTGGCGGCCGAGCTTGCGGTCCTGTCGGTTCTGAAGTGACCGAGCCCGGCTGGGTTTCACCGCCCAGCCGGGCACGACCGTCCAGAGTGGACGGCCCACGTCGAAGGGAGAGACGACATGAACGGCATCGACAAGACCGCGACACACGGCGGTGGTCGCCATGGATGAGGACCTGTCGCAGACCGTCACCGACGACCGGTTCCCGCGCTGGCGGGCCCGGCTGGTCCACGACGAGGATGCCGGCGAGCCCGACGGCGACGCGCTCGCCCCGGCGCTGCTGGTCCCCGGCCGCGGCCGACCGCGGCTGGCCAACGGCGTCTACCTGCCGGCGCACGCCGAGCGGATCCTCGCCGCCTGGGGCCGGCTGGCCGACCGGGACCGGTTTCGCCGATACCTGCGCATCTACCACGGCGCGACCACGACCGCGGTCGCCAGCACCGCCGAGGCGGATGTGGTCATCTTCGACACCGGCGACTTCCGCCGCCACGTCGGTATGACAATGCCGGCTGACCTGTCCGGCGAACAGGCCGAGTGGCAGGCCTGGCTGGACGGCGACGTCTACGGCGTGGTCGTGGAACGCCACCACACCGGCACCACCACCTGGGACGACGACACCACCACGGCCGTGTCGCAATGGCGTGAGGTCGACGCCCTGTGGGGCCTGTACGGCCACGAGTACGCCCGCCAGCACGCCCTCGATCTGCTGCACCAGCACGCGGCCGGCTGACCCACGGCCGGCGCCACCCACCGTTGCCGCCGCACCCACCCGTTGGGCGGCGGTGGTCCAGCGCATCCACCTTCCGGCACCACGTGTGCCCAACCCGAAGCGAGGCAACCCATGGACCCTGCCGTGCGCATCGAACGCGGCTACTACCTCATCGACACCGACGCCTGGGTCGACCAGCGCGTCGGCGAGCCCGCCGGTGACATCACCGCGCTGCTGCGCGAGTTCACCGGCCACGACCTGTTCCACGACCAAACGAGGCCGATGGACGTGTCCAGCCGTGTCGTGCTGTGGTGCGCCGCCCGCGGCTGGCCGGTCAGCGAAGGCTCACCGATCGACCACGACGACGAACGGCTGACCCGGCCGGTCAGCGTCATCCTGGCCACCGCGCCCGGACCCACCAGCCAGGCGGTCGCGATCGTGATCGTCGACCACGGCCAGCCGGTGGTGTATCCGGACCGCACCACCGACGAGGGCTACTGGTACGCCACCGGCACCGTGGACGTCGTCTGCCCGACTGGGCACCGGCTGACCTGGGACGGCGGCCGTGGCCTCGTCGACCACGAGGGCGAGGACACCACCATCGCCGCGGTGTTCGGCACCGACCGGCAGGCACCGTTTCGCAGCTGCCGCGCCTGCGAAGCCTTCGACGACGCCGACACCGACCTGAGCTGCGACTGCGCGGTTGGGCGATCTACTGCCCCGTCTGCGGCGCCCGCTGCCGCCTGGACCTGCCCGGCATCCCCACCCACCAGCGACCGCGACAGGAGACCCCATGACCGCGAGCCCCGCCGGCGTGCGCCGGGCGCTGACCGACCCGGAACTGGCCGGCATCTTCGACGCGATCACCGCCGCCGCCAGCACTCCCGAGGTGGTGGCGGCCACAGTCAACGGCATCTACACCGCGCTGCTGGCCGACCAGGGCCACACCCTCGACACCCTGCCGCTCCAGCAGCGGCTGGACCCCACCGAGTTCGCCATCCCGACCTGCCAGTGGAAGGCCATCGCCGCCGCGGCCACCAACCGCGCCGACGAATCGGGCACCGCCGCCAGCGTCTCGGTCAACCTGATCAACGTGATGCCGTCGGACTACGACGACCCCACCGTGGCCACACCGACGCCGGACCTGCCCGACCGCAGGCCGGGCATCCACCACCTGCGCGTGTCCCGGGAGGCCACCGACGTCATCGCCGCCTGCACCGAGCACGTCGCCGCGCTCGCTGACCACTTCGGCCTCGACTCCGACCTCTACCACCGGGCGGCAAGCAGCTGGCGGTGGCACCTGACCCGCCTGTTCGCCCTCGGCCGGGGCGCGGAAACCACCATCACCGCGGAGGGCCACCTGTCGCTGCTCGTGACCAACGTCAGCGGCGCGATCTACGCGGTGATCTTCCACCCGGCGCGGCGGGTCTGCACCGTCACCGGCTGCCCCGCCGTCATCGGCGACGACGGTACCGCCACGGCCGGACCAGCTCGGCCGGTTGTCGCCGAACACGAGCACCAGCCGTCCTACCCGCTGGGCGCCCCGACCCCGGGGGAATGGTCCGCGCACAGCTGAGCACCCGCACGCGGCTACACCACACCGCCGGCCTGGGCGACACATCGCGTGCCCCGGGCGGACGCCAAGCCCCGCACCACAACCACCACCGCCGGGCACGGCTGCACCGTCGCGCCCCGCCCTGTCTGTCCACAAAGGAAGGGATGGGGTCGCGCAGTGACCGAACTCATCTTCACCTACCTCGTGATCGCCGAGGACGGCACCAGTCACGAACACCGCCACCGCATGACCGGCACCGACAGCATCGCCACCGTCATCCGCGCGGCGCTGGACGACTGGCCGGAGCACATCCGGGTCGGCGAGGCAGCCCTGGCGCTGTGGTGTGACGAGGACGGCCGCCCGCGCCGCCGGCCCGTCAACCCGGTCGGATCCCGCCTCGTGCTGCTGCTGGGCGGCCGAGCCGCCGCCTACGTCGGCCCGATCGTCGTCACCGGCATGCGCGGCGACACCCCGGGAGCCTCACCGCCGAGCAGGTCGAGCAGCTCCTGGCCGGCCTGCACCTGTGCCGCCGCTGACCACGCTCGACTACCACCCCGTGGGCGGCTGACCGCACCCGCTCAACCCGCGCCGGACGGCGCAGCTCTCGCATCGTCCCTGACTTCCTGGCCGTGGCCCGGCCAACTCGCGCGACCGCGCACCCCGGGCACGGCCAGTTGGCCGTGCCCGGACTCCGCATGTCCTCACCCGAAGGAGCCCAGCATGACCACGCACCCGCTCGCCCCGCGCCTGCCCCGCCCGGATCTGTACCCGGGACAGGCCGTGCACGTCAACGCCCACGCCGCGTGGCTGCCCGCCACCGTCATCTCCGTCGCCCACACGGCGGTCGGCATCAGCCTGTCCAGCCCCACGGCCGGCACGCTGGCCCGCACCGTCGCCCCGTGGGTCGTGCAACCCGCCGACGGCTACCGCCTCGAAGCAGTCCAGAACCTGCGCCACGGCGACGAGGTCGTCGCCAACAACGGCACCATCCACACTGTCGCCGGCGCGCCCTGGCCGGGCCGCGACGGCTGGTGGGTGCTCACCTACAGCGACGGCGAGCGGGTCACCCTGCCCGCCGGCGCGGTGCTGCGCTTGTCCGACCCCACCCCCGCGGTCACCGTCAACGGTGCCGCCCTCACCCACCCCCCAACGCCGCCTCGCTAACCCCGCGCGGGTGTCGCCCTTCCGGTTGCCGACCCCGTGGGGACGGCAACCGGACGGGCGCGAGCGTGCCGCGGGGAACCGGCCCGCGGTCTGCCGACCGGGGGCTTCACCCGCCGGGTCAGCCGACACCACCGGCGTCCGTTGATGGTGCCCCACCAGCGGCTGGTGGCGTGCCACCGCCGGACGGCGGAGAACGGAAGGACAGCACCCACAATGGACGAACAGATCACCCGCGCCGGCGCGGCGCCGCACGGCGTACCAGGCCACGACCCAGCCCCGCCGTACCGGGACTTCCGCATCGAGGAAGCCCAGATCAGGGTGTTCGACCGCAGCGACCAGCCGGACAGCGACGACGCCAGCGACATGTACGTCGTCGAGGTGTTCGGAGTGTCCGTGCTCGTCCGGCTACGCAGACCCCGCGGCGGCGGCCAGCCGGAGCTGTACGTGCACATCGACAACGAAACCCGAGCGTCCATCGACCTCGCCGTCGAGGTCGACAACCGCAGCGAAACGCGGTACCGGCTGTGACCCGGCCGTACTCAGCCCCGGCCGCATCGCTGCTGGCCGAGCTGTTCGGCCCGATCTCTGGTGCGCCACCGACGCGCTGGCCCATCCCACGGATGGTGTGACCGGCCACCGCAGCCGGCCACGTCCGCCGCTATTGGCACCGCATCCCGGACGTGCCGACGCGTCCGGGATTTCCCATATCCGGGTCTCTATGAGAGGAGCACGACCCGATGACTACCACCGCAAACCCGGTCGACGTCAACTCCGCGTTCGCCGCGGAACGCGCCGGCCAGATCCAGGCAGCCGCCGACAGGCAGGCTGACTTCGACGCCCGCGTCGCCGACGGCCGGCTGGTCCCGCTCGGCAACGGCCGGTTCCGGGTCAACGACCCCGGCTCGTACGACAACGGCGAGGTCCTCATCCAGCGGGGCGGGCAGATCCTGCCCCAGCACGGCCTGGACACCAGCCTCGGGCAGGTCGCCCTGTACAGCAGCGTGCCGGCCTGGCACGAGCTGGGCAACATCATCCCGGGCGGCACGTCCGATGTGGAGAAGGTGCTCAAGCTGGGCGGCATCGACTTCGAGGTGCTTCGCCGTCCGGTCGAGTACCGCAACTGTGTCGACGGGCCTGGCCTCATCCTGGCCGACCAGTTCGTCACCGTGCGCCAGGACACCGAGGCTGGCCTCGGTGTCGTGGGCCGCAAGTATGAGGTGCTGCAGAACCGCGACGCGTTCGCGTTCCTGCAGGACCTCGTCGACCAACATGACGTGGTCTGGGAGTCGGCGGGCGCGGTCCGCGAGGGCCGGCGGGTGTTCATCTCGATGCGGCTGCCCAACACGGTCACCATCGACGCCGCTGGTGTCAACGACCAGATCATCCCGTTCGTCGTGGCGCTCAACAGCCACGACGGGTCCAGCCTGTTCCAGGTGGTCGTCACGCCGTGGCGGCCCGTCTGCGGGAACACTGAGCGATTCAGCGTCCGCGACGCGTTCACCCGGTGGGGGGTGCGCCACACCCGCAACGCCCGCGACCGCATCGCGGAGGCCCGCCGCACCCTGGGCCTGTCGGTGCGCTACTTCGAGCACTTCGCCGCCGAGGAGGAGGCCCTCGCCCGCACCGAGCTGGCCCTGGCCGAGTTCCGGCAGGTCGTCGACGACCTGTGGGAGCCACCCGCCGACGACGCCACCACCCGCACCAAGAACAGCCACGGCCGCCGCCGCGACGAACTGACCAACCTGTTCAACGCCAACGCGCAGCGGCTGGGTTCCACCGCCTATACCGCCGAACGGGCCATCACCCAGTACGCCGACTGGCGCAAGGCGGTCCGCCCGACCGGGTCGCTGCGCGGCAACAACCTGGCCGCCCGGGCCACCGCGGTCCTGGAGGGCAGCGACGACGACCTGAAAAGCCGCGCCCACCGGCGCCTGCTGACCCTCGTCCGCAGGTAGCCACCGGCACGCACACTCGCCCCGACCTGGGCGGTCCATGGCGGCGCCTGGCCGCCCTCTCCCATCAACCTTCACTGCTTCGGCCGTAGCCCGGCCCGATCGCGCATTCGCGCACACCTGGGCACGGCCGCATGGCCGTGCCCGGGTGCCCCCGAAGTCTTCGACGAAAGGGAAACCACGCATGGCCCTCGACGCATCCCATCCGCCGGCCACCACCACGCCCCGCCCCGGCACCGCTGCCAGCCTTCGGGTGGCCGTCATCGGCGGCTCACTGACCGGCCCGGTCACGGCACTGCTGTTGCTGCACGCCGGCTTCGACCACGTCGCCGTGTACGAGGCGGTGCCAGCCACCGCACCCCAGGGCGGCGGCCTGCTCTCGCTGGAGCACCCGGCGCTGGACGTCCTCGACCGGCTCGGCATCGATCAGCACGAGTACATCCGGAACCGGTCGGAACACATCGTGCAGATCACCGTCCGCGACCGGCACACCACGACCGCCGTGCGCCGCACCTACCCCGGCCGGTTCACCACCTGGACCCTGCTGCACACCGCCCTGACCGCGAGGCTGCCCGCACATCTCGTGCGCGCAGGCGCCCGCGTCACCGCCCTGACCGAGCAGCACGGCGAGCCGGTCCTGCACTTCGCCGACGGCCACACCGAGGCGGCGGACCTGGTCGTCTTCGCTGACGGGCGCGCCTCCACCGGACGGCGCCTCCTCGACCCCTCCCGCCGGCTGCGCTACACCGGCTACGTCGCCCACCGCGGCACCGCACCACCGGACCTTCCCGGCCTGCACGACTTTCTGCGGTTCGAGCCCGGCCCCGGCGCCCAGTTCAACATCGCGCCCGTGCCCGGCGGCGCCGACTGGACCTTCTACCTCAACACCACCGCGGCCGGCTACGCCACCCTCTTCGGCG
>WNFV01002736.1_pt1 | contig 23199 bp, 22 predicted proteins | sample 5400101 | NCBI WGS metagenome assembly WNFV01 (sample SAMN13153361, study PRJNA577476) | soil metagenome | isolation source: 115 cm soil or saprolite under grassland replicate 1 | place: USA:California | collected 2016-06-15 | reverse complement strand
TCCTCCGGGGTGTAGCCGAGGATCTCGCCGATGAAGAACCCGTTGTTGAGGATGTTGTGGTGCGAGAGAGTCGCACCCTTCGGGAACCCGGTCGTCCCCGACGTGTACTGGATGTTGATCGGGTCGTCGAAGTCGAGCTCGGCTTCCCGGGTCGCGAGCGCGTCGGCGCCGACCGCCTCGCCCTCGGCCAGCAACGCGTCCCATTCCTCCCCGAGCACGACCGACCGCCGCAGGGCCGGCGTGTCGACCGACGCGAGCAGCTCCCGGTAGTCCGCGTCCTTGAAGCCGGTCGCGAGGATCAGCAGCGAACAGCCGGACTGGCGGAGCGCGTACTCGAGCTCGTGGGCACGGTAGGACGGGTTGACGTTGACGAGGATCGCTCCGATCTTCGCCGTGGCGAACTGGACGATCACCCACTCGGCGTTGTTCGGCGACCAGATGCCGACGCGGTCGCCCTTCTCGACGCCCGCTGCGAGGAGCGCCCTCGCGCAGCGCTCGACCTGCTCGTCGACCTCCGCGTAGGTCCAGCGGATGCCCTGCTGCCGAGAGACGAGCGCGGGCCGGTCGCCGTGCGCTGCGACCACCAGGTCCCACTCGCGCCCGATCGTTTCCCCTTGCAACGGCGTCTCGCTGGTTCCGTGCGCGTACGCAAGCTTGGCCATGCGACCTCCTGACGCGAGTATGACCAGAATCTCGAAAGCTGCGGCAACCATCGGCTATGCTCCGCCGGTCGGCACCGTCGCCGACCTATGAACGCACCGCCGCGTTCCCGCGGTTGGGCGTCCGGGTTCTCCGTGGGACGCCTACTTCGAAGGGGGACGTCGGTGACCGACAGGTACGAGTCGCTCAAGCCGGAGCTCGTTCGGGTTCCGCGGGGGAACGTGCCGCCTGGCGCACGCCTCGTTCGGCTCCGCTTGTCGGATCGCCCGGGCAGCCTGGCCCGCGTCACCGAGCGGTTTGCCGCCCATCGGGTCGACGTCCTTCGGCTCGAGGTCGTCGGACGCGAAGGCGGTTGGGCCGTGGACGACTTCCTCGTCTCCGGCCACGGCCTGCAGAAGGCGCTCGCCGAGCTACGCCCGGACGCTGTGGTGCTCGCAGAGCGCGAGAACGTCGACCTGCCCGATCCAGGCCTGGCGATGGCGGCGGCCTGCGCCTCGGTGACGTCCGCCGACAGCCGGCGCGGCGCCTACACGAAGCTCGTCGAGGCCTCGCTCGGGCTCGTGTTCGCCGAGGCGGGGTTCGTCTGCGTGCGGGAGCCTCACGATCTGCTTCGCCCGGTCGCTTCGACCGTCCCGAAGCTGCCGGTGATCGAGGGCGGACAGCCGTCGCTGCTTCTTTCAGCTCTCCACAGCGGCGCCTGCCTCACCGCCGACGGCAGGGCGCCGTGGGTGCCGCTCGCTCATCGCAATCTGCTTCCCGGCGGCTCGATCGCCGCGATCCCGGGCGGCGAGCCTGCCTCGCTCGTGCTGACGCTCGTTCGTCGCGACGATGCCCCGTTCGTCGAAGCCGAGCTCTCCCGGCTGGCGGCGCTCGTCTCCGTGGCCGTCGGAACCTTCCAGCTCCACGAGGCGAACGTCGCGCTCGCACGCAGGAACCGCACCGGGTTCAACTGGTACGCCGCTCGGTCGTAAGTGTCAGTCAGAGCACGTCTTCGAGCGATTGCGCGCTGGGAGAGCGGGCCGACGATGCGATAGGTGCGGCTCTTTGCGGCGGTCTTCATGTCTCTGCTCGCCTCCTCGCTTGCGGCAGACGCCGCCCATGCCGGGCCCGGCCTGCTAGTCGGCATCGACGACGACCAGATCAAGTGGACGCATCGGCCAGGTCCCATCCTCGGCGCCGTCCGCGCGCTCGGCGTCGACGCGATGCGGGTGACGCTCGAGTGGCGGCCGGGCCGCCGGAACCTGACGGGCCGCGACCACACCGAGCTCCGGCGCGCGATCGGCTCCTATCATTACGGCGTGCGGGTCGTCCTCGGCGTCTACGGACGGCCGGGCGATGCGCCGCGCAGCCCGGCTGCGCGCGAGGACTACTGCCGCTTCGTCCGGAACGTCCTGCTTCGCTACGGCGAGATCACGGACGTCGTGATCTGGAACGAAGCGAACTCCGGCGCGTTCTGGCGGCCGCAGGCCGATGCGTCCCGAGCCTACGAGGCGCTCCTCGCCCGCTGCTGGGATCTCCTCCAAGCGTCCGTTTCCGGCGTGAACGTCCTGACGACGACGGCCGGGAGCCATGACCCGCAGTCGTTCATCCGGGAGCTGGGGGCTGCGTACCGCGCGAGCGGACGGACACGTCCGCTCTTCGACACGGCCGGGCACAACCCGTATCCGCTCTATCCCGACGAGGCGCCGACGGCGACCCACGACGTCTACATCGGCCAGGGCGACTACGCCCGGCTCGTCGCGGCCCTGGACGAGGCGTTCGCCGGCACCGCCCAGCCGATTGCGGAGATCTGGTACCTCGAGGACGGATTCCAGACCGTCGTCGCCGCACGCCGTGCGCTCTACGTCGATCGCGAGAGCGTGCCGCGAACAGTCACGCCGGCCGGCCAGGCGGCCCAGCTCGCAGCGGCCCTGCGGCTCGCGTACTGCCAGCCGCGGGTGGGAGGCTTCTTCAACTTCATGCTCGCCGACGAGGCGTCGCTCGAGGGCTGGCAGTCCGGTCTGCTCTGGGCCGACTACCGGCGAAAGCCTGCCTTCGAGGCCTATCGGGCAGTGATCGACGAGGTGCGCCGAGGCTCGGTGGACTGCGCGTTAGTTGCGCGGGAGAACGAACAGCGCGACCGCCGCGTACTGGCACGCGACCGCGACGATCACGAGCGCGTGGAAGACCTCGTGATAGCCGAAGACGTCACTGACCGGATCCGGCCGCCGGCACGCGTAGACGATCCCGCCGGCCGTGTACGCCACCCCTCCGGCGAGGAGGAGTAGTGCCCCGGCCAGACCGACGCGGTCGACGATCTGCGGCATGACGACCACGCCGACCCAGCCGAGGCCGATGCCGATGACTGCTGCGATCCACTTCGGCGCGTCGATCCAGAAGACCTTCACGCCGATCGCGAGCACCGCGCCGCCCCACACGATTGCGAGGATCGCGATCCGCCAGGCGCCGTCGAGCACGAGCAGCCCGAACGGCGTGTAGGTCCCTGCGATCAGCCCGTAGATCATCGAGTGGTCGAGGCGGCGCAGCCAGCGCCGCGCGGACGGGCTCCACGTCACCCGGTGGTACAGGGCGCTCGCGCCGAACATCGTCACCACCGAGGTGGCGTAGGCCAGCGCGGCGATGCGCTCGACGCCACCGTTGGCGACGAGGCCGACGAGCACGGCAGCCAGAGGCAACGAGACGACGAACCCCCACTGATGCAGGACGCCCCTGAGCCGCGGGCGGGGCGCCGCAAGCTCCCGCGCCCATTGCGGGAGGTCGGCGGCTACGTCCGGAGGTCCGCCCTCGAGCATCCGCCCGAGCCTACTACCGATAGCGGTAGACGATGCGCCCGCGGGTCAGGTCGTACGGCGAGAGCTCGACCCTGATCCGGTCGCCCGGGAAGATCTTGATCCGATAGCGCCGCATCTTGCCTGCCGTGTAGCCGAGCGTCTCGTGCCCGTTCTCGAGCGCGACCTTGAACATCCCGCTGCGAAAGGCCTCGACGACCTGGCCCTCGAGCTCGATTTTCTCCTCTTTAGTGGAAATGACGCGCCGCCCCTACGAGGTGAGGACGACGACGTTCGTCGCCTCGGGGCCCTTCGCCCCTTCGCGCTTCTCGAACTCGACCTTCGCGCCCTCGGACAGCGTCTTGAAGCCTGCGCCGGCGATGTTGCTGTGGTGAACGAACAGATCCTTGCCGCCGGCATCGTCGGGCGTCACGAACCCGTAGCCCTTCGCGTCACTGAACCACTTGACGGTTCCAGTTGCCATGAAAACCTCCCTTACCGCTCACGAACGGGCAAAGGAAGCGCTAACGCAACCGGTACTCGCTCTAGGTAGTTTCGGAGTCTAGCCGACCAGTCCCGCGCGTCGGCCACGGGGGCCTCCTCCGCCGCCGTGAGATCCCCATCTCCCCCGAGCGGGGGAGGAAGGCATGACTCAAGTCGGGTACTTCTAGACAGCACTTCGGGTTATGTCTGGCGGCCACTTCACCATCCTGGTCTTCGCGCGCCTTCGTGCCCTTAAAGGGGAAGGCGGGATCACCCTTGTCGAGGGTCTGATCGCGATGACCCTCTTCCTGGTCGTCGCCACGGGCCTGGTCGGCGTCTTGACCGCCGGAATCGCGTCCCATCGATACGCACGGGAGAACACCTTTGCGCAGCAGAAGGCGATGGAGCAGATCGAGCTCGCCCGGCGGCTCACCTACGACAAGGTCGGCATCGCCAGCGGCAATCCCCCGGGAGACCTGCAGGCGACAACGCCGCTCACGCTGAACGGGCTCAAGGCCACGATGACCACGCAGGTCTCGTTCGTCGACGACGCGGTTCCCGGGAGCTACGCGACGCTCGCCAACTACAAGAAGGTCGTCGTCACCGTCACGCGCGACGGAAACTCGAAGGTGCTCACCCGCCAGGTGACCTACATCGCGCCGGTGAATCGCGCTCCCTACGGCGGCATCAACAACGCGATCGTCAACGTGCTCGTCACCGACGAAGCGCTGAACACGCCGGTTCCCAGCGTCACCGTCTGGCTCACGAACGGCCCCAGCACGGATCGCAGCGATACGACCGACGCGGCCGGAAGGGTCTCGTTCCCCTCCCTTCTCACGGGCAGCCAGAAGTACAAGATCACGGTTCCGTCGTCCTCGGGCTACGAGACGCTCACCGAGTACCAGCCGCCGAACGCGGCGGCCGAGTTCGCGCTGTCGGCGAGCCAGACGAAGGACGCGGCGCTTCGCATCTACAAGAAGCACGTCGTCAACGTCACGGTCGAGGACTCGTCCGGGAACCCCTACACCAGCGCGCTGACCCTGTATGCCGGCTCCGACCGGCGCGGCGAGGCGATCCCGATCACCGGTCCGACCTACACGCTCCAGAAGCTCGCCGGCGAGTGGCTCGTGCCGGGCGTCTCGTACTCGTTCGCTGCCCGAACCGCTTCGGGTCTGTTCTCGGCCACTGTGCCGGCGGGGCAGCTCCCGGTCGGCTATCCGGGCAACCTGAGCTCTGACGTCGTCCTGCAGCTCTCGTCGGGGACGTTCTCAACCTTGAACGCCACCGTTACGGTCACCGACAGCAGCGGCACCAAGCTCGCGAACGCACGTGTCGACATCACGAGCGGCCCCGTTCCCACTTACGTCACGGGAGTCACGGCCAGTAACGGCACGGTGACGCTCGCGGTGCCGCTGGGGAACGGTTACACGATCACGGCGTGGGATTCGAGCGGGTTGCGTAAGAGCACGCCGCTGACGAATCAGAACATCTCCAGCAACCAGAACTTCTCGGTCACGGTGAACTGACGATGTCCCGGCTGCGGCAGTCGGTGGTCAGCGCGATTCGCAGAGCCCGGGACACGGGCGGCATGGCGCTCATCGAGCTCCTCATGGTGATGGTGTTTCTCGGCGTCGCCTTTGCGGTCTTCGCGACGATCTTCAGCACGACGATCTCGCAGGACAGCCAGATCTCCGATGAGAACCTGCTCCAGACCGAACTGAGGGCCGCCGTCGACGGCATGGCCCAGGAGCTGCGGCAGGGGTATGCCGACGACTCGACGACGGCGATCGCGAGCATGAGCCCGACGAGCATCACCTTCTACTCGCCGGACAAGTCGCAGCCCACCTACTTCATGCGGCGGATCTCCTACCAGGTCGTTACTCACAAGCTCCAGCGACAGTTCGCGACCGCCACCGCCGCCGGCGGGCCGCCGTGGACCTGGGGCTCGACAAGCGCCTGGGCAACGAGGTTCGACTCGATCCAGGACTTCAACATCTTCAGCTACCTCGACGCCAACGGGAACACGGCCTCGACGCCGTCGGCCGTGAGAACGATCGTGATCACGGTGCTGGTCCAGCCAAAGACCGGACTGGGCAGGCAGGTCACCTACAAGACCAGCGTCACGATTCGCTCGACTCAGACGTGACCAGGCGCCTGGACATCCGCCGTGACGAGGGCTTCGCGCTCGTGCTCGTGATGCTCCTGATCGCGATCCTGACGATTCTCGGCATCACGCTCATGGAGCTGGTCCGCAGCGAGTCCACCCGTAGCGCGAAGGCCGTCACGAGCGGGACGTCGTACCAGGCCGCCGAAGCCGGGATCGACGACTACATCGCGAAGCTCGTCGACGACCGCCTCTACTTCGACCATTACGTGCACGACGGCGAGTCGACGCGCACCGCCACGAGCGGGACCACGACCGGTGCGGGTCAGAAGTGGACCGGCGGGGGCGGCTGGCAGTACCTGAACGGCAAGGACACCTGGACCGAGAACACGCTCGGCAACGGCTACGAGTACAACCTCCAGGTCTTCGCGCCGACGGCGTCGGTGCCCTACATCAAGATCGTCTCGACCGGACGGAAGAAAGGCAGCACGACCGACCAGCGGTCGATCGAGGCGCTCGTCCGCCCGTCGTCGATCGCCGACTTCGTGATGATGGCCAACTCGGACGTCAGCTACGGCTCGACGGCGACGACCAAGGGGAAGGTCTACGCCGGCATCGACTCGAGCGGTGTCAAGCACAACGTCTACCACCCGGGCACCGCGTACGCCGACATCTATGCGGAGGGGAACGTAACGGGCAGCCCGACGCTGATCGGCGACGCCGGAAAGTACGACCAGACGACGATCCGGACCAAGATCAAGCAGCCGATCGACTTCAACAACTTCGTCGTCGCGCTCGTCGACGTCGAGTCCGCGTCCGACCCGGCGCTCGGGGGCATCAAGCTCGACGACGCGACCAAGGACGCTTGGGAGATCCTCTTCGTCAACGACGGCACCGTTCGCTATCGGTGGTGCAAGAAGAACGGCAGCAACGACGTGGCGTACGACAAGCCGACGAACTGCGGCTCGTGGACGACGAAGCCCGTCCCCTCGAACGGCGCCATCTACTCGGCGCAGACGGCGATCGTCTCCGGCGAGGTCAACGGCCGAGTGACGGTGGCATCCAACAACCACATCGTCGTCGGCGAGGAGACCAAGTACTACCAGGAGGGCGACGACGTTCTCGGTCTGATCGCGAAGAACGACGTGATCGTCGCGGAGTGGGCACCGGACGTCTTCAAGTGGCGCGCGGCCGTGCTGGCGCAAACCGGTCGGCGGCACTCGTACAGCAGTGACGGGAGCCACACCTCGGCGGTGTTCACCGGCTCGACGGCGACGAACCTCAGCCCGTACATGGACATGTTCGACGATCGCGAGTACGTCTACGACGCGCAGCTGCTGTACCTCCAGCCGCCGTGGTTCCCGACGGTCGAAGGGGCCTACACGGTCGTCCTCTTCCGCGAAGTCACGCCGTAGTCAGTCGAACAGCGGCAGGTACCGCTGGCGCCACTCCTCGTCCGAGATCGAGCGGCGGAAGAACTGTTCGAGTACGGTGCGCGGGGAGGAGTGGTTGGCGCGCGCGACGAGGCAGACCGTGGCGGCGAGCAGGTAGTCGAGCAGCCCCTCGTCGATCCGGGCGACTCGGATCGCCTGCTCGAAGGCCCAGATCATCTTCTCGCCGTCGGCGCCGCCCACGCGCTGGCGGAGCTCCTCGACGAGCTCGTGCGCCTCGAATCCGCTCCAGTCCACCGTTGCCATAGGCGTCTGTTATCGGCAGCCCGTGCGTCCGTGGCAGCCGTTTCCCTCGTTTGGGCACTGCTCCGGCGGGTAGCCGAGGAACGGCACGGTAGCGAATCAAAGGAGGAAGCATGTCGCGGATGGAAGGCACCGATCTCTGGAGCTATCGCGACGAGAGCCTGATCTCGGGTGAGGATCTGGCCGGGTTCCACGTCGAGGCGACGGACGGCTCGATCGGGAAGATCGACGAGGCGACCTACGACGTCGGCGCGAGCTACATCGTCGTCGACACCGGCCCGTGGATCTTCGGGAAGAAAGTGATGCTTCCCGCGGGCGTCATCGACCGGATCGACCGCAGCGACGAGAAGGTCTACGTCAGCCGCACGAAGGACGAGATCAAGAGCGCGCCGGAGTTCGACGAGTCGCGGTACCGCGAGGAGACCTACCGCACCGAGCTGACCGGCTACTACGGGCGCCGCCCCGGTGGCATGGACGAGCCTCTGTAGACAAACGTGCTCTATCTGCTCTGAGACACACGGGCGGAGACGGGCTGGACATGACGGCGGCGCCTGCGCGATAGTGCGGCTACGCGCAGGACGCCGTCTGAGCGCGAGCCGCCTATGCTCGAGCAACCGGGCCTCTTCGTCTGGAACGCCCAAAACCTCCCGGGTTTCCTGCCCGACGAGATGAAGGCGGGCGGCTTCCGGTGGATCGCGATCGACCTTCATGACGGGCTGGAGCTCGTCGAGAAGACCGACTACCACGCGCTGATCGCCCAGTACCGCGGCGCGGGCCTCGACGTCGCCGGCTGGGGCGTGCTGCGGACGCAGCCCAAGGAGGAAGCCGAGCTCGCCGTCGAGCTCTGCAGGAAGTTCGACCTCCACACGTACATCGCGAACGGCGAGCGGGAGCTCGGCTACACGCAGGACGCAGGCCCGTCCGGCGAGTGCTTCGAGCGGTCGGATGCCTGGGTGCGCACGTTCCGCGAGCACACCGACATGGAGCTCGGCTTCTCGAGCTACGCGATCCTCGCGCACCACGACGCTCATTACGTGCCCTGGATCGAGGCCGGGGCCGTCGCGATGCCGCAGACGTACCTGAACGAGTTCGAGTGGGCGACGCCGCAGGCCGGCGTCGAGGGCGCGATCGACGTCAGGCAGCCGCACAATCCGCCGAACGGGTGGCCCCGCCACAAGGTCTACCCGACAATCGGCAACTACCCCGTGGCAGGCAGGCACCTCCCATCGCCCCAGGAGTACGCGGACCTGCTGCGGCAGGCGCAGGTCGTCAGCTTCTCGATCTACCTGGGCGAGCTCGTCGCGCAGGGGGACCTGCAGCACTATCGAGACGCCTGCGTCGCGCCGCCGGCGCACGAGCCGAGGCCGAAGCCACCTGCCGCGCCGGCGCCGGCGGGTGACTCGCTTCCGTTCACCGGGCCCTGCTTCGGGCCGTCGGACCAGCACGGCCCGACGAAGTCGCCGACCGTTGTCGCGCTCAAGATCGCGATGAGGCGGCTGGGGTTCGGATCGTTCCCCGAGCTCGACGAATACACGCCCGAGCTCGAGGCGGCCATGAAGAAGTGGCAGGAGCAGGCCAGGATCCATCCCGCGTCCGGCCACTACGGCAAGGGCTCGTACGTCGCGCTCTCGCGAGGCGTGACCGAGTCCGGAGAGCCCGTGTTCGACTCGCTCGCGGTCGAGCTCATCCACTTCGACGCAAACCCGACCAAGTAACGCCGCGAAGCCGTCTCTCGAGCCTCGACGAGGCCTCTACCAGGCGTCGTCGGCGAGCAGCTCGTAGACGGCCTGCTCGATCCGCCCGTGCGTCGCCGGTGCGCCGAGCTCGACATCGCCGAGGCCGTCGAGCGAGCCTGCGATCGTGACGCCCGCCTGGTAGCAGTCGAACACGCGGGGGTCGATGTACGACGCGCGTGCGATCGCCGGCGTGTTGCCGAGGTAGTGGGCGACCTCGTGCACGGCCCTCGTCATCGCCCGCTTCCGTGCGGTCCTCGAGGTCGCCTCGTCCGAGACCGCGAGAGCGACGGCCGCGATCACCGTCGCATGCCAGGTGCGGAAGTGCTTCGCGGAGAAGTCGCCCCCCGTCGCGTCCTTGATGTACGCGTTGATCTCATCCGAACGCAGGTCGGCCCAGCGCTCTGCTCCGGCGCCGTTGCGATAGGCGAGCAGCTCTCGACTGCCGCCACGCCGTCGCTTCAGCGCGGAGACCACTTCGTAGACCTCGGGGTCGACCACGGCCTGCACCCGCCGCTTCCCGCTCTTCGCCGGGTAGTCGAAGATCAGGAGGTTCTCCGGGCCGAGCCTGACGTGCTGCCTCTGGAGCGTCGCGACTCCGAAGCTGCCGTTCTCCTCGGCGTACTCCTCGCCGCCGATCCGGAAGAAGCCGCGATCGAGCAGCCGGATCGCGCAGGCGCGGACGCGGTCGCGGGTGGGGCCGTCCTCGCGAAGATGCCTCGCGGCCTGCCTTCGCAGCCCCGGCAGGGCCCGAGCGAAATCGAGCACCTCCTCGAACTTCTCGCGATCCTTCGCCTCGCGCCACCTGTCGTGGTAGCGGTACTGCTTCCGGCCGGCCGCGTCGACGCCGACCGCCTGGATGTGACCGTTCGGGTAGGGGCAGATCCACACGTCGGTCCAGGCGGGCGGGATCGCGAGCTCGCGGATGCGCTCGAGGGTGTCCGGGTCGTCGAGCCGGTCCCCGTCTTCGTCGAGGTACTCGAAGCCGCTGCCGCGACGCCTGCGGCGGAAGCCTGTAACGCTCAGATCGGAGCGGCGTAGTCGCACCGGCTCGTCATTTTCACTGGCGAGGAGTGGTGAAACCAGCCGCGATCGACGCGTTCGTCCTGTGAAGCGATTGGCACGCTTTTGGCACGGTCCTGTGACGGACACGTGACAGTTTTCTCAGTAGGATCGGCAGTGGGTGGTGGGATGGGGTGCCCCGGCGGCAAAGCCGCCGCCGGCGCCGTGCGTCAGGCCCGGTCGGGCTCGAAGACGCGGACGTAGTCGACGAGCATCGCCTGCGGGAAGGCGGTCTCGGGCGCCACGTCGCCGCCGAGGTTGCCTCCGACCGCGACGTTCAGCAGCAAGTAGAAGGGATGGTCGAAGACCCAGGCGTTCGGGGCCACGTCGTCGGGCGTGGCGCGGTGGTACTCGACGCCGTCGACGGACCAGGCGATCAGGCTCGGCATCCAGTCGACGGCGAACACGTGGTAGCCGGCTGCGACGTCGTCCGAGAGATCGAGCGTGCGCGCGATCCCGGCGGAGCCCGAGTAGCCCGGGCCGTGGAGGGCTCCGTAGACCCGGCGCGGCTCGCGGCCGACGTGCTCCATGACATCGATCTCGCCGGCGGTCGGCCAGCCGACTTCGTCGATGTTCGCGCCCAGCGCCCAGAAGGCGGGCCACAGCCCGCTGCCGCGCGGCACCCGGATGCGGGCCTCGATCCGGCCGTGCGTGAGCTCGAGCCTGCCCTTCGTAACCAGTCGCGCGGATGTGTAGGCCGGCCGCCCTCCGTTGGACGGCCGCCGGGCCGTGATCACAAGGTTGCCGCGCCCGTCGACCGCGGCGTTCTGCGCTTCGTCGGTGTACCACTGGAGCTCGTTGTTGCCCCAGCCGGGGTTTCCCTGCGCGCTGCCGTCGCCCAGCTCGTGCGACCAGGCCGAGGGCTCCGGCGGCTCGCCCGCACGGCCGTTGAACTCGTCGCGCCAGGCGAGCTTCAGCGACTCGCGCCCATTCACCGGCCGACCGTCCTCCGGTGTGCTCACGCGCGGGGAGGTGCCGTCGAATCCCGCACGACGAGCTTCGTCGCGAGCTCGATGCGAAGTGCCTCGAGCCGCTGGTTGTCGAGCAGCCGGCTGAGCAGGCTCACCGCCATCCGGCCCATCTCGGCCAGCGGCTGGCGGACGGTCGTCAGCGCCGGCGTGACGATCGACGCTTGCTCCGAGTCGTCGAAGCCGATAACCGAGAGATCTTCGGGCACGCGAATGCCGCGCTCGCGGGCCGCGCGAAGGGTGCCGACGGCGACGTTGTCGTTGAATGCGAAGATCGCCGTCGGCGGCTCCGGCAGGTCGAGCAACTCGGATGCGGCGGCGAACCCTCCCTCGATCTCGAAGTCCGATTCGCGCAAGAGCGACCGGTCCGGTCCGATTCCCACCGCGGCAAGCGCGGCGTGGTAGCCGTTCAGACGCTCCTCGCTCGCCATCAAGCCGCGCCAGCCGGCGATCGCGCCGATCCGTCGGTGTCCGAGGGAGAGCAGGTGCTGCGTCGCCGCCTTCGCACCTGAGGCGTGTGCCGCCGACACGGCGGGCGTCCCCTCGTCGAGGTGCGTGCGCGGGTCGACGACGACGAACGGGTAGCCACGCTGCTGGAGCGCCTTCAGCTCGTCACTCGACTCGGATGGCAGCAGCAGGATCGCGCCGTCCGTCGTCCCGTGCATCAGTCGGTCGAGCAGCGTCACCTCGCGGTCGTGCTCGTGCTGCGTCGGACAGAGGACGGCACGCATGTCCTGCTCGTACAGCGCCTCCGACGCCCCGGACAGGATGAGGGAGAAGTAGGCAGCGTGGACGACCGGCAGCGTGAATGCGACGAGACCGGTCCGGCCGCCCGACAAGCCGCGCGCGCTGCGGTTCGTGGTGAAGCCGTGGTCGCGGACGACGCGCATCACGAGGCCGCGGGTCTCGTCCGAGACGTCCGGACGTCCGTTCAGCACCCGCGACACCGTCGCGATCGACACGCCGGCGGCGCTCGCGATGTCTCGGATCGTCGCGCGCGATGACCCATTGCCGCCTTCCCCTGCGATTCTCCGTAAACGGTTCCGCTCCATCGGCTTGGCAGTCTACGCGGTCAAATGGCTGTAGTCAAAGCAGCATTCTGGGGAAATCGCTTGACATCTCCGGAACAACTTGGTTAGGTTCCCGGAAACGGTTCCGGGGCGGAAGGAGCAGGAACGGTGCCGTGCCAACGATCGAGAATGCTCGGAGAATCCGCTCGCCACGGCGCGATCCGCGGAAGAAAGGGAGGGACAATGCTGAGGCCAGCTCGTTCAGGGCTCGGAGTGGCCGGCGTCGTGATCACAGTCCTCGCCGCTGCTCTCGTCGCAAACGCCTCGACTCCTACTGGCCGGACGGCCGACAAGGCGCCCCACAACTGCCTTGTGGCGACAGGCTCCGGTGACCCCGCCTTCGTTCGCAACTTCAACCCCTACGTCCAGGGCCTGCCGAGCTCGTCGTTCGTGCGCGGCGGCATGTATGAGCCGCTCAGCATCACGACGCCGGCCGGCGGCGGCCGAACCTACATGTGGCTCGCCGAGCGCTACACCTGGAGCAAGGACGCCAAGACACTGACGATCGGGCTCCGCAAGGGCGTCAAATGGTCGGACGGAAAGCCGCTAACGGCCGCGGACGTCGTCTACAGCCTGACGGCAGGCAAGCAGGACAAGATCATGGACCTCATCGGCTATACGCGGCCCGACTCGAATATCGCCGCGATTGCCGAGAAGGGGGCGAACACGGTTGTCGTCAGCTTGAAGACGGCTGACTCGCAGTTCGTCCCGGACACGCTGAACAAGCCGTTCATCGTGCCCAAGCACGTCTTCTCGAAGGTTCCGGACATCAACAAGTTCCTCAACCCGAACCCGGTCGGCTCAGGCCCCTTCACGCAGGTGACCAGGTTCAACACGCAGGCCTACGTGCTCTCGAAGAACCCGAGCTACTGGCAGAAGGGCGCGCCGAAGATCTCCTGCGTGGAATACATCCAGGCGACCTCGAACGACGCGGCGCTGCTGCAGATCCGCAGCGGCAAGGCCGACTGGACGCACAACTTCGTACCGAACGTCGAGAAGGCCTACATCGCCAAGGACCCCAAGCACTTCCATGCGTTCTACGCGACGACGGCTTATCCGATCAGCCTCATGTTCAACACCCAGGAGTACCCGTACAGCATCGTCGGCTTCCGTCAGGCGGTCAGCATGGCGATCGACCGCCAGAAGGTCTCGAAGCTCGGCGAGTACGGCTACGCGCCGGCGACCGATGCGATTGGTCTCGACGGCCTCTTCAAGTCATGGGTCGCCGACAAGACCGTGCGCGCCGAGGCGAAGCGGTTGGCGACGTACGACCCGACGGCGGCGAAGAAGCTTCTGACCGACAGCGGCTTCACCTACAAGGGCGACAAGCTGATCGACCCGAAGGGCAACCCGGTCAAGTTCGAGATCCACGTGATCTCGGGCTGGTCGGACTGGGTCGCCTCGCTGCAGATCATCTCGAAGAACCTGCAGGAGGTCGGCATCGACGCGAGCGTCAAGCTCGAGCCGGACTGGGGCTCGTGGTTCCCGAACGCGACCAGCACGAAGATCGTGACCCTCCTCTGGCAGACCTCCTCGTGGGGCACGCCGTACGGCTTCTTCTACAACAACATGCACCACAACTCGTGGGTGCCGTCCGGTGAGGACGCGGTCAACACCGGCAACTTCGCCCACTACTGGAACCAGGCCGCCACCGACCTGCTCGACAGCTGGAAGGCGAATCTGAACGTGGCGCAGCAGAAGAAGATCGCCACTCAGCTCCAGAAGCTCTGGCTCCAGCAGTTGCCGATCATCCCGCTGTTCATCGGGCCGCAGTGGTCGACGTACTCGACGAAGTACTTCCACTGCTTCTCGAACCCGAACAACTTCTACGCACAGCCGATCTTCAACAACTTCCCCGACAACACCGTGTCGCTGACCCGGATCTGCCCCGGCGGCAGCGAAGAGAGCGCACCACTGCAGTAACCCTCCTGCAGGCCGGTGGGCGGGACCCGCACGAGCCCGCCCACCGGCATATAAAGGATCCAAGAGGAGACATGCGCTTCCTGCTTCGACGCCTGGGGTTCTACGCGATCGCGCTCTGGGGTGCGATCACGCTGAACTTCCTGTTGCCGCGGCTCGCGCCCGGCTCGCCGCTCGACGGCCTGATGGCTCGCCTGTCGCCGTCGCAGCTCGCAGCCAACCCGCACATGGTCGACAACCTTCGTGAGTATCTCGGCGTCCAGAAGCAGCCGCTGCTGCCTGCTTACTGGGACTACCTGAAGCAGATCTTCAGCGGTGACTTCGGGATCTCGACGTCGAACTTCCCGACGCCCGTGACAGAGGTGATCGGCCGGACCCTCCCGTATTCGATCGCGCTCGTCGGCGTCGGGTTCCTCCTCGCGTTCCTGCTCGGCACCGCGCTCGGGACGATCGCGGCCTGGCGGCGGGGCGGGATCGTCGACAGCGTCGTCACGCCGGCGCTCATCTCCTTCGGCGCCTTTCCGGCCTTCTTCACGGCGCTGCTCGCTGTCTACTTCCTCGGGCTCAAGGCCGGCTGGTTCCCGATCCAGCACGCCTATGACACGGACATCAGCCCCGGCTTCAACTGGACCTTCATCAGCAGCGCGCTCCACCACGGCGCGTTGCCGGTGCTGATCATCATCTGCGTCTTCGCCGGCGGCTGGCTGCTGAACATGCGCAACGTGATGATCAACACCGTCGAGGAGGACTACGTCGGTATGGCGCACGCGAAGGGCCTCAAGGACCGGCGCGTGATGACGATGTACGCGGGCCGGAACGCGATCCTCCCGCCGCTCACAGGCTTCGCGTCGCAGTTCGGCGCGGCCGTCGGCGGGCTCGTCTTCATCGAGTTCGTGTTCAGCTACCCGGGTGTGGGCCTGACGCTCCAGCAGGCGGCGCTCGGCTCCGACTACCCCCTGACACAGGCGCTGCTGCTCGTGTTCGCCATGTGCGTCCTCGTGGCGAACCTGATCATGGACCTGCTCTACGTCGTCCTGGACCCGCGGGTACGCGCGAGCTGACGATGTCGAACCTCGCTCCCAACCTCGACGTCGCGACGCGCCCGGACGTTGCCGACCTCCCGGAGATCGCACTCCTCGCGCCGCGCGGCCCGCGTCGGCTTCGCGTGCCGCTCACGCTCCGGCTCTTGCTCGGCACCTGGAAGTCGCGGATCGGCTTCCTCGTCTTCGGGACGATCGTCCTCGTCGCCGTCGCGGCACCCTTGATCGCGCAGAACAGCCCGAGCGACATCGTCGCGGTCCCGGGCCAGGCGCCGAACCGGGCCTTTCCCTTCGGGACTACCGATCAGGGCTACGACGTCTTCGCCCAGGTCGTCTGGGGTGCTCGTCAATCGCTTGCCGTGGGCGCTCTGGCGGCGCTGCTGTCGACGGCGATCGCGGTGGCGCTCGGCCTGCTCGCCGCCTACAGCGGCGGCTGGATCGACGACGTCATCAACCTGGTCACCAACGTCTTCCTCGTGATCCCGACCCTGCCGCTGCTCGTCGTGATCGCGGCGTTCGTTCCCAACCGGGGGCCGGTGATGCTGGTGCTGATCATCGGCCTCACGACGTGGGCGGTCGAGGCGCGGATCCTGCGGGGGCAGGCGCTCTCGCTGCGCAACCGGGACTTCGTCCTCGCCGCGAGGGTCGCAGGCGAGCCGACCTGGCGCATCGTCTTCAGCGAGATCATGGCGAACATGGTCAGCCGCATCGCGGCGGCGTTCCTGCTCGTCTTCTACATCGCGATCCTGTTCGAGGCCGGCCTCGAGTTCCTGGGCCTCGCCGACGTGAACGACACGAGCTGGGGCTCGACGATGTACTGGGCTCAGAACAACTCGGCGATGTTGCAGGGCGAGTGGTGGCACTTCTTCTTCCCGGGCTTCGCGCTTGCGCTCTCAGTTGCCTCGCTCGTGCTGATCAACTACGGCGTCGACGAGCTCTCGAACCCTCGGCTCCGGCGTAAGCGGAAGGCGAGCGTCCTTCGTGCTTTCTGGGGAGGTCGCCCGTGACCGGGGTTCTCACCGGCGACGTCCTCACAATGGAGCGAGAGGTGCGCGGCGAAGCCCTCATCGAGCTGCAGGAGCTCGTCGTCGAGTACGCGCTGCCGCACAAGTGCGCTCGCGCAGTCGACGGCGTCAGCCTCACGATCCACGCCGGCGAGATCGTCGGCTTGGCGGGCGAGTCCGGTTGCGGCAAGACCACGACGGCGAACGCGATCCTCCAGCTCCTGCGCCCGCCGGCCGAGATCAGCGGCGGCAGTGTGCTCTTCCGCGGGGAGGACCTGACCCGCAAGAACAAGGAGGCGCTGCGGCGCTTTCGCTGGCGCAACGTCTCGATGGTCTTCCAGAGCGCGATGAGCGCGCTCAACCCGGTCATGCGCGTCGGCGATCAGTTCGTCGACATGATCAACGCGCACGAGCCGGTGAGAAAACGCGACGCGCTCGCACGCGCGGGCGACCTGCTCGAGCTCGTCGGGATCGACCGGCGCCGTGTCCGCGCCTATCCGCACGAGCTGTCCGGCGGGATGCGGCAGCGCGTGATCATCGCCATGGCGCTCGCGCTCGAGCCGGAACTCGTGATCATGGACGAGCCGACGACCGCACTCGACGTGGTCGTCCAGCGCGAGATCCTGCAAGAGATCCAGGATCTGCAGAACGAGCTCCAGTTCGCAGTGCTGTTCATCACGCACGACCTGTCGCTGCTGCTCGAGTTCGCAGACCGGATCGCAATCATGTACGCGGGCAAGGTCGTCGAGAGCACCTCGGCGGCGCAGTTGTTCGAGAACCCGCTGCATCCGTACACGGTCGGCCTCGTCAGTTCCTTTCCGCCCCTGACGGGGCCGATCACGCGGATGACCGGTATCCCGGGTGCGCCGCCCGACCTGGCCAACCCTCCGGCGGGCTGTCGCTTCCACCCCCGCTGCCCGCACTGCCGCCCTGAGGACGAGGCCCTCTACGCGCGGCAGACGCGAACGCTGCCGCTCCTGCGCGAGGTCGAGGCGGGCCACGCCGTCGCCTGCCACCTGTACGAGGGGCCGAGTTGACCGCGGCGCCGCAACTCCACGCTCCCGAGGCGCTCGAGGTTCACGGACTGACGAAGCAGTTCCCGGTGAGCGGCGGTCGCCTGTTCGCGCGCCGGGGTCGTGTGCACGCCGTCGACGACGTCACCTTTGCGCTCAGGCCCGGCACGATCACGGCGCTCGTCGGCGAGAGCGGCAGCGGGAAGAGCACCGTCACGCGCATCCTCGCGCGGCTCTACGAGCCGACCGCGGGCACGATCGTCTTCGGCGGCGAGGACGTCGCGAGGCGCACCAGCCGGCACGACCTGCTCCGCTATCGCTCGCGCGTCCAGATGATCTTCCAGGACCCGTTCGGGTCGCTGAACCCGGTCAAGACGGTGCGGCACCACCTCGCGCGGCCGCTGCGGATCCACCGGATCGTCCCTGGTCGTCAGGTCGAGGAGCGGGTGCACGAGCTGCTGCGGACGGTCGGCCTCGTACCGCCCGAGGAGATCGCGGCGAAGTACCCGCACGAGCTATCCGGCGGCCAGCGCCAGCGCGTGGCGATCGCCCGGGCGCTCGCGGTAGAGCCTGCGGTCCTGCTCGCCGACGAGCCGATCTCGATGCTCGACGTCTCGATCCGGATCGGAATCCTGAACCTGATGCTGAAGCTCAAGGAGGAGCGCGACCTCGCGTTCCTCTACGTCACGCACGACCTCGCGAGCGCGCGCTACGTCGCCGACGAGATGCTCGTCATGTACGCCGGCCAGATCGTCGAGCACGGGCCGACGGAGGAGGTCCTGCAGAACCCGCTGCACCCCTACACGCGCCTGCTCATCTCCGCAGTGCCGAACCCGGCCACCGGGCTGCAGAAGCAGCGCATCGAGAAGCGCAAGGGCCTCGCCGCGGCCGCGGTCGATCCGCGCGACGGATGCCGGTTCGTCGGCCGCTGCCCGCTCGCCGTCGGCGTCTGCTCCCAGGTCACGCCGGTGCTCGTCGAGGCGCGGCTCGGGCACTGGGCGCGCTGCCACGTCACCGCTCCCTCCGACCGAGAGGCTCTCCATGTCGAGCGATAGCGTCAGCTTTCCCGCCGACTTCGTCTGGGGCGCGGCCACGGCTGCCTACCAGATCGAGGGCGCCGTCGACGAGGACGGTCGTGGCGAGAGCATCTGGGACCGCTTCTGCTCGACGCCCGGCAAGGTGCGGGCTGGCGACAGCGGCGCAATCGCGTGCGACTTCTACCATCGGTTCCCGCAGGACATCGAGCTGATGGGCGAGCTCGGGCTCGACGCGTTCCGGTTCTCGATCGCCTGGCCGCGGATTCTGCCGGCCGGCCGAGGGGCGGTGAACGAGGCCGGGCTCGATTTCTACGACCGGCTCGTCGACGAGCTGCTCGCTCACGGCCTGCAACCGTTCGTAACCCTGTACCACTGGGATCTGCCGCAGGCGCTCGAGGACGCCGGTGGCTGGCCGGCGCGGGCGACGGCGGAGGCGTTCGTCGAGTACACCGAGGTCGTCGCGTCCCGGCTGGGCGACCGCGTCGAGCACTGGATCACCCACAACGAGCCGTGGGTCGTCTCCTGGCTCGGGCATGCGTGGGGCCAGCACGCGCCGGGTCGCACGAACCTGGAGGACGCGCTGGCGGCGGCGCACCACCTCTTGCTCTCGCACGGGTGGGCGACGGAGGTGCTTCGCCACCACTCGCCGGGCTCGCAAGTCGGGATCACGCTCGTCCTCATGCCAACCTACCCGGCGAGCGAGACCGAGGGTGACCGGGAGGCTGCGCGTCAGGTCGACGGTGCCGTCAACCGCTGGTTCCTCGACCCACTGTTCAAGGCGGAGTACCCCGCCGACATGCTCGCGTACTTCGGCGCCGCCGCGCCTCCCGTCCGCCAGGGCGACCTCGACGCGATCGCCCAGCCGCTCGACTTTCTGGGCGTCAACTACTACTTCCGCCAGGTGCTGCGCGAGAACCCGGACGGCGGGCTGCCGCTGCTCGTGCCCGATCCCGACGCGGCCCGCACGGACATGGGCTGGGAGATCCATCCGCAGGGCCTGCTGGATTTGCTCGTTCGCGTGCGCGACGACTACGACCCGCCTCCGATCTACATCACCGAGAACGGCGCGGCGTTCGCGGACGTGCGCGGGCACGACGGTGTGGTGCAGGACCCGGAGCGGCAGGCGTACATCGCCGAGCATCTCGACGCGCTAGGGCGAGCGGTCGAGGCAGGGGTGCCGGTTCGCGGGTACTTCGTCTGGTCGCTGCTCGACAACTTCGAGTGGTCGTTCGGATACGGGAAGCGCTTCGGGATCGTCTACGTCGACTACCCGACGCTCGAACGGGTGCCGAAGGCGAGCTACCGGTGGTACCGCGACTTCATCGCCGCGCAGCGGAATGGGGCTGGGGAGCTCGTCTCACGATGAGCGGCCATGTCGCAGGGCTGCGCTGCGCGGCGCGATGCTGCGTCCTCAGTCGCCCCAATAGTCTCCGCTATTGGGGCTCCCTGCGTCCTTGCCTCGCACCACGCATCGCACCCCTGCGACGGGCGTCATCATGAGACGAGCTCCCGGCGTGGCGCGCGTCGGCCTGATGCTCTATAGCGTGCGCGACGAGTGCGCGCGCGACTTCGAGGGAACGCTTCGCGCCGTCGCCGAGCTCGGCTACGAGGGCGTCGAGCTCTTCGACCTGCACGGGCACGATCCTCGGCGCGTGCGCGGCTGGCTCGACGAGTGCGGCCTCGCCGTCGCGGCGCGGCACGCAAGTCTCGACGCGATCGAGACGCAGCTCCCGGCGCTCGCCGCAGAGGGTCGGATGCTCGGGACGGCGCGGCTCGTCCTCGCGTGGATCGAACCACCAGCCTCGGCCGCGGACGCGGACGAAATGGCCGGGCGGCTCGGGCGCGCGGCGCACGAGGCCCGCCCCCTCGGTGTCGAGCTGGGCTTCCACAACCACGACCACGAGGTCGGGCCGCTCGACGACGGACGAAGCTTCGTCGACCGGCTGCTCGAGCTGCCGATCTTCCTCGAGCTCGACCTCGGGTGGGCATGGTGGGCCGGCGTCGACCCGGTCGAGCTGCTCGAGCGGACGCGGGGCCGCGTCCCGCTCGTGCACGTGAAGGACTTCTCGGTACGCGGTGAGCTCTCGTTCTGCCCGGTCGGCGACGGGAACGTGGGATACGAGCGTGTTGCGCCGGCAGCCGTTGCCGCCGGTGTCGAGTGGCTGCTCGTCGAGCAGGACGAGGCGGAGGGCCCGGCGCTGGAGGCTGCACGCCGCTCGCTCTCCACGCTGACGCCCATGGTCGGCGCGGCGTGAACGTCGGGATCGTCGGGTGCGGCGTGATCAGCCGCCACTATGCGCAGAACGCTCGTGCGTTCGATTCGTTCGAGATCGTTGCGTGCGCCGACGTCGATCTATCCGCGGCCGAATCGCTCGCCGCCGAGCACGACTTGCCGGTTGCGACGGTTGACGAGCTGATCGCCGATCCCGCCATCGACATCGTGCTGAACCTGACGCCGCCGGCCGTCCACGTGGCCGTGATCCGGAAGGCTCTCGCAGCGGGTAAGCACGTCTACTCGGAGAAGCCGCTCGCAACGACCTCGGCCGAGGCCGCCGAGCTGGTCGCGCTGGCGGGCGAGCACGGCCTGCGGCTCGCCTGCGCGCCCGACGTCTTCCTCGGCGGCGCCTACCAGGCGGCGCGCGGGCTGCTCGACGAGGGCGCGATCGGCGAGCCGCTGTCGGTCAGCGCCGCGATGCTCGTCGGCAGCCAGGCGACCTGGCATCCCAACCCCGACATCTTCTTCGCCGACGGCGCCGGGCCGCTCCTCGACATGGGGCCTTACTACCTCAGCACGATCGTCGCGCTGCTCGGTCCGGTGCGCCGAGTCGCAGGGTTCGCGTCGACGCGGGTCGTCGAGCGGGAGATCGAGATCGGTCCGCGCGCCGGGGAGCGGTTCGCGGCGGCGACGCCGACGCACACGGCCGCGCTACTCGAGCTCGACGGTGGCGTGACGGTGAATCTCGTCGCGAGCTTCGAGGCGCGCGGACTCTACGTATGCGACTTCGAGGTCCATGGCTCGGAAGGCGTGCTCGCGCTCCCGGACCCGAACGCGTTCGACGGGCCGGTGCGCATGCGCCGCCTCCGCGGGGAGTGGCAAGACGTTCCGTTCGCGTCACGCGGGGACCGCGACGCGCGAGGCATCGGTCTGCACGATCTCGTCGAAGCCATCGCGGCGGATCGACCACATCGCGCGTCGGCCGAGCTTGCGCATCACGTCGTCGACGTCGCCCGGACCATCCTCGCCGCCGCAGGCGAAGGCCGCACGATCGCGGTCACGACGACGACCGAACGTCCCGAGCCGATGCCGGTCGCGATACGGCCGAGCCGCGCCTGAAGAAACCGCGCGCCTTCGTCCGCTCGTTCATGCCAACTCCGCGCACATGGCGAAGGCCATGACGCGGACCAGCGGCGAAACGCGGAAGGACACCGCCGGAGGGGGCCGGATGACACCAAGGGGGTTGCGGCCTCCCCCCGAGGCTCATTCCGGCCCCCTCCCGCGGTGCCCTGGCGCCCGGAAAGGGGACGGAACTCCGAAGTGACGGTGGCCGCAGCGCGAGTTCTCGCACCCCACACCTCGGAACACTTCTCACTTTGCCACCTGCATGGTGTTTTCACAAACGGGATCTCCCCCAACCGCCGCCGCCTGGCGTCTCGATTCGCAGAACGTCACCCGGCTCGAGCGATCGCGAGACCTTCGCGGGCAGCTCCTCGCCGTTCAGGAGATTCCGGCCGGCGAGCCCCGGATCTCCCCCCGCGGCTCCCTTCGGTGCGACGGCCCGACGTTCGCTGAGGATCGAGAGGCGGCATGGCTCGAGCACCTCCAGCTCGCGAATGACGCCGTCGCCGCCACGGCAGCGGCCGCCGCCCCCGGAGCCGAGCCGCAGCGCATACGTCCTGACGCGGAGCGGGTACCCGAGCTCGAGCGCCTCGACCGGCGTATTCAGCGTGTTGGACATGGCGACGTGGATGCCCGACGGCCCCTCCGCGTGCGGGCACGCGCCCTGCCCGCCGCCCAGCGTCTCGTAATACGTGAATCGCTCGTTCCCGAGCGTGATGTTGTTCATCGTCCCCTGGCCCTGGGCGGGGAGCTCGATCGCCTGCCCGAGCGCCGCGAAGAGGACGTCGACGATCCGGCTCGATGTCTCGGTGTTCCCGGCGACGACTGCCGCCGGCGGTCGTGCGTTGACCAGGCAGCCTTCAGGCGCGTCGACCGTGACAGGAGCGAACGCGCCGCCCGACGCGGGCACGTCAGGATCGGTCACGCAGCGAACCACGTAGTAACAGGCCGAGCGCGTTACGGCGAGCGGGCAGTTGAGGTTGCCCCGGTGCTGCGCCGAGGTGCCGGCGAAGTCGATGCCGATCTCGTCGCCGGCGATCGTGACGGTCGCGTGGAGCTCGAGCTCGCCCTCGCTCGGCTCGAGCCGGTCAGTCGCCTCGAACGTTCCGTCGGGAAGCTCCGCGATCGCAGCGCGAACGACGCGCTCCGAATAGTCGTAGAGCTCGTTCATCGCGGCTGCGACCCGCTCTCTCCCGCGTCGCGCGCAGAGCTCGTCGACGCGGCGCTCGGCCAGCCGCTGCGCTGCGACCTGCGCGTTGAGGTCGCCGCGACGCTCGTCCGGGCTGCGCACGTTCGCGAGGAAGAG
>WNFV01004187.1_pt1 | contig 23201 bp, 17 predicted proteins | sample 5400101 | NCBI WGS metagenome assembly WNFV01 (sample SAMN13153361, study PRJNA577476) | soil metagenome | isolation source: 115 cm soil or saprolite under grassland replicate 1 | place: USA:California | collected 2016-06-15 | reverse complement strand
TGTCGATGTGGGTCTGAATGACGTCCCGCGTCGCGCGCATCTGCTCGCGGTAGCGGCTCGGTCCGGCGTCGGGCAATTCCGCCTGGTCGACGACCGAGGCTGTCTCGGCCTGAAGAATGCCCAGCCACCGGGCCGCCGCGACGCGATGCTCCGGCTGCAGCATGTCGTATTTCTCGCCCTCGACTTCACCAATGAAGAGCCAGCAGACGTCCTGCGCCGGATCATCGTTCGGGTCCGGGACGGCGCCGTAGTAGCGCGGTGCCGGCAGATGGACCTGGGGCAGGATCCGCTCGTACACCGTACGTTCGATCAGGCCGTCGCCCAGCTTGCACCGTTTGGCGATCACGGCCGCGCCCCCCGCCCCGACGCCCCCCAGCCGGTACACCGTCAGGTTGGATCGCGTCTTGTTCGCCTTGAACTTCGCCGGCGTGATCTGGTCGGGCAGCGGGCGCTCGGGGTTGAGCCGCTGCCAGGCCTGGACCGCCGGGTGGGCCAGCACGAGGTCGCGCCGCCTGGCGGAAGTGGAGCCGACGCCAGGGATGGCCGGCTGACCGAGAGGAGGAGCCGTCGGCCCCGCCGCTCGGCTGGTGTCGGCGACGATGCTGCCGCGCGCCATGGTGAGCAGCGCCGCACACCGCGCCACGGCGCTGGGCCGGTGGCTGATGATGATCACGGTGCGCCCTTGCTGAAGGCGTCCTAACGCCTCCACAATGGCGGCCTCCGTGCGCGCGTCCACCCCGCTCGTGGGCTCGTCCAGGATCAACACGGGGCTGTCCTTCAGGAAGGCGCGCGCCAGGGCGATGCGCTGGCGCTGGCCTCCGGACAGCTTCACGCCGCGCTCACCCACCTCGGTGTCGTAGCCTCGAGGGAGTCGCTCGATGAACTCGTGCGCGTTGGCCGCGCGCGCGGCCGCGACGATCTGCTCGCGGCTCGCGCCCGGGTCGGCATACGCGATGTTCTCGGCGATGCTTGCCGAGAACAGCACCGACTCCTGCAGCACGACCGCGAACTGCCGCCGCAGATCGTCGCGCCGATAGTCCCGGAGGTCCACTCCGTCCAGCAGGATCCGGCCTGCGGTCGGATCGTACAGACGGGTGAGCAAGCTGACGAGCGTGCTCTTGCCCGCGCCAGTCGCGCCTTCGATCCCGATGCTCGTCCCCGGGGCGATGGTGAACGAGACGTTGTGCAACACCGGGCGGTCCGGCGCATACGCGAACGACACGTTCTCGAAGGCAATGGCGCCGCGCGCGCGCGCGATGGGCCGCGCGTCAGCCCGTTCGCTGACGTCCGGCCGCTCGTCGAGCACCGCGAAGGCCCGCTCGACGCTGGCCAGATACCCCTGCAGGGTCGCCGTTTTACGGCTGATCGTCTTCATCGGATCGTACAGCTTGGCGACGTACCCCATCACCAGAAGCAGATCGCCCAGCGACAGGAGCCCGGAGCGGACGTGGGAGATGCCCAGGAACAGCACGATCGTCATGCTCACGGCGGTGATCACCCCGATGACGATGCTGAAGCCGCCCTCCGCCAGCGCCAGACCGACGCGGCCCCGCACGCCATCGCCGGAGCGGCGGACGAACCGGTCCCCCTCCCGCTGTTCCTGTCCGAACACCTTCACGACGCGCAGCGCGCCCAGTACTTCGTGGACCACGCCCAGCGCGACGCTTTCGAGCCGCCGCACTTCGCGCGACTGGCTGCGGAGGCGCGGCCGATAGGCACGCGCGATGAGGAGCAGCGGTGGCGACGCGGCCAGGGCGACGAGGGCGAGCTGCCAGTCGAGCAGGATCGTCACGTAGATCATCCCGGCCAGCGTCACCGCGGAGCTCACCAGTGGAATGAACCCGTCGATCACGAGAGAGCGGATGGCCGGCGCGTCCTGCTGGATGCGGTACACGGAATCGGCAGTGCCGATCGTGTCGTGGTAGGTGAGGGACAGACGCTGGAGGTGCCGGAAGAGCCGCGCGCGGAAGTCGAGCTGCAGCCGCTCGCCTGCCAGCACCGTCAGATACTTCTGCGCCGCGACCTGCAGCTGGGTTGCCAGGGCGATGAGGATGGCAAGGGCTGCCACGAGGACGAGAAGGCCGGACGGAGAGCGAGTCGCCGCCGCCGGAAGGAGGGCCGCGAGGAAACCGGGTAGCGGGCGCGGGCCCAGCACGGTGTCCACAGCGATCTTGAGCGGGAGCGGCGCCAGCAGCGCCAGTGGGCTGGCGAGCAGGCCGACCAGGAACACGCCAGCCACGAGGTGCCACATCGGGGCGGCCTGGCGCGCGAGACGGCGATAGAGAGCCAGGTCGCTGATCATCCGCCGTCCCCGCTTTCTTGGAGGAACACCCAAGCGAGGCCCGGACCTGCTGCCCGGAAGGCGTGGTAGCGGGGCGCCGTCACCGGCAGGCGCGGCACGATCTGCTGGTAAAGGATCCGCTCGACCAGCGCCCGCGCGATCCGCGAGCGCCGGGCGAGGATCGGTGCGCCGCCCGGCCCCACACCGATCAGTCGGTATACCGCAGTACCGTTTTCCTGGCGCAACACCTCGATGCATTCGGGGGCGGGCGCCGTGGGCGCGACGTCCCGCCACGCCGCGGCCGCGGGGTGCCACGCGAGGTGCCCCCACAAGACCATGGGCATCACCAGCCTCCCCGCTGTAGTTGCTGGACGGCCTGCTTGATCGCGGCCATGGCGGCCATGCACTGCTCGACGATGTGCACCGCGGGCAGCAGCGCGCCGAAACCGAGGAACAGGGCGGCCAGCCAAGCGTCGGCGCGCGCGGCCGCGACGGTGAGCGCGGCGAGGCCAGCGGCGAGGAGCGGCCCCCGCTCGGGTGCCACCGGCCACCAGCGCAGCCGGATGAGCTGCTTGCTGCCGGGATGATCCTCCACCCCCATGAGCAGCCGAGCCGCCCCGAGAATGCCGCCACGGACCTCCAGGTCCCATGGGTCGTGCTCTTCACCGCGCAGCACGCAGGCCCCATCCAAGCGCAGGCTGGCTTCCAGCGCCCGCAAGCGCATGTGCGGCGGTTCCCAGCGCTCGCTCCAGATGGAGGCCGTGACGGGCCAGAGAGGCGCCGGTCGCACCACGCCGTGCCGGCGCCAGGGAGTCAAGCCCTCCTTCAGGCGTCCGCGCAGGCGGGCGAACGGTTGGAGCAAGTGCAGCGCGGCCGTCAGCAGCCGCCGCGCGAGCCGCGCCACGCCGGGCGGTGTGTCGGGGAACGACGCGCCGGCCGCGCTGGCGCCCGCCAGTGCGATCGGCGGCAGCACAGCTCCGAGTAACAGCGGTAGGGCGATCTTCAGGGCTTCGAAGACGGCGCTCAGCGCCGCCATGACCGCGAGGGTCGCAGTCATGAGATGCCATTCGGGCATCTTCGGCAAGAAACCGATCAGACTGGGCGCAGGCTCGTACAGCGACTGAAACGGCGCACCGCCCCACACGCCATAGTAGATGCGGGACGGGCGCCACCAGGGGACGCGAGTGAGGCCCGGCCCGTACATGCGGCCGGCCCAGCGCACGTGCCCCGGCCCGTTGTACTTCTCGGGCCACTTCCGCTCCAGCATCGCCTCGGCGCGGCCGTACCCGAGCTGCTGCTTCCAGTAGCTCCGCAGCGAGTTGCGGTGGTGGTGCCAGACCACGGCGGCCGGGTGAAAGCCGAGGGTCCACCCCGAGTCCCGCAGCCGCCAGCACACGTCCACATCGTCGCCGGCGGTCCGGAACCGCGGATCGAACCCGCCGATTTCTGCGAGGCAGGCTCGGCGGAATGCCATGTTGCAGCCCGGGATGTGCTCCGCCTCGCGATCGGTGAGGAGCACGTGCAGAGGCCTGCCCGGCGCGCATCGGGGTAGGCGTCGTCGTCGATGTAGGCGACGATCTCGCCGGTGGCCGCCTTCAGGCCCGTGTTGCGCGCGTTGGCCAGGCCGCGGTTCTCGGTCTGGATGAGACGGCACGCGTATTCTTGCGCGATGGCCGCAGTCGCGTCGGTGGAGCCGTCGTCCACCACGATGACTTCGTAGTCGCGGTAGGCGAGCCGGGCGAGCCCCTCGAGGCATTCCCGGATGGTGCGCGATCCATTGTAGGTGCAGACGACGACGGAGATGCGCGGCCAGGGGAGGCCCCGCGCGAACGGCACCTCGGCAAACACCTCGCGCACGGCAACGAGCGCCGGCTTCGGCTCCCGGTCGCGGCGCGTGAGACCGAAATCCCAGTCGTCGACAAGGGCGCCGGCGCGATACCACTCGTCGGTCCAGGCGTACACGAATGCGCCAGCGCATCCCGCAGCAAACGCCGTGCGCACCTGCCAGTCCAGCACGCGCGCCTGGATATCCTCGCCGTTGCGCCGGCTGTCCAGCCCCAGCTCGGTCATGACGAGCGGGCGGTCTCCCGCGAGGGTCTGCAGTCGGGCGAGGTAGGCCTGCAGGCACTCCTGTGACTCGAGGTAGACATTGAAGCCCACGAGGTCGAGGAAGGGAAGCCGCAGGTATTCGGTCGTCGGGTAGTTGACGTACGTTACGAGCCCATCCGGGTCCTCCTCCTTGACCACCCGGTACAGGCGCTCGAGGTATCGCTCGACCTTCCGGGCGCCGAGCCAGCGCGCGACCGGCGCCGGGATCTCGTTGCCGAGGGCATAACACAGCAGTGCGGGGTGCCCCGCAACGGTGCGGACCTTGTCTCGAATCAGTGCCTCGATGTCGGGCGCGCCGGGCGGACGGTCGATGAGATAGCCGACGTATTGCTCCGCCGAGAGCCCGACCATGACGCGGAGCCCGTGACGCTGCGCGATGTCGAGCAACGCCAGCGGCGGCGTCGTGTGCGGGATGCGGACGGTGTTGATGCCGTTCGCCGCCATGAGAGCGAAGTCTCGCTCGATCGTCACGAGGTCGTGGTATTCGCGCCCCTGGGCGTCGGGCGCGAACGCGCCGTACGTCACCCCGCGCGCGTACAGCTTCTCGTCGCCGACGAACAGAAACTTGCCGCTCGCGCGCGGCCGCTGGACGACGGGCGTGGCGAGCGGCGGCGCTGCCGCTCGAGCACGTGGTCCCAGGGGCGCACCGACGAGGACGTGACCCTCCTTACTCTGGAGAGTCGCCGTGAGCAGGCGGCGCAGCAGTGGCATAGGGCGCGTGGGCGCGTGTGTTGTGTGTGAGCGACGGCTATCGAACCTGCATAGACCCCCGCAATCGGTGTGCCGGGTGTAGCGACCGGCAAGCCCGCAACTGAACGAAGTGCACGGGCTGGTGGTCGCCCTCGGAAAGGGCTTGTCGGACAATCCCTACGCGATGGAGGACACTCGAAGGAGCGCGGGCGCGGCCCGTAGACGCGCCGTCGTCGCCCCTGGCGCGCCGGTGCATATCTGCGCGATCGCCGTAGCACAGACGCAGCATGGCCGCCGTGCGCCGAGCAAGCCGCGTTACCTCAACGGGCTACGGAGCGTCTTTATACGTTTTGCCCTGGCATGTTTTTTTGTGCCAGGGCTAGCGCTCAACCGCCAGTGATCGCCGGACGGGCGGTGGTGCCGATCCCGGGCGCACGCTGGTCCAGATCTCCCAGTTCAGCTCCGCCTCGTTCGCCTCGTCCGCGCCGGCCAGGGCGCGGTCGGGAATCCGGGAGCGAAACGCGCTGGGGTTGAGCTCGTCGAGCGGCCAGGTGCTCGGCAGGTGCACGAACGGCGTCGAGTCGGGACGTCCCGCGAAGGCGTTCCACAAGGGCGTCGCGGCCGCGTCGTACTGGCTCAGCGGCTCGAGGCCGAGGATCAGCCCGATCGACCGCAACACGGCGCTGGTCGTATAGAAGGTGCTGTCCACGATGCCGCGACGCGCGTACGGAGACGCGACGAGCAGCACGGAGCGGTGCGCGTCCACGTGGTCCGGCCCGTCCTGCGCGTCGTCCTCGAGCACGAACACGGCGAGCGAGTCCCAGGCCGGCGATTGGGAGAGCCACTCCACGATCTGGCCGAGCGCGAGATCGTTGTCGGCGACCATGGCGCGGGGCGTCGGCTTGCCCGCCCGGCGGCCGAGCGTGTGGTCGCGCGGCAGCCAGACGATGACGAGGTCCGGGAAGCGGCCTTGGCGGTCCCAGCTCGCGACCGAGTCCCCGAAGATGCGCGCGCGCGCGGTGTCGGGAATCGACAGGAAGAACCCCGGGTACTCGGGCACGGTGATGTCCTTAAGCCCGGGGAGGTTGGTGCGGGCGGGGAGCGCGGGCACCCGCTCTTCCTCGTCCGACTCCGTCATCTCGCCGAAGTTCACGACCCAGAGACCCTTGCGGCGGGCGGCGTCCCAGATGTATGCGCCACCGGGGTTCGCGAGATCCTCCCCGCTCGTCAGGTCCCACGCGCGGCCGTGGGAGTAGATCTGCGGCCACGTCTTCTCGTTGTAGTCGCCGGCGAACGCGCGATCGCTCCACTCGTGCCCGTCCGCCGATACCTCCCCGTCGACGTAGAAGTTGTCGAACAGCACCCAGCGCCGCGCGATCGCATGCGCGTTCGGGGTGACCGAATCGTTGAAGATCGCGAGGCTCGGGTCGCCGTTCCCCCGGGGGTCGTCTCCCAGCACCTGATCGTACGTGCGATTCTCGCGGATGATGTAGACGACGTGCCGCAACTGCGACGGAAACAGGGAACGTCGGGGCGACGGACGGAGGCGCGGATTCGAATATGGGCTCAGCGCGTACACCTGCTGCGTGTAGCGGGCCAGCGTCGCCGACGTGGGAACCGGGATGATCGAGACGGAGCCGGTGATCACGTTGCCGATGTAGGTGCCGTCGGCGTTCGCGCGGGAGCCGTTTCCCTTGCCGTTGGCGACGAACAGCGTCCGCCCGTCGGCCGAGGTCGCGACTGCGGTCGGATACCACCCCACGGGGATGAGTCCCGCGACGCGCATCCCGGTGCGGCCGACCCGCACCACGGCGACCGCGTTGTTCCCCGCCATGGCGACGTACAGCGTGCGCCCGTCGGGCGCGAGCGTGAGCGCGTTGGGATCGCTTCCCACCGGCGCGCGCGGGGCGAGGCTCATCGTGAGCTGCTCGGCGACTCGGCGGGTGGTGAGGTCGATCCGCGCGACCCCGTTCGCGCCGGCGAGTGCCACGTACAGGTCCGATCCGCGGAGCGCGAGCGCCGACGGGTGCGGGCCGACAAAAACCGACGGTTGGACGGTCGGACGGTCGGACAGATCGATCACGGAGACCGTCGAATCTCCCCAGTTGCTCACGTAGAGGGTGGCGCTGTCGGCGACTGCGGTGTACGGCCGGTGGCCGACGCCGACCGCCGCGCGGCGCGCGAGCGTCGCGGCGTCGAGCAGGTACACCGAGTCACTCAGGTTCCCGACCACGGCCACGAGTCCCCGGCGCCGGAGCAGGGCGATCCCCGCCGGAAACACCGTGGCCCTCGAATCGCCCAGCGCCGCGCTGTCCATCGCCCACGCCGCGCCGCCCTGCCACACAAAGCGGTAGAGACGGTTCGTGCCGGCGCCGCTCGCCCACACGGTGTCGCGCCAGTTCCCGCCGGCGCGTGCCAGCCCGAGCCAGGCGGCGAGCGGCGTACGCCAGACGACCGCCGCCGAGAGCGGGTCGATCCGCATCAAGCCATTCGGCCCGTAGCCGTTGTTGGTGACGAGGAGAGAGCCGTCTGAGAGGGTGACGAGATTGAGCGGCAGCGTGCCGACGCTGACCTGGCGTCCCGCCGGCCGAATCCGCCACCCCGAAGGCAGCACCGTCGTTCCGTCTTGCTGTCGCCCCGGCACGAGCCGGGTCGTGAGGAGCGCGGCGCCGCCGAGCGCGGGCAGCGCGAGCAACGTGAGCCACAGGCGGGTTCGCATGGGCCACAATATCGCCGCTCGCGAGAGGGGCGTCATCCCCTTAGGCTTAGGCGCGCTCATGACCGGCCTGATCTTTCATCTGATCCCGCACACGCACTGGGATCGCGAGTGGTACCTGCCGCGCGGCGCGTTCCAGGCGCGGCTCGTTGCAGTCCTGGACGACCTGATGGAGCGGCTCCAGACGGACCCCGGCTATCGGAGCTTTCTCCTCGACGGCCAGACCGTGCTGCTCGAGGACTACCTCCGGGCCCGACCCGAGCGCGAGAGCGACGTGCGCGCGCTCGTGAAGACCGGCCGGTTGCAGGTGGGCCCGTGGTACGTGCTCGCCGACGAGCAGATTTCCTCGGGCGAGTCGCTCGTGCGCAACCTGCTGCTCGGCGCCGCGGACGCGGAGCGGTGGGGTGGGCGGCTCGAGGTGCTGTACTCCCCCGACGCCTTCGGGCACCCCGCCGCCTGGCCGACGCTGGCGCGCGAGTTCGGCATCAAGTGCGGCGTCGTCTGGCGTGGCCTGGGAGGCGAGCCGGGCCAGGAGCGGGATCTCTACCGCTGGCGCGGCCCCGACGGCAAGGACGTCCTGCTGTGGCACCTCCCGCCCGCGGGCTACGAGATCGGCGCCGCGCTGCCGGCGGACGCGGACCGTCTGTTTCCCGCGTGGGCTCCCGTGCGTCGCGCGCTCGTCGAGCGCGCGGCCGGCAAACACGTGCCTGTGTTCATCGGCGCCGATCACCACGCCGCGCATCCCGCGGTCTCGCGCCTCCGCGACCTCCTCGGTGAGCTCGAGCCGCAGAGCGCGTTCCGCGTGTCGCGGCTCGACGAGTTTTTCCAGGCCGCAGCGGAGGGGGCGAAGGCGGCGCCCCTCGCCGGCGAGCTGCGCTGGTCGTACCGCTACGCGTGGACGCTGCAGGGCGTGCACGCGACCCGCGCGCCGCTCAAGCGGCGGTGCTCGGCCGCCGAGCTGCTGCTCGAGCGCTACGCCGAGCCGCTCGCGGCGCTGGCGCGGCGCGCGGGCGGTCGGGAGCGCCGGCCGCCGCTCGAGCTCGCGTGGCGCACGCTGGTGCGCTGCCAGTTTCACGACGCGATCGGGGGGTGCGCGAGCGACGAGGTCGCGCGCGCCGTGGACGCACGGCTCGCGAGCGTGGAGGCGCTGGGGCGGGAGGTGGTGCGCGGCAGCCTGCTCGACCTCGTGCGTCACGACCCCGATGCGGCGCGCGAGCGGGCGGCCGAGGCCGAGCCGGCGCTCGTGCTGTGGAACCCCGCGGCGCGGCCGCGCAGCGGCGTCGTGGTGGCGGATGTGACCCTGTTCCGGCGCGACGTCCCCGTCGGCCCCCCCCCGCCCGGCGGGCGGGCGCCGCGGGAGGGAGCGGGGTACCGGCCGTTCGCGCTCACGGGCCCCGACGGCCGGGCCATTCCGGTGCAGGTGCTCGACCGGCGCCGGACGACCGAGCGGCTCGACGCCGCGCGGCATTATCCCGACCTGGACGAGGTGGACGAGGTGCGCGTCGCGTTCCGGGCACCGACGGTGGCGGGGCTGGGGCTCGCCGTCGCCGGACTCAGGCCCGGAGACGGGCTGGCGCGGGTCGGCGGCGGTGAAGGGGCCGCGGTCAAAGGGCGGTCGCTCGTGAATCACTGGATCGAGGTCGCGCTCGAGCCCACGGGCGCGCTCGCGCTGCACGACCGCCGCACGGGGGAGCGGTTCTCCGATGTGCTGCGGCTCGAGGACGGCGGCGACGCCGGCGATACGTACACGTACTGCCCGGCCGCGGACGGCCGGCCGGTGCGTGCCGTCGGCCCGATCAAGGTCCGGCGGGTCGCGGCCGGACCTCTCGTCGCGGGGCTCGAGGTCCGGTTCGAGATCCGCCGGCGGGTGGCGGTCCGGCTCGTGGTGATGCTGCACGCCGACAGTCCGATCGTGCGCTGCCTGCTCGATATCGAGAACCGCGCGGCGTGGCACCGGTTGCGCGCGCGCCTCCCCACGCGCCTCGGGGGCGGGGGGACGGCGGCGGTCGCGGGCACGGCGTTCGGCGCCGCCTCGCGGCCGCCGCTCGTCGCGCGCGCGGCGGAGTATCCGCTCGAGACGCCGGTCGCCACCGCGCCCGCGCACCGCTGGGTCGCGGCGGCGGAGGGGCGGCGCGGGCTCGCGCTCCTCGCTCCCGGGTTCTTCGAGTACGAATGGACCGTCGGGGGCGACCTGGTGATGACGCTGTTGCGCGCGGTCGGCGAGTTGTCGCGCGGCGATCTGCCGACGCGCCCGGGACATGCGGGCTGGGCCACGGCGACGCCGCTCGCGCAATGCCTCGGGGCGAGCCGCGTGGAGCTGGCGATCGTGCCCGTCGCGCAGGCCGAGCTGGAGCGGGGGGACGCGATCCCGGAGCTCTGGGAGGACGCGTTCCTGCCGGTGCGCGGCTTCTGGCTGCGCGACGCCGCCGCGCTCGCGCCCGCCGCCGTGGACGTCACCTCGAGGGCTCGGGGTTGGTGCTCTCGGCCGTGAAGCCGGCGCAGCAGGGATCACCCCTCCGGCTGCGCTGCTACAACGCCACGGACCGGAAGGCCGCGGGGGCGTGGACCTTCGGGGACTCCGTGAAGAGCGCGCACCGGGTGCGCGCCGACGAGCGGGAGTCGGTGGCGCTGGTGCTCGAGGGCCGGGGGAAAACGGTGCGCTTCGCAGCGGAGCCGCACGAGATCGTGACGATCCTGGTGACGTGAATCAAATGCGGAATGCGAAGTGCGGAATGTGGAATTGGAGGGCAAGGTCGTTCGCTGCTCGACGCCCACGTTTACATTCCGCATTCCAAATTCCGCATTCCGCATTGGGGAGGGGCGTTTGGAAGAACATCGGATCTCCGTAACGCGCTCCGCGCGTTATTTCACGCTGGGTGGCGGCCCGCGCGGGGCGGCGGAGGTCTGGTTCGTGTGCCACGGCTACGGGCAGCTCGCGGCGCGCTTCCTGGAAAAATTTCGCGTCCTCGACGACGGGACGCGGTACCTCGTCGCGCCCGAGGCGCTATCGCGCTTCTACCTGGAAGACGCCGCGGTGCCGGCGAAGGAGCGCAAGGTCGGCGCGACGTGGATGACGCGCGAGGATCGGCTCAACGACATCGACGACTACGTGCGCTACCTGGATGCGCTGCATGCCGAAGTGCTCGGGCCTATGGCGCGCGCCGCCCCGCGGGTCACGGCGCTGGGCTTTTCCCAGGGGGCGGCGACGGTGAGCCGCTGGGTGGCGCTGGGGAAAGCGCGGATCGATCGACTCGTGCTCTGGGGTGGCGAATTCCCGCCCGACCTCGACCTCACGCCGGCGACGGTGGTGGGGAGGCTCCGCGCCGCGCGACTGTCGCTGGTGTACGGCCGATCCGACGAGTTCATCACTCCCAAGGTCGTCGCCGGCATCACCGAGCGGCTGCGGCAACACGACATACCCTGTCGGCAGATCCCGTTCGACGGCGGGCACGAGTTGGACGAGGAGGTGCTGCGAGAGCTGGCGATGTAATCCGTCATCCGTCATCCGTTGTCCGTAACTGCACCGCGGCTACGGACGACGGATGACGAACGACGGATTCAGCGCGTCCTGCACGGCGTCTCCCAGCAGCGTGCACGCGACGACCACGAGCACCAGCGCGACCCCGGGCGCCGTCGCCACCCACGGCGCGTTGACCAGCGTGTCCCGGCCCGAGGCGATCATGTTACCCCACGACGGCGTAGGTGGCTGGACACCGAGGCCCAGGAACGACAGGCCCGCTTCCAGCATGATCGCGTTGCCGACGCCGAGCGCCGCCGCGACGATCACGGGGGTGAGGGCGTTGGGCAAGATGTGACGCCACAGCACGCGCAGCCGCGCGACGCCGAGGGCGCGCGCGCCCTCGACGAACGGGCGGGCGGCGAGGGCGCGCACTTCGCCGTGCACGAGCCGCGCGACCGACATCCATCCCGTCAGCCCCAGCACGACGATCACGAGCGCCGCGCTCGGCCGCCACACGGCGGCGAGGAGCAGGAGCAGGACCACCCGCGGCACCGCCAGCGCGAAATCGGTGACGCCCAGCAGCAGCGCCCGCACCGGCCCGCCCCAGTAGCCCGCCGCCGCGCCCACCGCGAGGCCGATCGCGATCGAGAGCAGGACGGCCAGCACCCCCACGCCGAGGGAGACGCGCGCGCCGTACACCAGGCGGGTCCACACGTCGCGCCCGAAGCGGTCGGTGCCGAGCGGGTGGAACATGCCGTGCCCGTCGGTCGCGAGGGGCGGGACGAAGCGCGTTGCGGCGACGTCGCGCTGCGCCGCGGGGTCGCCGCTGGAGACGAGCGGCGCGGCGAGCGCCGCGACGGCGACGATCGCGAGCACGGCGGCACCGAACGCCGCCCGGCGGTCGCGCAGCAGCGGCCTCATGTCCCGCGCTCCGCGTGCCGGATGCGCGGGTCGATCCAGGCGAGCCCCGCGTCGGCGAGGAAGTTCCCGAGCACGACCAGACTCGCGCTCACGGCCGTCGCGGCCATCGCGACGGGGTAGTCCCGCGCCTGGACGGCCTCGACGAGCTTACGCCCCACGCCCGGCCAGAGGAAGACGGCCTCGACGAACACGGCGCCCGAGAACAGCGCTGGCAGCGAGAGCCCGAGCAACGTGATCACCGGGATCAAAGCATTGCGTGCAACGTGGCGTCGTGTGACTTGCGACGGCGAAAGTCCCTTCGCCTCGGCGGTCCGCACGAACGGCTGGCTCCGCACGTCGAGCATGGCGCCGCGCACGAAGCGCGCCGTGCCGCCGACGCCGATGAGCGTGAGGGTGGCGAGCGGCAGGGCGAGGTGGCGCAGCCGGTCGGCGAGGGCGCTCCAGCCGGTGAGGAGGTCGGCGTCGAGCCCGGCGGCGCCGAAGGCGGGGAGCCAGCGTGCCCAGTAGGTGAACGCCATCACCAGCATGAGCCCGAGCCAGTAGCCCGGGAGCGCGAACAGGGTCACGGTCGTCACGGACAGCGCGGTGTCGAGCCGCGGGCCCGCCGTGGCCTGCACGGCGCCGACCGCGAGGCCAAGCAGGTAGCTGAGCACCAGCGACAATCCCACGAGCTCGACGGTGGCGGGCACCGCCTCGCCGAGCAGCGTGCGCACGGGGCGGCCGGTGGCGATGCTCCGGCCCCAGTCCCCGCGCGCGAACCGGCCGAGCCACCCCACGTACTGGGCGGCGAGCGGCCGGTCGAGGCCGAGCGCGCGGCGCTGGGCGGCGAGCTGAGCCGGGGTCGCCGCCGGCCCTAGCAGCCGCTCGACCGGATCCCCGGGGGCGAGCCGGAGCAGGAAGAACGTCAGCGTGACCACGCCCGCCACGACGGCGAGCCCGGTCGCGGCCCGACGCGCGAGCCTCGCGAACATGGGCGGAATCTCGCGCGCCCTTCCGGGCGCCGCTAGAATCCGGGCGTGCCGCGACGAACGCTGTGGGCCGCCCTGGCGGTGGCCGTGCTCGGAGGCGGGGCGGGGGGCGGGTGCGAGAGTCCCGCGCGCCGCGGGCGCACCGTCGTGTACGCCTCGGGCGCCGAGCTGCAGAGCATCAACCCGCTGCTCACCGTGCATCCGCTGGCGAAGCAGCTGCAGCGCTACGTGCTGCTCACGACCCTGGTGCGCTACGACTCGACGCTCGCCCCGCGGCCGTACCTGGCGCGAGTGTGGACGTGGGGTCCCGAGCGGCGCACCCTCATCTTCCGGCTCGCGCCGGGGGTCCGCTGGCACGACGGCGTGCCGACCACGGCGCGCGACGTGGCGTGGACGATCAACACGGCGCGCGACCCCGCCACCGGCTACCCGCGGCTCAACGACCTCGCGGGCGTCGCGTTCGTGGACGACCCGAACGACTCGACCGTGATCCTGCGGTTCACCCAGCCGCAGCGCGACGTGCCGGACGTGCTGACCGACCTGGCGATCCTCCCGGCGCACCTGCTCGACTCCGTGCCGCATGCGGCGCTGCGCCAGGCGGCGTGGAACGAGCATCCGGTGGGGAACGGACCGTTCCGCTTCGTGGCGCACGAGTCGAACCGGCGCTGGGTGTTCGCCGCCGATTCCGCGTTCCCGCCCGCGCTCGGCGGCCCGCCGCGGCTCGAGCGCCTGATCGTGGTCGTCGTGGACGAGCCCACCACGAAGCTCGCCGCGCTCACCGCGGGGGAGATCGACTTCGCCGGCATCCAGCCCGCCCACGCGGGGTTCGTGCGCCGGAACCTCGCGCTCCGCGTCCTCGACTACCCGCTGATCCTTCCGTACGGCATCGTGTTCAATACCCGGCGCCCGCCCTTCGACGACCCGCGCGTACGGCTCGCCGTCGCGCTCGCGATCGACCGCCAGGAGATCGTCGACGGCTACCTCTACGGGTTCGGCGCGGTCGCGGACGGCCCCGTGGCGGCCGGTGTGCCCGGCTACGTCGCCGTGCGCCCGGTCGCCACGAATCCCGACTCGGCGCGCCGCCTGCTCGGCGGCCGGCGGATCGCGTTCGAGCTGCTCACCGTCGGCAGCGGCGAGGCGGCCCTCGAGCAGATGCTCCAGGCGCGCCTCGCGACCGTCGGGTTCGACGTGTCCATCCGCCAGCTCGAGCTGACGGCGTTCCTCGATCGGGTGAATCCCCGCCGCCACGACTTCGAGGCCGCGGTGCTGGGCACCCCGGGCGATGCGGGCCTCGGCTATCTCGGCACGCTCGCCGACCTCGCCGGACTGCGGGCCCCCCCGCTCGACGACCCGGCGCGGGCCCAGCGCCTGTTCCGGGACTCCCTCCCCGTGGCCTTCCTTTATCACGCGCGCGGCGTGCAGGGGATGAACCGGCGGGTGCAGGGGGTCCGCATGGACCTGCGGGGCGAGCTCGCGACGGTCGCCGACTGGTGGGTGACGCCGTGAGGCGGGGGCGCCGCGAGCGGCCGAGCGGGTTTCACGCCGCCGCGCCCTTGCGGCTCGACTTCGCCGGCGGCTGGACCGACGTGCCGCCGTTCTCGGCGCGCGAGGGTGGGATCGTGGTGACCGCCGCGATCGCCCTCACGGCGCGGGTCGAGCTGCGGCTGGGCGGCCCGCGGATCAAGCTGGTGTCGGAGGAGCTGGGCCAGGAGCTCGAATGCGCGAACTCGGGCGGCCTGGTTCTCGACGGCCGGCTCGACGCGCTCAAGGCGGCCCTGCGGATGTTCCCGGTGCAGGCGACGTGTACGCTCACCACGCGATCGGACGCGCCGGCGGGCGCGGGGAGCGGCCTGGGCGGCGCGGGCGCGACGGACGTGGCGCTCGTCGCGGCGCTGGCGCTCGCGCGCACCGAGCGGCTCTCCGAGCGGGAGATCGCGGAGCAGGCGTGGTACCTGGAGGCGGTGGAGCGAAAGGTGCCGGGCGGCAAGCAGGATCACTTCGCCGCCGCCCTCGGGGGGTTCCAGCGGCTGAGCTTCCGTGATCCCGACGTGGGGACGGAGCCGATCACCCTCGATCCGGCGTTCGCGGCGGCGCTGGAGCGGCAGACGGTGCTGTGCTACACCGGCCGCCCGGCCGCCGCGGGCGCGGCGCTCACCCGCGTGGCCGCCGCCTGCGAGCGCGGTGACGACGGGGTGACAGGCGCGCTGCGCGCCGTCAAGGACGCGGCGGAGGCGATGGTGGAGGCGCTGCGCGCCGCGGACCTCGCGCGGGTGGGGGCACTGCTCGCCGAGGGCTGGACGCACCAGCAGGCGCTCGACCCGGACGTGCGCACGCCGGAGATGGCGCGGCTCGAGCGCGCGCTGGCGGCGGTCGGCGCGCTCGGCGGGAAGGGGGCGGGCCTGGGAGCCGGGGGGTCGATGTTTTTCGTGACGGGCGACGATCCGGCACCGGCGGTCGCCGCGGCGCGCGCGGCCGGTGCGACCGTCCTGCCGGCGCGGTGGGCGGCCGAAGGGGTGCGGGCATGGTGACGGCGGAGCGGCTCGCGGCGCGGCGGCAGGAGATCGCGCGCTCTCCCGACCTCGCCGCGCTGCTCGCGCATCTCACCGAGCGCGCGGCGCCGGTGCTCGCGCGGATGCCGCCCGTCCCGGAGGAGAAGGCACTGCTCTCGACCGACGGCGGCGTGTGTCCCGGCGACGGCACGCCGCTCGCCTTCGACCCGTGGAGCCCGCGCGAGCACCGCTGCCCGCGCTGCGGCAAGACGCTCAGCGGGGAGCGTCACGATCGCCACTGGGCGCGATACCAGCATCTCTGGCTCGCGGAGCGCGCCGCGCACCTCGCGACGCTGGCGGCGCTGGGGGGCAATGACGCGGCGGGCGCCCGGGCGGCTGAGATCCTCCGGGCTTACGCCCGGACCTATTTGCGCTATCCGAACCGTGATAACGTGCTCGGGCCCAGCCGGCTGTTCTTCTCCACCTATCTCGAGTCGCTCTGGATCTGCAACTACCTCGCCGCAGCGATGCTGCTGCGCGAGTCCGGGCGGCTCGACGACGCCGCGGCACAGGGCGTGACCCAAGTGGCCGACGAGGCGGCGAATCTCATCGGGGAGTTCGACGAGGGGTTCTCGAACCGGCAGACCTGGAACAACGCCGCGCTGGCGGCGATCGCCGTGTGGTTCGAAGACGAGGGACTCGCCCGCCGCGCGGTCGAGGGCCAGACGGGGCTGCTCGCGCACCTGCTCCGGGGCTTCGGACGGGACGGGATGTGGTACGAGGGGGAGAACTATCACCTGTTCGCGCTGCGCGGGTTGCTCACCGGCGCCGCGTGGGCGCGCGAGGCGGGAGTGGACATCCATGCCGAGCCACGGCTCGCCGAGCGCGTGATCGCGGCGCTGCTCGCGCCGGCGCGGTCCGCCCTCCCCGATTTCACGTTCCCGGCGCGCAAGGACTCGCGCTTCGGGGTCTCGCTCGCGCAACCGATGTACCTCGAGCTGTGGGAGATCGGGCTAGCGAAAGCTGGGATGGGGGACGAGGGACGGGGGACGAGTGGGCTCGCGAGTTGGCTGAGGGCGCTCTACAGCACCCCTGCCGTGGTGCCTGACGTGTTCGAGTCGTATCTCCACGACGCACCGACGCAACCCGTCCCCCGTCCCCCGTCCCGCCTCACGCTCTCATGGTGGTCCTTGCTCGACATGACGCCCGAGCTTTCCGACGCGCCGCCCTGGTCTCCCGGCAGCGTGTTGTTCGAGTCGCAGGGGCTCGCCGTGCTGCGCACCGCCGGAGGGACGCGCTACGTGAGCCTCGAGTGCGGTCCCCTGGGGGGCGGGCACGGCCATCCCGACCGCCTGCACCTCACGCTCCACGCCGATGGGGTGCATTGGCTCGCCGATGCGGGCGCGGGGTCCTACGTGACGCGCGATCTCTTTTGGTACCGCTCGACGCTGGCCCACAACGCGCCCCGGTTGGACGGCGCGTCCCAGCCGCTCAGGGAGAAGGAGGGCGACGCGACGTGCGAAACGTTCGACGCGGGAAGCGAATGGGCTTGGGTCCGGGGCCGCTACCGGGACGTGACGCGCACCGTCGTATCGGGTCCGGGGTACGTGCTCGACGTGGTCGAGCTCGCGAGCCGCGGAGAGCGCGTCATCGAGCTGCCGTGGCACTTTCGGGGGCCGGGAGACGGGGGACGGGGGACGTGGACGGCGGCCGATCTTGCAGACGAGTTCGTATCGCGGGTGGAACGGTTGGTCCCGGCGGGCGCCGGGCCGGTCGTGCTCGAGTTCGCCGCCGGCTCACGCGTGCTCAAGGCGTTTCTCCTGTTCGACGGCGAGCTGTTGCGCGCGGACGGGCCGGGAAAGCCGGGAGCCGGGAAACGGGAGACGTTCTACGTCGTGCGCGCCCGGGGGCGGAGTGCGCGGATCGTGACGGCGCTGGAGCCGGTCGGCGAGGCGCCGGCCGTGCGCGGCGTGCGGGCCCAGGGCGGGGTGATCGAGGTGGACACGGCGCAGGGGGTCCACCGTCACACCGCCACCGCCACCGGCTGGGAGGTCGATACCGGCGCGGGGGGCGGGCGCGTGCGGCTGGGAGGCGCGCGCGAGCCCGAGCCGCCGTTCGCGCCGCTGCTCGAGCTCGACCGGCCGACGCCGGCCCTCGGCGCGGCGCTGCGGGTGAGCGAGCCGCCGCCGCTCGACGGTTCGCTCGACGGGTTCGACACGAGCGAGCCGCTCGAGCTGGCGCTCGAGGACCAGTACCGCCGCAGCGAGGAGCCATACTCGGGCCCCGAAGACTTCTCGGGCCTGGCCTACGTCGCCTGGGACGACGATGCGCTTTACCTCGCCGTCCAGGTCACGAAGCCCGATCTCTGTTTCCGGCCCGCGGGCGCGCCGCCACTGCTGCTCGACAACGAGCCCGACGACATCCACTCGGACGGGGTGCAGCTCTACCTGCGCGATCCCGAGAGCGGGAGCACCGCCGGGTTTCTCGTCGTGCCCGAGGGGCGGGACGGCGCGTCGCTGCGCGTGCGCGGGGCGGGTGAAGCGCCCGGCGCCCCCGCGGCCGTGCGGGGCGCGTGGCGGCGTACGGAAGGCGGCTACCGCGTGACCCTCGCCGTGGCGTGGCCCGCGTGGCAGCGGGCGCACGTCGGAGGCCGGGTGGGGTTCGATCTTATCATTAACGAGATGCTCCCCGACCGCATACGGCGCGCCGGGCAGCTCGTCTGGAGCGGGGGAAACGGATGGGTGTGGCTGCGGGGCGACCGGCAGGATCCGGAGCGGTTGGGGATCTTGGAGCTGGTGGGATGAGACCAATGCGGAATGCAGAATGCGGAATGCGGAATGAACCGCGCGTCCGTCGAGCCCGGCGGCTAGCTTCGACGATCGAACCTTACCTTGCCATTCCGCATTCCGAATTCCGCATTCCGCATTTGTTCGGTTCCGGGCCCAAGTCATGATCGCAGTCGTGCTCCACGAGCCTCAGGACCTCGTCAACATCGCGCACGTGGTCCGCGCTCTGAAGAATTTCGGGTTCCGCGACCTGCGCCTCGTGAACCCCCGGGAGTACGACGCGTATCGCGTCGAGGGCATCGCGCACCAGACCCAGGACATCCTCGCGCGTGTGACATGCCATGACCGGCTGGAGGAGGCCCTCGCGGACTGCGTGCACGTCGTCGGCTTCACGTCGCGCGGGCGGAGCGCCAAGCGGAATCAACAGCGTCCCCGCGCGGCGGCCGCCGAGATCCTTGCGCAGGCGGAGGCGGGCCCGGTCGCGCTCCTGTTCGGGCGCGAGGACAAGGGGCTCTCGAACGAGGCGCTCGACCGGTGCCATCGGGTCGTGACGATCCCGAGCGATCCGGCGTATCCCTCGCTCAACCTCGCACACGCCGTGGTGCTGACGCTGTACGAGCTGGCGCTGGCGCGCGGCGCCGAGGCACGGCCGTTCAAGGCGCCGCGCCGCGAGGGACCGCCCGCGAGGGTCGACGATCTTGAGCGGCTGTTCGCGGACGTGGAGGCGGCGCTGCGGGTGATCGAGTTCTTCAAGACGCGCCAGGCGGAGAGTGTGATGCGGACGGTGCGCGAGCTGATCCACCGCGCGCCGCTCGACGCGCGGGAAGCGAAGCTGCTCCGTGCCATGGCGATCGAGGTGGTGAAATACGGTGAGCGACTGGCGCGTTCCGGGATTCACGTCGACCGGTAGCAAGCGGCCGGACGCCCTGTTCGGCGCCGAGGCGCCGGGCGAGGACGCGGGACTGCCGACGCGCATGGCGCGCGCGGCGGGCTGCCGCGTGTGGGACGCGCAGGCCCGCGAGTACGTGGACTACGTCATGGCGCTCGGGGCCGTGGCGCTGGGCTACGGCCACCCGGAGGTGAACCGCGCCGCCGAGCGCGCGATCGCCGCGGGCGTCGCGGGTCCGCTGCCGCCGGTGCTCGAGGAAGAGTTGGCCGATGCGCTCGCCATGCGGATCCCGTGGCTCGAGCAGATGCGTTTCTTGAAGACCGGGGCCGAAGCAGTGGCCGCGGCGGTGCGGCTCGCCCGTGTGGCGACCGGGCGCGAGCGCGTCCTCGGCTGCGGGTACCACGGCTGGCTCGACTGGTCCCAGGGCGGGGAAGGGGTGCCCGCCGCGACGCGCGCCCTGTACGCCGAGATCCCGTTCAATGACATGGAGGGCACCCGGCGCTTGATCCGCGAGACCGGCGATCGGCTCGCGGTCGTCGTGGTCGAGCCCGTAGTGGTGATCGAGCCCACCCGGGAGTGGCTCGAGACGTTGCGCGCCGAGACCGCGCGGGTCGGCGCGGTGCTCGTGTTCGACGAGATCAAGACGGCGTTCCGGCTGGCGATCGGCGGTGCGGCCGAGCGCTATGGCGTGCGGCCCGACCTCGCGGTGCTGGGCAAGGCGATGGCGAACGGCTTTCCGCTCGCCGTCGTGGGTGGACGGACGGACCTGATGTCCGGGGTTGCCCGCACGTGGATCTCCTCCACGCTCGCGACCGAGAGTGTGGCGCTCGCCGCGGCCCAAGCGACGCTGGAGGTGTTCGCACATGAAGATGTGTGCGGGCATCTGCACCGGATGGGCACCCGGTTACTCCATGGGCTCCATCGCTTGCACCGCAAGCACGCCGACGTGGTGACGGGCGTCGGGGGAATCGCGGCGATGTGCTTTCTGCACTTCGCGAGCGAGAGCGTGTCGCGGGACGTGGCGCGCGGCTGCGCCGCGCGGGGACTGCTGTTCAAGCGGACGGCGTACAACTTCGTGTCGCTGGCGCACGACGAGGCGACGGTGGACCGCGCGCTGGAGGTGCTCGACGAGGTGCTGCGAGGCGTTGGAGATGGGCGTTAGCGATCGTCTGCTACATCCTGCCGCCGCACTCCTCCACGAACCTGGCTAGCGCCCAGTTGACGCCGGCGGCGCGCACGTCGACCCACGGCGCGCCCGTGATTCGTTTGACCAATCGAGAGCACTCGGTGGGCTCCCTGCCCGTGCGGAGGGCCGAGCGGGACAGGGACACGTTGGCACGTTCCCATTCCGAGACCCAACGCAGCACTGCGATCCAGCCCGAAAGGCGATGCAGGGGGGGCAGGCCGTCGTCGCGAAGCAAGCGGGCCAGGCTGAAGCGATTGGGCAGGCCAAGGTGCGTCGCGACCCAGCGGGACGTCCCGACTGCACCACCGTTGAGCAGGAGCGCGTCGATCACTACGCAGCTCGGGAACGAGAGCCACGGGAGAGCGCGGTGGATGAGCGGAGCGAGATGATGCACGGGACCCGGACCTGTGCTGGGGCTGGGTCCAATGTATTCGATGCAGCGCGGAGCCGTGAAGATGCTGCGCCTGAGGAATAGTCCTCTCTTCCGACCCTCCGCACGGTGACGTCGGTCACGCTTGTCGTCGTGCGCTCAAAATGTCATTGGCGGTCGCGAGGCAGCGGTCTACGTTGCGCGCAGGAAGTCAACACTGGATCGGCTCATGCGCCATTCTCGCTGCCTGCCCTACTTCGTAAGATTGCTGACCTTGTACCTCGTCACGGGCGCACTGGTGGCGTGCCGGGACACGGCGGAACCGGCGTCCACCGCGCGCGTCCCGAAGATCGCGGCCCAGCACCTGGGGACCGGCGAGTGTCACGGGATTCCGGAGCCCGGTTGTACGGTCATCTTCACCGCGGCCCCGGCTAACTACCACTGCGCGGTGGACTGCTACTTTCCGGGAGGGGGAGTGAGGCCCGCGCAGCACGAGCCGATCGTCGTGACGTTCTCTCAGCCGATCTACCAGTTGATTGTTTACAGCCGCGGCGGCGCGTTCACCTGCTCGGGGACGTACGGAACGGTCACCGCGTACAACCGGACGCACCTCGGGGTCGGGGGATGGCAAGTCGAGCAACGCGACTTCGTCCTTCTGTTTCCCGACGATTGCGGCTATGACCAGGTAACTGGGTCGGGAGTCGACACGCTGCATTTTCCGGGCGGCATCGCAAGGCTCCGCATCGACCCGCCGCAGCCGTGGGAGTTTCCGGTCTATTTGCAAGACGGCAGCTCGGAGACTGGCGCCGTGCACCAGTATTGGCGTGCCGCCGAGCCCGGAGCCCGGGATTCGTGTTGCCAGGGGGCATACGCATCCGTTCGCTCCGGATGACGATCTCTTACCGCCAATCTGTGGCTTCACGACGCCCCATTTTTATGACATCGAGCGGTACGGTGGTCCGAGTCCTGGCGACATCCGGCGCGTTGCCGAGGACGGGATTCCTGGATACATCGTAGACAAGATCAATCTTTACGTGATTCCCGTTGGGACCGACACGCTCAACGCGAAATCGAACGTGAAGCGCTATCCTCGCGTCGATCCAGTAATTGGCTGTACGCGTCTCTAGGACGTTCGCGCCTTCCAATTCCGGAGGTTCTCCGATGAGAACCCGTCACCTAGTGTGGCTGATGAGTTGCTCCATCGGGCTCAGCGCTTCGCGGCCAGCGTCGGCCCAAACATACACCTGCCTTTCCGACACGACGCACGCTCTGTATTACTACGTCGTTCGTTTGGTTACGGGCACCGACTCCGCCATGGTCGCAAATCGCAATCGGTACAACCTTCCGTCGGTTACCAAATCCAAGGTCAGCGTCGTGACCACGTCGTCAGTCTGTAATCAGGCCGGGGCTGCGTACCACGCTGCGGTTACTCCTCCTGGAACTCCCGCAATTTCCCGAACGCTCGTGGTTGTCAAGGTCGGAACGACGCGATACGTGGTAGTGGACCCGAACCAAAGGGCCGGCGAGTTCGACATGAACGAGGTCTTCGACTCCAAATGGAAAAGGCTCGCTGGCTGGGTGCCGTAGGCCGTTACTGCGCGGGTCCACGTGGCGGACTGAACCGCCCGAGGCCTCGTGCAGCCGCGCCCTGACAGGGCGCGCTCGGCTGGGGGTGCGCCCTTACAGGGCGCACACCGGCGCCGAGCCCGGGCTCTCAGCCCGGGAATAACGGGCGACGCGTGAAGATCGATCGGATAGGTGGGCCCCGGCGGCGTTTTTGCCCCTCCGCGCGATAGTCGGATGACGGCGTTCGAGCGCCGCTTCGCATCCGTGGTGGATGCATCGTGCTTGCTTCCCCCGAGCCGAGGAGGGCATCATATGGGCATGGCCGCCCCCATCTACTACACGGCCGACATGGTCCGCACGCTCCCCGAGGACGGCAACCGCTACGAGGTGGTGTACGGGGAGCTGCTGGTGACCCCGGCGCCGCGCCTGTGGCACCAGGAGCTGACCATGAGACTGCTCCGTGACGTGGCAGGGTATCTCGACCGCGAGCCGGTCGGTCATTTGTTGCCTTCCCCGGCGGACATCTCCTGGGGGCCGGACGTGCTGGTACAGCCCGACCTCTTCGTCGCGCCGCTCGATCAGGTGCGCACGCTCGATTGGAGGAGGGTCAAGGACCTGCTGCTGGTGATCGAAGTGTTGAGCCCAACCTCGACGCGCGCGGACCGGTTCACAAAGCGTCGGCTGTACCAGGAGCGCGGGATCCCTGCCTACTGGGTGGTCGATGGGGATCAACGTGTAGTTGAGGTCTGGACACCCGACGCTCGCTTGCC
>WNFV01004883.1_pt1 | contig 23209 bp, 24 predicted proteins | sample 5400101 | NCBI WGS metagenome assembly WNFV01 (sample SAMN13153361, study PRJNA577476) | soil metagenome | isolation source: 115 cm soil or saprolite under grassland replicate 1 | place: USA:California | collected 2016-06-15 | reverse complement strand
TCAGCGGCAAGACCGGCATGCACACAGCCGGTCCGCTGAGAGATGAAGAAGTAACCGCTACCGGAAGCCGCCGCGCACGAAGGGTTGCACAGCCCAGTAGTGAGCGGCGGTCGCCGGCACCAGGCCGACGGCGAGGACCCACTCGTCGCCGAGCGTGCCGATAACGAGGTCGCCGTTGTCGAACCACAGCACGAGACCGGTGCAGACCGCGTCGCCGTCGTGGCCTTCTAATGCCTTGCAGGGCAACGGAAGCGGAGGTATCTTCTGGACACGCGGAACCAAAATCGCAGGTAGGGGCCACAGAGCGGCGTCGGGGCTCGCAAGGACCCCAGGGAATGCCAGGGGTCCCAAGCCATGATCATCTGGGTTCCCGACCGGAAGTCGCTGACCAGCGGCGTAGTCTCGCCACTAGACACACGCCGAATCCAACGACTTTCGTCGATGTTGCCAGCTTGGCGCCCACATTCCGTGTCCAGACCCACCACTCAGCTGCGGAACGCGAGCGTAGGAACGGTACGGATTCTCCTTCGCGAGTACGATCTGGTCGCCGTGGCCGTGCAGACCGACCGGCAGGGCGTGCTCGAAGAACAGCCAAGCGTGCAGCAGGCTCTCGGCGTCCGACGCGCGCCGTCCCTCGTGCCAGTGCCGGGCCTCCGTCACGGCGTCGAGCCGTCGGCCGGACATGCTCGTCAGCCACGACGCGACCATCTCGGGATCGCTGAAGCCCACGTACGGCGCCCTGTGCTCGACGCGCAGCGCCTGCCACACGGCGTGGGCGGTGGCCTCGTAGACGTCGCCGACGCTGGTGTCGATCTCGGTGATGACCACGTCGGTCACGGTCACCTTCGCCGCCGTGGGAAGGCCGCGCAGAGCCCACCGAGCGCCCAGCTCGGCTTCCCGCCGGTGTTCGTCGGCAGCGGTGGCGGTCACCTCGACCTCGGGTCGGCTCGACGCCGCCACCTCGACGGTGACCTGAGCGAATCGCGAGGAGCGGTTCGTCTGCCGCAGCAAACGGAAGGTGGTCATGCTTCTGATGGTTCCAGCCGGGTTCCGCCCTCGGCATGCCGGGGCGCGAGCAAACCCACAGGTCCGGCGAACGCTGAAACACCAAAAGTGGTCGCATGGGGTAGCGCACACCATCGACTGCTGCCTGGCCACCCGGCAACATCCGCTTCTCGGCAAAGTCGTGGACTGAAGGCCCAATCCGGCGAGAGCCCAACTCGGGGCAGATGTGCGCGCGGGTCGATACCGCCAGACTGTCGAACCCGCCAGAATGCTGGATGCGTGGCTCGTCTCGACCGCGTCATCACCCGCGATTGGCGAGGAGCAGGCCATGGGTAACTCCGACACGATCACCCTCTGGCGGCCCACCGGCCAAGCCGAACTCGACCTCGTGGCGGCGTCCAGATGGCGGGCCTGGCCGCCACGCCGGCCAGATCAGCCGATCTTCGACCCGGTCCTCAACCGCTGGTACGCCACGAAGATCACCCGCTTGTGGAACGTCGCGGCCGAAGGCGTCGGTTACGTCACCCGGTTCGACGTCGAGCGTTCGTTCCTGGACCGTTACGACGTTCACCAAGCTGGCGGCCACGATGTACTGGAGTACTGGATCCCCGCCGAGGAACTTGCCGACCTCAACGCCCATATCGTCGGCGCGATCATTGAGGAGGCCGAGTACCGCGGCCCGGTAAGCGACCAGGAGTTCATCGACGCCGACAAAGCCCTGGGCGCGGCGCTGCCCGCCGCTTGGCGGACCTACCTCCAAGGTGAATCGTGGTTGCGGCGGGGCTGGATGGCCAGCGGGACCTACGTACGGCTCTATGCGCCACGCCGGATGCTCAAGCTGCATGACGCATGGTCGGAGGGTATCGACGCTCACCCCGGGACCGCGATCATCGGCGGCGACGGCTCCCGTGAACAGCTCGTGCTCGACCTGCGCGGCGATCCGCCACCTGTTCTGCTGGTTGACATCTCAAGCAGTGGATGGGACAGCGCCATCCGGCAAGCCGACGATGTCAACCAGTTGGTCGACCGCATCGAGGCAGGTACCTTCGAGTTCCGCTACGAGGAATAGCCGACGTCCAGGAACCCGTGAAGCGCGCACCTCGCGGCAGATGAGGATTCCATCTTGGTCTATGGCGGGTGAAGGGCTCGGCCGCCTGGACCGCCGCACGCGCCCCAGTGGCCCCCTTGCACGCCACGGGCAACTCGTCCGGCGTACTAGCATGGCGAAATGGTCAACTCCGTGTTGATTCCGGCGCTTCGGGAGGACTGGCAGCGTGCGCTGTGTGTCGCGGCGCATCCGGACGATCTGGAGTACGGCCTGGCGTCGGCGGTGGCGCGGTGGACGGGCCAGGGCAAGCGGATCACGTACCTGCTTGCGACCCGTGGCGAGGCGGGCATCGACGGACTGGATCCGCGCGAGGCGGCCCCGCTGCGCGAGGAGGAGGAACGGCAGGGTGCCCGCGAGGTGGGCGTCGACACCGTCGAGTTCCTCGACCACCGCGACGGCGCCGTGGAGTACGGGCTGCCGCTGCGACGCGACATCGCCCGCGCGATCCGCCGGCACCGGCCGGAGGTGGTCTTCACCGGGTCCTACGCCGACCGGATGATCGGCGGCTTCGTCAACCAGGCCGACCACCGGGCGGTCGGTCTCGCTACGCTCGACGCCGCGCGCGACGCCGGCAACCGGTGGATCTTCCCGGAGCTCGTCGACGAAGGCCTCAACCCGTGGTCCGGCGTGCGGTACCTGTGCTTCGACGGCGCGCCCGAGCCGAACTGCGGTGTCGACGTGACGGGGTACGTGGAGCGCGGCATCGCGTCGCTGAGCGCCCATCGCGCGTACTTCGACGGACTCGGCGACGGTGGCGGCGACCCGGCTGAGATCGTCAATTGGATCGCCTCGGCCGGCGGTCCCCGCTTGGGCGTCGCGGCGGCCATCCTCCTCGACGTCTACGTGCTCGATCCGGGCGGCCCGCCGCCGTGGGAGACGCCGGAGAGCCTGGCCTGACACTCAGCGCGCCAGCGTGCGGCGTACCGCGGCACCGATCTGGGCGACCGCGAGAGGGGCGGCGTCGAAGAGCGACAGCTTGCGCTGGAAGTTGTGGGTCAGGCCCAGGTACCGCACCGCGACGGTCGGCACGCCGGCCGAGGCCAGCGCCGCGGCGTAGGCCTCGCCCTCGTCGCGCAGCACGTCGTACTCGGCGGTGATGACCAGGGCCGGCGGCAGCCCGGCCAGGTCCGCGTTGAGCGGGGCCAGGTCCGGGTGTTCCCGGTCGACGCGTCCGGCCGGGGCGAACGCGTCCCAGAAGAACCGCATCTCGTCCCGGTCGAGGCCGTACGCGTCGAGGTCCGGGTAACCCATCCGCGGGTCGATCACGGGACAGGCGAGCACCTGGTAGGCGTACGGCTGGCCGCGGTCGCGGGCCCGGCGGGCACCCACGGCGGCCAGGTGCCCACCGGCGGAGTCACCCGCGATCGCCAGCCGGGTCGCGTCGAGGCCGTGGCGGTCCGCCCCGTCGGTACGAAGCCAGCCAACCGCCCGTTCGAGATCGTCGAACGCGGCCGGATAGGGGTGCTCGGGAGCGAGCCGGTAGTCGACGGCCAGCACGGCGCACCCGGACCGGTCGGCGAGCAGCCGGCACAGGCCGTCATGGGTCTCCAGGTCGCCCAGGACCCAGCCGCCACCGTGCAGGTACACCACGACCGCAGCGCCCCCGGCGGTGTCCGGGCGGTACAGGCGCGCCCCGACCCCCGCCGCGTCGACGTCCAGCACCGACGCCAACTCCGGGCCGGCTCCGACCTCCAAGGCGACCGCGTCCACCATGCTGCTCCGCGACTCGTCCAGCCGGTCGACCGACAGCGGCACCTTCACCTGACCGTCGATCGACGCCCGGGCCTGCGGATACAGGGTCATCCCGGCCAGCGTACGGTCAGCCGAGACTCGGCAGCCGGCCGACCACCACCCCGACGAGCGCACCGACCGCAACCGCCCCGAACACCCGCGAGTCGCCGCCCGCCGCCGCGTTGTCGCCGAGCAGGAAGACCGCGCCGGGCCGAACCGTGTCGCGGCGCGCGGCGTGCGATCGGCGACGGCTCCGTCGCCGGCACCCCGGTCGCCGCCCAATGCAACCGCGCACTTGACGACCAACGACGGTGCGGGCGGCGGCGGGTCGCGCCGGGAACTCCAGGCCGTGCGCGCCGCCACGATGTCGCCGTGCCGGCCCGGCGGGCCCAGACACGCGCGACGAGCACGCCGCCAACGCCACGCGGGTCGCGGCATAGAGCGGATCGCACGTGTCGTTGTGGTCAGAATCCAGAACAGGCTATTGGCAGATGGCGGCGATGATGGCCCGAGAGAGCCAGTCGGAGTATCGGTGGAGCGGCCAGCCGCGGGAGAGCACGAGCCGTTCGTAGGTGTCGATCGCGAGGTAATTCCACAGCACATCACGTACCTCGTCGACGTCGATCCCGTCGCGGAGCTGGCCGCTGTCCAGCAGGTGGCGGCCCAGCATGGTCATGCCGACCAGGCCCTCGTCGTTCAGCTTCGCCCAGATCGGGGCGAGTGAGTCGTCGACGTGCCGGCCGTCGCGGATGAGGATCTGCACGTTCGCCGAGCGTGCCTGGCGGTGCACCAGCCCGCCGACGAACATCTCGATCTTTCGCCGTACGTCCGGCTCGTCCCGCACCGCTTGCATCGCCGGGCGTTCCGCCACCGGCACCGGTTCGTCATCGCCGGCGACCGTGATGTCGAAGGCGGCCTTGGCCAGTGCGGCCTTGCTGCCGAAGCCCTTGTAGATGCTCTCCGCCGAGACACCCGCACGCGCGGCGACCGCGGCGATGGTCGTCAACCGAAACCCGTCACGCTCGAACAGATCACGCGCCGCCAGGATCGTGGCGAGGCGCCGGGCGCGGGCCTGCTCGCGACGTCGGGACGCGTCGTAGGACCTCTTGACTTCTGTCACTTACCAGCCCCAAACTTTAGTTACAGTCCAACTGTAATTGATTGGAGTCGTCATGACGATCAACTCCTCCGCCGCCGTGTCGGTCGATCCCGTCTCCGTGGCGGTCCGCAGCATCCATGCCATGGCCGACGGGGACCGAGCGGACTTCGACCCCTTGTACCACCCGCTCGCCGTCGATCGAGAGAACCGGATCCAGCCTCCATCGTCGCGGGTTCCGGGGCCGGCCTGCTTCTACTCGACCGCGCTGTGGCTGCGCGCCGCGTTCGCCGGCCTGCACTACGACATCTACCACGCCATCGCCGCGGGCGACCTGGTCGCGGTGAACTCGACAATGAACGGGCGCCACGTCGCCCCGTGGGCCGTCTACACCGACGACGGCACGATCGACACGGTCTTCCCGCCGACGAACAAGACCTTCGCGATGACCCAGTCCCACTGGTTCAAAATGAAAGACGGCGTCATCATCGAGCACTGGGCCAACCGCGACGATCTGGGCACCGCACGGCAACTCGGCTGGATCCCACCCACGCCGCCCTACTTGTTCAAGATGGCGCTGGCGAAACGGCGCGCTACGCGTCCATGAACCCAAACCTTCCGCTTCGCCGCAATGCACTGTCATCGGCGGTTGAGCATGCCGACACTATCGTATCGATCTTGGCCGATATCCTCGCCGCACGGGAGCACACACCGAGCCCACACCAACGGATTTTCGGCAACACGAAACGGAAAGACCCCTACCAGCTGGGGTGGAATTCGCTGCGCGAGAATCGGCGCTAAGAAGGGCACCGACTCGGCGGGGCGGCTCGTCAGTACTCCGGCACTCTTGGCAAGGTCCAACTGCCAGGTCGCGGTCTTTCTGGTGTACGCCATCGGTCGCGCACGGCTGCTGATCGACCGGATCCTGTATCTACCCAAGAGTTGGATCGACGACCCGGCACGCTGCGCGAAGGCCGGCGTGCCCGCGGACACCGAATTCGCCACCAAGACACAGCTGGCCCTGATGATGATCCGCCGAACCCTGGCGTCGGGCCGGTCAGCACGAACATCGCGAGCACCTCGGGCAACGTGCTCACCCAGTTCTTGAACCCGGTGATCACCTCCCGGCTCAACGGCCGCGCCTACACCGCGATCAGGGCGTGCAGGCCGCGGTTGGGCGCAGCGAGGTCGACCGCCGCGTGCACGCTGGTGATGACTCCCCGCCGCCGCCGCAGCGCGCGGACCCGCTCCAGACACGTCGACGCAGCCACCCCCACCGCTCGGGCCGGGTCCCGGTTGGTCTGCCAGCCGTCGCGTTGCAGGTGCGCCAGGATCGCCGGGTCAAGCTCGTCCATGGACGCCATCCTGCCCAAAGACACCGAATATTGTTCACCAACTGCCGGACGGCCCGCCGCAACCACCGGCTCCGGCGGCCGACCGCGCGTCCTTTCAACATCACGGACGGCGGTGCGACTCGAGTGCAGCGACCCGCCCGCGGCGTGCCCAGGTTCATCGCGTGCCCGCACGCGACGCTCAACCCGATCGTGGACATGCCGCGGCCGAGCATCGGCGATGCACTGCCGCCGGACATCAGGCTGGGTGTAGCTTCAGCCGCGCCGTACAACGACGGCCCAACGCATCCAGGAGGCACCGCCATGTCCGACAGCGTCTACACCTTCACCGAGGTCGTGGGGACCAGCACGGAGTCGTGGGAGAAGGCGGCCACCACCGCCGTGGAACGGGCCGCACGGACGCTGCGTGATCTGCGTGTCGCCGAGGTGGTCAAGCTGGATCTGGACCTGCAAGACGACCGACCACCGAACCGGCGCCTCCACGCCCCCCGTCGCACGGGCATCAGGTAAGGCCCATCCGCTTCGGCCGCGAGTCGCGCATAGGCGGGTCATGGTCACGACGCCAACCAGGTCGGACCCGGTCCTGCGTGCGCCCCACGCCACCGGATCGTGCCATCCAGTCCATCTGGTCCACCCAGGGCCGGTTTCGTCCAACGGCTCCAGAGCACCCCTCGAGCACCCAACCGTCCACAATAGACATGAAAATGGCTCCGATCCGGGGAGAACCACCAGGTCAGAGCCTTGATCAGAAGTGCGCCGCCAGGGACTCGAACCCCGAACCCGCGGATTAAGAGTCCGCTCCTTTTTGTGCTATCTCGTCCCACTCGTGCTCGCCAGTCCAAACCACGGGCATTTCGTACCGGTTGATGGCAAACAACGTGCCGTCTGGTCCCATCCGTGCTGCCCGGTCTATGGCGTCCGAGCACCCACCGAGCACCCATCAAATGGCCGCCGGGCTGTCGGGACCGCGAACCGCACCAGGGCCGTGCCGCTGGCGCGGCTCAGGCAAGCGTGAGCAGCTGACCGGTTCGGGCCGAGACAATGCCGCCACGGGTTGCCGCGTTGTCTATCTTGTCCGAGGCGCGCTGCGGGGTCGGCAAGTCGTCGCTGGCTCAGCGGCTGCTGGCCATCGACGGGATCCCGTGGCTGCCAACTGACGTTCTCCCGACGGTGCTGCGGCTTGTCCTTCCCGAGTTGGACGCCATCGACCAGGATCCCGTCGACGCGTCGGCGCTCGGCCGCGTTCATATCGCGCCGAGCCCGAGTCCGAGCGCCGAGAACCGGGCCGGCAGAGGCACCAACCTGCGCCACGTCTCGGGCGCAAACGTCGAGGTCAGGCCATCTATTGCGGCAGCTCAGCCGGGCCGTCAAAGCTCGTGGCTGCCGCAGTTCGGTCTCTACAGTAGCCGGGAGCACGTCACAGAACTGCGCCAGCCTGACCGGCGTGTTGACGATTGAAGCGACCTACCCGCTTCCGTAGATCCAACGGATATGACGGGTCCAACCCGCCACTTGCCTGGGCTGCCCCTGCGCAGCCGCGGGTCAGCGCGCGAGGGCGGTGCCGCGGACGTACACCGCGCGGATGGCGTGCAGTGCGGCCGGGTCCGAGAGCGGGTCACCGTCGATTGCGAGGATGTCGGCGTCGTATCCCGGACGCAGGTGTCCTTTCCGATGGCCGAGCCCGAGTGCGGTCGCGGCCCGTGCGGTGCAGGCGTGCAATGCCTGTGCGGCGGTCATCCCGAGCTTCTGGAACTGGGGGATCGCCCAGCGGATCACGTCCGGTGGCTTGATCGGTGCGATGCCGGCGTCGGTACCGGCGATCATGTTGACGCCGGCCGCCAGCAGCCGCTGGCCGTTGGCGACCAGGGCCGGCATCCGGGCGACCAAGCCGGGCGGCCGAGCCGCGCCCGGTACCGGTGCGAGGCCGAGCGTCATGCCGACGGTGACGGCCTGGCGGACGAGCGCGGTCAACACCTCGTCGGGGATGGGGTCGACTCCGTCGGCCGTCATGAACGAGAGGTGTTCAAAGGAGTCCATGCCAGCCGCGAGTCCGTCCACGATTGCCTGTGTGGCGTGGGCGTGCGCGGTGATGGGCAGGTTGTGCCGGTGTGCCTCGTCGACCGCCGCCCGCAGCTCGGCCGGACCGTACTGGGGAAGCTCGGGCCGGCTGCCCGGGGTCATGTTGCCACCGCTCGCCATGATCTTGATGATGTCGACGCCGCGCTCGGCGTGCTCGCGTACCGCGGCGCGGATCCCGTCGATCCCGGCCGCCTCCTCGCCGAGGAAGTGGCAGTGGCCGCCGGGCGTGGTGATCGGCGGCCCGGCGGCGAGAATGTCCGGCAGCGTCGGGTCGGTGACGGCGGCCCGCCGTAGACCGAGGGCAAGGTAGCCGCGGTCGCCCAGGTCCCGCACGGTGGTCACGCCGCCCCGCGCGGCGGCGCGGGCGAAGCTGCTCATCGCAGCGAACGCGGCGGCGTCGTCCCGGCCGGCGAGCCTTGACACCGGGTCTTCGGAGGCGTCGAAGATGAGGTGAACGTGCCCGTCAACGAACCCCGGCAGTAAGGTCGCGCCAGCGAGGTCGACAACTGTGGCACCGTCGGGCACCGCCGCGGCCGAGCCGACGGACGTGATGGTACTGCCGTCGAGGACCACGGTCGGATCCGGCAGGAGGTCCGGGCTGGTGCCGTCGAAGAGCCAGGCGGCGCGGATCGCGGTCAGGCGTCGGCGCTCGGTCACGGTGGTGCTTGCTATGGTCATGCCGGCAGCATGTGGCTGGCCACGGTTCCCGCGCCTCAGTACTGCTACAGAGAACCGGTACCGAACTTTTCCCCGTCGGCCGCGACCCACGCCGCGACCTGGGTCCGGTTGGTGAACCCGAGCTTGTCCAGGATGTGTTGCACGTGGCTTTCCGCGGTGCGTTCGCTGATGTGCGCGGCGGCGGCGATCTGGCGGTTGGTCAGTCCCCGGGCCACGAGCACGGCAACCTCCCGCTCGCGCCGGGTCAGCCGGCTGGGTCGGTGACCGGTCAGCGACGCGGCCAGGTCCTGAGCCTGCCGCTGCAGCGGGCGCATGCCCAGCTGGTCGGCGAGCGTGGCCGCCGCCGCGGCCAGCGCCGCCGCCTCGTCGCGGTCGCCCGGTCGGGTGCGCCTGGCCAGCACCCGGGCCAACTGGTGGGTGGCCTGGGCGACAGCGGGGGGCATCCCGGTCCGTTCGCCGCTGTCGATCGCGGCCCGTAGGTGCCGGACCGCGTCGTCCAGGCGGCCCATGGTCGCGGCCGCGACGCCTAGCGGGTAGCGGACCGAGCCGCGAATCATGATGACGCCGGCACCGCCGCATACGAACAGGTCGGCGTGGGGCAGCAACAGCCGGTACATCTGTGCGGCGGTCTCCCGGTCATCGAACGCGGCCGCGAGCTCTGCCATGCCGGCGTACGCCGACAGGTGCACGAACGGCGGCAGCTCATCTACCGGCGGCATCGCCCGGTAGATCCGGTGGGCCTCGTCCCGCCGGCCTTCGGCCAGCAGCCAGGTCGCGTACACGGATCGCTGGAAATCGGCTCCCGGCCCATCGTGGTGCGGTTCGGTCGGCTCGAACGGCGGCGAGTCAAGGGCGCCGACCTGATTACGCAGCATCGACAGCAGCCCTTGCGACGGCAGGTGCGCGCCCTGGCTCCCGGCGCGCATGGCTGCCAGCTCCGCCTCCCGGCCGTACGCCAGTGCCTGCTGGAACCGGCCGCGCGCGGCGGCCACGGCCGCCCGGCAGCGGGCCACGTGCCAAGCCGCCAGCGCTGAGCGCAGCCGTACCGCGACAGCGTTGATCCGCTCGACCTCGGCCTCGGCCCTGTCCAGTTCGCCGAGCTGAGCGAGCGCGTCGAAGCGCCACAGCCGCCCCCACAGCACGGCGTCGTCGTCGCTGTCGCCGCCCAGCGCGACGAGCCGGTCGCCGAGCGCCAGCCGTTCGGCAGCCCCGTCCGGCCCGCTGAGCGCCATCTGCCGGGCCCGTAACGCCTCCCGCAGCGCGCGCCGGTCACCCACCCGCTCCGCCATGGCCAGCGCCTCGGCCGACCGCGAGCGGGACTCCTCGGGCTCCTGCCAGCCGCCCGCAACGACGAGCAGGGCGAGCAGGCGCGCCCGCACCGCACTGTCCACAGTGGGCAACTTGTCGAGGACCTCCGCACACAGGGCACGGGAGGTCGGGTCCCAGGCGACGTCGTTGATCCCCTCCATCGTCAACGCCGCTTGGGCCAGCGATACGGCGTCCTCGCCGGCCCGGGCGATGTCCACCGCCGCGAGGAGGCTGCGTCGGCAGCCGTCGAGATCGAAGGCCCGCACCTGTGCCTGGGCCATGGCCAGCAGCAGCCGGCACCGGTCCGGCGCAGCGGTCACGCCGTGCGTGTCGCCGGCGTCGAGTGCCCGCTGGTAGAGCAAGGCCGCCTCCTCCCAGGCGAGCTGGGCCATCGCCCGGTCGGCGGCGCGTTCCGCCCATGCCACGGCCTGCGCCGCGTCTCCCGCCGGCAGCGACTCAAGCCAGTGGAAGGCGACCTCCGCGACCCGTGCGTCGGCGTCACCGCGGGCGCTCAGGTGTTCGGCCATCCGGCGGTGCAGCGTCAGCCGCTCGACGGTCGGCACATCCAGGCGGGCCGCCTCCCGGAACAGGTCGTGGGTGAACCGCCGCGCCGGTGCGCCGGTGAGGATCGCGGCGACCGTTGCCTCGTCCAGCGCGGCGAGGACGGCCGCAACGTCGGTGCCGGTGACGTGGGCGACCGCGACCGGCTCCACATCGGATCCCAGCACGGCGGCCGCGCCGACGAGGGTGCGACACGACGGTGAGAGCCGGTTGAGCCGGTCCCGGACCGCCTCGCGTATCCCGTCCGGCAACTGACCGTCGGTCGAGGACACAAGCAGCCGTCCGAGCTCACCGACGAAGAACGGGTTGCCCCTGCTACGCCGGCAGATGGCGGCCACCACCGAGTCGGGCACCTCCCAGCCGGTCACAGCGGCCAGGTAGGCGGCGACCTCAGCCTCACCAAGCCCGCCCAACCGTACCCGGGTGACCGATGCCTCGCGAGCGAGCGCGGCGACGGCGACGCGAAGTGGCCCCTGTCCGGCAGTCTCGGTGTCGCGATAGGTCGCCACCACCATCAGCCGGGCCGGCGTCACGCCCGTCGCGAGGTGCACCAGCAGCCGTACCGTAGCCGCGTCCGCCCACTGCAGGTCGTCGAGCACGATCAGCAGCCCACTCGGCTGCGCCGCGGCCACCAGAGCCTCGGTGGTGACCTCGAACAGCCGGAACCGCTCCCGCGCTGATCCGGCCAGATCGCCACCCGCCAGTCCGCCGTACAGCTCCGCCGGTGGACGACCGGCGAGCCCCCCGAAGACCTGCAGGAACGGCCAGTACGGCGGGCTGCCCTCATCCTCGCTGACCCGCCCGAGGGCGCAGGCCAGCCCCAGCTCGCGGGCCTGATCGGCGGCCTCCTCGGCAAGGCGCGTCTTGCCCACGCCGGGCTCGCCCGTGACCAGCAGCACCTGCCGCTGGCCCTCGAGCGTCGAGCGCAGACAGCCGGTCAGTATCGCCCGCTCCGCGACACGGCCGACCAGCGTCCGGCCCCGCCGCGTCGCGCTCACCTCTCCGTCCGCGCCCACCCTTCCAGTATCGCGGCCCGACGTTCGGTGCAGCGCGGATCCACCCCGAGCCCTTGCCGACCGAGTGCCGTGGGAGCCCAAGCTGTCGCCATCCCTTACGGCGTAATCACCCGCGCCACGCCGCGACGCCGCCCGTCATGGCGGCCTTTGTTTGTTTGCTGGAGGCCGGTGAGTGGTTCCAGGACGGCCGCCACAAGCGGACGCTGACACGGCCGCCACACCACGGACTCCCGTCCTCCACTGCCACGAGTAGCGAGTTGCACTTACCTGCATCCAACCCGGCGTCAAGGGTCCTGTAGGTATGTGGCGGCACGTCAAAGATCTACAAAAACTAGGCGTGATCGGTCGGGCGCCGTTGCATTGTCTGATCAGCGGACGTGTTGAACCCCGGTTTGGCTCGAGGTCAGATCGCCTGGGCGAGTTCGGTGAACGCCGCGGCGACCCGCACAACGGGCGGAGCGTCGAGTCCGAGTTCGTAGTGGCCGCGGCGAAGGTTCTGCATGAAGGCATGTCCCGCGATGACCGTCTGCGCGGTCCGATCAGTTCGTAGCCCGCGCATCGGTCGTAGCCGGTGTTTGAGTTGGCCGTGATCGGCCTCGATCGGGTTGTTTGCGTACCGCTCGACGTGATGCCACGCGGCGGGGATGAGCTCATCGAGCACGCCGGGGTAGACCGCAGCGGCGTCGGTGACCACCTCGGTCGGCATGACCTTGAGCGTGGCCAGCGCCCGCCGGAAGAACCGCCGGGCCGCGTCGGCGTCCCGGCGAGTCGAGACCAGCACGTCGATGACCTGCCCGTACTGGTCGATCGCGCGGTAGACGTAGCGCCACACACCGTTGACCTTGACATAGGTCTCATCGACGAACCACCTGTCACCTGGGGCGTGGCGGCACCATCGGGCGGCGTCGGCCATCAGCGGCGCGAACCGCTGCACCCATCGGTAGACGGTGACGTGGTCGACCTCGATGCCGCGTTCGACCCGACGTTCCCGACTGACCACAGACTGGCTCGCCTTCCACCGCCACGGCCCAGACGAGTTGCGCATCGAAGCCGACTGGGCCGGCGACCGAAAAGTACTGGCCGCCTCGCTGACATCCAACCTCGGCCCCAACAAGATCAACGCCGTGCTCGCCGGCCACCTACCCCTGCGGCAGTTGTTCTCCCCAGCACAACGCCGCTTCCTCGCCGAATGCGCCGACACCAACGCCGAGCCCGACGCACTCCAGATCCTCGGACCCGTCCACGCGATGCGGTGGCCGCCAACCCGATGGCACGCACTCGACGTCACCGCCGAACGGTGGCACCTGACCAGCACCACCCACGAACCGCTGAACCTCCTGGAACTATCGCTGCGCGTCGAACCGCAGGGCGCCGAAATCGCCCAACGCAGCCTCGACGCCTGCCTGAGCCGAAACGGCCTCGACCCCGACGCGATCGAGGGCACCAAAACACACCACGTCCTCACACGACTCGCCGACCAGGCGACCCAACCACCATAAAGACGTCCCCCGCCACGGCCTCGACCACGCGACCGCCCGTAAGGACGCTCAACCAGAAGACCGCGCCGCTCGCACAGACACCCCAGCACCAACCGCCGCCCGCGGACGGCCACACGTCGTCTTTACCGTCACGATCGCAAACGGAAGGATCACCGCCATCGAATCGGTCGCCGACCCGAGCGGCTACCCGACCTCGACCCGGCGATCCTCGCTCGCCGAGAAGCCAGACCGCGTCCGGATCGCTGGCCGACTTTCGCGCCGCGTTCGGGACACCACGCGGCCATGTCGTCGACGTGGCTGCGGCGGACCACCGGCCCGCGACCGACACGTCGACAGGACAGCAGCGGCGGCGCAGGTTGGAGTCATCGCCGACGTCGGCCTGGAGGTGCGTGATGGGTTCCTGTGGTGTGATCTTCAAACGGTGCGGGTGTCGTGATCCACAATCGCGTAAGCGGCTGGAGCAGAACTGTCCGCGGCTGGCCGAGCGCGGTCACGGCAGCTGGTCGTTCCACTGTTCGGTGACGACGCTGTTCGGCCGGCCGGAGCGGGTCCGTCGCGGCGGCTACCCCAGCCGGGCCGAGGCGCAGGCGGCGCGCGACGAGCTGCTGGAACGGTCCCGGGCCGAACGCACCACCCAGACCTGGACGGTGGCCCGCTGGCTACGGCACTGGCTGTCCACCCGATCGAGCATCCGGCCCAGCACGCTGCGCTCCTACACCGACCACGTGGAACGCCACCTCATCCCCCACCTCGGGCGGATCCGGCTGGGCGAGCTGACCGGACGCGACATCGCGGCCATGTTCACCGCCCTCGCCTGCACCGACACGCGGCTGGGGCGCCCGCCCACCCCGTCGACGCTGCACCGCATCCGCGCCACTCTGCGCTCGGCGCTCAACGCCGCGATCCGCGACGGGCTCCTGCGCGACAACCCCGCCCGGCTCGCCGAACTGCCCACCCCGCGCCGGCCGCAAGCCAAGGTGTGGACCGACCCGCGGGTCGAGGCGTGGCGCCGGACCGGGCAGCGGTTCGCCGTGGCGGTGTGGACCACCCGCCAGCTCGCCGCGTTCCTGGACGTCGTCGCCGACGACCGGCTGTTCGCGATGTGGTGGCTGATCGCCCTGCGCGGACTGCGCCGTGGCGAGGCGGCCGGCCTGCGCTGGGTCGACGTCGACCTCGACCAGAAGATCATCATGATCGAGCAACAGCGCCTCGCCTACGGCCACACCGTCGCCATCGGCCCGCCCAAGACCGCCGCCAGCCGGCGCACCATCGCCCTCGACCGCATCACGGTGCGCCTGCTACGCACCCACCTGCGCCGACAACAGGCCGAGCAGCTCGCCGCCGGCGAACGATGGCGCAACTCCGGCTACGTGTTCACCACCCCCGACGGGGAGCCGCTGCACCCCGATTGGTTGACCCGCCGCTTCCGTCGCCTCGTGGCCGGCTCCGGGCTACCACCGGTGCGGCTGCACGACCTGCGCCACGGCGCCGCCACCCTCGCCCACGCCGCCGGCGCCGACCTCAAAACCGTCCAGGAACAGCTCGGGCACACCAGCATCGTGCTGACCGCGGACACGTACACCAGCGTTCTGCTCGACCTGCACTTCAAGGTCGCCGAGGCCACCGCCCGGCTCGTGCTGGCCGCCGCGGCCCGCAACCCCGGCCGCCGCCACCGCACTCGGCCGCAGACCGGCCCGCCCACGTCCGCAGCATCCGACCAGGCAACCAGACCCGAACCGGTACGCCCCAAGCGATCCCGCCGCATACGGCGCAGCAAGAAGGGCTGCCCCAACGTGACACCCACGCGACACCCAAAGATCAAAGCCGCATAGCCAGATGGCTATACGGCCTGCTCAGCACGGGTGCGCCGCCAGGGACTCGAACCCCGAACCCGCGGATTAAGAGATTCGGATAGTAGTTCGTCCCAATTGATGGCGCAACAGCGTCCCCCCAGTCCCATACGTGCTGCGTGGTCTATGGCGTCCGAGCACCCACGGAGCACCCACAGATCGCCGTGGATGAACCCCGACACACCCTGCCCGGGCGCTAGAACACGTCGAACGATCTTCAACGCGACGGTGCGAACCACCACACCGGCAAGCCTGGCACGGGTCCGTTTCCGGTTCTGCCGCCGGTCGCTGGTCGGTGTCAGTCGCTGTGGTGCCGGTAGGCGCGGATGGCGAGGGGTGCGAAGACGGCGAGGCTGCCCGCGGTCCAGGTGAGGGCGAGGAGGGTTTCGCCGGTGACGGTGTGGCCGGCGGGCAGCGCGCCCTGGCCGAGGGTCAGGCCACGCAACGCGTTGGCGATGACGGTGATGGGCTGGTGCTCGGCGAAGGCTTGCAGCCAGCCGGGCATGGTCTGGGTGGGCAGGAAGACCGAACTGGTCAGGGTCATCGGGAAGACGACCATGTAGATCGCCGCCTGGATCGCCTCGGTGTTGCGGATGGTGAGGCCGAGGTAGGCCATCAGCCAGGAGCAGGCGAAGCCGAACGCGAGCGCGACGCCCATCGCGGCCAGCATCCCGCCGAGGCCGTTGTGCCAGCGGAACCCGAGCGCGATGCCGACGGCGAGTTGGAGCCCGAGGATGAAGGTGTTGCGGATCAGGTCGGACAGGGTGCGGCCGGTCAGGACCGCGGAGCGGGCCATGGGCAGCGAGCGGAAGCGGTCCAGGACGCCGTTGGTGCGGTCGTTGTTGAGGCCGTAGGCGGTGGGCGCGGAGCCGAAGACGGCGGACTGGGCGAGGATGCCGGGGATGAGCCAGTAGATGTATTCGCCGTGGGCTGCGGTGGGGAGGGCGGCTTGGATGGCTCCGCCGAAGACGTAGAGGAACATGAGCATGAACACGACGGGCTGCACGGTGGACAGGATCAGCACGTCGGGCAGGCGGACGTTGGCGAGCAGGTTGCGGCGGGTGATCACCCCGGTATGCACGAATGCCCGGCCACGCCGGTGGGCGGACGCGGTGGTGGTCATGCCGACCTCCCGGCGAGTTCGGGAGCGGTGTGGCGGGTCAGGGTGAGGAAGACGTCGTCGAGGGTGGGCCGGTGCAGGGCGACGTCGGTCGGAGTGAGCTCGGCGTGGTCGAGCAGGCGCAGCGCGTCCCGCAGCGTCAGCGCCCCGTCCGGTGCGGGCAGCACGATCCGGTCGCGGTCATGGTCGTGTCGTGGCGCGAGCGGCTCCAGGGCGGTCATTGCCGCTTGCCGCTGCTGCGCGGGCAGGTCGAGTTCGACGACGGCGCCACCGGTGCGGTCCTTGAGTTCGGTGGCGGTGCCCTCGGTCAGCAGCCGGCCGTGGTCGATGACCGCGATGCGGTCGGCGAGTTGGTCGGCCTCGTCGAGGTACTGGGTGGTGAGTAGGACGGTGGTGCCTTCGGCGGCCAGGTCGCGCACGAGATGCCACAGGTCTTGGCGGCTGGTCGGGTCGACGCCGGCGGTGGGTTCGTCGAGGAACAGCACCTGGGGGCGGCCGATGAGGCTCGCGGCGAGGTCGATGCGCCGCCGCATACCGCCGGAGTAGGTCTTGACCTGCCGGTCGGCGGCATCGGCGAGGTGGATGCGGTCCACGACGTCCGCGGCCCGGCGGGCCGTTTCTCGACGGGACAGGCCGTACAAGCGGCCGATCATGGCGATGTTCTCGCGTCCGGTCAGGTGGTCGTCGACGGCCGCGAACTGCCCGGCCAAACCGATGCATTCCCGGACTCTGGCGGGGTGACGGACGACGTCATGCCCGGCGACACGGACGATGCCGCTATCTGGGCGCAGCAGGGTGGCCAGGATACGGATCAGCGTGGTCTTGCCCGCGCCGTTAGGGCCGAGCAGCCCGTAGACAGCGCCGGTCGGGATGGCCAGGGTCAGCCCGTCCAGGGCTCGGGTCCCGCCGCGGAACTGCTTGCTGACCGCGTCCACGGCGATGATCGGGGCGTTCACCTGCGCCTCCGGTAGTTGTGTACTTGAAAGTCAACATAGGCACAAGTACACTCTGAAGTCAACAAGAGGATGGGGTTGTCGTGGTCGATGAGAAGCCGGAGCCGGTGCGCCGCATGCGCCGCGCGCAGCGTCGGGAGCAGATCCTCACCGCGGCCACCGAGGCGTTCGCCCGCAACGGTTTCGCGGCCACGAGCCTGGATGACATCGCCGGGCAGGCCGGCATCACCCGGGTGCTGCTCTACCGGCACTTCGACTCCAAGACCGACCTGTACCAGGCGGTCCTGGATCGCATGTGCGCCCGCTTGGAGGCCCACGTCGAGGAGCCCGTCGGCGGGTTCACCGACAACAGCATCGACGGCCTGCTGGACGCGGCGGTCGAGTCCCCGGCCGGGTTCCGGCTGCTGTTCCAGCACGCCCTGCGCGAGCCGGAGTTCTCCGAACGCATCGAAAAGTTCCGCGCCGACATCACCGCCGCCGCGTACCTGCAGATCGCGACGATGGTCCCGGATGAGGCGCTGGCGAGGTGGGCGGCACAGCTGGCTCCGGTGGTGGCGATCGAGGCGATCATCGCCTGGCTCGACGCCGGGCGGCCCGACCCCGCCCGGGCCGCCGGTCGGGTGCGGCAGGCGGTGATGGGCGTGCTCGGCGCGGCCGTCGCCGGTGACGTGGACTGCTCCCTTCCCAACCCCGTGCACTTGGAAGGACCTCCGTCATGACCAGCAGCGAGACGCCGACCGCCCGGCAGCGGCGGGTGTGGGACAAGGGCGCCCCGAGCTACGACAGGCAGATCGCGTTCTTCGAGAAGATCTGGTTCGGTGGCGGGCGGGAATGGCTTGGCGAGCGCGCCCACGGTCGCGTCCTGGAGGTCGCGATCGGTACCGGCCTCAACCTGCCGCACTACCCGGCCGACGCGACCGTCACCGGTGTCGAGCTGAGTCCCGCGATGCTCGCCATCGCCCGCCAGCGGGCCGCCAACCTCGGCCGGGACGTCGACCTCCGCGAGGGCGACGCCGAGCACCTACCCTTCGGCGACGCGTCGTTCGACACGGTGGTCTGTGCGTTGTCGCTGTGCACGATCCCGGATCCGGCCGCGGCGATCGGCGAGATGCGGCGGGTGCTGGTCCCGGGTGGACGGCTGTTGCTGCTCGACCACATCGGCAGCACTTGGCCGCCGATCCACGCCGCCCAGTGGTTGCTCGAACGCCTGACGATCCGCACCGCCGGCGAGCATTTCACCCGGCGGCAGCTGCCCCTCGTCCAGGCGGCCGGATTCGAGGTGGTGGAGACCGAGCGGCTCAAGGCCGGCACCGTCGAACGCATCCTCGCCCGTAAACCGGCCAGCAATGGACGCGCCGCATGACCGCCGCGAGCACCGGCGGCGCTGTACTGCTCGGCGCCGGCCGCGAGGCTGAGGTGTACGCGTGGGGCGACGATGCGGTGCTCAAGCTGTACCGTCCCGGCTTCGGCGGCCACCGCGCCGAGGCGGCGGCACTGAGGTCGCTCGACGGCATCGCGCCGAGGCTGCTGGACGTCGTTGACTGCGATGGCCGTACCGGCCTGGTGCTGGAACGCTTCGACGGACCTGACATGTTGACGCTGCTGCAACGCCAGCCTTGGCGGGTGCTCGGCCTGGCCGGTGTGCTGGCCACGGCCCACCTCGCCGTCCACCGCGTGGCGGCACCCGTCGAGCTTCCCGACCTCCGTCAGGTCCTGGCCGCCCGCATCCACGACGCCGGCCTGCCCCCGCACCTGCGGGACTTCGCGCTGCGGGTGCTCGACGGGCTGCCCGACGGCGGCCGCCTGTGCCACGGCGACTACCACCCCGGCAACGTGCTGCTCGCCGCCGACCGGACCGCGGTCATCGACTGGGCCGCCGCGGCGCGGAGCGTTCCCGAAGCCGACCACGCACGCACTCTCCTGCTGCTGCGGTGGGCCGACCCGCTGCCCGGCACACCGCTGCTCTCGCGCGTCCTGATCGCGGCCGGACGATCCCTGCTCACCCACCGCTACAAACGGACGTACCGACGCGGCGCGCCGCCGTTGCGGCAGGTGGACTCCTGGCTGCTCGTGCACGCCGCCGCTCGATTGTCCGAAGGCATCCAGGTCGAACACGCCATACTGACCGGCATCCTCGACCGAGCCCATCGCAAAGCGACGCGCTGATAGAGCCCGAAGAGACGCGGAATCCGCACGTCGGGCCGATTTCGCTGGCGAGGCGATCGAACGGCGCTGATCGTCACCGCCGGTGGGTCAGTTCACCTGGTAGGCGCCGCGTAGGCGGGCGAGGACCTGGTCCAGGACCGTGCTGAACACGGCGAGGTCCTCGGCGGGGATCCCGCCGAGGAGCCGCGCCGTGCCGTGTCCACGATCGGTGCTCCAGTCCGCGATCAGCGACCGGCCCGGGTCGCTGAGCCGCACCACGATCGCGCGCCGGTCGCTGGGATGGGCGGTCCGCTCGACGAACCCGGCGCGTTCCAGCGCGTCGACCAGGCCGGTGACGTTGCGGGGCGTGCACTTGAGCAGCTGGCTGAGCTCCCGCTGGGTGCGCGGTCCGGTGCGGTGCAGCAGCCACAGCACCTCGGCGCGTGCCGGGGTGAGCCCGTGCTCGGCCAGCCGGTTGTTCATGACCTCGCCCAGCACCACGGCAAGGTCGAAGAGCTGATCCATGGCCCGGTCCGTCGGAGCGCTCAATCTGTGACTCCAGAAGTGGTGAAGGGCACTTCACAATGTTGTACGCTTCCGGTTCATGGTAGTCAGACGTGCCTGGTCGCGGCGGATGCCACGCTCGGTCGGCGGCGCACCGGCGTGGCTGAGTTGGCCGAGGTGATGGCCGGTCTGCGGGGGTGGCCGCCCCGTCGGTGGTTGATCGCGGTGGGCGCGGCCGCACTGGTTGCGGTGGCGGCCGGAGTGCCGAGCGACGTCATCGCGAATCCGCTGGCGCACCGCGAGGTACCCGCCACCTGGTGGAACTATCCGGCGCTGGCGGCCACGGCCCTGCTGGGCGGGATGGTCACGGCGACGTATGTGCGCACACGGGCCGGCCGCGACGTGACCGGTAGATCCGCCGGTGGCGGCCTGCTGTCGCTGCTGGCGATCGGCTGCCCGGCCTGCAACAAGCTGGTGGTGTTGCTGGTCGGCACCTCCGGTGCGCTGCACCTGTGGGCGCCGGTACAGCCAGCCGGTGCTGGCGATCGCCTCGATCGTGCTACTCGGCTGGGCGCTGAAGGCCAGGCTCGCCGCCGAACTGTCCTGCCCGGTGCCCACGCGGCAGGCGGCGGTGCCGCTGACGCAGGTGGGCCGTGATGGCTAAACGCGGGGCCGGCGTCACCCGGCCGACAGGGCGCGGGGCCACCAGCCGAAACGTGCCGCCGGTACGCGGACGTCCATGGACGCAACGGCCGCTGTGGCAGGTGGGACTGGCTGCCGCGCTGGTTGCCGCAGCGGCCAGCGTCCTGGTGTACGGGGCCGCGCGGGCCGGCGGCGTACCGATGGAGCTGACCGAGGTATTCGAGGATCACTTCGCCCGCATGCCCGTGATGAACATGGCCTGGGCTGCGCTGCTGGACGGTGGCGTCGCCGGGACCGTGCTGGCCGCCGCGTGCCGACGATGGGCCAAGCATCCTCGATTAGCTTTCCTGGCACTGGCGATGATCGGACTGATCGCCTCGTTCGTCTTACCTGTCGTCAGCGACGCCAGCACGGCAACCAAGGTCGTCTTGTCGATCAGCCACGTCGTCGTCGCGGCCATCATCGTCCCAGCGTTGGCGCTCGCCCTGCCAGCCAAGCGCACCTCCGCGCCGAAATAGCCTTCCATCAGGCCACGTTGGACAGCTCCCGCCGCCGGCGTGGTACGTGTCCGCAAGTCCCGGCTGGCCGGCGACCTACGCCCCTGGTCATGCCCCAGCACGGCGGCACATCGTGGCTTGGGCGGCTGGCTCGCCGGGCGAGATCGAATCGCCCGGACATACACGCGGCGCGAACTCGCCCACGGGCAAGGGGCACCATCATGAGCAGCAAGATTCTGTTCATCCTCAACGACTCGCCGTAGGGCAGCGAACGGGTCTTCGACGGTTTGCGCCTGGCCACGGCGCTGGCCAAGCGTGACAGCACCGAGGTGCGGGTGTTCCTGATGGGCGACGCGGTCGTCGCGGCGATCGCGAACCAGAAGCTGCCCGACGGCTACTACCGCCTCGACCGGATGCTCGGCTCGGCCACCCGCCAGGGCGCGGACATCGGCTGCCGCGGCACGTGCATGGACGCGCGGGATCACAGCGGAGATGCTCACCAAGGGCACCCGCCGCTCCACACTGGACGAGCTGGCCGACTGACCCTGTGGACCGAGCAGGTCATCACGTTCTACCCAGGCAGCGCGGCCGATGGCCAACCGGTGTCGGTGGCTACGGCGGCAAACCGGGGATCTGCTCACGGTTGGTCGACGTGCGCCGGGGCGGCGCTGTGCAGGGCCGTACCAGCTGCCACGGCGGCGAGTCGGTTGGCGGCCTGGGTGATGTCCTCGGTGGTGGTCCACCGGCCCAGGCTCAGCCGTATCGCGGAGCGGGTTTGCGCGTCGGGCAGCCCCATTGCGGTCAGGACCGGGGACGGTTGGGTGGTACCGGTGTGGCAGGCCGATCCGGTGGAAGCCGCGACGCCGGCCGCGGCGAGCAGCGCGGGACCGTCATGCGGGGTCAGGGCGAGGTTCGCGGTGTTGGGCAGCCGCTGGGTGGGGTGGCCGTTGAGTAGCACGCGACCGGGCAGTTGCTCGGCCAGCCGGCGGTGCAACTCGTCGCGAAGCCCACGCAGCCGGTGCGGCTCGCCGGCGGTGAGGTCCGTGGCGGCGAGGTCGGCGGCGGCGCCGAGGGCGGCGATCAGGGCTGCGCTCTCGGTGCCGGCGCGCAGGCCGCGTTCCTCAGCGCCGCCGTAGACGAGCGGTTCCAGCGGGGTGCCGGCGCGCGCGTAGAGGGCGGCGACGCCTTTGGGTGCGTACATCTTGTGCCCGACCACGGTGAGCAGGTCGACGCCGAGATCGGCCACGTCGACGGGGATCTTTCCGACCGCTTGGGCGGCGTCGGTGTGAAACAGCGCGCCGTGGTCGTGGGCGATGCGGGCCAGCTCGGGGATTGGTTGCAGGGTGCCGGTCTCGTTGTTGGCCATCATGATCGACACCAGGGCGGTGTGGTCGGTGAGCGCGGCGGCCAGCGCCGCCGGGTCGACCTGTCCATGTACGTCGACCGGTAGGTAGGTGACCTGCACGCCGTGCAGCCGGTGTAGGGCGTCGCAGGCGGCGAGCACTGCGGGGTGCTCGGTCCGCTGTGTGACCACGTGCACACGTGCTGAGCTGGTGCCGCGCGTGTGGTGGGTGAGGACCGCGCCGCGGATGGCCAGGTTGTCGGCTTCCGAGCCGCTGGCGGTGAACACGATCTCCCCGGGGTCGGCGCCGATGAGCCGGGCGACCTGGTGGCGGGCTACCGCGATCGCCTCGGCCGGGGTCGTGCCGTAGTCGTGGCCGCTGGACGGGTTGCCGAAGTGGGTGGTCAAGTACGGCAGCATCGCTTCGACGACGCGCGGGTCGGTCGGGGTGGTCGCGTTGTAGTCCAGGAAGACCGGTCCGACGAGCAGGCCGGGGTGGGTGTCCATCGCTACGCCTCCTGCGGGGCTGCGGGCTGTGGCGCCCGCGCGGGCGCCTGGAAGTGCCGGGTTTCGTACATGCGCACCGCCACGACGAGGCCGGACAGTGCGGTGATCGCGGCGACCACCCAGACGGCGGCGCGCAGGCCGAGCAGGTCGGCGGTGATCCCAGCGATGAGGGCGCCGACGGCGTATCCGGAGTCGCGCCACAACCGGTAGACGCCG
>WNFV01002732.1_pt1 | contig 23217 bp, 17 predicted proteins | sample 5400101 | NCBI WGS metagenome assembly WNFV01 (sample SAMN13153361, study PRJNA577476) | soil metagenome | isolation source: 115 cm soil or saprolite under grassland replicate 1 | place: USA:California | collected 2016-06-15 | reverse complement strand
CCTGTATTCACGTCTGTCTTGGTCGATCGACGTTCTACAGGAGCTTCGCCATCTCCCCAACCCGCCACGCCGTGCCATGATCAGGCTGTCGGACAGCACCGATCTCTACCAGCAGCAACGCTTATCTTCTCGGCATTGACCTTAAGGCCTGACATCTCCTCCCGTGAGCTTCCGACGATCGCCACCGACAGCGGCTTGATTGCGGCGGGAAGCTTGTCCCTGACCTCCTTCAGGGCGCGATCGGTGTGAGCCGTGACGAGCACGCGCTTGCCTTGCGCGAGCAGGTGGGACAGAAGGGCGGCGGCGGTGTGCGTCTTTCCGGTACCCGGCGGGCCTTGTACCAACGTCTGGGCCTTGTGGTCGACCTGTTGGATGATGCGAAGTTGGGTCGCGTTGACTGGCAGCGGCAGGAACGGTTCTTCGTCGACCCTGACGAGCGCGCCATCGACCCGCTGGTTCGTCGACTGCGGCTGGTGGTCTGGATCGATCAGCGGCAGCACGCCGTCGGGGACTTCGTTGGCTCCGGTCAGCTGCTCGACGATGGTGTGGAAGACCTCGATGAGTCCCTGCTGCGTGCGGCGGCGCATGATCACGGCTGGGGCGAACGCCACGACCGCGTCGGAGGCGGGAACGGGCGCGTCATCCTGGTCCCGGTACTCGCCTTCGGCATCCAGGATGTGCACGAGGCGACGGAGTAACGAGCCGGCGCCATCGCGGTGTAGTGGGTGCTCGTCGAATCGGCGTGCTTGCGCGCGTACGTCATGGAGGTGTTGCGAGCCGGTCAGTCCTGGGTCGAGCATGTCCAGTTCGGTGGTGAGCCCGTCAGCGGACTCGGCGAGCTCAACAGCCAGCCGTCCTGTGTCGTCATCGAACCGGATAACTACCGGCGCTGTCAGCAGGTGCCGCTTGACCAGCAGGTGCTCAGGAGGATTCCATGCGAGGCAGCCGACACCGAGCACCAATTCGAAGTCCTCGGGGTTCCCAGCCGTGGCCACGTAGGTGGAGAACAGTTCGCCGTACGTGGCGCGGACCGGCCGTTCGACCTTCTCCTGTTCTGCCCACGCCCGCCAGCGCTGCGACCACTGGCCGAACAACTCGGCAACGTCGGGACGTTCGTCGATCCTCAGTTGGCGTGACGGAGTCGCCGAATCTCGGTCTTCGGTGTCGGCACCCGCTTCCTCATCCGTCACGGTAATGGAGTCGCGAAGCCCAGGTGGCTGGCTGGGATCGTCCAATGGTCCGTTCAACCATCCGTCCAGCGGCTCGTCAGGCACTGGGGGATGCAGTCGAGGAACGCGGTCAATCGTCAGTACAGCGTCCTCGGCCCCAGGATCACCGCCGCGATGGGCTGACTTCACCGCCGGATGATGGGGTAGCTTCTCCAGCCAGAGAACCCTGCCCTCCCGCTGGTAGCGCTCCACAGTACGTGGCGGCTGGTTCTTGAGCTGCTGGCCGCGACCGAGGAACTCGAACAGTCGTATTGCGCGCTCGACAAGTGGATCCCGGACAACGTCCTGGCCAAGGTGGGCGCTACCCATAGCACCTGCTTCCCGACTCTGACAGCAGCAGAACTGAAGTGCCTAATGAGCAACATTACCCATGGTAGTCCAACCAGTACATAAGGTTCATACCTTGGCGTCGAGGATCACGCCGACCGTTCTGTCCGGACTAGCGCGTCATCGCCCACGGAGACCCAGAGGGATGAGGATCAGTCTCTCGTCGGGTACCCGCCATTGGACGTACGGCGGAGCGATGGGTCGCCCAAGACCTCGCTGAACCTCGACGCGTGCACCGACCGCTTCAAGGTCGACACTGACAGACGTGGTGTACGGCTCGGACGGCCAAGTCATGATCAAGGAGAGACAGCCGTGGTGCTGGCACGAACATCCCATATATGAGACAGTTGTGCCATGGGTACGGTGGCGGCTTTGGGGCAGCTCGCGGATCTCGCTGAGGCGCAGCGCGGGTTGCTGACCGCCCGCCAGGCCAAGGTCCGTGGCGTGCCGCGGCGCGATCTCGCCCGGCTGGCGCAGGTGGGTGGGCTAGAGCGCGTTGCGTACGGGGTCTACCGGGTGGCTGGTGCGCCGCGTCCACAGCTGCTGGAGCTGCGGGCAGCGTGGCTTCAGCTCGCGCCTGGGGTCGACGTCGACCAGCGAACCGTCGCGGATGGCGTCGTGTCGCACGCAAGCGCCGCCGCCGTGTATGGCGTTGGATTGCTCGAACCTGTCCGATACGAGTTCAGCGTCCCGACGCCGCGCCGGGTACGCAGCCGCCGCAACGATGTCGTGATCCATAGGGTGAGTCTCGGGGCCGATGAGGTTGGTTGGGCCGAGGAGATGCTGGTAACGGCGCCCACACGGATGGTCGGCGATCTGGCAGCGCAGAGCATGGATGGCGAGCACCTCGCCGGCGTCGTCGCGGATCTCCTCGACAGGCGCCTGGTTGACCGTCGTGCCGCCGCGGCAGCGCTGGCCCCGCATGCCCACCGATACGGTAGCCAGCCCGGTAACGGTTACCAGTTCCTGGACTATCTGCTCGGCTTCGCACCGGGTGCCGCGTCGTGACAGGCCGGGAGTCCGAGGCTTTCCCGTACGCGAGCGCGCAGGCGTTCGGCGCCGCGATCACCGAACGTCTCAAGAGCATGGCCGTTGCCTCCGACCGCTCCGTGTCGCAGCTGCGCCGGCAGTTCGCCTACGATCGGCTGCTAGCGCGGCTGTTCCATGCCGGTTCACAGGAGTGGATCCTCAAGGGTGGCGTATCGATGATCGCTCGGTTCGCCTCTGCCCGACATACCGCCGATGTGGATCTGGTTGCCGCTACAGACTCCGTCGAGGCGGCGTTGGAGGCAATGCATGCCGCTGCGACACAGGATCTGGGTGACTTCTTCGGCTTCCGCTTCGAGCCGTCACGTGCTCTGGTTCAAGGCGTGCCGGGCTTGAGGATCCCGACCGAGGCGTGGCTGGGACCCCGACTCTTCGAGCGTTTCGGCGTCGATCTGGTCACCGGCGTCGTCATCACGGGACGGCCGGAGGAGGCGGAGCCGCTGCTGCCGCTGGCGATCCCCGGGCTGGTCAGGTCGCGATACCTGCTGTATCCGCTCGTGGACTCCATCGCGGACAAGGTGATGGCGATTGTGGAGACACACCAGGGCCGTCCCAGTACCCGATTCCGTGACCTCGTCGACCTCGTGTTCATCGCGCATAGCCAACAGGTCCGCGCCAGTGATCTGGCCGTCGCGTTCGCCTCCGAGCGTCTGCGCCGCGATCTGTCGACGCTGGACGAGCTTGCCGTTGCGGACGAGGAGCTGTGGCGCACCGGGTACCGGACGGTCGCACGGGACGTGCCGGGCGTCGCGGAGAAGACGCTCGATGGCGCTCTCCCGCTGGCGAAGCGCTTCGTTGACCCCGTGCTCGCCGGGACAGCCGCCGGCACCTGGGATCCGGCTGCCCTGGCCTGGCGGTAGCCCGCAACTGAGTTGATTTGTATGTCAGCGGTCGCCGACCCGCCTGACGATTCGACGAAGGCGCTGGCGACGACGCGCTGCGCTGGACCCCGCTGGGTCAGCGCTACCCGCTAACACCTGCCGAACCGCGCCCGGTTCGGCAGGTGTGATTTCCGCGGGTCATATCTTGCTACGACCGCTCCCGCTGATGATCTTGATCCGCTGCGGGCCGGCGGCTGTCCCGTAGCGCCGAAGGCTGCGAGCGGCAGACTTATAATAGGTTGCGAGTGATCTTTCGAGGGTCAGTACAGTGCGAGTCGCTGCCGGGATGCGACCGGAGCAAGGACCGTGCCGCCGAGTCCCGGCGTCATCCCTGGGTGCTCCCGAGGTCACGCTTCCTCCGAGATGTCAGTACCGGACGCCGGAGCCGTACTTGCCGATTGCTGGGTGAGTTCCCGGTAGGCAGCAAGCACCGCGGTTCCGTCCAGGCTCGGTGGCGGCGCCAGGGCACCCCGCTCGTTGTCGTGGCGCAGCACACCGAGTATGCGGCGCAACTCCACCAGCGTGTCGCGACCGACCCGTTCGATGGTGCCCAACGCCTCACGGGTGGCTCCGCCCTGCTCGCCGAGCATCCGGCCTTCCACGCTGGCCTGGATGACCATCGTGGTGACGTTGTGCGTGACCAGGTCGTGGAGTTCGCGGGCGATCCGGGCGCGTTCCAGCGCCGCCGCCAGGCGCGCCGTTTCGTCTCGTTCGCGTTCCAGGCTTTGCGTCCGGTCACGTAGCGCCTCGGAAAGTGTCCGCTGCCGGCGTACCAGGAGTCCGAGCCCGCCGGCCAGCGCGAGGAGGACCCAGTACGACACGCGCTCGCCACCGCCCGGCGGCCGACCGCGCAGGACCGCGCCCGTTTCCTCCCCGGCCAACAATGCCGCGAAGGCAGCCACCGGCCACGGCGACGCGGTCGATGACACAGCGGTGTACGAGCACAGCAGCAGCGCGATAGCCGGCATGAGCGGCGTCTGCTTGTCCGGGTACAGGACGGTGGCCCAGAACACGACCGCCGTGGTCACGAACGCGACAACGGCGATCGGATACCGGCGGCGCCACCAGAACGCGACGGCCACCAGCACCGCGAGGATGGCATTGGCCGCGACGGTACCGGCGATTCGTCCGGCTCCGGCCTGGACCAGGTCAAACACACCCATGATCAGCAGGCCGAGCGTCAATGCGCCGTCCGGCCACCGACCGGTCCAACGCCGCCATGATCGCCACGTCACGTCACTCAATGTCCTCTTTGACGTGCCGACACGCCACCACCTCCCGATGGAGCGGCCGACCCCGATCTTCCACATTTCGGAGTAGCCGACACCCGCGCCAGTTCCCATGGATCGCGGATCCCTGCTCATCAACGGCGGCGACGACATGGGCTTGCTGGCGGCCTAGCGTTTCGGTCATTCCAGCAGGCTGCCAACAGCCAAGGGAGGGGTGCTGTGCGTTACGGCGATCGCGGGGGTGGGCGAGGAAGGGGCAGCCACATGGCGGTCGTCTTCAGTCGCGTGGCCAGGGTGGGCGCTAGGGTCCGGGGTGGGTGAGCGCCGTGGCAGCCGAGTTCAACCTTGCCGGGGACGGCGCGGCAGAGCGTCCCGCGAACGCCGGCGCACCGACCGTCTCGCTGCCCAAGGGCGGGGGCGCCATCCGCGGGATCGGCGAGAAGTTCGCCGCGAACCCGGTCACCGGTACGGGGTCGCTGAACGTTCCCGTTGCGGTCAGTCCCGGGCGGTCCGGGTTCGGCCCTCAGCTCTCCCTCTCGTACGACTCGGGCGCGGGGAACGGCCCGTTCGGCTTCGGGTGGACGCTGTCGTTGCCGGAGATCACCCGCAAGACCGACAAGGGGGTCCCACGGTACTCCGACGATGCGGAGTCCGACGTTTTCGTCCTGTCCGGCTCGGAGGATCTGGTGCCGGTACTTGACGGTGAGAACGGCTGGCGCCGGGTTCGCCTCGACGAGCCGGACTACGCGCCAGGGTATGTGGTGGACCGGTACCGGCCCCGGGTGGAGGGGCTCTTCGTCCGGATCGAACGGTGGACCCGCAAGATCGATGGGGACGTGCACTGGCGGTCGGTCACGCGGGACAACATGACGACCCTGTACGGGGCCGACGAGCGCTCCAGAATCCAAGATCTACCGCCGGGGTCCGGCGGGCCGCCTGCCCGGGTGTTCAGTTGGCTGATCTGCCAGACCTACGACGACAGGGGCAACGTCGCCGTCTACGACTACAAGCCCGAGGACGACGCTGGCGTGGATCTCGGGCAGGCTCACGAAGTCAACCGGCCGGCGGCGGCGCGGGCACGGAACCGGTACATCTCCTCGATCCGGTACGGCAACCGGGTCAGCAGGCTGGTGGACCAGACCCTGTCCGACCCGGGCTGGATATTCGAGGTGGTATTCGACTACGGCGAGCACGATCCGGCGGCGCCGACACCGGGGGACAGCGGGCAATGGCTGTGCCGCCGGGACCTGTTCTCCAGCTACCGCGCCGGGTTTGAAGTGCGCACTTACCGGCTCTGCCAACGGGTGCTGATGTTCCACCATTTCCCCGCCGTCCCGAATGTCGGGCGTGACTGCCTGGTCCGATCCCTGGACATGACCTACCGCCACGACGCCGAGGACCCCGATGGGGAGCGCCTCGGGCAGCCGGTGGCGTCGGCGATCGCCTCGCTGACCCAGCGCGGCTACACACGCGCGTCGTCCGGATACACGACCAAGTCCATGCCACGCCTGGAGTTCGGGTACAGCGACGCCGAGATCGTCGAGGACCTGCGAACCCTCGACCCCGCCAGCCTGGAGAACCTGCCCGCCGGGGTTGACGGCGCCGGCTACCGGTGGCTGGACCTCGACGGGGACGCCGTGGCCGGCGTGCTCAGCGAGCAGGCCGGGAGCTGGCTGTACAAGCGGGGCACCGGCGGGGGCCGCTTCGGGGCGCTGGAGCCGGTCGCGCGCAGGCCGTCGATGGCAGGCGCCGCCGGTTCGCCGTACTTCCTCGACCTGGCCGGTGACGGCCTCCTCGACGTGGTCGAGGTCGCCGGGCCGACGCCGGGATTTGCCGAACGCACCCCGGACCGCTCCTGGGAGCCGTTCACGCCGTTCTCGTCCCTGCCCAACCTTGCCTGGGACAACCCAAACGTCCGGTTCGTCGACCTCACCGGCGACGGCCTCGCCGACGCCCTGGTCACCGAGGACGACGCGCTGGTGTGGAGCGTGTCGGTGGGCGAGGACGGCTTCGGGCCGGTCCGCCGCGTGCCACACCACGGCAACGAGGACAAGGCTCCCCGCCTGCTGTTCGCCGGCGGCGATGACGCGGCCTACCTGGCCGACATGTCCGGGGACGGGCTGGCCGACCTGATCCGGATCCGCAACGGGGAAGTCTGCTACTGGCCCAGCCTGGGCTACGGACGTTTCGGCCCGAAGGTGACCATGGACGCCGCGCCCTGGTTCGACCGCCCGGACGGCTTCGACCAGCGGCGGGTCCGGCTGGCCGACATCGACGGATCCGGTACCACGGACCTGATCTACCTCGGCGCGGGCGGGGTGCGGGTCTGGGCCAACCAGTCCGGCAATCGCTGGGGGCCGCCGCAGCTGCTGACCCAGGCGCCGATAGCCGACGATGTGACCGGTGTAGCCGCGCTGGACCTGCTCGGCACCGGGACGGCGTGCCTGGTCTGGTCCTCCCCACTGCCGGGCGACGCCGGCCGCCAGGTCCGCTACCTGGACCTGAGGGGTGGTGGAAAGCCGCACCTGCTGGTCTCGGTCCGCAACAACCTGGGCGCGCACACCGCCGTCAGCTACGCACCGTCGACGCGGTTCTCCCTCGCCGACCGGGAGGCCGGCCGGCCGTGGGCCACGCGGCTGCCGTTCCCGGTGCACGTCGTGGAACGGGTGGAGGTCGTCGACCAGGTCGCCGGCAACCGGTTCACCGCCCGATACGCCTACCGCCATGGCCACTACGACGGCACGGAGCGGGAGTTCCGCGGCTTCGGGATGGTCGAGCAGTGGGACACCGAGGAGTACGCCACCCTTGCCGCCGGGCCACCGGCGGCGAACCTGGACGCATCAGCGGTCTGGCCTGCGGAAACGCGGGTCAGGCGCTTTTCAAGATCCGTCCACTGTGGACTTCAGGTGTTCCTGGGTTGCTCGCGTGCGCGGGAAAATGTCTGCGCCGCGATGCGTGGTGGTCGGGCTGGCTGGGTCCGTGCTGCGGGTGGCGTACTCGCGCGCGTCGACCTGTCTGGATCGTGGTGGAGGTTGCTTCGCGGTCGAACCGGTTGAGCCACTCCGCGGGCGCTGGACGCCTGCCGTGTTGGCGTCGCTGAGGCCGGCGGTCACCGGACAAGCGGCGTCGCGGTCGTCTACCTCAGTCGGGTCCGCGGGAAACTCGTTCGCTGGCTCAGCATCGTGGTACCGCAGGTGCCCAGCGCTTTTCGACCTCGGCGAGCTGACCGTGTTTACGCGGGTGCCGGGAACTCGTACCGGCTGGCTGGAGGTTGGCAGGTCAGCGGTCGGTGGCGATGGGTGGGACCGATTCGCGGGGGGTGTAGCGCAATTGGGTGAGTTGGGTGCCGGTGGCCCAGGCGTTGAAGGCTTTGAGGTAGAGGGTGACGTTGGCGGCGTCGGACACGGCCGATCGGTCGCCAGGCGCGATGACGCACGACTGATCTGTGGTTGTAGGAGCGACACGGAGAGACGCCGTTTCCTCACGCATTCGCTGGGTAGCTCGCAGCGGGGCATGGCCGTCCGCACTCTCGATCGGCTCGGACGAGTATGTCCCGGCGCTGTGCTGCCGTCCAATCGGCACGGCGCTGGGGAGGGGGTAGGTAGGTGTTCATGCACGACGCGACCGGCCATGATGCCAAGCGGCTACGCGCAGAGCCAGGACCTGTGGGACGACATGCTGCGGCTAGCCCACCGTCCACCACGCTCGAAGGCAGGCTCGAGCGCACCGGCGCGGTCGGGTGGCGGTTCAGAGCCGATCGGCGGAGGCGCGGGGCGGGACCTGCCGTGATTGACATCAGCCGCCGTGCCACCATTGTCACGGGTGGCGATCAACGGCCTGTCGATGCCGCTGGGATCCGTCGCTCGGACGTGTGCCGGGCGTTGTTTGTCGCGGTCGACACGCTGGCCGTGGTCGTCGCGGTCGGTCTCGCCGGGGGCGTCGCCGCAGCCGCCTCCGGAGCCGCCGCCGTGTTCGTGGGCGCCGTGGTCGTCGTGGACCTGCTCGATCGACGCCATGCCCTGCGACTGAGTCTGTCTGCCGTGGACGACGTACCGATGCTGGTGGTACGCGGGATCATCATCGCGGGTACCACGATGGCGGTCGGGCTGCCGGTGTTCGGCGATCGAACGCCTGGCGCACACTACAGCGCCGGCCTGCTTGTCGCCGCGTTGCTTTACGCGGCCGGCGCGGCTGTCGGCCGGGGCGTCGGGTACGCGGTGCTGCGGCGATTACAGGCCAACGGGTGGCTGGCCAGCCCGGCCCTGGTGGTAGGGGCGGGACCCGTCGGGGCGAAGATCGGCAGGCGGTTGCAGGAGCATCCGGAGTACGGCCTCGTCCCGCTCGGATTCGTCGACCGCTCGCCCTCAGCCCCGCCCTGCGTCCTGCCGGCACCGCTGCTCGGCGATGTCGCGGACCTGCCGAGGCTGATCGTCGAGCACGGCGTCCACCACGTCCTGGTCGCGTTCGGCAAGATGCGCGACGTCGACATGGTCGATCCGCTGCGCGCATGCGACCGACTGGATTGCGAGATCTTCGTGGTACCCCGGCTCTTCGAACTCGGCGTGGCCGGTTCGTCGGCGGGGGACCATCTCTGGGGCGTGCCGCTGATCCGCCTGCACCGGGCAGCCTTCCGCTCGCACACATGGACATTGAAGCGCATCTTCGACATAGGCTTTGCCGCTATTGCCCTCGTCCTGGTCAGCCCATTGATGCTGGCCATTGTGCTGGCGTTACGGCTGGAGGTCGGGCCAAAGGTACTGTTCCGCCAGGTCAGGATCGGTCTCGACGGCCAGCCGTTTGAATTGCTGAAGTTCCGCAGCCTCCGGCGTCAGCGGGAGGATGAGCCGACGGGCTGGAGCGTGGTCAGCGCCGATCGGATCGGCCCGGTCGGTCGGTTTCTGCGGCGCAGCTCGCTGGACGAACTGCCCCAGCTCTGGAACGTGCTGCGCGGCCAGATGAGCATGGTGGGTCCTCGGCCGGAGCAATCCCACTACGTCCGGCAGTTCGCCAGCAAGTGTCCCCGGTACCGGGAGCGCCTGCGGGTGCCGGCGGGTGTTACGGGTCTGGCGCAGGTCAACGACCTACGCGGCGCAACCCCGATCGAGGACCGGGTGTGCTTCGACAACTTCTACATCGAGCACTGGTCATTGTGGCAGGACGTCAAAATCTTGATCCGAACGGTGACCTCGGTGGTTCGCATGCGGGGACGATGATGCCGTTGAAAGACAAGCTCATCACCGCACGCGGCCCGGTCCCGACGGCGCCGCAGCCGCAGCTGACCCGCGCCGGCTTGCCCGTGGGCACCGCGGTTGTCGGGATCAGCCGCGACGTACTTCTCGGTCTGCTCGCGGCGGCGCGTGCGGTGGCGGCCCGGCCGGCGGCGCTTGCGGCGCTGACCGTGCTGCTGGTCTGCGTACCGGTGGGAAACCGGGACGTCTCGGTGTCGGTGCACATCACGCCGGCTGACCTCGGATCGGCCGCACTCGTGGTTGCGGTCGTGGCGCGCGTGCTGGCCGGCGACCGGCTGCCCCGTACCGGGCTCTGGGTGGCCGTGGCCGCGGCCGTGCTGGGCTTCGGCTTGGCCACGCTCACCTCTCGGGATCCGGTCACCAGCGGGTCGGGCTTCGTGCGGTACCTGCAGCTTTTCGTGATCGTACCGGTCGCGGTGGTGCTTGCCCTGCGCGAGCGGCGAGATCTGCGGCTGATCTGCGCGGCGCTCCTCGCCGCCGCCACCGAGGAAGGAATCATCGGTACCTGGCAGTACCTGACCGGGACCGGCGCGTCATTCGCCGGCCATAACATACGTGCGGTCGGCACATTCGGTGCACTGGACGTCATGGGAATGTCCACAGTGGTCGGATACGGCATCGTCGTCGCGGTCGGCCTTGGTCTCACCCTGCGTGGCCGCGCACGACTGGGGCTACTCGCGCTCGCCGCGCTGTTGGTGGTGCCGCTGCTGCTGTCGCTCAGCCGCGGCGCCGTCGTCGCGACCGCCGGCGCAGTCATTGTCATGCTGCTCGCGGTGGGCCCGCGCCGCGCGCTGCGCATCGTGGTTTTCGCTGGCGCTGCCATGGCTGTACTGGTCGGCCCACTCAACACCGCCACCAGCCCGCTGCGGGCACGCTTCGCCACGATCGGTACCTCGCTGAGCGCACCGGACCGGTCGGTCAGCGACCGGTACGAGCTGTGGCAGACGGCGACCGCGATGTGGCGGGATCACCCGCTGACCGGCCTCGGCCTCAAGGAGTTCGGGGCGTACCGCGACTGGTACGCGCCGCTGCACCTGTCCTCCGGCAGCGATGTCGCCGACCCCGGCCTGAGCTTCCGCCATGAGCCGCTGCTGTCACCGCACAACATGTATCTGCTGGTACTCAGCGAGCAGGGCCTGGTCGGCGCGCTCGCGCTCGGCGGCCTCCTCCTCGGTTTGGTGGCCATGACCTGGCGGCGCACCCGGCAGGCTGCGGGCCCGACGGGGCCGCCCGACGGACGTCTTCCGGATGGGCGGTTGATCAGCGTCGCGGTGCTCGGCGCCGTTGCCTGGATCCTGCTGGACTTCCTCTTCAGCGATATCGGGGGGCAGGCCACAGTCCTGATGTCCGTGCTGATCGGCCTCGCCCTGTGGTGGGCGGCGCAGCCGCGCCTCGGCCCGAACCGGGAGGCCGCGCGATGACCGCTCAGCAGGGCCAGGTCCGCGAGGCGACGACCAGACTGATCGTGCGGGCAACGGCTCTGGCCTCCGCCCTGAGTGTGCTTGGTTCGCTCCTGGGCCTGCTGCGGGACCTGCTGCTGGCCCGGTTCTTCGGCGCCACCGGCCAGACCGACGCGTTCCTGGTGGCGTGGACCGTACCGGAGACGGCGTCGCCGCTGCTCATCGAAGGCGCGATGACGTTCCTGATGGTTCCCATCTTCGTCCGTGCGTTGGCCGAACAGGGCGGCCTCGGCGCCGTGGTCCGGGCAACCCTCCCACGGATCGCCGGCCTGCTGACGGTAGCCGCCGCTGCGGTCGCGCTCGCCGCCCCGCTGTTGGTCCACCTGCTTGCGCCCGGTCTCGCCGAGCCCGCCATTGCGGTGCGGTGCCTACGGGTCACCGCGGTCACCGTGCTGACGTTCGGGATCGCCGGCTACCTGGGTGCGGCGCTGCGCTCCGTGCACGTCTTCGGCTGGCCGGCGTCCATCTACATCGCCTACAACGTCGGCATCCTGTGCTCGATAGCGCTGCTCCAGAAGCCGCTGGGCGTGTTGGCCGCGGCGATCGGGGTGGCCGCGGGGAGCGTGCTGATGGTCGCCGTCCAGATGCCCGCGTTTCTGCGCCGGTTGGAGCCGGCCGCGCTGCGCGGGTGGGTCGGCCGGCCACGCGTGGCGCTCATCGCTTTCATCCCCATCGCGGTATTCACGGTGACCCGGCACGCGCAGGTCTTCGTCGAGCGGATCCTCGGCTCCGAACTGTCCACCGGCACAATCTCTCACCTGAACTACGCACAGAAGGTCGCACAGGTGCCGATGGTGCTGTCCATCATGGTCGCCACGGTGACCTTTCCGATGCTCGCCCGGAGCGTGGCGACCGGCGACGAGGTGGGCAGCCGCGAGCGCGTGGAGCGGGATCTGCGGCTGGTCAGCCTCGTCGTGCTGGTCGCGTCGGTGTACATCATCGCGTTTTCCTCGCCGATTATCCGGCTGCTCTTCGAGCACGGCGCGTTCACCTCGCGGGACACGTCCGCGACGGCGGCCATCATGAGGGTGTACGCGTTCGGGCTGCTCGGCCAGGCCGCCGTGGGCGTGCTGACCCGGTCGTACTTCTCCCAGGCGCGATCGATCTGGTACCCCGCGCTGGTCATGGGCGCCGGCCTTGCCGCGACCGCACTGATCAGTGTCATCCTCCTCCCGGTGTGGCATGGCATGGCAATCGCGGCCGGCAACGCGGCCGGCATCACTCTCACCGCCTGGCTGATGCTCGCTGGCCTGCCCGGCCGAGTGATGTACATCTCCGTACCCAAGGTCGCCGCCGCGGTAGGCCGGCTCGTCCTCATGGCGGTGGCGGCCGGCGTCGGCGGCTGGCTGGCCGGCCGAATCACGAACGGGCTGCCGGCGCTGGTGACCTTGACCGTCGGCGCGCTCGTGGTGACCGTCGTGTTCCTGCTGCTCGGTGTGGTGACCGGGGCGCAGGAGACCCGCCCACTCGCGGCGGTGATCCGAAAGGTACGCCAGCCGGGTGCGCTGAGCCCGGTGCCGTTCGTGCTGATGTACCACTCGGTCAGCAGCAAAGACGACGACCCATACCGCATCGTTGTGTCACCCGCCCGCTTTGCCGAGCAGATGCGATGGCTGCAGCGGCACGGGCTGCGCGGCATCTCGATGCGCGAACTGCTCGACGCGGCCGACCGCGGCTCGGCCGCCGGACTGGTCGGCCTGACCTTCGACGACGGGTACGCGGACTTCACCGCCAATGTCGTCCCTGTGCTCGCCCGGCACGGCTTCACGGCGACCGTGTTTGTGGTCGCCGGCAAGCTCGGTGGACACAACGACTGGGAGGAGCATGGCCCAGTCAGATCGTTGATGACGGTGGACCAGGTGCGCGAGGCCGCGCGGATGGGGATCGAGATAGGCTCGCACGGCCTCGATCACCGGCGACTGTCACACACTGACGCCGACACGCTCGGCGTGGAACTCGAATGTAGCCGGCAGATTCTTGAGTCCCTGGTTGACGTTCCGGTGCGGGGGTTCTGCTACCCGTACGGCGACCTGTCCGACGCTGCGGTGAGCGCGGCACGGTCGGCCGGCTACGACTATGCCGTCGCCACCCGGGCGTACGGGAGCGGCGACCGGCATGCGTTGCCACGGACGTACGTCGGTGAGCGTGACGGCACGGCGCGGCTGTATGCCAAGCGGATCCGCCACCGCCTCGCCTGGAGGGCCGGACGGTGAGAGTCCTCCATGTCATCACGGGCCTCGCCTCGGGGGGCGCGGAACAGCAACTGCGCCTGCTGCTGCGACACCAGCACACGCCGGCCGAGGTCGCCACGCTGACCAACCCGGGCAGCATTGCCCGAGCGATCCAGGCCGACGGCACCCCGGTGCACCACATCGGCATGCGCGGCAACACCGACATCGCCGCATTGCCCCGGCTGGTACGCCTCATCCGCGCCGGCCGCTTCGACCTCGTACACACCCATCTCTACCGCGCCTGTGTGTACGGGCGGATCGCCGCCCGGATGGCCGGTGTACGACACGTCGTGGCGACCGAGCACTCGCTGGGCGACCAGCACATCGAAGGCCGTCGGATCTCCCCTGGCATACGCCGGCTCTATCTGGCCACCGAACGGCTCGGCAAAACGACGATCGCGGTCTCCGCGACGGTCGCTAGTCGGCTGGTTGCCTGGGGGGTGCCCGGCTCGCGCATCGACGTGATACCCAACGGCATCGAAGGCCACCGATACCGGTTCGATCCGGTGCGTCGGGCCCGGTTGCGCGCCCAGCTCGGCATCGCGTCGGAACGATTCGTGGTCGGCTCGGTCGGCCGCCTGGTGCCCGGCAAGCGGATCGACTTGATGCTGCATGCGGTGCGCGGGCACCCCGGCGTGAGCGCGCTCGTCGTCGGCGAGGGCCCGCAGCGACGGGCGCTGACCGCGCTGGCCGGCAAGCTGAACGTCGACGCCATCTTCACCGGCGAAGCGATGGATGTTCCCGGACTGCTGTCCACGATGGACGTACTCGTCGCGCCGTCGCCGGAGGAGACGTTCGGGCTCAATGTCATCGAGGCGCTGGCGGCCGGGTTGCCGGTGCTCTACGTTGCCTGCCCGGCCTTGGACGACCTGCCCTCCGGATCGGCGCCGGGCGCGCACCGGCTGCCGGCCGGCCCTGACGCGATTCAACGCGCGCTCGCCACCGCGATCCAGGACGGACCGCACCGCCTACCGCCGCCACCGGCGCTCGACCGTTACGACATCGCTCGGGTCGCCGGGCAGATGAACGACGTCTACCGGCGGATGACCGGCGTGGGGACCACACGAGCATGCGAACCCCATTGAGTGAGGAGGAGTCATGGCCAGCACGGCCAAGACACGGACCAGACGGGTCCTCCGTTGGTGGCTGACGGGACTGCTCACCGCGTTGGGCGCGCTCGCCGGCCTCGGTTACGCCCTGCTGAGCCACCCCGTTTACACCGCCAAGGCATACGTCGTCGTGGTCGCGCAGAACCCCGGTGACAGCATGTCGGCGGTGAGCTACGCCCAGGCGTTCGCGCGAATCGCGGGCCAGGGCGAAGCGCTGAACGCCGCGGCGACCGCCAGCAACGGCGCAGCCTCCGTGAGCGAGCTGCGAAGCCGGGTACGGGCGTCCACCTCGCCGGACGCACCGATCATCGAGGTCACCGGCTCGGCGGGCTCCGCCAGCCACGCCGCCGATCTCGCCAATCTCGTGGCCAAAAGCCTCGTCAGCACGGCGAACGACCACAGCGCGGATACCCGGATGAAGCTCACCGTGCTCAGCGCCGCCATCCCACCAGCCGACCCGTCGTCGCCACGGCCAATCCTCGACGTGGCGGTGGGCGCGGCAATGGGCCTGCTGCTCGGCGGGCTGGCGCTGCTGGGCGGCGGGGGTCGCGCCGGAGCTGACGCGAGCCAGGTCCAGCAGACGACGGTCGGCCGGACCGGGCCAGCCGAACTCGCGGCCGGGCCGGACGTGCAGAGGTGGACCGCACGGGCGCCGGTCACCGTGACGGCTGCGCCCACGGTGCTGAACGGACGGGAGGACGCCGGCCCAAAGGACAGCCACGCCACGACAGCTGAGGACGATCGGATTCGCGATGAAAACACCGGAAAGCGCGACGGCTCAAGGTGGCAGGACCGCAGACGTTGATCAGCGGCATGCGCAAACAGTGCGCGACGACGCCGCCTTGACCAGCATCGCCGACGAGTGGGAGGACCTGTACCGGCGCTGCCCGGCCGCCACAGGGCGTCCCGGCAGGCCGAGGCCGAGGTTGCTGCGCCGCGACGAGACGGTTGCGCGGGTCAGGACATGCCTACCGTTCTGCATGTGACCCAGCCGACCGAAGCCGGCGTGGCGGCCTACGTGGCCGCCCTGTGCGCGGACCAGCAGGCACGCGGCTGGAACGTTGTCGTCGCCTGTCCCGACCGCGGGCGACTCGCCGACGACCTCGCGGTCCGGGGGATCCGGCGGATCACCTGGCAGGCCGACCGGGCCCCCGGCGCGAACGCGCCGGGCGAGGCGGTGCGGCTGCGCCGGCTGCTCGACCGCACCGGCCCGGACGTCGTACACCTGCACTCGTCAAAGGCAGGGCTGGCCGGGCGGCTGGCCGCGCGGGGTCGGCTACCCACGATGTTTCAGCCGCACGGGTGGTCGTGGCTGGCCGCGCCGCGCCCGATGGTCCGGGCGACGGTCGCGTGGGAGCGCCTAGCCGCGCGGTGGACCGCGCTCTACGTCTGCGTCGGCGAAGGCGAGGCTGCACAGGCTCGGGCGCACGGTCTACGGGGCCGGTACCGCGTGGTGCGCAGCGGCGTGGACCTGAAGCGCTTCCAGCGCGCGGATGAGGGTGACCGGCGCGTCGCGCGGGCGCTGCTGGACCTCCCGCCCGACGCGCCGCTTGCCGTGTGTGTCGGCCGAGTGACCAGGCAGAAGGGGCAGGACCTGCTGCTCGCCGCGTGGGCGGCGGTGCGCGCACGATGCCCCGGGGCGGCGTTGGCTGTTGTCGGTACGGGCGATCTGCTTGAACCACTGCGCCGGCACGCGCCGCCCGGAGTGCTCTTCGCCGGCCCGGTCGACGATACCCGGCCGTGGTACACCGCCGCCGACCTGGTGGTGCTGCCGTCCCGCTGGGAGGGTTTGCCGCTGACCATGCTTGAGGCCCTCGCAGTTGGCCGCGCCGTGGTGGGCAGCGACATCCCGGGCATCGCCGACGTGTTGCCCCGGGGCGCCGGTGTCGTGATACCCGCCGGCGACGTCGTCGCGCTCGCGGACGCGATCACCTACCGCATCCGCCGCCCTGACCTGACACGCGCCGAGGGAGAGGTCGGCGCGCGGTACGCGGCGGCCGAGATCGACGCACAGCGAACCTACGACATCCTCGCCTCGGTCACCGCCGACCTCGCGGATGGTCGCCACTGGCCCCGAACAACTGGCGATATGCGGCGCTCGATGCCGGGTTGGCCGGGCACCTCCACACACCGTGCGGGCAGTAGTCGGTGATGCTCTGGTAAGCCACATCGTGGGTACTGAGCCAGGAGTACATGCCGCGCACGTAGGCCGGATTGTCGCCATAGTCGTACAAGCCCCACTCCGGGTAGGACATCGGCTTACCGTGCGCCGCCGCGAAGTCAGCCTGGGCCTGTAAGCCGTAGGGCTGGTGGATGAAGTCACTGATGGTCCTGCCGGGCCGCTGGTCGTAGTTGTCCATCCCGATGATGTCGACGACGTCGTCGCCCGGGTAGCACTGCGGCCACGGGACGGCCTGGGCGCCACGGGCCGGCGCGAAGTCGAAGCGGAAGCGCTGACCCGGCACACCACGCATGACGGCGACGATGCGTCGCCAGTACTGTTTCCAGACCGCCGGATCCGGCGCGCAACGGCCGCTGTAGGTCGTGCCGTTCATCTCCCAGCCGAGCACGACGACGGTGTCGTTGGCCTGCCGCTCGACGAGCCGCTCGGCGAGGGCGCGGAAGTGCTGATCATAGCGGCCTGCTACGCCCCGGCGCAGAAGCCCGGCCGCCTCGGAGTCGCTCACCGGCGGCTCGTTGGGCGCCACCATCGGCACGTTGAGCACGAGCATCCGCTCGGGCCTGGCGATGCGCCACGCAGACCACGGGACGAGCACCCAGTCCGGCCCCTCCAGGTCGTCCCACGACCAGCCAGGCAGGTACGCGCGCCCGACGGAAACGGTGACACCTATCCAGGAGGCGAAGCCGTCGATCCTGCCGACAGCCTCTTGGTCCGCGCCGAGGAAGGCTCCCAACGGCACCACGAGCGCCGGCCCTCGCGGGGGAACCGGGGCCCCGACGGGCTGCGCCGAGGAGCCCGGCACCAGCAGCGACACCGCCAACAGCGAGATGATGCCCGCCACGATGCCCGCTCGTGACCTGCTGACCCGTGCGTTCGGGGATGCCACCACAATCACGAGATTATCTATTTGTACCGGCCGGTTCCGCGAGATGCTGGCGTACCCCAAGATCTAACCACACTGTTCCTGCCCGGCTCTTCCCTAAACGGCGGGTCGGAGGGCTTATCGGCACCGCATGATTTCGGCGCAGGCGGGTATAGCTAGGTTCCCTCAGTCGTGTCGTTCGCCCGAAGGTGTGTGAACATGCCAGAGTCCGTTCCACGGGTGCGGATATGCGACCAGGAGGAGGTCCGGCGGGCGAGCCTCCTGGACGTCGGTGCGGCACCGCGGATGGGTGACGAAACCATCTCCCCGTTCGGGCGGGAGGTCGGCTGATGGCCGCCGGCCCAAGCTCCTGGACGGTGGACGTCTCCACTCCGGCCGTTGTCTTCAAGCTCGACGCGAATGTGTTCCATCACGGCGGGCTCGGGGTGATCCGTACCCTCGGCCGTCTCGGCGTGCCGGTGCACGTGGTGCACGAGGACCTATTCGCTCCTGCCGCGGCGTCGCGGTACGCGCACGGGCGTTGGCGCTGGACCCCGGGGCCCGACCAACCGGAACGTATCCGGCAGGGGTTGATGCGGTTGGCCGAGCGGATCGGTCAGCGGGCGGTACTCATACCGACCGACGACGCTGGCGCGATCTTCCTCGCCGAGCATGGTGACGAGCTGCGCCGATGGTTCCTGTTTCCGGCACCCGACCGCGACCTCCCGCGCCAGGTGGCGGGTAAGGAATCGCTGGTCGAGTTGTGCCGCGAGAGGGTGATCTCGTGCCCGCGAACCATCGCGCCTACCTCGCTGGAGGAGGCTCTGGCCTTCGTCGACCGCGTGGGCCTTCCAGTCTTCGCGAAGCTTGCCTGTCCGTGGGACCCGCCGCCCGGCCGGCGACCGCGCAGCACGACGCTGGTTCCCATACGCGACGATGTCGTCGGCCTCTATCGCCGGCACGCAGGTGCGCTGCTGCTCCAGGAGACCGTCCCCGGCGGCCCGGACTGGTTCTTCCACGGTTACTGCGACGCCCGCTCGACCTGCCGCCCGAGCTTCATCGGAATCAAGGAGCGCTCCTACCCGCCCCACGCCGGACTGACCACACTGGCCTCCGCCGTGACCAATGAGCGGCTGCGCGACGACGTCGAGCGACTCCTCCAGGAAATGCGCTACCGCGGACTGGTGGATCTCGACCTGCGTTGGGACGCCCGCGATGACCGGTACAAGCTGCTCGACTTCAACCCCCGGATAGGCGCGCAGTTCCGGCTGTTTGAGGACAGCGCCGGCCTGGACGTCGCCCGGGCGGCCTACCTGGACCTCACCGGCCAGCCAGTGCCCGATGACGCGCCCGTGAGGAATCGGCGCTTCATCGTCGAGAACTACGACCTGCTCGCGGCGTTCGGCTACCACCGGCGCGGGGAACTGGATGTGCGGGCCTGGGCGCGTTCGCTGCGCGGCGTTGCCGAGACCGCGTGGTTCGCGCGGGACGACCTCGCCCCGTTCGGCCTCATGTGCCTGCGGTTCGGGTGGCGCGCCGTCGAGCGGCCATTGCGCCGGTACCCCCGTCACCCGAACCCGCAACCGCCCCGGTACCGCCCAGGCCGCGCCCGCGGCGTCGCCTCGACCAGACCGGCCGCGCTCGCTGTCGCCGTCTCACCGCCGGCAAGTGAGGCGTCATGACGAGCGGCGTCACCGATGTCGCGATCATCGGGGCCGGTCCGTACGGCCTCTCCCTCGCCGCGCACCTGGAAGTTGCCGGCGTACCGCGACGCATCTTCGGCCGGCCGATGGCGTTCTGGCGCGAACACATGCCCGAGGGAATGCTCCTCAAGTCTCCGGGCTTCGCCTCGAACCTGTCCGACCCGCTGGGTACCCACACTCTTACCAGGTTCTGCCAGTTGACCAACGGTCCGCTGGCCGACTACCGAACGCCGGTCCCGTTGGACACGTTCATCGAGTACGGGGTGTGGTTCCAGCGCGGCCACGCCTCGGATCTCGAGCAGGTGCAAGTCACCGATATCGCCCGTCGCGACGGCGCATTCGACATCTCCCTCGCAACCGGCGAGCGCGCCCGGGCCCGCTCGGTCGTCGTCGCGGTCGGGGTCCAGCACTTCGCCCACGTGCCCGAGCCGTTGTCCGGGCTCCCAGGCGACCTCGTATCGCACAGTTCGGCGCATGCCGATCTGAGTGTCTTTCGCGGTCGTGACGTGCTCGTCCTCGGCGCTGGCCAGTCCGCCCTGGAGTCGGCCGCGCTGCTGCGCGAGCGCGGCACCCGGGTCCGGGTCATGGCCCGCGGCCTGAAACTGGTGTGGAACGGCGAGCCGCTGCCGCCCCGCCGGCCTCTGACGCGCCGTTTGCGGGAACCCGAAACCGCGCTGGGTTCAGGCTGGAGAACCTGGTTCTACGCCAACCACCCAGCGCTGTTCCGGCGGTTGCCGGCCGGCGAGCGGGTGCGCCGGGCGCGCACCGCACTCGGACCGGCCGGAGCCTGGTGGCTGCGGCGGCGGATCGAGGGACAGGTTCCGGTTCTGCTCGGGCACATGCCATTCGACGCACAGCCGATTGACGGGGGCGTGCGGCTGCAGGCCCGCACCACCGGTGGGCGCACTGTCGAGATAGTCACGGAGCATGTCATCGTGGCAACGGGGTACCGGGCTGACGTGGCGCGCCTGCCCTTCGTGGGGCCGTCGCTGCGCGCTCGGATCCGCCCTTTCGCCGGGGGGCCCTACGTGAACGTTGATTTCGAATCGTCGGTACCTGGGCTGTACTTCATCGGACCGGCTGTCGCGTCGAGCTTCGGGCCGGCAATGCGCTTCGTCTGGGGCGCTGACTTCGCGGCGCGCGTTCTGACGCAGCGCTTCGGCCGTGCTGCCGGCCTACGACCTCGGGTGGGGTGGCGCAGCGGCATGAGAACTCAGGCGGCCTGATCGGTGGGGTCGCAACCGCCGACCCGGCGACCACGGCGCGGAAGCGGCGCCGGCAGCCGCGCGACCACGGCCCGAACCCCATCGCGAGTTATCGGGAACTCCACCGCGGGGCAACAGCACCCAGCGCCCGAAGTGACACGCCATCAGGATCGTCGTCGTCTTGCCGACATCGACCGGCACCGCCACGGCCTTGCGGTCATGTCCGTCACCGCTGCCAGGCGCGCACGTAGTCGACCCGCATTGCAGCCGACGTGCCCGCGGCCGGTGGGATGACCGCGTACACGAAGTTGTCGAGGATGATGTTCGTCATCCCGCTGCTGGTACCGGGCGCTGTGTAGGCGAGTCTGCCGTCAACGTAGAACCGGGTGCCGTCCGCTTCGATGTCCGCGCCGTAGGTGTGGAAGCCGGTCGTCGGGTCGAACGACGGGCTGTAGCTCGTGCCGCCACCGAGGGTGCTGTGTTGGGTGAGGTACAGCCGCGAGTGGTTGTCCGAGTAGAACTCGTACACGTCGGTCTCGGTCCACTGGTTGTTGCCCGCGGCCTGCCAGGTCCAGAACGCCGGCCAGAAGCCTTTAGGGCTGGGCAGCTGTGCCCGGATCTCGATGTACCCGTACCGGAAGGCGTAGCTGGGCGAGGTGGAGAGCAGGCAGCTCGACCAGTTGTAGTGCTTCCCGGACGGGCTGGTGATGTTGTCCGGCTTGGCCATCATCGTCAAGATGCCATTGGACGTGGAGCAGTTCGCGGCCTGGTTCCACTCAAGCTGCTGGTTGCCCATGTTGCCATGGCCGCCGTCGGCCTCGGCCGTGGAGCTGGCGGCCCACCTGGTGCCCCACGCGACCGCACCGTTGAAGTCGTCACCGAACTTGTAGGTCCAGGCGCCAGACAGTCCGACGGGTGCCGGGTTGCCCGTGGGTGAGGTCGGCGTTGGAGCCGCCGTGCTCGTCGACGACGCGGTCGGGCTCGGCGACGGCGATGCCGATGTCGCGGCCGAGGGGCTCGGCGTGGCAGCACCAGATGCGAGGACGGTGAAGGTCTGCTTGGGGCTCAGGTTGGTCCATTGGCCGCCCTTCTCGTAGGCGAACCAGTATGTGTACGTGCCGGCCGTGGAGAAGGTCCGGGACGACTCGTACACCCGCTGCGTGGTGCCGAGCCTCCATTTGGCCGTACCCGGGAAGTCCAGGTTATGCCCAGCCTGGTCGCGAACGGCGAGCACGACGTAGTCGAAGATCTGCTCGCGCTCGGCGAGCACCCTGGCCCCGGCGCTCACAACCCGGCCAGCAACGGGGGTGGCGTCGTCCACGCCGAGCGCCTGCACGCTGACGGGGGAGGTGACCTTGTAGTTGATGGGATGGGTGGCCGAGGCCACCGCCACACTGCCGATCAGTACCGGTACCGCGGCGGCGATCGGCACGAGCCGCCATCGCCCGCTGGTTCGCAGGCGCCCGACGGCGGCATGTCGGCCGATCCGCGAGGCACGATGACGCGAGCCCGGGCTCCTGCCGGGCCGGCTCGCACGGAGCATTGCTGTCCCTTCGGCACGCCTGCGAGGTGAGCTGTCGGGTTCGGGCGCGAAGGTTGCCCGGCCTTGCCGGCCGCGATCGGTGTGACGCGGTCGTTTCGGCTTCACCCCAAGGCGCCGCGCGTGCGGCGCCGGTGGAGGTTCCCCCACTCCTGCCCGTCGTGCTCATACCTGCCGGGGCGTGCCGCCCGGTGGGCAGGACTCGGCGTATCCGGGTGGCACGGCCGGTGGGGTAAACCGGCGCCCTTTGGTAACACACTGCCGCGGCTCATGGTTGCGCAGCGTGATCTAGGAGGGCGTCGTATCGACACGAATTTTTCGTTGATTGTCCAGAGGAACCGATTTAAGACTGCGCTGGGTAATGCTCGCGCTCCGGGGTTGTATACCCGCAGCCGCTCCCTGGGGTGAGCTACGTCACATGTTTTTTTCGCCGGTTGTCGATCTTTTGCCCCCCGCGCGCCATGTTGACCGGTCGTCCGCGTCGGCTCTGGCGCATAATTCACCGGTCCGACCCTCCTCGACGAGTAGGCCGGAGTGGAAGCCTTGGGACACAAGCGTCGTCTAGGCGGCGGGCAACGCCGGGCCGCGGCATGATCACATCGAGTCAAGTTGCACTCATAAGCATCTTCATGCGCCTGAGGATTCGCCCGGTCATCGGCATTGCACCGAGCCGGGCAGCGCCGGCGAGACCCACATCAGCTGTAGACGGCAGTGGCTAAAGGTAGACGTTAGCCCGTGAAGCGCGGCTACCGGCTGCGAGGGCGGACGGCCGTGCGGCCGGCCCTGGGTCGAGGGCAAGATCAGGTGCGCGCTTCTGCCGCCGACCGGTGCGACACGATGTCGCAGTGCGCCGCGAGGCGCTCGTTACCGAAGGAGGTGCAAGACCTTCTCGCCTGGTCGTCGCAGCGGCTGGGTAGAAGCTGGGCGCAGCCCGACCCAGGAGACGCTGGGGAGGGTGGCAAG
>WNFV01007934.1_pt1 | contig 23233 bp, 15 predicted proteins | sample 5400101 | NCBI WGS metagenome assembly WNFV01 (sample SAMN13153361, study PRJNA577476) | soil metagenome | isolation source: 115 cm soil or saprolite under grassland replicate 1 | place: USA:California | collected 2016-06-15 | reverse complement strand
AGACACGTTTGGGCTGCTCTTCGTCACTGAAACGGGCGCGCCCATTCATCCATCAAACCTGCTCAAACACTTTCACAAGGCGCTCGACGTGGCCGAGCTGCCCAAGATCCGCGTACACGACCTCCGGCATACCTGCGCCACGCTGATGCTCGACGCGGGTATCCCGCTCGTGACGGTCTCAAAGATTTTGGGACATTCCAGCGTTGCGGTGACTGCAAAGATTTACGCGCATGCGCTCGACAAGTCGAAGGCCAGCGCGATCGCGACCCTCTCAGGGCGGCTCAGAAGGGTGCAATTATGAGGAACAACCCACAGCATAACCCACAGGCGATGGGGAATAGTGGCGCGGACGGCGGGACTCGAACCCACAACCTACGGTTTAGAAGACCGTTGCTCTATCCATTGAGCTACGCCCGCATTGCGCTTACTATAGCATATGCACGCCCCGCCGACAAGCGCTCGCGCGGCATCAGAATAGCGCCCAATTTTCGTTCAGAATCGCCCTTGACATTCTGTCGCGCTGGTGGTATCATTCCTTTTCGCAGTTTTCAGGATGTTGCGCATCCTTGAAGGTGTGAGAGAAGGAGTCCACTCCATCACCAATCGCGGCTTTTCACGTGCGCGCCATCCGGCGCATCCTTCATGAGAAGCTTCTCATTATCACGAACGCCTATCCCGTGTGCTGCCCACAGTCGAGCAACACCGAGGAGCCGACGCTTCGTGTTTTTGGCATGTTAGGAGTCCATCGTCCGTTGTCCGTAGTCCGTTGCAAGTATGCGAAAGCGAGCGGCAACGGACTACGGATCACGGACAAATGACAGGAGAGGTGCCCATGCCCCCGTTGATTGAGCCTGTTGTCCTTCAGCCGCTGATTATGGCGAACGACCTTGGTGTAGACGGCCTGCATCGAACTGGCCTGGAACGCCGCTCATTTGCGCGCATCCAGGATGCGATCGAAGTGCCGACCTTGATCGAAACCCAGATTAATAGCTTTGATTGGTTTCGCAAGGAGGGCTTGCGCGAGCTGTTCGACGAAATTTCCCCGATCACTGATTTCACCGGCAAAAATATGGAGCTGCGCTTCCTGGACTATGTGTTCGGCGAGCCACGCTACGATGAATATGAGTGCCGCGAGCGCGACATGACCTATGCCGCGCCCCTGCGTGTAAACGTTCAGCTGCACATTCTTTCCACCGGCGAGCTCAAGGAGAGCGAGATATTCCTGGGCGACTTTCCGCTGATGACTGAAAACGGCACCTTCGTGATCAACGGGGCCGAGCGCGTCGTCGTCTCGCAGCTGATTCGCTCGCCGGGCGTGTATTTCAAGGAAGAGAAAGACCCCACCAGCGGCCGCGGCCTGCATTCGGCCAAGCTGATTCCCAACCGTGGCGCCTGGCTGGAGTTCGAGACCAACAAGCGCGATGTGGTTTCGGTCAAGGTCGATCGCAAGCGCAAGATCCCGGTCACCATCCTGTTGCGGGCCGTGCTGGCCTGGCAGGCGCAGCCGAACGGCGAGGGCCACTGGGCGCCCGATAACGAGCTGGAGCACAAGGGCCACGATGAAGATGTGCTTGAGCTGTTCCAGCATATGGAGCAGTCCGACCACCAATATATCAAAGTCACGCTCGATAAAGACCCAGCGCGCCATTCGAAAGAGGCGCTGATGGAGCTGTATAAGCGGCTGCGCCCCGGCGACCCGCCCACGCTCGACAATGCGCGCTCGCTGATTGAGTCGCTGCTGTTCAGCTCGCGCCGCTATGATCTGGCCAAGGTCGGGCGCTATAAGCTCAACAAGAACCTGTGGGAGAAAGATCCGCGCCCGGAGGCCCGCGCCGCCGCGCCCGACGCAAAGGTGCGTGTGCTGCGGCCCGACGATATCTATAAGATCGTCGAGCGGTTGATCGACTTGAACAATGGCAAAGGCGCCGCCGACGATATCGACCACCTGGGCAACCGCCGTGTTCGCACTGTCGGCGAGTTGATCCAGCAGCAGTTCCGCGTGGGCCTGCTGCGCATGGAGCGCGTGGTCAAGGAGCGCATGTCGCTGCAAGACCCCGACACCGCCACGCCAAATGCGCTGGTCAATATCCGGCCGGTCGTCGCGGCGATGCGCGAGTTCTTCGGCGGCTCGCAGCTCTCGCAGTTCATGGATCAGACCAACCCGCTGGCGGAGCTGACCAACAAGCGGCGCCTCTCGGCGCTTGGGCCGGGTGGCCTGAGCCGCGACCGCGCCGGCTTCGAGGTGCGCGACGTTCACCACTCGCATTACGGCCGGATCTGCCCGGTCGAGACGCCGGAAGGCCCAAACATCGGTTTGATCGGCACGATGTCGACGTTCGCGCGCGTGAATGAGATGGGCTTCCTGGAGACACCCTACCGCAAGGTCTACCGCGAGGTGCCCAACGCCGCCGAATGGGAGCGCCAGGGCATGCTGCTGCGTGATGTGCGCGACTTGCGCAACGGCGATCTGCTCGCCGCCCGCGCCAGCCGTGTCGATGCCGCTACGGCCAAGCGCATGGCGGTGGCGCTGCTGCGCGGCCAGATTCTGCGCGAAGATATTGTCGACCCGGCCACCGGCGACGTGATTGCCGAGGCAGGAAAGGAGATCAATCGCACAATGGCCGAGCGGATCGCCGCCACACCGCTGAGAACAATCAAAATCCGCCCGATTGTCTCGCAAGAGGTGGATTACCTGTCGGCCGACGAGGAGGAGAAGTACGTCGTCGCGCAGGCGAATGCGCCGCTCGATCAGTTCAATCGCTTTAAGGAAGGCATTATCGCCTGCCGCTTTGGCGATGGCGAGTTTGTAAGCGAGCCGATCGATCGCGTCGACTACATGGATGTTTCGCCCAAGCAGGTCGTCAGCGTCTCGACCGCGCTGATCCCCTTCTTGGAGCACGACGACGCCAACCGCGCGCTGATGGGCTCGAATATGCAGCGCCAGGCAGTGCCACTGCTGCGCCCCGATGCACCGATCGTCGGCACCGGCATGGAATACCTGGCGGCGCGCGATAGCGGCCAGGTGGTAGTAACTAAGCAGGATGGGATTGTGCTCTCGGCGACCGGCGATCATATCACGGTGCTGGAAGATGACGGCGAGCAGCGCGGGTATCGGCTACGAAAGTTCATGCGCTCAAACCAGGATACCTGCATCAACCAGCGGCCGAGCGTCGGGCGTGGCCAGCGCGTTCGCAAAGGTGAGATCATCGCCGACAGCTCTTCGACCGACAACGGCGAGCTGGCGCTGGGACAGAATGTGCTGGTCGCATTCATCCCCTGGGAGGGCGGCAATTTCGAGGACGCCATCCTGGTGAGCGAGCGGCTGGTGCGCGAGGATATTTTCACTTCGATCCACATCGAGAAGCACGAGGTCGAGGCGCGCGACACCAAGCTCGGGCCAGAGGAGATCACCCGCGACATCCCGAACGTGGGCCAGGACAGCCTGCGCAACCTGGACGACCGCGGGATCATCTATATCGGCGCCGAAGTTCAGCCGAACGACATTCTGGTGGGCAAAATCACGCCCAAGGGCGAGACCGACCTGACTGCCGAGGAGCGGCTGCTGCGGGCGATCTTCGGCGAGAAGGCCCGCGAGGTCAAGGACTCCTCGCTGCGGGTGCCGAACGGTGTGCGTGGCAAGGTGATCGACGTCAAGGTCTTCGCGCGTGATGACGATGTCGAGCTGCCGGTGGGTGTGAACCAGCGCGTCGACGTGCTGCTGTGCCAGAAGCGCAAGATCAGCGCGGGCGATAAGATGGCCGGCCGCCACGGCAACAAGGGCGTGGTGAGCCGTGTGCTGCCGATCGAGGATATGCCATTCCTGCCGGATGGCACACCAGTGGATATCATTCTGAACCCAATCGGCGTGCCGAGCCGTATGAATATCGGCCAGATTCTGGAGACACACCTGGGCTGGGCTGCGGCTAAGCTGGGCTTCCGGATCGCCACGCCGGTGTTCGATGGCGCGCACGAGGATCAGATTCACGACATGCTCGAAGAGGCCGGCCTGCCGGCTGACGGCAAGATCACGCTGTACGACGGGCGCAGCGGCCTGTCGTTCGATCACCCGGTGACGGTCGGCTATATCTATATGCTCAAGCTGGCCCACCTGGTGGAGGATAAGATTCACGCCCGCTCGACTGGACCATACAGCCTGGTCACACAGCAGCCGCTGGGCGGCAAGGCGCAGTTCGGCGGCCAGCGCTTCGGCGAGATGGAGGTCTGGGCGCTCGAGGCCTACGGCGCGGCCTACATCCTCCAGGAAATGCTGACGGTCAAGTCCGACGATGTGGTCGGCCGCGTCAAGACCTACGAGGCGATCGTCAAGGGCGAGCCGATTCAGGAAGCCGGCGTGCCCGAGTCGTTCAAGGTGCTGATCAAGGAACTCCAGTCGCTGGGCCTTTCAGTCGAGGTGCTCTCGGCCGACGAAAAGCTGGTCGAGCTGAACGACGACGTGGACAGCGATATGGCGGCGCTGGATGGTATCAACCTGTCGGGGATGGAGCGCGGCGAGTTCTGACACGATGACAAGGTGAGGGGGTGACGGGGTGAAAGCTCCGTTACCTACCTCGACTGTAAGCTCTCACGAAAACGTGTTGACATTTAACACGAGATCGGATAAAATGAACATGTGTTCGTTTTATTTACTGTCGTGGGAGCATGCCATGGGACGTCCGCCGAGGCAGGCCGAGTTCTTCCGCGTGTGGACGCCGGGGATGGCGTATGTGTTGGGGTTGTGGTGGACTGATGGCTGCATGCGAATCAAGTCCAACACCGGTGCCCACGAGATTGAGATCGCGAGTAATGATCGCGAGCATCTCAAACTGATGGCAGAGGTTATCGGAGGTAAATATTATCTGCGAAAGGTGTCACCGCAGGCAAATACCTACGTTATCTCCTTTTGCAGCATCGAGATGTACCGAGATATCGAGCGACTTTGGGGCACACCTCGAAAATCAAGAACAATAGGGTTTCCAGATGTGCCGCCCGAACTGCTCCCACACTTCGTCCGCGGCGTCGTGGATGGAGATGGAACACTAGCGTGGAACGGAGATCGACCCGTTATTCAAATATACTCCGGCTCACCGCTTTTCGTCGGCAATATGATCGCCGCTATTGAAACGGCAACAGGAATACCCGCACCATCACTGACTGCTAATCGCGATAATTGGTATATTAAGTGGAGCACAATCCGTGCGAAGTGCTTGGCAGCCTGGCTCTACGTCGAACACCCTGGATTAGCACTAGCACGTAAGGCGGCGATTGCCGCCCAATTCCTCGAATGGAAGCCGAGGAAGCGGCCCGAGAAGGGAACCATCACTGAAGAGATGCGACGACACTTTCCGGCCTACGTACCAAACATAGGAGAGTGAAATGCTAGAGATCAACGACTTCAATGCGATCCGCATCAGCCTGGCCTCGCCCGAGGACATCCTGAGCTGGTCGCATGGGGAAGTGACCAAGCCGGAGACGATTAATTACCGGACGCTCAAGCCCGAGCGCGACGGATTATTTTGTGAACGAATATTTGGACCTCAGAAGGATTGGGAGTGCTATTGTGGCAAGTACAAGCGCGTCCGCTATAAGGGCGTGATTTGCGATAAGTGCGGCGTCGAAGTGACGCGCGCGAAGGTTCGGCGCGACCGTATGGGCCACATCGCACTGGCATCGCCGGTCAGCCATATCTGGTTCGTCAAGGGCACGCCCAGCCGCCTGGGCCTGCTGCTGGATATCTCGCCGCGCAACATGGAGCGCGTGCTGTACTTTGCCTCCTATATTATCACAACGGTGGACGAAGAGGGCCGGGCGGCGCTGCGCGAGCAGATGCAGGCCGACTTCGCTGTCAAGCGCGAGCGCATCCAAGGCGAAGCCGAGGACAAGCGAGTCGAGATCGCATCCTTGCTGACGCAGGATCTCGGCGGCATGGAGACGGCCCAGGTCTCGACTCAGCGGCGAATCGAGGAGGATTACAAGGTCCAGCGCGAGGCGCTGACCACCGAGGGTGAGACGCTGCGCACCGACCTGGAGGAGAAGGCTGGGGAGCAGGCCGAGGAAGACATCTCGTTCCACAACGTGGTTCTGGCCGAAGAAGGCGAGGTGATCACCGAGAAGGTGATCGACCAGCTGGACGAGCTGCTCGACCAGGAGCTGGAGGCGATGGAGCAGAACCGCCAGCGCGACATGTCGGCGGCCGAGCTGCTCACCGACGCCGAGCGCGAACGCAAGGAGTACGAGGTCATTCAGGAGCGCGAGCGGCTCCAGGAGCGGCTGCAGCGCGAGCTTGATACGCTGGTGCGCGAGGAGAAGGACAAGCTCGAGCAGGTCGACAGCCTTAAGATGCGCTGCATCCTGACCGAGGCCGAGTATCGCAGCTTGCGCGAACTGGCGCCGGGCGTGTTCAAGGCCGATATGGGCGCTGGCGCGATCCGCGATCTGATTGTTCGCACCATCGATCTGGAGAAGATGGCCGAGGACTTGCAGGCCGAGGTGCAGACGACGCAGGGCCAGCGCCGCAAGAAGGCCACCAAGCGGCTGCGCGTGGTCGAGAATTTCCGCAAGAGCGGCAACAAGCCTGAGTGGATGATTCTGACCATGCTGCCGGTGATTCCGCCCGATCTGCGCCCGATGGTGCAGCTGGATGGCGGGCGCTTTGCGACATCCGACCTGAACGACCTGTATCGCCGCGTGATCAACCGCAACAATCGGCTCAAGCGGCTGATGGAACTAAACGCGCCGGAGATCATCGTGCGCAACGAGAAGCGCATGCTTCAGGAGGCGGTCGACGCGCTGATTGACAACGGCCGGCGCGGGCGCGCGGTTTCCGGCAAGGGCAAGCATCGCCTGAAGAGCTTGAGCGACATGCTCAAAGGCAAGCAGGGCCGCTTCCGCCAGAACTTGCTCGGCAAGCGTGTGGACTATTCCGGCCGATCGGTGATTGTAGTTGGGCCAAACTTGAAGCTGCACCAGTGCGGCCTGCCCAAGAAGATGGCGCTGGAGCTATTCAAGCCATTCGTGATGCGCCGATTGGTCGAGAAGGGCTTCGCCCACAACATCAAATCGGCCAAGCGAATCGTCGAGCGCGTGCGCCCCGAGGTCTGGGATGTGCTTGAAGAGGTGATCAAGGATTACCTGGTGCTGCTCAACCGCGCGCCATCACTGCACCGGCTTTCGATCCAGGCCTTCGAGGCTAAGCTGATCGAAGGCTCGGCCATCCAGCTGCACCCGCTGGTCTGCGCGGCGTTTAACGCCGATTTCGACGGCGACCAGATGGCTGTCCACGTGCCGCTCTCGCGCAAGGCGCAGGAAGAGGCGCGCCTGCGCATGATTTCGAAGTACAACTTGCTCTCGCCGGCGCACGGCAACCCGGTCATCACACCCTCGCAGGACATCGTGCTGGGCTGCTTCTATATCTCGATGGTCAGGGAAGGCGCCAAGGGCTCCGGCAAGACCTTCGCGTCGATCGATGAGGCCATGCTGGCCTACGAAAAGGACGTGGTCGAAATTCAGGCGCCGATCTGGGTGCGCATGAAGGGTAACGTGCAAGGCCAGAACGACCTGCAGGTGCGCGAGCTGGCGCCAGCCGACGACGGCTCGCCCCGCATGCTGCTGCAGACCACCATCGGCCGGATTATCTTAAACAACGAGCTGCTTGAGCCGATGCAGTTCCGCAACCGCCAGGTACCAAAGAAGGGTCTCCAGGAGATCATCGCCGATTGCTACAAGTATTACACCAACCTGGATAACTTGACCGAGGAAGACTTGGACAGTATCCGCGCTATGCATGGCGATCGCTCGCGCGACGAGCTGGCGCGGATCTACGGCTCGGAGCGCACGGCTGAGCAGGCCGACAAGATCAAGGCGCTGGGCTTCAAGTATGCCACACGCGGCGGCATGACCGTCAGCGTTGAGGATATCCAGGTGCCGCAGGCCAAGAAGCAGATCCTGGTCGACTCCGACTCGCAGGTGATCGATGTCGAGAAGCAGTACCGCCGCGGTCTGATCACCGAGGAGGAGCGCTACCAGGAGATAGTGAAGATCTGGCAGGACGCTACCAAGCTGACCACCCAGGCGGTCAGGGATAATCTGAACCCACACGGCCCGGTGACGATGATGGTCAACTCGGCCGCACGTGGTAACTTCAACCAGCTTAGCCAGATGGCCGGCATGCGTGGCCTGATGTCCGACCCTACCGGTCGGATCATCGAGCTGCCGATTAAGTCGAACTTCCGCGAAGGCCTGACGGTGCTGGAGTACTTTGTGTCGACCCACGGCGGTCGCAAGGGTCTGGCCGATACGGCGCTGCGAACGGCCGACGCCGGCTACCTGACCCGCCGTCTGGTTGATGTGGCGCAGAACGCGATCGTCGTCGTCGACGACTGCGGCACCGAAGAGGGGCTGTGGCTGCACCGCGCCGATGACCGCGAGATGCTGGCGGAGCTTGAGGCGCGAGTGATCGGCCGCCGGCTGGCAGCGCCGATCATCCACCCTCAAACGGGCGAGATCTTGCTCGATCGTAACGACGAGGTCGACGAGCAGATGTCGGCTCGGCTCAAAGATCTCGGCATCAATGATGTGTTCGTTCGCTCTGGGCTATCCTGCCAATGCGATCACGGCATTTGCCGGATGTGCTATGGCCGAAACCTCGCAACCGGCAAATTGGTCGAGATCGGCGAGGCAGTCGGCATCATCGCGGCGCAGTCGATCGGCGAGCCGGGCACGCAGCTAACGCTGCGTACCTTCCACACCGGCGGCGTGGCCTCGGCGGACGATATCACGCAGGGCTTGCCGCGGGTGCAGGAGATCTTCGAGGCGCGCTCGCCCAAGGGCAAGGCCATTCTGGCCGAGATCGACGGCACCGTCGAGATCGTGCGCGAGGGCGATATTCGCAAGATTCGCGTGATCTCCAGCGAGGTCTACACGGACGAGCACGAGCTGCCGGCGCACTATATTCCGCTGGTGGCCGATGGCGCTGAGGTGAGCGAGGGCCAGGTGCTGGCCGAGAACAACCGATCTGATCTGGGCGGTGAGCCGCTGCTATCCCGCATGAGCGGCAAGGTTCATTATGGCGACGGCCAGATAGTGGTGATTCAGGAGGATCGCGAGGAGCGCGAGGTCGTGGTTCCCCACACCGCGCGGCTGCGCGTGGGTGTGGAAAACGGCGCGCGTGTGACGGCAGGACAGCACCTGACCGATGGCTCGGCCGACCCGCAAGAGCTGCTGGAATTGCAAGGCAAAGAGGCCGTCCAGCGCTACCTGACCAACGAAGCGCAGAAGGTCTATCGCTCGCAAGGCGTGGATATCAATGATAAGCACGTTGAGATCATCATCCGCCAGATGCTACGGCGCGTGCGGATCGAGGAGCCGGGCGACTCGGGGCTGCTGCCGGGTGAGCTGATCGAGGCGGCCGATTTCGGGCGGATGAACGCCGAAGTGGTGAGCCAGGGCGGCGAGCCGGCTACAGCCGCAACTGTGCTGCTGGGCATTACCAAGGCATCGCTAACAACCGAGAGCTTCCTGTCGGCGGCCTCGTTCCAGGAGACCACGCGGGTGCTGACCGAGGCAGCGATCACCGGCAAGGTCGACTACCTGCGCGGCCTGAAGGAGAATGTGGTGATCGGCAAGCTCATCCCGGCCGGCACTGGGATCGAGAAGCGCCGCGCACTGGCCGAAGACCTGATGGGCGAGCTGGCCGGCGGCAGCGGACGCCGGCCCGAAATTGACGACCTGGGCCTGCCGGTTGTGGCCGAGGTGCGGCGCGCCAGCGAGCTGATCGGCCAGGCCGACGGCGGCAAGCCGGCCGGCACGCCCGACGATGACGAGATTCGTCGGCGGCTGCGTGCGCTGCTCGAAGGCAGCGAGGACGAGGATGGCATCGGCGCATCCGAGGATGAAGACTTGGCACAGTTCATGGACGCGCTGGAAGAGATGGACGACACGGACGATACGGACAGCACAGGCTTGCCGGACAGCGGAGCGTAGCACGCTGCGTTGCAAACAACAAGGCCGGGCGCGTGTAACGCGCCTGGCCTTGTTGTTTGCAACTACATTTCTCGTTACTACGGCTTACGCCGCATCACGCATCCCAGGTAGCGCAGCATATCGGCGTGCTCGAACGTGACCGCCTGCGTCAGCTGGGCCTCCCGGCAGCGCGCCTGGGCAAGCTGAAGCATATTCCGCGACAGATCGATGCCATGCACACGCGCCGAACTTCTGGGCGATCAGAAACGCGGCCCCGCCGAGACCGAATCCACCATCAAGGACATGCATATTCGGCGTGAATGCCACCAGGCTGAGGATATCTCGCTCGGTGGCCTGGCCGCCGGGGCTGATGAAATTGCACCGTAGATCATTTCGTACTTGCGGATTTCGTCCAGGCTCTACTGGCCCTGGTCGAGCGCGTTTGCGGCTGGGTCGGTCATGCTTCTATTCCCCTACATGGTCACGTGGTCGCCTCCTTGCGGGAGGTTTGGAGGGACGCCCAAGTGAAAGACAGTATTACTCGTGAGGTAAAGCCGACACCCGATACTGGCGACTCAATCGAGAGAAAGCAACTGGTGCAGCGCCGGTAGCAAGGAACTGTTGAATTTGCTGTGCGCACGTATCGGCATCGGCGGCGGCTGTATCGACCATAAAGTCGTAGACCCCATGCGCGTGAACCCGATCGAAGTATGCGCGGGCTTGACCAGGCGCCCGGTCATTCCGTCTATACTCACGCTGCTCGGCCAGAAGCAATGGACAGGAGACACCGATCAGATACGCCGGAAGTGGCGCGAACAGCGCCGCACACTCTACCAGCCAAGCTCGCTCGACCAGTACATGATCGACAAGCACAGGATTACCCGCGCGCGATAAAGCAGCTACGGCATGGTGCATGCCAGAAATAAGACTCTGCCCGACTGGCCCTGGTTGGGCTGGATTGCCAAGCACTTCCATCCACTGGGGACCCCAGAGATAGCGTGGCGGTAACATATGGAAGAAGCGATCGATGCCAGCGTGGAGATACGGTTCGTCAAGGAGTGCTTGCAACGCAATCAGGATCGACGTCTTTCCGGAACTAGACGTTCCGTTGAGCATGACAATAGTGCCACAGCGCATAAAACTGACCTTCCATGCAGGCGATCTGCTGTTAATGGCAACCGATCTGTAGACTCTACAGCCAGTCCCTTACATCGCAGTTTTGTCGCGCTCAATAATCAGTGCGGGTACCTCAGCAACTTTGGCAAGCAGATTGGCGTACTCAGCCAATGGAACGCGAATCTTATCGATCTCCTCGCGAAGATCCGCATAATGCTGCCACTTTCGTTCGTACTCGACCGATGAGATGTCGGTTGGGCGCTTATCCTCGTAGTCCTTCAGCAGTGGATGCCACTTCGACAGGAGTGGGCGTAAGACAGGATTGAGAATCGCAACCGCAAGATACTCGAACGAGAGATTAGCGCCGCCCTTCGGTTGCGCAACAGTTGGCCCATGCTCGCGCAGAATCTTACGTGTGCTCTCAAACAGCGTGTACAACGACGACACAGCCTCGCGCAGAAGCCCCTCATCAGGCCGAAGCTCCGCGACCGCAGCGAGTTGATTGGCGCTCCAAGCCACACCCCAGACACTATTCGTGTGACCTTTGAGCATGCGCAGGCAGCGTCCGCTCTCCACATCCCAACAGCCGCACCAGGTTGTCATTGGCGCCGGTGAGGGCGCGCTTGCCATCCGGACTGAACGCGTAGACATAGATCTCCTGATCCTCGCAGTCAAGTTGGATGGCCTGTTCCGCAACCTGCTCGCGCGCGGTCTCTTCGTCCACCGCCAGTGCCTTTGCTAGCGGGCGGCAGGCTTCCAGCAGCTTCGCGTATTCCAGCTCGCGCTCCGCTTCCCGCCAGCTATAGCTAAGAGCAAAGAAGTTGATCCACGTACTCTGGAGTCCGGCAGCCATGCTGCTGGGCGGCGGCAGCATGGCTGCCGGACTCCAAAGGATCAACTCCTCTGCTCGGCGCTGTAATGTACATGAGCTGCGCCAGCGAGCCTTTGATCGGCGCCTCATCCAGCCGCAGCAGGATGTCTCCAGAATCGCCCAGTCGCTACCAAACGCCTGCGCCGACATGCACAGCACCAGCGCGCGCGAGCGCTCCAGCGCATCCTCGACCTTCACCACGATATCGTCGCCACGCTTCAGCGCCCACTCGAAGTACCAGACGCGCAGGCATCGGCGCGCAGCCGCTCGGCCAGGGCGCGCACGGCGGCTTTGTCCTGCGGGCTGTGGCTCAGGAATACGTCGTATGCGAAATCGTCGGCCATGCGTCACCTCTGGTTCCAGTTCGTGCTCGATGGATGGTTAGTCGTCAATAGCCAGTCGTCAGTAGCTAGTTGTCAGCACCCAGTCGTCACGCGTCAAATTGGACGCGGACAAACGCGGACGAACGCGAACAACTTCACAATTTCGTCACTTGTCACTCGTCACTTGTCACTCGTCATTCGTCACGCGTCAAATTGGACGCGGACGAACGCGGCCGAACGCGGGCAATGGAGCCTCTCCCAGTCCCCAGTCCCCAATCCCCAGTCCCTAGTGCATTTCCAAGCAAGGTTTTAGGTGTTGGGTGTTGGGTGTTGGGCTTCGCAACGCCGCTCGCCCAACACCCAACACCCAACACCCGCGCTGAAAGCGCACTAGGACTAGCAGCCATGCTCACCCGCGTAGGCATCGAGATCCGCCAGCCCGCCATCCACCTCGTCGCGCGGCAGATTGCCGGCGATCAGCGCCGCGTCGCTCAGTTGCTGGAGGCGCGCGTACAAGGCCCGCCCAGTACCGACGATCGCGCAATCGTCCGGCGCGGCCTGAAGCATAGCCCACAGGATATCCTCGGCTTTGGCATAAGCTCCAGCTTGCTCGTAGTAGAGCAACAGCTCCTGCTGCGTTGTGACGGGCAGCGCGTGCGACGAAAGCTCGGCGTCGAGCGATTCAACCGTTGGCACGTAGTCAGGCAGGGCCAGACCGGGATCGCGCAGCGCGCTATCGAGCAGGAGCAGGAGCGCCTTGTGATATGCTTCGGCCGCAGTCGTGCTATCGCCCTGCGCGGCGGCGGTATCGCCGGAGGCTCTGAGCAGCATCGCCAGCGCAAGGCATTTGTCGCGCCCGGCCGCGGGAGCTTCACCAAAACGCAGCCGGGCGATCAGGTCGTTCGGGTTGCGCTCTAGCACGGCCTCCGGCGATAGCCCGATCAGCTGACGGTAGGCCTGGTCGAGCACCATGTGCGCGGTCTCAAACTGGCGATCCTTGATCATCCGCACAATCCGCGCCCAGACCCGGCCGGCTTGCTGAATGTGGCGGAGAATATAATCTTGGTAGGTCATTTGGTTTTCCTATTTAAAGGACGTGTGCAAATGGCATTTTTAGCCTGCCCTTCGACCCTTCGACACGCTCAGGGCGGGCAAGCTCAGGATGTACGGCAGCATAGTACTTTTCTTCTTTTGTCGGTCTTTTTCGCCTGCGGGACGAAAAAAGACCGACAAAGGGTATTACATTCGTCATACGTCACTCGTCATTCGTCATTCGTCATTCGTCATTCGTCGGCGATCCCACGCTCCCGCAGCGTCGCGGCGATCTGCGCGAGGCTCAGGCCGTGCTGGCGAGCCAGCTCGGCCGCGTAGCCGGCGATCTGCGGGCGGCCAGGCACGATCAGGTAGCTGGGGGTCGGCTCGCTACCATTGCCGGCGTGCGGCGCCAGGCCTGCCACCAGGCTGACTACGCCGGCGGGTGAGTCGCCCGCCAGCGCATCGTCCACCAGCTCGTGCAGATGCGTGACGAACAGCACGCGCGCGCCGAGCAGACGCAGGCCGGCCAGGAGATCACGGCTGAGCGCGCGCGCGGCGGCGTGATCGGTGCTGGACAGGGGCTCGTTCAGCAGCACCAGGCTGGCTGGGCCGGCCTGGCGAAAGATCTGGGCCAGACGATCGAGCTCCTCGGCCAGCCGCCCGCCGTTGATATCCAGCCGCTCGGCCACCGCAAAGTGCGTGTAGATGCCATCGACCGGGCTGATGCGCGCCTGCCGGCCGGGAACCAGCAGCCCGGCCTGAAACAGTACCTGGGCCTGGCCGACCGCGCGGGTGTAGGTGGTCTTGCCGCCGCTGTTCGGCCCAGTCAAAATGAAGATCGTCGCATCAGGCCCGAACGCCACATCATTCGGCACGAGAGCTTCGGCCAGGCCGGCCGTGCCGCGCGCCGCGCGCAGCCGCAGCGCCAGGTCGAGGCTGTATGCGCCATTGATCACGCACACGCGCTCGCCGGCCGGCGCGATCGCGGGGCGGCAGAGCGACAGCCCGGCGCTACGCAGCTCGTTCACTAGCCGCGTCGCGCCCAAATAGAAGGCTAGCTCGGGTTCCAAGCCCGCCAGCCCGGCGCTCTGCACGCGCGTGTAGCCGGCCAGCGCATCGGCGACAGGCGCGGACACGCGCTCCAGCAAGCGGTCGAGATCGCGAAACAGCTCGTGCTCGGGCGCATGCCGCTGGCGCTCGTCGGCTTTGTAGAGCGCGGTGATGCCGCGCACCGCATCGGGCGCGGCCCGCTCGCCGAATAGCCGATCCAGCAGGCTGTTCTTGCCGGCAAAGCGGCTGGCATTCACCGATACGATCGTCGCCGACTCAGGCCGCAGCTGGGCATCCAGGTTAATCCCCAGCGTGACGCTGCCGGCCTGATCGAGCTGGGCGCGTAGGCGCGGCAGCTCCTCGGCCAGGCGCTGGTAATCGGGCTGCGCGCGCGTGGCGGACAGGAACGCGTGCAGATTCAGCAGCCCGGCCGCGTGCAGATCAGCCCCGGCAGCATCCAGCGCCGACCACAGCTGTTCGACACAGGTTACATAGCCATCGAGCTCGGCCAGCCGCGTGGCGACTTGCAGCAGCGGGATGTGCTCGCCCCAGCTGCCGGCGCGACTAATGTTGGCAAGCTCGCCCAGCTGCGGCAGCATGCCGGCGATACTGGCAACCAAGCTGGGCAGCCGCAGCAGGTCGTCGAGGAGATCCTGACGATAGCCGATCACTGCCGGGTCGTCGCACAGCTCGGCCAGCACGCCCGCAACGAAGCGACCGTGGCGGCCATCGTAGTCGAGCGCATGGATGATCGGCGCCAGCCCCAGATCGGCCTCGCTAGGCGCCGGGCGACCGCTGGTGTGAGTCGCGCCGGCCACGGGGTGGAGCAGGCTCGGAACAGCTGCCTGGGCAAGCGTCATAGCGATCCTGTTGGCAAATATTCGTTGCTATTTCCGACGACGGACGACCGACGACCGACGACCGACGACCAACTTGTGGTCGGTGGTCAATGGTCGGTCGTCACACACCAACCCGAAATGAACAGCGGACGACCGACGACCAGCTTGTGGTCGGTGGTTAATGGTCGGTCGTCACACACCAACCCGAAATGAACATTTGTGAGCCTGTACTACGTTGTATCAAAGGTCAGGAACTCGCCCGCGCACCAGCCGCGCCGCCCATCCACCTCGACATTCCACCAGGTGTATCTATCGCCATGCACCGGCCCGCCAATAATTGTGACGCGCGTACCGCTGGGCAGTGTGCCAACCGGTTCGACCCGGTCATTGGGCTCGGCGCGTAGATTCAAGCCATCTTGCGCCGTAACAGTGGCAGTGCGCGGCAGCGGCGTCGGCGGCACATCGGTGGCCGGCGCGGCGGCGAGTGCCTCGGTGGCGGGCGCTGCGGTAGCCAGGGCAGTCGGCGCGGCCGCCGATTCTGCGCTCGGCGCGGGGGCGCGGCGCAGCACAGCGAAGGCGGCCAGGCCGAGCAGCAGCGCCAGCGCCAGCAATCCGCCCGGCCAACGCGAGCGCCGGCGGGCCGATGCGGGAGGCGCGCCAGCGCGCACCGCGCGCGGGATGTCGGGCGATGTAGCCGATCGCGCACCCGCCGGCGCACGTGGCTGGGGCAGCCCCTCCGTTCGTCGGGATTCCGCGGCGGGCTTTGCGTCGGCGGGGTATCCGCACAGCGAGCGCGCCAGCGCAGCATAGCGCTCCAGGTCGGCGCGGCTGCCAGTGTAGCGCCCACCGTGTGCCACCTTGGTGCGCAGCGCGTTGGTGCGCCAGATCAGCTCGCGGTTTGGCGCGCTCAGGTCGCCATACAGCTGCATCGCATCCAGCAGATCGCGCCACTGCGTCTGCTTCGGGTCGGCCATGGCCGCGCGCTGCTCGGCCGGCATGTGGCTATCGACCGACAGCCGCGCGCGAAAATGATCTTCCAGCGCGCCGTGAATGCTTTGGAGCGCCAGGCCGAGCATGTCCGCGTCGTCGCCGGCTTTGGCCAGGCGCTGCAAGCCCAGTTCAAGCTTTTCGGTCGCGCCGTCCATCAGCAAGCTCCTCAAAGGATGTTCAGGAAAGGTGGCAGATGCGAGAGTAACGTAGCACGAAACCAGAATACTGACAAGTACCGGCAGCGAAGCCTGATTGAGCGAGTAAACCAAAGGCGGCAAGCGGTGCATGGTATAGGAACAGGACATAAACATTAGCCATGATATCGTTCGCAGCGATACATTCAGCCATGCGCTATAATCTGGGTAGCAACGAAGCTGTAGAGTCTAGAAGACAAGCCGATGACCTTCTCACCTGCCTCTCCTGACCGCGACAACGTCAGCGCCGTCCACCAGCGGCTGGTCGAGGCCTATGGCCAACTGACGCTCGCGCCTGGCGGCGACCCGATCGACGAGCTGATCGGCACGATTCTCTCGCAGAACACCAGCGATGTGAACAGCGGACGCGCCTATGCGCAGCTGCGCGCCATGTACCCAACCTGGGAAGAAGTGCTCGACACATCCGATGATGAGCTGTACGAGGTGATCAAGCCGGCCGGCCTGGGCCGGATCAAAGCGCCGCGAATCAAGAAAACGCTGCGCGAGGTTCTGAGGCGGCGCGGCGAGCTGAACCTGGATTTTCTTGAACAGCTACCCCTGGAAGAGAGCAAGCGCTGGCTGACCTCGCTGGATGGCATAGGCCCAAAGACGGCCGCCTGCGTGCTGCTGTTCGCGCTGGGCCGGCCGGCGCTGCCGGTGGACACGCACGTTCATCGCGTCTCGCGGCGGCTTGGCCTGATCGGCCCGAAGGTCGGCGCCGACGCGGCCCACGCGCTGCTCGAGGCCGCATTGCCGCCCGAGCACGTCTATGAGTTCCATATCGACATGATCCGGCACGGCCGGCGCGTTTGCCACGCCCAGCGGCCGGATTGCGCGAAGTGTATGCTGCGCGACCTGTGCGATTACTACGCCGCACTGCATGGGTAGGCAGCTTGCATGGCCAGTGCGCTTTCAGCCCAGGTGTTGGGTGTTGGGTATCGGGTGGGTGCCGTTGCAAAGCCCAATACCCAATACCCAGTACCCAATACCTAAAACGTTGCTTGGAAATACACGGACACACGCAAAAGGAAATCCGTATGGTGCAGGAAATCGCGCTCGACCGTATCGGCGCATTTGCTGATTACTTGCGCGGGCCGCATGTCGAGCTGGTCGCCCAGTCCGCAGCGGCAGGGAACAGCGCCGCGCAGCTGTGGGAGATCAGCCAGCCGGAAGGCCCGGTGCTGATTGTGCTATGGGATCAGGGCAACAACGTGTTGTATCTGTGCGGTGATTCAATCGCCGAATCGACCCAGCGCGATATGAGAAAAGAATGAAGCAACATGCTTCCTGGCGCCGAATGCTGCTTTGGCTGAGCGGGCTATTGCTGGCCGTACAATCGCTGGTGATCGGCGTGCTAGCAGCAGCCAGCGCGATACGCAAGCGGCGCGCGCCGCCGGCCAGCTTTCCGCACGAGCGCCGGCTGATCGCCGAGGTGGAAAGCAACGAGGTGCGGGTCTACACCTATGGGCAGGATCTGTACAACGCGATGCTGACGGCGATCGACGATGCGCGCGAGACGATTTTCTTAGAGACCTTCATCTGGAAGGGCGACCCGCTCGGCCAGATGTTCAAGCAGCGGCTGGAGCGCAAGGCCGCCGCTGGCCTCAAGGTCTTCGTGATCTACGATGGCTTCGCCAACCTGGTCGTGCCGCCAAAGTTCAAGCGCTTCTCCCCTGCGATCAATGTGCTCGAGTACCACACGCTCGATCGCGTCTGGTACATCTTCGACCCGCGCCGCTACGCGCGCGACCACCGCAAGCTGTTGGTCGTCGATCACGAGATCGCCTTCCTTGGCGGATTCAACATCGGCAAGCTGTACGCCACCGAGTGGCGCGATACGCACCTGCGTATTCGCGGGCCGGCCGCGCGCGATATCGCCCATACCTTCGCCGATTTCTGGAACAACAACCGCGAGCAGCGCCCCGAGCTTCCGCCGATTCTTGATCGGCCCTGGCCCGGCCCGATCAAGATCCAGCGCAACGACCCAGCACGGCTCATATTTCCAATTCGTGGCATGTACTTGGAGGCGATCGAGCGCGCCCAACACCATATTTACCTCACCAACGCTTACTTCATCCCCGACCGCGTGATCCTCTCGGCGCTGATTCAGGCCGCGCAGCGCGGCGTGGATGTGTGCGTGCTGCTGCCCTGGCAATCCAACCACCCAACCGCCGATTGGCTGGCGCGCGGCTATTTTGGCGCCTTTCTGCGCAGCGGCGTGCGTATCTTCGCCTTTCGGGATGCCATGATCCACGCCAAGACCGCCACAATCGATGGGCAGTGGTCGACTGTCGGCACCGCCAACCTGGATCGGCTGAGTCTGGCGGGCAATTATGAGATCAATGTCGAGATCTGTGACCAGAAGTTCGCGGCTGTTATGGAGCACATTTTTGAGATCGACTTGACCAACGCCTTCGAGCTAACGCTGGAGCGCTGGAACCACCGCCCGTGGTACGTGTGGGCCAGCGAGAAGCTGCTCAGCCCACTGTGGCCCCTGCTCTAGCGAGCAAGAACAAAGAGCGCAAAGAACAAAAATAGCCCAGCAGCTCGTACCAGCATCGTTCAGGACTCTTGACGGATTGTAGCCGTACGTACGCCGCTGCTATAATGACACGCATGCGTGCCAGCGTCGCAGCCACATCGGAGCTATTATGTCGAGTACAGTGCAATCATCAACCACTACAAAACGACTACACAGCGCTCGCGCTGCCGGCCCGATCAGCGATCATGATCGCTCCGACATGCTGGCGGCGGTGCTAGAGATCGCCGGACAGATCGCCGGTATTCTCGATCTCGAACTGCTGCTCGACCAGATTGTGCAGCAGACCAAGGCGCTTTTAGGCTACCGCGAAGTTGCGCTTCTGCTGGTTGAAGGCGACACGCTGGCGTATCGCGCCTGTGCCGGCGAGCAAGCGCAGCGTCTGGGCACCTGCTTGCCGCGTGACGAAGACAGCCTACCCGCACAGGCGCTGCGACTCGGCACGCCCATACATACAGCACATGGCAGCATAGCAACGTTCCCGCTGCTCGGCGATGCGCAGCCCTTTGGCGTAATCGAGCTTGAGTGCACCAGCGCCGACTGCTGGAGCGCGGCCGTGCTTGAGGCGCTCGCGGCGCTTGCTCGCCAGGCAGCTATCGCCATTCAGAACGCACAGCAACACCTAGCAGCACAGCAGCATGTGCGCGAGCTGGCGCTGCTGGATCAGATTCGCATATCCGTGGTGGGCCAGCCCAGCCTGCCCGATCTGCTGCGCGATATTGTCGACAAAGTCACAACCATGCTTGGCTACCCGCTTGTCAGCCTGTATGCGCTACGTGGCGAACAACTGCTGTTCAAGCACCAGATCGGCTACTCGACACTGCCCAGCCGGCTGAATTGGAACGAGCGATCGAATACAATCAGCTCTACGAGGCGCTGGAGGCGCGCGTCAATCAGCTAGCGCTGGTGGACGATCTGTCGCGCACAGTCACTGCCAGCCTCGATCAGCACACAGCGCTGAACACGATCGGCACACAGGTGCCACGCGCAGTGCCATGTCAGCGGCTGAGCCTGGACAGCTACGACTCGACCAAACACACCTTCACAATTCGGGCGCTGTGGCTGGCCAGCGATCAGACCAGATTGGATGTGGGTATTACTACCGAGATCGGTGACACTGAAGCCGGCGTGGCGCTACGAACCGGCCGAACACATTACGTCTATGATCTGGGCGAGAGCCTGTACCCAGTCAGCCAGAAGCTTGTTGAAGAAGGACTGCGATCGATCGTACATGTGCCGATCATGGCCCCCGAGGGATGCCTGGGTATGTTAAGCCTGAGCCGCACGACGCCGCGCGCCTTCAGCGCCTATGATCTTGCGCTGCTCGGCTCACTCGCGCCGCACATCGCCACCGCGTTCAAGAACGCCGAGCTCTACGCGCAGGCCCAGCAAGCCTACGCCGAGCTCGCCACGGCACAAGAGCGCAATGTCCAGGCCGAAAAGCTGCGCGCGATCGGCGAGCTAGCCTCCGGCGTCGCGCATGATTTCAACAACCTGCTCGCGATCATCCTGGGCCATACTGAGCTGATCAAACAGCCCAACTCGCCACATTTCGTGCGCTCGCACCGTGCGATCGTTCAGGCCGCCAAAGATGGCGCACATACCGTTCGCCGCATCCAAGAGTTCGTGCGCGCCAGGCCCGAAAATCACACCACCCAGGTCGATCTGGCCGAACTGGCCGACGATGTGCTGCAACTCACCAAGCCGCGCTGGCGCACCGCGATGCTGGAAAAAGGCATCACGATCGATCTTCAGCAATATTTGAAAACTGTTCCGCCGATTCTGGGCGACGCGGCCGAGCTGCGCGAGGTGGTCACTAACCTGATTCTGAACGCTGTGGATGCGATGACACAGGACGGTATTTTGATGGTGGCGACCGGCGTGGCAGGCGATAGCGTCTGGCTCGATGTCGGCGATACAGGGATGGGAATCGCGCCGGATATTCGCGAGCGGATCTTCGAGCCATTCTTCACCACCAAAGCGCAGCGCGGCACCGGACTCGGCCTAGCTGTTTCACGCAGCATCGCACTGCGTCACGAAGGAGACCTGACCGTCGAAAGCGCGCCCGGCGCAGGCAGCCGATTTCGCATGACACTGCCGCTGCCAAAGGCCGCAGTAACCACGCCGGCACTGGAGCCGGCCCAGTCGAACGTGGAGCTCCGGCCACTGCGGGTGCTGCTGGTAGAAGATGACCGTGAGGTGCGCGATACACTGGCACAGCTCCTGATGCTCGACAACCATAGCGTCGATCGCGCTTCCGATGGCCTGGAGGCGCTGAAGCTGTTCCAAGCCGGCGTGTATGATGTCGTCTGCTCTGATCTTGGGATGCCGGGAATGAACGGCTGGGAGCTAATCGCTCAGCTGCGCGCGCGCGACCCGTCGGTAGTGACGATGCTGCTCAGTGGATGGGGCGCCCAGATCGACCCAGCCGAGGCGCGCGCACGGGGCGCGGATTTCATCGTCGCCAAACCGATCGACCTCGATGAGCTACACAACGCGCTCGTGGCGGCATCGCAGCGCAAGCGCTAGCCTCCCAACATCATATTATCGATCAGCCGCGTCGTGCCGAACCGCACCGCCAGCGAGCACAGCGCCCCCGCAGCGCCCACATGGTCGAGCTCGCGTAGCGTCAGCGCATCGGCGACGCTGATATATTCGGGGTCAGCCAGCGGCTCGGCATTCAGCACCGCGTGCATGGCCTGGCGCAGCGCCTCGGCGTCGCGCTCGCCGGCTGCGTAGCGCTCGCCGGCTACGTTCAGCGCACGATAGAGCACCGTGGCAGCCCGCCGCTGCTCGGCCGACAGATAGACGTTGCGGCTGCTCATCGCCAGCCCATCCGGCTCACGCATCGTCGGCACCACCACCACATCGAGCGGCATGTCCAGATCACGCACCATCTTACGCACCACCACGATCTGCTGCGCATCCTTCTGGCCAAAATAGGCCCGTGTCGGCTGAACGATATTGAACAGCTTACAGACCACCGTCGCGACACCTTGAAAATGGCCTGGTCGCGCCGCACCCTCTAACATCTCGGTGACATCGCGCACATCGACGAATGTGCTGAAGCCATTCGGGTAGATCTCGGCGACACTCGGGACAAACACCAGATCGACTTTTTCCTCGCGCAGCCGCCGCAGGTCGCGCTCCAGGTCGCGCGGGTAGCGCGAAAGATCCTCGCGCGGGCCAAATTGGGTTGGGTTCACGAAAATGCTGACCGCTACCACGCCGCACTCGGCCCTAGCCTGCCGCACCAAACGTAGGTGGCCTTCGTGCAAGTAGCCCATCGTCGGCACCAGGCCCAGCCGGCCGAAGCGCGCGCGCGCCTGGCGAAAGACGGCGATTGTTTCGATTGTTTCCATCTGCGCTCCGATCGAGAGACCAAGGACGAAAGACGAAGGCCGAAAGTCTGTACATTCGTCCTTCGTCTTTTATCCTCGGTCAAACAAGTAGCGGCGCTACGAGGCGCGCTCCTCAGGGTTCTGCTTAAGTAGACGCAACGCCTCCTGCAAATCCTGCTCCTTCATCGTCGAGCCATGCTCGCTGGTCGGGAATGCACCCGCGCGAACATCGGCGGCATAGCTCTGGAGCGCGGCGGCGATTGTGTCGGCCAGGTTGGCGTAGCGCCGGGCATGGCGTGGCACAAAATCGGTGTATGCGCCGAGCAGATCGTGCCAGATCTGCACCTGCCCATCGCAGCCTGGCCCAGCACCAATACCGATCGTCGGAATATGCAGCCGCGTCGAGATCTCACCTGCCAGCTCGGCCGGCACCAGCTCCAAAACCAGCGCGAATGCCCCGGCCGCTTCCGCTGCCAGCGCGTCCTCAATCAATTGGCGCGCGTCGTCGGCGTGGCGACCCTGTACGCGCCGGCCGAGTATGTGCTCCGATTGCGGAGTAAAGCCCAGGTGACCCATCACCGGAATACCGAGCTCCACCAGCCGGCGAATGATCGGTAGCACCGGCGCGCCGCCTTCCAGCTTAACCGCGTGCGCGCCAGCCTCCTGGAGCAAGCGGCCGGCGCTGTATACCGCCTGCTCGACGGTTGTATACGTCAGGAACGGCAGGTCGCCGACGATCAGCGCGCTCTGGCTGCCGCGCACCACCGCGCGGGTGTGATGCAGTATCTGTTCCAGTGTAACGGGGATTGTGTTCGCGTGCCCAAGCACCACCATCCCAAGCGAATCGCCTACCAGTATAATCGGAATGCCCGCGCGATCAACTATCTGGGCCGAGGTGTAATCGTAGGCCGTAACCATTGGGATGCGCTCACCGCGCAGTTTCATCTTTTGAATATCGAGAATTGTCGTATGCATCGC
>WNFV01003329.1_pt1 | contig 23265 bp, 20 predicted proteins | sample 5400101 | NCBI WGS metagenome assembly WNFV01 (sample SAMN13153361, study PRJNA577476) | soil metagenome | isolation source: 115 cm soil or saprolite under grassland replicate 1 | place: USA:California | collected 2016-06-15 | reverse complement strand
TCATCGCCTCCATGCAGCCGATCCACGCGGTCTCGGACCGCGAGCTCGCAGACGCGCTGTGGCCGGCGGTTACAAAGCAGGCATATGCCTGGCGCATGCTGGAGCGGGCCGGAGTGCGGTTGGCCTTCGGCTCTGACGCGCCGGTGGAGCCGGCCGACCCGCTCGCGGGCATCGAAGCCGCGACCACCTGGCGTCGGGCGGCTCGATGGCACCCCGAGCTGGCGCTGACGAAGGCGTCGGCGCTGCGCGCCTACACCGGCGGCGCCGCGTACGCCGCGGGCATGGACGACGAGCTGGGCTCGCTGCGGCCTGGAAAGTTGTGCGACATGACCGTGGTCGACGACAGCCGGGTCGAGGCGACGGTCGTGGGTGGTCGGGTTACGTTTCGGCGAAGGCGCGCTTGAGCTTTTCCGCGGTCTGAGCCAGAGCTTCGTTGACGACCTTCACGTCGTCGAGGACGGCCATGAAGTTGGTGTCGCCGTTCCAGCGCGGAACGATGTGAAGGTGCACGTGGTCCGGGATGCCTGCGCCCGCCGCGTTGCCGAGGTTGGCGCCGATGTTGAAGCCGTCGGGCCTCATTTTCGTGCGAAGCACCTGCAGAGTCCGCCGCTGCGCGCGCACGAGGTCGAGCGAAGGGTCGTCGTCGAGGTCCTCGAACGTCGACACGTGCTTTCGCGGCGCGACCATGGCGTGTCCGGGGTTGTACGGAAACTTGTTGAGGAGCACGATCGCGCCCTCGGGCCGCCAGACGACGAGATCGGCATCAGGGTCGTCGGGGTCCTCGATCACGCGGCAGAAAAGGCAGCCGGGTCGCTGCTCGCCGCCGATGTACTCCATGCGCCACGGCGCCCACAGCCGCTTCATTGATCTACGTCCTTTCATTGCTGGTGGTCACGGCCGTGTGGGGCTGGACCTTCGTCCTGGTCAAAGACGCAGTGACACAGTACCCGACGCTGCCGTTCCTACAGATTCGCTTCGCGCTCGCGTTTGTCGTGGTCGCCGTGGTGGTCCATCGGCTGCCGACGCGTCGCGAGCTGCAGCTGGGTGCGCTGATTGGTACGGTGCTCGCCGCCGGCTATCTCACGCAGACCACCGGCCTGGCGATCACGAGCCCGGGCAACGCCGGCCTGATCACCGGTCTGTTCGTCGTCCTGACACCGCTCCTCAACCGCCTGTTCGGGACGCCCGTCCACTGGTGGACGTGGGCCGCGGTCGCCGTCTCCCTGGTCGGCCTGCTCATGCTCACCGGCGGCCCCTCGGGGATGAACCCGGGCGACGTCCTTGTGCTCGCGTGCGCGGTCCTGTTCGCGCTTCACATCGTGCTCCTGGGCCGGTGGTCTCCCGGCACCTCCTCGGCGTCACTGACCATGGTCCAGCTCGCCATGTGCACCTTGCTGTTCACCGTCGGCGGCACGTGGTCGCTGCGGTCGCCCAACGCCTCGGTCTGGTTCGCGATCGTCATCACCGGTCTCTTCGCCTCGGCCTTCGCCTACTTCGTCCAGACCTGGGCCCAGGCGCAAATCAGCGCCAACCGGGTCGCGATCATCCTCGCCACCGAGCCGGCCTGGGCCCTGGTCGCCGCGGTCGTGCTGGCCGGGCAGCGCTTCGGCGCCGTCGAGGCGGCGGGCGCCGCGCTGCTGATCGTCGCCATCGTGGGCCACGAACTCGCATCCCTTAAATTGGAACCTCATGGTCAGCCGGCCTCGCCGTAGCGTTTACGTCCCCCAGGAGATCGAGCCGAAGTGGCAGAAGATCTGGGCCGATCGCGGCGTCATGAAGGCCGCCGACGAGTCCCCGAAGCCGAAGTTCTACAACCTGGTGATGTACCCGTACCCTTCGGGCAACCTGACCGTCGGGCACGCGCGCAACTACGTGATGGGTGACCTGCTGGCGCGGATGAAGCGCATGCAGGGGTTCGAAGTCCTCCACCCGTTTGGATGGGATGCGTTCGGGCTGCCGGCCGAGAACGCCGCCATGAAGAGTGGCGGCGTGCATCCTGCGAAGTGGACGCACGACAACATCGCCAAGGGCAAGCGCGAGCTGAAGTTGATGGGCATCCTCTACGACTGGGACCGCGAGGTCACCAGCAGCGAGCCCGACTACTACAGGTGGACGCAGTGGCTCTTTCTGTTGATGTACGAGCGCGGTCTCGCCTACCGGGCGATGGCGCCCGTCAATTGGTGCCCGGTCGACAAGACGGTGCTCGCCAACGAGCAGGTCATCAACGGCCGGTGCTGGCGGCATCCCGACGTCGAGGTCGAAAAGCGCGACCTCGAGCAGTGGTTCCTGAAGATCACCGATTACGCACAGAGGCTGCTCGACGACCTTGAGCTGCTGGACAAGTGGCCGCACAAGGTCCGCGTCATGCAGACGAACTGGATCGGCCGGAGCATGGGCGCCGAGGTCGACTTCCCGGTCGACGGCATGCCGGACGAGAAGATCCGGATCTACACGACCCGGCCGGACACGCTCTTCGGCGCGACCTTCATGGTCCTGGCTCCCGAGCATCCGCTCGTCGAGAAGGTGACCACCGAGGAGCGCCGTGCGCGAGTCCGCGAGTACGTGGAGAAGGCGCGCAAGGAGACGGAGATCGAGCGTCTGTCCACGGAGCGCGAGAAGACGGGCGTCGCGACCGGCGGTCTTGCGATCAACCCGCTGAACGGAGAGAAGATCCCGATCTGGGTCGCCGACTACGTACTGGTCACCTACGGCACCGGTGCGATCATGGCCGTGCCCGCGCACGACGAGCGCGACTTCGAGTTCGCCGTGCGTTACGACCTGCCGATCCGCGAGGTCATAGCACCGCCCACCGGACCGCAGGGCGTCCTGCGCGAGGCCTACGTCGCCCCGGGGACGATGGTGAACAGCGGCCAGTTCGACGGCCTCGAGAGCGCGAAGGGCTTCGAGAAGATCAGCGACTGGCTCGAGGCCAAGGGCGTCGGCAAGCGCTCGGTCAAATACCGGCTGCGCGACTGGCTGATCTCACGGCAGCGGTACTGGGGCGCCCCGATACCAATCGTGTACTGCCCGAACGACGGCATCGTTCCCGTGCCGCACGACCAGCTCCCTGTCGTGCTGCCTCCGGAATACAGGCCGCTGGCCGAGAACCCGGCCTGGTACGAGACGACGTGTCCGAAGTGCGACGGTCCGGCGCGGCGGGAGACGGACACCATGGACACGTTCATCGACTCGTCCTGGTACTTCCTCCGCTACGCGAGCCCGCATGACGACCACGAGCCGTTCGACCCTGAGCTGGCCAACCACTGGATGCCCGTCGACCAGTACACGGGCGGCGTCGAACACGCGATCCTGCACCTCCTCTACTCGCGCTTCTTCACCAAGGTCCTGTACGACGCTGGGCTGGTAGAGGTCACCGAGCCGTTCATGCGCCTGTTCAACCAGGGCATGGTCAAGCGCTTCGGGCAGGTGATGTCGAAGTCGGCCGGCAACGGCGTCTCGATCGACGAGCTGGCCGGCGCGCAGGGCGCCGACGCGGGGCGCATCTACGAGATGTTCATCGGACCGCCGGAAGAGGACGTCGAGTGGAACGAAGCCGGGCTCAACGGCGTCGTCAAGTTCCTCCAGCGCGTGTGGCGCCTGGTGCTCGAGCCGGAAACCGTCGTCGCGGAGGGCGGTTCGAGCGCGAAGGTCGATGCCGAGGTCTTGCGGCGCAGGGTCGCGCAGACGATTGGCAAGGTGACCGAGCACTACGACGAGCTCCGCTTCAACACCGCGGTCGCGTTCCTGATGGAGCTGGCCAACACCATGCAGGACTACCTGCAGGCCGGCGGCGCGCGTGACCGCGAGTGGGACTATTCGGTGCGCGTCCTGCTCAAGCTGTTGAACCCACTGGCCCCGCACGCGTGCGAGGAGATGTGGGAGCGCCTCGGCGAGAAGGGAATGCTCGCCGACGCCGGCTGGCCGGAGTTCGACTCGGCGCTGGCCGCCGAGCCGATGATCGTCCTGGTGGTTCAGGTCGCCGGCAAGCTGCGCGACCGGCTGGACGTGAACGCAGGACTCTCCGAGCAAGAAGCCGTCAAGGCGGCGTTCTCCAGCCCCAAGGTGCACGCAGCGCTCGACGGCCGCGAGCCGTCGAAGGTGATCTACGTCCCCGACCGGTTGATCAACCTGGTGCCGTAGCGGATCCTGGCTCGGCCGCCGGCACTCGGATGCCGTTGTCGAGAAGGTAGTCGGCGACCGTGCTGGTGTCGGGTCCGAGGATCAGCCTGGTCGGCCCGCTGATGATCCTCATATAGGTGTTGACCTTCACGGTGTACTCGCCGGCCGGAAGATCGATCACGTAGGCGCCGTTGACCTCGGTGACCGTCCTCCCGACGGTCGACGACCCCTGGAGGTAGTCGATCTCGAGGCTCGGGACAGGCCTTCCGGAGCACTTCGCGTCCGCGGGCTCGGTGGGGGCGCACGGAACCGATCGCACGGTGCCGGTGACCCGGGCGTTTCCTGGGGGCGGCGTGTCGCCGGGGAACTGGTAGGCGCCGCATGCCGCGCTGACGAGCAAGAGAGCTGGCAGCAGCATTGCTTTCATCGCTGGACAGAACGAGCGTGGGCGGTTTGAGGTCACGCGGACGGGCGCTAGTGTTGAGGGGCGCTCCCGGGTGGCCAAGCGGTAAGGCAGAGGACTTTGGATCCTCGACCGAAGGTTCGAATCCTTCCCCGGGAACCATGCCTTAACACCCTGGGTTGGCGGGCCGGCCTTCGGCGCCGAGGATCGGCGTATGCGCCTTCCTCTCCGCCTCGTCCCCGGCTGGCGCCGCTGGGTCTTGATCGGCGCCCCGCTCACCACCGCGATCGCGCTGCTGGTTGCCGCCTACGCCTACACCACGTCCGGCACCGCGGCCCCAACACCTCCTCCGGTCGACGCCCCACTCGAGATCCCTGAGCAGCCCGGTCTCCTGGTCGACGTCGTCGGCGCGGTCGAGAATCCCGGCCTCTACCGGCTTCCGCGCGGCGACCGGGTCTACGACGCTGTTGCCGCGGCCGGCGGATTCAGCGCCGATGCGGACATGTCGCGCGTGCCCAACCTCGCCGGCCGCCTGCGTGACGGTGAGCAGATTAAGGTTCCCTACGCCAAGAGTCCCTCGGGCACGGTCATCACTCGCGTCAACCTGAACCAGGCCACCGCAGAGGAGCTCGCGTCCGTCCCCGGCTTCTCTGATGCGTTCGCGCGCGAGTGCGTCGACTACCGCTCCAACTTCGGCGGCTTCCAGAGCTCCCGCGAGCTCGTGGAGATATTGGGCATGAGCGAGGCGGACTATGTCGTCGCCCACCGCTACCTGACCCTGTGAGGGGCTACGCGGGCCTCGTGCTCGCGCTGTCGTGGTCGGCGTCAATCGCCGCGGCGGTGGTGTTGATCCCATCGCAGCCCGCCTTCGGCGTGCTCGCCGCGGCCGCGGTGGTTCCGCTGGTGGCGCTGGCGATCGTGGTGCGGCCGGCCCTGTTGGCGCTGGCGCTCGCCGCCGCCATGCTGGCGGTCGTCCGCGTCGAGCTCCCACCCGCGGACGGAGCGGCGTCGGTGCGGGCGGCGAGCCTCATCGGCGCGACAGCGGTCATGACCGGCCGCGTGGCCGACGACGCGCGCGCGGCCGGCGGAGGCGGCGAGGTGCTCGTCGAACCTCTCCGGATCCAGGTCGGCACGGTGGCCGTCGCCGGAATCGGCAATCTTCTCGTCCGCTGGCGGGGTCCGACCCAGCCCGAGTTCGGCGACACGGTGGCGGCGACCGGCGAGCTCACCTTGCCGCGCAACATGCCCGACTTCGACCGCCGCGCCTACCTCGCCCAGCGCCAGGTCTACCTCGAGCTTCAGGCGACCATGTTCGACGTCACCGGTTCCAGCCGTGCGATCAACGGAATCGCGGCCTGGCTGCGCACGAGATACACCGCCGCCCTCGCCGCCGCCGTGCCCCCACCGCACGCAGGGATGCTGCTCGGGATCGTGCTCGGCATCCACCATGGCATCCCGACCCGGCTCGAGGACGCGCTCATCGCGACCGGCCTCGTCCACCTCCTGGTGCTCAGCGGCCTGAAGGTCGCGGTTTTCGCACGCCTCGTCCAGGCTGCGTTACGCCCCTTCCTGGGCCGCGACGCCGCCTGGCCCGCCGTCGGCCTGATCGCGCTCTACGCCCTGGTCGGCGGCGCCACTCCCGCCGCGGTGCGCGCGTGCGCCATGGGCGGTCTTGCCATCGCCGCCGCGCAGATCGGCCGGCCGACCCACGTCTGGACTTCGCTTGCGGTGACGGCGGCCGCGATGCTGGGCTGGAGCCCAGAGCTCGCGTGGGACGTCGGCTTCCAGCTCTCGTTCGCGGGTACCGCGGCCATCATCCTTCTCACGCCGGCGATCGCCCGGCGCGTCGCCTTCCTGCCCCACATCGTCCGCGAGCCGTTCGCCGTCACCTGCGCGGCGCAGATCGGCACGGTGCCCATGATGGCCACCGACTTCCACGTTCTATCTCCGATCGCGCCGGTCGCCAACGCGTTCACGCTTCCCATCCTGCCCGTCCTCGTGGCGGCTGGTTTCCTACTGAGCGTGCTTGCGCTCGCGCCGGATGCCGCGCGGGTTGCGTCAATCCCGATCACCGGCCTGCTCGCGTACATCGAGCAGGTCGGCTTCGTCCTGGCGAAGGTGCCGCTGGCGGCGATCCCGATCCCGCGGTTTCCGACCTGGCTCGGCCTCGCCTACTACGCAGCCCTCGCGCCGGTGGTCGCGGGCGCGCACGTCAGGGGCGAGCGGCGCAGGTATGCGTTTGGGGTCGCCGCCGCCGCGCCGATCCTGATCTCCGCGGTCGCGCTCGCGGGCTGGGCGAATGCTCCGCCTCAGGCGGTGGTGTTGAACGTCGGCGACGGCCAGGCGGTCTTGCTGCGCAGCCCGCAGGGTACCGTGCTCATCGACGGCGGCCCGAGCCCCGCCAAGCTCAGGGATGAGCTTGGCCTCCAGCTCCCGCCGTGGCAGCGCAACCTCGACGCCATCGTCATCACCGCGCCCGGCCTTGGCCACGTCGGCGGCCTCGCGGGACTCGACAGACCGGCCCCCGCGCTCTTGCTGCCAAAAGCAGTGCCGGCCGGCACGGCGTGGCGCAACGTGGCCCTCGAGCAGGTGGCGCGGGGCGCGTCACCCCGTTACCTCGAGGCTGGACAGCGATTGAGGATCGCCGGTTTCGACATCGAGGTGCTGGCGCCTGAGCCAGGTGCTCCCGGGGATGTGACCGGAGCCGCCGACCTGGCGCTGCGGGCGGTCGCGCCCGGAGGCAAGAGCTTCTGCGACCTCAGCGACCTCGACCTCGACGCGCAGACCGTCACCGCATCGCGTCTGCGTGGCGGCTGCACCTACCTGCTGCTGCCGTTCGGGGGACGAAGCCGTCTCTCCCCAGATCTCGAGCGCGTAGCGGTCGACGCGGCGAGTCAGCTCGTTGCGTCGCGCGGTCCAGGCCGGCTCGCGGCAGGATTCCCGCCCAACGTGCTGCGCACGGACGAGGAGGGCGCGATCACGTTGCCTTTGTAAGTACGATCGCCATCATGGCGCGCACGGCGAAGCGAGGGGGCGCTACCGCGCTCCTGCTGCACGGCGAGGAGCGGTTCCTCGTCGACGAGAAGGCGCGGGCCACGCTCGACGAATGGCGCACCGACCTGGTGTCGGATTTCGGCCTCGAGGTGCTCGAAGGAGCGGGGCTCAATGCCGCCCGCCTCCAGGCCGCGGTCCTTCAGGGCCCATTCCTCGACCCCTATCGGGTCGTCTTCGTGCGCATGGTCCCGGCCAACCGGGCCGAGGGCCTGGCGGCTGCGCTGGCGCAGGTCCCCGCAACGACGCGACTCCTGGTCACGATCGCGGGACGCGCCGGCGCGTCGAACAAGCTCGTGAAGGCGATCACCGCGGCCGGTGGGCAGGTCGAGGAGATGCAGCACCTCAAAGGGCGCGCCCTCGGCGAGTGGGCGTCGAGACGCGCGGTCGAGAAGCACGGCCTCACGCCAAACCTCGCCGCCCAGGTCATCCGCGTGTCTCCGCCGGACCTCAGCGTCATCGACGCCGAGCTGACCAAGCTCGCCGCATACAGGGCGTCAGGCTCCAAGCTGACGCCGGACGTGGTCTCGGAGCTGCTCGCCGGTGGCCGCGAGGACGAGATCTACAGGCTCACAGACAACCTGCTCCCGCGCCCCAACGCCCACGCGCTCGAGATCGCGCGCAACCTGACCCGATCAGGGGTTCAGCCCACGCTGGTTGCCTACCGGATGGCTCGCCAGATCGCGCTCGTGCTCGAGGTCAGGGCTCGCCAGGACCGCGGCGAGTCGCTGCAGCAGGTCCAGGACGACCTGCCCGAGCACCGCTTCGTCGTCCAGAAGGCGTTCGACGCGGCGATGAACGCCTCGCCGGAGCGACTCGAGGACGCGCTGAGGCTGATCCGCGACTACGAGTGGGAGGTCAAGTCGGGTCAGGTCGACGCCGAGCTCGGACTCGACGTCCTGCTGACGCGGCTCTAGGACGCTACTTCTACTTCTTCTTCGGGGCCGGGGCCGGAGCGGCCTTCTTGCCCTTGGCGGGCGGCGCCGGCGCTGCCGCTGCGAGCTTCGCAAGCTGCCGCGCGAGGCGCGACTTGCGGCGAGCCGCGTTGTTGGGATGGAGGATCTTCTTGGCCGCGGCGCGGTCCAGCGCCCGCACGGCTTCGACCGTCGAATCGGTGCGCTCCGAAGCCTCCGCCTGCGTGTCCGTGAGTGAGCGCCGTGCCTTGACGATCAGGGTCTTGACCTCGGAGCGAGCGCCTCGATTCCGAATCGCACGGCGCGCACCAGCGCGTGCCTGCTTCCTGGCCGAAGCGGTCCGCTTAGCCACGCGTCATCACCAGCCTGGGGTTCCTAACCACGAATTTAGGATTATAGGCGCCAGTGGAATTCGAGCTCGGCGGCCGTCGACCGCGGGTCCATCCGGACGCGTACATCGCCCCGACCGCGGTCCTCATCGGTGACGTGGAGGTCGAGGCTGGTGCCAGCGTCTGGTTCGGCGCCGTGCTGCGCGGCGACGAGGCGACGATCAGAGTCGGCGAGGGCGCGAACATCCAGGACAACGCCGTCATCCACTGCGCGAAGGATCTGCCGACGGTGATCGAGAAAAACGCGACTGTCGGCCACTCGGCGCAGCTCGAAGGCTGCGTGGTCGAACAGGGCGCGCTGGTCGGCATGGGCTCCACGATGCTCCAGCGAAGCCGGCTGGGCGCGGGCTCCATGCTCGCCGCCGGCGCCGTGCTTCCCGAAGGCGCCGAGATCCCGCCTGGCCACCTCGCGGCGGGCGTGCCGGCGATCGTGAAGAAGCAACTCGACGGTTCTTCGAACAACTGGGTGGAGACTTCGGCGCGGCACTACCAGGATCGCGCGGTCAGGTACCGGGCGGGTCTGAAGCCGGTCTCCAATTCGTAACCTGGCGCTTGCGCTGCCCGCGCGCGCGAAGCTGAACCTCGACCTCGAGATCGCCGGCCACAGTGCGGACGGGTTTCACGCCCTGCGCACGACGTTTCAGGCCATTGACCTGCACGACACGCTGGACTTCGAGCCGGCGGCGGAAGCGAGTTTCTCGACCTCGGGGATGCGCGTGGACGAGAAGGACAACTCGGTGCTGAACGCGCAGCGTGCGCTGGAACGGGTGGCGGGTCGGGCGCTGCCCGCGCGCATCCACCTCCACAAGCGCATCCCACCTGGCTCCGGCATGGGTGGCGCCAGCTCGGATGCCGCAACCACGCTGCGCGGGCTGAGCGCGCTCCACGGACTCGAGATCGACCTCATGCAGATCGGTCGCGAGCTCGGATCGGACGTCCCCTTCTTCCTTGTCGGTGGCCGCGCCCGCGGTGAAGGCCGCGGCGAGCGGCTCACGCCACTGCCGTTCGAACCCGCGTGGTTCGCCGTCGTCTGGCCGGGGATCGAGCTTTCGACCACGGCTGTATACCATGCGTGGGACGAGGTGAAGGGCGAGGGGTCGAATCACCTGCGCCGCGCCGCCGAGCACGTGGAGCCTCGGCTCCAAGAGTTCGCGCAGCAGCTCGGGACCGAATGGCAGATGACCGGCAGCGGCTCCGCGTTCTTCAAGAAAGTCGGGAACCAAGAAGAAGGAAGGAAGAGCATCAAGAACCTCGACTGCTGGACCGCGGTGACCCGCGCGGTCGGCCCCTGGGCGTGATCCGCCACGGCGCGAAGCGCCGATGTTGAGAAAGACGGCAGCCGTCCTCGCCGGCAAGGCGACAGGTGCGCTGAGCAGGATCACGCGACGAGGCGGCGGCACGACTCTGCCGGGCGACGTCGCGCGGGCGATCGATCCCCGGATCCTGACCCGGCTGACCGAAGACCTCAGCCAGGGCGCGATCGTGATCACGGGCACCAACGGCAAGACGACGACGGCGCGACTCATCAGCTGGCTGCTCGAGGGCGCTGGTCGTCGGGTGGTCGCCAACCGCGCCGGCGCCAACCTGATCTACGGGGTCACGGCCGCGGCCCTGAACCGCGCGGGCGTCGACGGCAGGCTGAAGGCGGACTGGGGTGTCTTCGAGATCGATGAGGCGAGCCTGCCCCGCGCTGTCGACGAGGTCCAGCCCAAAGCCACCGTGCTCCTCAACCTCTTCCGCGACCAGCTCGACCGGTACGGCGAGCTGGAAACGATCGCCAGGAAGATCGAGCGCGCGCTCGGCACGCTGCCCGAATCTGCTCATGTCGTGCTCAACGCGGACGATCCGCGCGTCGCCGAGATCGGCCTCGGGCTGGCCCGGCGACCGACCTGGTACGGGCTCGAGGACACCTCCGTCGCCGCGAAGATGCTTCCCCACGCGGCCGACGCGCGCACATGTCCACGTTGCGGAGCGAGCCTTGTCTTCGATGCGGTCTATGTGGGACACGACGGCGTCTATCGATGCCCCACCGGTCACTTCGAACGTCCCCAGCCGGAGATCGCCGCGACCAACATCACCCTCCACGGGTTCGAGAGCCTCGCCGCGACCATCGACGGCACGCGCGTCGAGATGCCGCTCGGCGGTCTCTACAACTGCTACAACGTGGTGGCCGCGTTCGCGGTCGGCAGGAGCATCGGTCTCGAGGCTGCGTACATCGCCGACCGGCTGCGCACGTTCAAGGCCGCGTTCGGACGCCAGGAGCGCATCGAATTTCGCGGCCGGCACCTGGTCCTCGTCCTCTCCAAAAACCCCGCGGGATTCAACGAGACGGTGCGCACAGCGGTCGACCTTGCCAGAGGCCAGAACTTCGTCATCGGGCTCAACGACCGCAAGGCCGACGGGACCGATGTCTCGTGGATCTGGGACGTCGACTTCGAGATGCTCAAGGACCGGGCGAAGGTCGTCATCCCCGCCGGGGTGCGCGCCCACGACCTCGCGGTGCGCCTGAAATACGCCGGCGTGAGCGCCGAGGCGCCGCAGACCGAACCCGACAAGGCGCTCGATCTCCTGGTCAGGTGCACGAGCGAAGGCGACACCGCCTATCTGCTGTGCACGTACACGGCGATGCTCGACCTCCGCGCCGATCTCGTGAGGCGGGGTTGGGCGCAGCCATACTGGGAGACCTGACTTGTCGAACAAATTGACGGTCGGCTGGCTCTACGCCGACCTGATGAACATCTACGGCGACCGGGGCAACATCCTGACCCTGAGCAGGCGGGCAGAGTGGCATGGCTTCGAGCCGAGAGTGGTCGAGATCGAGAGGGGCGCGAGCGACCAGATGGACGACGTCGACGTCTTTTTCTTCGGCGGCGGCCAGGACCGCGAGCAAGCGCTGATCTACGACGACCTTCGAGAGTTCAAGCAGGACTCACTTCGCCGCGCGGTCGATAACGGCGCCCAGGTGCTGGCGGTGTGCGGTGGCTACCAGCTGCTCGGCCACTACTACCAGACCGCAGATGGCGAGCGATACGACGGCATCGGTCTGCTCGACGTCAGGACCGAGGCCGGAAAGAAGCGCTTCATCGGCGACGTCGTCGTGCAGACGGATATCGAGGGCTTGACCCCGAGCACGCTCGTCGGATTCGAGAACCACAGCGGCCGCACCTTCCTGGGCCCCAAGGCCAGGCCGCTGGGCAAAGTCATGCGCGGCAAAGGCAACAACGGGTCCGACAAAACAGAAGGGTGCGTGCAGGGCGGCATCATCGGCACCTACCTGCACGGATCGCTGCTACCGAAGAATCCGCACCTCGCGGATCACCTGATCGGCGCGGCGCTCAGGCGACGGGGCGCCGGCGCCCCCCTTTCGCGCCTCGACGATGGGCCGGAGCTGGCCGCGCACGGCTGGATCCTGCAGCGCGCGCAACGACGGTAGTCCGGACCCCGTTTCCGCCGTTCAACGCCACCTGCCGCTTCGACATCAGCGCCTCGCGCAGCACCTGGTCGATCGACTCCAGCAACACGAACTGCATCTGCTTGCGCAGGTCGGCGGGGATATCGTCGAGGTCGGCCTCGTTGTGGGACGGCATGAGCACTCGGCGCAGCCCCGCGCGGTGAGCTCCCAGCACCTTCTCCTTGATGCCGCCGATCGGCAGCACCTTGCCGCGGAGCGTGATCTCGCCGGTCATCGCCACGTCGTCACGCACCGGACGCCTGGTGAGGATGGAAGCCATCGCGGTCAGCACCGTGACTCCCGCGGATGGACCCTCCTTGGGCTGCGCGCCCGCCGGCACGTGGACGTGGATGTCGTTCTGGTTGAAGATCGCGGGATCGATGCCGATGTCGCCGGCGTGCGACTTCAGGTAGGAGAGCGCGGCCGCGGCGGACTCCTTCATCACCTCGCCCAGCTGACCGGTGAGCTTGAGCTCGCCCTTGCCCGGCGTCAGCGTCGCCTCGACGAAGATGATCTCGCCGCCGGTCGGCGTCCACACGAGGCCGGTCGCGACGCCAGGCCGGTCGATGCGCTCGGCGACATCGTCGAAGAACCGGCGTTTGCCCAGGGCGGCGCGAACCTTCTTGGTGTCGTCCATCCGCTTCAGCCGCTTGCCCGATGCGATCTCGGCCACGTCGCGACGGATCAGGGAAGCGATCTCCCGTTCCAGGTTGCGCACCCCGGCCTCGCGCGTGTACTCGCGAATGATGAGGCGGACCGCCTCCTCGGAGATCGTCACCTCCCCGTCGCGCAGGCCGTGCGCGGCGACCTGCTTGGGGACCAGGAACCGCTCCGCGATCTGAACCTTCTCCTCTTCGGTGTAACCGGAGAGGTAGAGGACCTCCATGCGGTCGCGAAGCGCGGGCGGGATCGTCTCCAGCGAGTTGGCGGTCGTGATGAACATGACCTTCGAGAGGTCGAAGGGCACGTCGAGGTAGTTGTCGCGGAAGTCCTTGTTCTGCTCGGGGTCGAGGACCTCGAGCAGGGCTGAGGACGGGTCGCCGCGCCAGTCGGCGCCGATCTTGTCGACCTCGTCGAGCATGAACACCGGGTCGTTGGACTCGGCGCGCCGGATCGCCTGCAGGATGCGCCCCGGCATGGCGCCGATGTAGGTGCGGCGGTGGCCGCGGATCTCCGCCTCGTCGTGCACGCCGCCAAGCGAGGCTCGCGCGAACTTGCGGTCCATGGCGCGGGCAATGGACTGGCCGAGCGAGGTCTTGCCGACGCCAGGCGGGCCGACAAAGCAGAGGATCGGCTCCCGGCCGCGGTCGGTCGAGCCCCGCACCTGCTTCAGGTGGCGCACCGCGAGATGCTCGACGATGCGCTGCTTGACCTTGTCGAGGTCGTAGTGGTCGGCGTCCAGGATCTGGCGCGACTTCTTGACGTCGACCTCGCCGCCGGTGGAGACGTTCCAGGGCAGGGAGACCATCAGCTCGAGGTAAGTGCGGATGACGGACGACTCCGGCGACGCCGAAGGGATGCGCTCCAGGCGTGAGATCTCGCGGTCGGCTTCCCGCCTGGCCTCAGCCGGCAGCCCTGCCTTATCAATCCGCTCGCGCAGCTCGCTCAGCTCGGCGTGCTCGGTGTCGAGCTCGCCCAGCTCGCGCTGGATCGCCTTCAGCTGCTCGCGCAGGAAGTACTCGCGCTGCGCCTTGCCCATCTGCTCTTCGGCCTGCGTCTGGATCTTGCGGCCGAGCTCGAGGACCTCCAGCTCGTGGGACATGTGGCCGAGGAGGCGCTCCAGCTTCAGCTTCGACGAGTCGAGCTCGAGAATCTCCTGGCGCTGCTCGGTCGTCAGCCGGATGTGATTGGCGATGTAGTACGCGAGGTGCAGCGGGTCGTCGATGGCGGCCGCCGCGCCCGCCAGCTCTGCGGGAAGGTGAGGCGCGAGGGACACGAGCTGCTGGAAAGAGGCGATCGCGCGCCGCATCATCGCCTCGCGCTCGATGGTCAGGATGTCCTCGCTCTGCTCGGGCATCATCTCGACAGCGCACGTCAGGTAGGGCTCCTCCGACTCGACCTCCACCAGCCGGATGCGGCGGAGTCCGAGCACGGCGAGCTGAACCGTGCCGTCGGGCAGCTTCAGAAGGTGCTGCACCCGGACCATGGTCCCGACGTGGTGGAGGTCGCCGAAGTGGACCTCCTCGGCGGTCTCGTCGAGCTGGGTGGCGACCGCGATGTGGCGCTCGACACCGGAGAGGTCTTCGAGCAGCTGCAGGGACTTCTTGCGGCCGACCGAGAGCGGGATGAAGATGCGCGGAAACACGACCGTCGACTTCAACGGCAGCACCGGCAGATGGCTGGGCACCGCCCCTTCCAGGTTGGGTGCCGGGACCTCGCTCACAAGAAGGTGATGCTACGCCCCACACCCCCTCACCCCATCGGGGAGAGGGTGGGGAGAGGGGCTCAAGCTGGCATAATCGCCTCGAACTGAGCGCCCCCCTGACCGCCGTCATCCTCGCCGCCGGCCACGGCACACGCATGCGGTCGCGGATCCCGAAAGTCCTGCACCCGATCTGCGGACGACCCATGGTCGATTGGGTGCTGGCGGTGGTCGAAGAGGCCGGAGCCAAGGACATCAAGGTGATCGCCAACCCGCACCACGCCGACGTTGCGGCGCACCTCGACAAACGGGTGGAGGTGGTCTATCAACGCGATCCTCGCGGCACGGCGCACGCCCTGCAGCAGATCCCCGCCGGCGAGCTGCGGGGGCGCCAGGTCCTGGTCGTCAACGGCGACTCCCCGCTGCTCACGGCGGAGAGCGTGCGCAAGGTCATCGAAGCCCACCAGGCGGCCGAGGCTCCGGCCACGATCGCGACCGTGGTCGACCCGACGCGCGACGACGGCCGCGTGATCCGCGGCGCAGACGGCTTGCTCGAGGCGATCGTGGAGCGCAAGGACGCGACGGCCGACCAGCGGGCAAACGTGCATGAGTTCAACGTCGGCCTCTACTGCTTCGACGGCAGCAGGCTGGTCGACGAGCTGGGCAAGGTCAGCGACGAAAACAACGCCGGTGAGCTCTACCTGACCAGTGTCTTCGCCGACCTGAAGCCGGTGAACATCGTCACGCTGGACGACCCGCGCGAGGCGATCGGCGTCAAGGACCGTGTACGCCTGGCGGCCGCGACCGACATCCTGCGTCGCCGCCTCCTCCAGGGGCTGATGCTTGGAGGCGTCACCATCGTCGACCCCGACAGCACCTTCATCGACGCCACGGTCAGCATCGGCCAGGACACGGTCATCGAGCCGTTCACTGTCATCAAGGGCGAGACACGGATCGGCGCTGAATGCCGCATCGGCCCGCACGTCCATATAGAGGACGCGCGCGTGGGCGACCGCTCCGACTGCGGTCCGTTCGCCAGGCTTCGGCCCGGCACCGAGATCGCCGAGGACGTCCACATCGGCAGCTTTGCCGAGCTGGTCCGGAGCAAGGTTGGTCGCGGCAGCCGCGTGCCGCACGTCTCCTACCTGGGCGACACCGACCTCGGTGCGGACGCCAACATCGGCGCGGGTACGATTACCGCCAACTTCGACGGCGCAAACAAGAACCGGACCGAGATCGGCGATGGCGCTTTCGTGGGCGTCGATACGATGCTGGTCGCACCCGTCAAACTTGGCAAGGGCGCGCGGACGGGAGCGGGCTCGGTGGTGACCAAGGACGTGCCCGACGGCGCGACAGCCGTCGGAGTTCCAGCAAGGGTGGTACGAAGAAAAGCGGTGGATTCGGCGAATACGGACTCGGACGCGAGTTGATAGGGAGGCTTCAGACCGCGGTCGAGTACACGGGCACGGAAACTTCGCCGTGGGGCGAGCTCAAGCTCATTTCAGGTGGCGCCAATCCGCGGCTGGCCGAGCGCATCGCCGAGATCCTGGACGTCCAGCTCACCGACCCGCGGCTCCGCCACTTCCCCGACGGCGAGATCAACGTCAAGATCGAGGACTCGATGCGGGGTCACGACGTGTTCGTGATCCAGCCCACCAGCCCGCCGGTGAACGAGCACCTGATGGAGCTCTTCATCATCCTCGACGCCCTGCGCAGGGCCTCGGCGGGACGCGTCACCGCGGTCATCCCCTACTACGGCTACGCGCGCAAGGAACGCAAGACCCAGCCGCGGGAGCCGATCTCGGCCAAGCTCGTCGCCAACTTCATCACCCTCGCCGGCGCGGACCGGCTGCTGCTCTTCGACCTGCACGCCGAAGCCATCGAAGGCTTCTTCGACGTGCCGACCGATCACCTGTCGCCGCACCGGATCTTCGCCGAGCACCTGAAGAAGCTGAACCTCAAGCACATCACGATCGTGGCTCCGGACGCCGGCGGCGGACGCCGCGCCGAGGCGGTCGCCAACGACCTCGGCGCGCCGATCGCGTTCGGTTACAAACGACGCCCCGACGAGCAGTCGGTAGAGGTGATCGCGATCTCAGGGGAGGTGAAGGGCCGTGACTGCGTCGTGGTCGAGGACATCATCACGACCGGCGGCACCGTCTCCCAGCTGGCCGTCGCACTGCGTGAGCAGGGCGCCAACCGCGTCCTGATCGCGGCCACGCATCCAGTGCTGACGGGCGACGCCGTGGAGAGACTGAAGAGAGCTGACGTGGAAGAGGTGATCGTGACGGACACAGTGCCCATCCCGCCCGAGAAGATGAGCCCCTCCTTGAAGGTGCTGTCGGTCGCGCCTCTCCTCGCTGAAGCGATCATCCGGGTACACGAGAACCGGAGCGTCAGCGAGCTCTTCAAGTAGGTAGTCCGCTCCGATGAACGGGCAGGAATGGGCTGAGGTCATCGTCATGGTCCTGTGCTTTGTGCTCGCGGCGATGGCGAGCGGCACCGAGACCGCGCTGACCTCCGTCGGCAGGCTGCGGATCCGCTACCTGGCCGAGCAGGGGAGCAAGGCCGCCTCCACGCTGGCCCGGTTGCGCTCCGATCCCAACCGATTCCTCTCCACGGTCCTTTTCACGAACACGCTGGCGCTGATCGTCGCCTCGACGGCGTCCGCGTTGCTGAGTGACTCGTTGTTCACGAGATGGGGCGTGCCCGAGGAATACCGGCTCTGGCTGACGTTGCTGGACTCGGTCTTGCTCTCGGTCGTGCTCCTGATCGTGGCCGAGGTCACGCCGAAGACGCTGGCCATCGCGCACGCGGAGCGCGTCGCGCTGGCGGCCGCGGTCCCCGTCGACCGCCTGGCGGTCTTCCTCGGTCCGATCCTGTGGGCGGTGACCTTCATCTCCCGAGGCATCACGGGCGGTCGCGGCTCGCGCGCCCCCTACCTGACCGAGGAGGAGCTCATCACCGCTCTCCACGTCTCCGAAGAGGCGGGCGTGATCGAAGAGCAGGAGCACCAGATGATCCACGGCATCATCGAGATCGGCGACAAGACGGTGCGCGAGATCATGATCCCCCGCACCGACATCATCGCCATCCCCAAAGAGGCCGGCTTGCGAGAGATCGTGAAGCTCTTCAAGCTGCACCGGCATACCCGCATGCCGGTTTACGAAGAGAACATCGACCACATCATCGGTCTGATCCACACCAAGGACCTGCTGCTCTTCTACACGCTCTCGAACACCCAGAAGTTCGACATGGACAAGGTGCTGCGGCCGATGGAGTTCACGCCCGAGCAGAAGAAGGTCGACGAGCTGCTCAACGAGATGCGGACCAAAAAGCAGCACATGGTCATCGTGGTCGACGAGTACGGCGGCACTGCCGGCATGGTGACCCTCGAGGACCTGCTCGAAGAGATCGTGGGTGAGATCCGGGACGAGTACGACACCGCCGAGCAAGACCTGCTGACGATGATCGACGAGCACAGAGTTCGCGTTGACGCGGGCTTCCCTCTCGAGGAGCTGAACGATCGCCTCCGACTGGGGATCGAGGAGTCCGGCGACTACGACACCGTCGGCGGCTACGTGCACGCGATGCTCGGCAAGATCGCCGAGGAAGGCGACTCGTTCAACTCGGGCCGTGTCAGGTGGGTGGTCGAGAAGGTGAGGGGCCGGCGAATCGAAACCGTGCGCCTGATCTCCGAGGACCCCTGGCCGGATGAGTCGTTCGAGGGCACGCCACACACCGGCGTACTGGAGGACGGAGCTGGCCACCTATCGTGACCGCGCCGTCGTCCTGCGCAAGCTCGACTACGGCGAGGCGGACCGCATCTTCACGCTGCTGACGCGCGATCACGGCAAGGTGGGCGCGATCGCGAAGGGCGTGCGGCGCCAGGCGTCCAAGCTGGGACCTTCACTCGAGCTCTACGGTCACGTCGACGTCCTCCTGGCCAAGGGCCGCGGCGAGCTGGACGTCGTCGCCCAGGTGCAGCGCGTGCCCGGCTACCGGATCGAGGGCGATGTCGAGCGGATGGCGCACGCCGCGTTGATCGCCGAGCTGGCGGAGCGGGTGTGCGAGGACCGGCACCCTGTGGACGGCGTCTACGAGCTGGCGGTGACGTCGCTGGACCAGCTGGCCCGCGAGTCCGACCCCCGACGGGCGTCGGCGTGGTTCCTGATGTCGGCGCTCGACCTGCTCGGGTACGCGCCCCAGCTGATGTCGTGCGCGTCGTGCGAGCGGCCGCTGGTCGCGAAACCGGCGGCGTTCAGCCCCGAGGCGGGCGGGTTTCTGTGCGACCGGTGCGCGCTACCGGCGATGGAGGTGGTGCCTCTGGCCGCGATCAAGGTCCTGCGCCTGATGGCCTCAGGCGACCTCGACACCTACCGGCGTTTGAAGCTGGACTCGGCGCTGATGGCTGCGATCGAAGGCGTTCTCCAGGCGCAGCTCGAGCACCACCTCGACCGGCGCCTGAAATCGCTCGCGTTCCTCAACTCGATGCGGGTCGTCCACTAACACACGCTTCTGGTGCCAAACGGGTCAATTGTCTGGCAGGAATGCACGCCTCTGGCGCCAAACGGGTCATTTACGGGCTGGGTTGGCATGACTTACTGGACTGACGAAGCTGTGAACCATGGTGGGTCCAAAGCCAGGGATTCCGGCCGAGCTGATGCGACGGCCGTTTTCGCTCGAGGAGGCGCGCGCCGCGGGAATCAGCCCCACGTCCTTGAGCGGCAGGTCCTGGCGCCGGCTTGGCGCGCAACTTTATTGCTGGTCGGGGTTGGCCGACGATCCGTGGAAGCTTCTGTCGGCGTGGCTGCGCCTCCTGCCGGAGGCCGTGTTCGCGGGGGCGACGGCCGCCTGGCTGCACGGGATCGATCTCGATCCCATTCACCCTATCGAAGTCTTCGTTTCCTCACGTTCGGGCCTCCGTTCACGAGCCGGACTCACGGTTCGCCGCTCTGACATCGCGAGATGCGACGTCGCCGAAGTGCGCGGCTTGCCTGCGACGACGATCAACCGCACTCTGGCCGATCTTTGTTGCCGGCTTTCGGCGGTCGAGACGCTAGTGGCGATAGACGCGGCGGTCCGCTTGCGGCTGGTCGACAAGGCGGCTCTATGCCGCACGGGTACGCACCGAATGCGGTATCTCGCGGCGCTCGCCGAGCCGGCGGAGTCACCGATGGAGACGCGTCTACGATGGCTGCTGCGGCAGGCCCGACTGCCGCCTCCTGAGGTTCAGCGCGACCTCCACGACGCGACCGGGCGATTCGTCGGCCGAGCCGACCTCTCGTACCCATCCTCGCGTCTCGTCGTCGAGTACGACGGGAGCAACCATCGCGACCGGCTCGTGGATGACAACAGGCGCCAGAACCTGATTGCAAATGCCGGATTTCGGCTGTTGCGCTTCACGGCCGCTGACCTGTACGGGCGGCCGGAGGCTGTGGTGGCTCAGGTCCGAGCCGCGCTCCGCCAGACGTAAAGGTCGCGGAGGCAGCCGATGGTCCCGGTGTGCAGGGCGTCGTGGTCGATCATCGTCGTGAAGATGCGCCAGGCGGGCCACATCTCACCCCAGTTGGTCTTGCGCGGCTGGTCCAGGCCCGCCTCGGGGTAGGTCCAGTGGCCGGGCCTGTCCTGGTAGATGGTCCAGGCGTTGGGGACCGGCTGCCAGAAAAACTCCTCGTCGGTGAGTCCTTCGAGCCGGTCGCGCAGCCTGGTGTAGGCCTCCTCCATCGTGGCGAGAAGGACCGCCCGCCTGCTCACTCGACGAATTCTGCTCCCTGCTAGGGTGGCGTCCGTGACGGTCGCCAGGGACCAGGTGATGGACAAGGTAGTCGCGCTGACGAAGCGCCGCGGTTTCATCTATCCGTCGAGCGAGATCTATGGCGGCCTGTCCGGCTTCTACGACTACGGCCCCTACGGCATCGCGCTGAAGCGCGCGATCCGCGACCTCTGGTGGCGGCACATGGTCGACCTGCGCGACGACGTGGTTGGCCTGGAGTCGACGCTGATCATGCCGTCGACGGTGTGGGCGGCCTCCGGCCATCTGACCAACTTCGTCGATCCGCTGCGCCAATGCCTGGGCGAGTGCAAGAAGCGATGGCGGGCCGACCAGGTGATGGGCGAGAAGTGCCCGGAGTGCGGCGGGCCGCTGGACGACGCGCGGATGTTCAACCTGATGTTCAAGACGCACGTCGGGCCGGTGGAGGACCGCGCGTCCGAGGTCTACCTGCGTCCCGAGACCGCGCAAGGAATGTTCGTCGACTTCAAGAACGTGATCAGCTCGACGCGTGTGCGGGTACCGTTCGGGATCGCCCAGCAGGGCAAGGCGTTCCGCAACGAGATCACGCCGGGCAACTTCGTTTTCCGCGTGCGCGAGTTCGAGCTCATGGAGATGGAGTATTTCGTGCGGCCGCGCCAGGACGAGGAGGCGTTCGACTACTGGCGCCAGGAGCGCCTGCGCTGGTACACGGACGTGCTTGGCATCAACAAGGAGCGCCTTCGCTTTTACGACCACCCGATGGAATCGCTGTCGCACTACTCGAAGCAGACGACCGACATCGAGTACGAGTTTCCCTTCGGCTGGGGCGAGCTGGAAGGCATCGCTGACCGGACCGACTACGACCTGGCGGTGCACCAGGAGCGGTCGAAGCAGGACCTGACGTATCTCGACCCAGAGACGAACGGGCGCTACCTGCCGTGGGTGATCGAACCGGCGGTGAGCGTGGAGAGGATCTTCATCACGCTGTTGATCGACGCCTACGACGAGGACGTGGTCAACAACGAGCCTCGCGTCTTGCTGCGGCTGCACCCGAACGTGGCGCCCGTACAGGTCGCCGTCGTACCGCTCTCCAAGAAGGAGGAGCTGATCCGGGCCGCCCAGGAAGTCGTGCAGTCGCTGCGCGGCCAGTTTCGGGTCGAGTACGACCAGACGGGCGGCCACATCGGCCGCCGCTACCGCCGCCAGGACGAGATCGGCACCCCGTTCTGCGTGACGATCGACTTCGACACGCTGAACGACCAGGCGGTGACGATCCGTAATCGCGATAGCACCGAACAGGAGAGGATTGCTGCGACATCCCTAGCGCCCCGCTTGGCTGAGCTTGCGGCGATCGATATCCATCAATGAAGACCGAAATCTGGCCTAGATAGCTCAGACTCACCCGCCGTCGTGGCCACAGGCTTTGGTCCGGACGGCCGACCAGCGGTTTTCGAAAACGGTGGATGGGTGTCCTACGACCGCCGGTATCCCTGGAACGGGGTGGGTTGGACGCCGATCCAGACATCGGCCAGCGGCCCATGGCTCCAGCGGGCCGGCGTCGTGCTGTTGTTTCTTGCAGTTACCGGCTACCTCGCCTACACGGTCGTCGCCAACGACGCGTACTACTCGGTTGGGTATGTCGTCGGGGTGATCGCGTTCTTCGGGGTTCTCTTGGTCATCTACAGAATCGCCGGCCGAGGGGGCTGTTTCGGAGCCGCCGTCAGAGTAGCCGTGATCGCGCTCGCTGTCCTTCGGGTTCTGGCAATGCTGAGGCAGCTTGCCGCTGGCTAGCGCTTGAACGAGTAGTTCGTCGATCCCGGCCGAAAGGCGGTAACGCACAATCCAAGCGTACGTTGAGGCGGTGAGCTCCGAGCAGACAGCCACGCGCATTCCGTGGACGCCGGTGTTCGTGCGCGTGATGGCCGCGCTAATGGTCTCGCTCTTCGTCGCCGCGATGGACGCGACGGTGGTCGGCACGGCGCTGCCGACGATTGCGCGCGAGTTGGGAAGCTTCGAGCTCTACCCGTGGATCGTTGCCGGGTATCTCATCACCGGCACGACGACGGTCCCGCTCTGGGGCCGCTTGGCCGACATCCGCGGCAGGAAACCGGTCCTGCTCGCCGGCCTCGCCATCTTCGTCATCGCGTCGGCGCTGTGCGCTTGGAGCCCATCCATGCTCTGGCTGATCGCGTTCCGCACGCTGCAGGGAATCGGAGCCGGATGCATCCAACCAGTGGTGTTCACGACCGTCGGCGACATCTTTTCGCTTGCGCAGCGCGCTCGCCTCCAGGGCTTCTTCAGCAGCATGTGGGCGATCGCGGCGATCGTCGGGCCGGGCCTGGGCGCGCTTTTCGTCTCGACGATCGGCTGGCGTTGGATCTTCACGATCAACATCCCGATCGGCATAGCCGCCGCGGCGCTGCTGTGGGGCTACGCGGAGCGCAAAGACCAAAGAGTCGAGGCCAGGCTCGACGTTCGCGGCGCGGTCCTACTGACGGTGGGCATCACTGTCCTGCTGATCGGCCTCGGCACCGGCACCCAGAGCGCGACCCCGAACTGGCCCATTGTCGGAATCGCGCTGTCATTGCTGGGGGCGTTCGTTGTGCTCGAGTGGCGATCGAGAAACCCAACAGTGCCGTTGCGCTTGTTGAGGCATCGCGTCATCGGCCCGGCGATGTTGATCGGCCTGATCGCCGGCACGCTGATGTTCGGCGTCACTGCCTACCTACCGCTCTGGGTGCAATCGGTCGAGGGTGGATCAGCCTACGAGGCTGGCGTCGCCGTCGCCGCGATGTCGTTCGGCTGGCCAATCGCGTCGTCG
>WNFV01004132.1_pt1 | contig 23297 bp, 20 predicted proteins | sample 5400101 | NCBI WGS metagenome assembly WNFV01 (sample SAMN13153361, study PRJNA577476) | soil metagenome | isolation source: 115 cm soil or saprolite under grassland replicate 1 | place: USA:California | collected 2016-06-15 | reverse complement strand
GCCGCGGGAAATCCGGGGACGGTGCCAAATACCGTGACTATTTCGACTGGTCGGAGCCGATCCGCTCGGCGCCGTCACATCGCGTGCTGGCCATCCTACGCGGCGAGTCCGAAGACATCCTGTCATGTTCGATCCAGCCTCCGGAGGAGGACGCCCTGGCGATCCTGGATGGTCTGTTCGTGAAGCGCCCGAACGCCTGCGCCGACCAGGTGCGGCTGGCGGTCCACGACGGCTTCAAGCGGCTGCTGGCGCGAGCAATGGAGACCGAGACGCGAGCTGAAGCCAAGCGGCACGCCGATGCCGCGGCGATCGGGGTGTTCGCCGACAATCTGCGCCAGCTCTTGCTCGCGCCCCCACTTGGACAGCAACGCGTGCTGGCGATCGATCCGGGTTTCCGCACCGGCTGTAAGTGTGTTGTCCTGGACGCCCAGGGCGCGCTGCGTCATGACGATGTCATCTATATCGATCAGGGCCAGGCGCGAAATCGGCATGCGGAGGAGACGCTGCGGCGTTTGGTCGGCTCGTTTGAGGTTGAAGCGATCGCGATTGGGAACGGCACCGCCGGGCGTGAGACAGAGGCGTTCGTGCGTGGGCTTGGCCTGCCAGGCTCGATTGCAATCGTGATGGTCAACGAGGCTGGTGCGTCGATCTACTCCGCGTCGGATGTCGCACGCGAGGAATTCCCCGATCGCGACATCACCGTTCGCGGCGCCGTGTCCATCGGGCGACGGCTGATGGACCCGTTGGCGGAGCTGGTCAAGGTCGAGCCGAAGAGCATCGGCGTCGGACAATACCAGCACGACGTCGACCAGGGCGACTTGAAGCGCTCGCTCGACGATGTCATCGTCTCTTGTGTCAACGGCGTCGGCGTCGATGTGAACACAGCATCGAAGCAATTACTGGCGTACGTCTCCGGGCTGAACGCCGGCGTTGCCGACAATATCGTGCGCTATCGTGCGACGCATGGTCCGTTCCAGCGGCGCCGCGACCTGATGCAGGTTCCGCGCCTGGGGGCGCGCGCGTTCGAGCAAGCCGCAGGGTTCCTGCGCATTCGCGGCGGCGCCGATCCGCTGGACGAATCAGCCGTCCATCCGGAGTCGTACGCGATCGTCGATCGCATGGCCGCCGACCTGGGGGTCGCGCTGCGCGAGCTCATGCGTCGTGCGGACCTCAGAGCGCGCATCGATCCGCAGCGCTACGTCTCCGAGCTCGTCGGATTGCCGACCTTACGCGACATTCTCGCGGAGCTCGCCAGACCCGGTCGCGATCCGCGCGCCAACTTCGAAGTCTTTCACTTCGCTGAAGGCATCAATTCCATCGGCGACGTCCAGCCGGGGATGACATTGCCGGGCATCGTGACCAACGTCACCGCGTTCGGTGCGTTCGTCGACGTGGGCGTGCATCAGGACGGCCTCGTGCACATCAGCCAGCTCGCGGACCGCTTCGTGAGAGACCCGAAGGAAGTGGTCAGCGTGCAGCAGCAGGTGCGCGTGACCGTGCTCGAGGTTGACGTCGCCCGCAAACGGATCAGTCTGTCGATGCGCCAGCGCGTGGCGCCCTCCGCCACCGGCGTCAACGTTCAGTCTTGAGCTTGCGCCAGCCGCCAGCGCGGTTGTTCGCGATGATCTGCTTGAACATCGCACTGAGGGCGCGCGCGTTGATCGTCTCGCCCTGGCGGACGGCGACCGTGCGGGCTGTTTTGTTGTCGTGGCCGGCGGTGATGATGCCCTCCGGATCGGGAACGATCGCGCCGTCGTACAGGAAGATGTTGACGTGGTCCTTCGCCGCGAGGAGAGCGCAGATGTTGCCCTGCAGTGCGAAGTAGGGCTGCGTGGTGCGTTTGATGGTTTCGACGACGTCCGGGTCAGCCGCGTGGACCAACGCGCGGACCTCGCGGCAGACGGCTTGCTGCCATTCGGGCAGGCGATCGATGTAGGCGTCAACGCGGGGGTCCACGAGACGCTCCGAGCGACTAGGCTTGCACGGTGACTGCTCGCCTCGTGCGTATCCCGCGCCACCTCCTCCATGTTGAACTCGACGACCTGGTCGACCTGGGGGTGCCCGCGTCTGCGCGGGCCGCGCTGCGCGGGCTGCTGGCCGATCTGCCGTTGGTGCCGGATGCGACGCACAGCGCCCAGTTGATCGGATCGCCCGAAGTGACCCTGCCGAGTCTGGCGGTCCTGGCCCGCCACGTTGGTCAGGGCCTGCGCGACCACAACCTGACTCTGGCGCACGACCGCGACGCATTGCGCACGGAGCGGCGCAAGCTCGCATTTCTTGACGCCGAGTCGCTGCTCTCCGCGCTCGACCACGGCGATCAGCGTCCGGCGCACGAGGCGGTGCTCTTGGTTGCCAACGCGGCACCGGCCGTGCTGCCCGTGCTGCTCGAGCGCAGCGCAGCCAACCGGGCCTCCTTCATCGCCTGCCAGACCGTGCTCGGCGGACTCGCGCAGTGGCGCACTTTGTTATTGGAGCAGGGGCTGACAGAGATACCGTAGTGTGCGGTCGTGCAGGAACAGTCAGTGCTCGGATTGATCGCGTGCGAGTGCGTGCTCGTGGATCGGGATGCTGGTCACCACGAAGCCCGGTGTAAAGAGCAGAGCGAGTTTGAGGAACTGCGCGGATTGTCCGTGCAGCACGTGCTCCCACCAGTGATCGGGCACGTACTCCGGCAGCACGACGGTCACTAGATCGGCATTCTCGTTGCGCTTGAGCTCGAGCAGGAACTGCATCAGCGGACCCGTCAAGCTGCGATATGGCGACTCGAGCACGACCAGCGGGATGCCCTGGCTCCAGGTCTTCCAGTGCTCCTCGAGCTCTCGTGCGCTGTCGGCATCGGACGCCAGGTAGACCGCCGTGACATCGGCGCTGAGGGAGGCCGCGTATTGCAGCGCCCGAACCGCTGGCAGATTCAGACGTGCGACCAGGACGACGATGTGCTGACGAATTGGGCTGACTGCGCTGGGATCCGCGGGCAAAGCGGACAGCACCCGCGCTTCTGCGTAGTGCGTATGGACGAGACGAAACAGCCAGATGAAGAAGGGGATGATCAACAAGACGACCCATGACCCCCAGCCGATCGGCAGACCGGGAATGATGGGCAGGTCAGGATTCATCAAGTTCGTTATTGCCGCGATCAGGGCGACGATGCCCGTGGCTGTTGCGCCCAAGCCATTGACGACCGTTTTGAACCGCCACCGAGGCCCGCGCTCGCGCCACCAGTGTTTCACCATGCCGGCCTGCGAGAACGTGAACGCGGCAAACACACTCAATGCGTAGAGGGGCAGCAGAGCGCCGGTCGAACCACCAAATACGACGATCAAGACGCCCGCCAGTATGCCGAGCAGGATGATGCCGTTGGAAAACGCCAGCCGGTCGCCACGGTACGCGAGTTGATGGGGCGCGTAATCGTCGCGGGCCAGGAGCGACGCCAGCCGCGGAAAGTCCGCGTAGGCGGTGTTCGCGGCCAGAACGAGGATGAGCACCGCCGAGCTCTGGACCACGAAGTAGAGCAGCCCTTCGCCGAACACGCTCCGCGTTAGCTGCGAAATCACGGTGTCCTCGTGGCTGGGAATCACCCCGGCGCCCACGATCAGAATGGAGAGGCCCAGGAACATCGTGCCCAGGATGGCCGCCATCGACAATAGGGTGCGCGCCGCGTTGCGGGGCTCGGGCGGTTTGAACGCGGGAATGCCATTCGAAATGGCTTCCGTGCCAGTCATAACCGCTGACGCCACGGCAAACGCACGCAGAATCAAGAAGAGCGATAGTGGCTCATGTCCGATCTCCGCCTGCACTGGCGGTGGCACAACCAGCGTCCCGCTCGCGAGCTTGATCAATCCAAACCCAATGAGCCCGAACATTGCCGCCAGAAAGAGATAGGTCGGAGCCGCGAAGATCGTGCCTGACTCGCGGATGCCGCGCAGATTCGCGACCGTCACCAGCGCAATTGCCGCGACGCCAAGCAGCACCCGCTCATCGACCAGGCCTGGCGCAGCCGAAACCATCTGGTCCACGGCAGACGCAATGGACACCGAGACAGTGAGGACATAGCCAACGATGAGCGCGGCGGCAGCGACGAGACCAGGGATTTCGCCAAGGTTCGCATGGGCGACGATGTAGCTGCCGCCGCCGGAGGGATAGGTGTAGATGGTTTGCCGATAGCTGGTCACCACGGTCGCCAGCAGCAGTACGACGCCGATCGCGAGCGGCAACATCCACCATGTCGCAGCAGTACCAGCAACGAGCAGGATGACCAGCGTTTCTTGCGGCGTATAGGCGACTGACGACAGCGCGTCACTCGAAAAGACGGCGAGTGCTTTCTTTTTCGTCAGGCGCTCGTGGCTTTCGAGGGCCGCGTGAATCGGCTCGCCGACGAGCCAGCGTTTGAGGACGCCAGCCAGGTCGCGTGGTTTCTCGAGCTCCGCGCGCGCCTCGAGGTGTGCCTCAGCGGTGCGCGAAAAGCCCTGAAATCGCGCGCGCCGGACGCGCACGACCGCGTCGCCGGGCCGCTGCTGGCGCACGCGCTCGACGGTGCGCCGCTCCGTGGGCGAGATTCGCTTCTTGCCAGCGGCTATGTCGACCGGCGGGATGTCATTGGCACCATTCGGCGGCGGGCCCCCGTGGCTCATTCAGACCAGGTGGCTCCTGCGTATGGTCGCCTCTCGCGCGGCACGATTGTTGGTCTAATGCGAAAAGCGTACCCGGACGGTCTTGGCCAGCAGGTCAGCCTCGACCGTTAGCCCACCCTGTTCGGCTAGCTGGCGGGCACGATCGATCAAGCCGGGTCCGCGCGGCGCGATGACATGCACAACCAGGCCTGTCTCGCGCGCTAGCATCGCCATGGCGTCCAGCACATCGGGATGTGTACCGATGCTTGGAAATGACGCAACAGCCTGACCCTGCATGTCGTACAACCATGCGTAGCCGAGCGCATAGGCCTTGTTAAGATGCCGCCCATCTTCGTTAAGAATTCGTTCGGGCCGTATCTGGTCGCCTTCGCGCTCGTGGTGGCAACGTTCGCCGTAGTCGGTCTGCTGCAGTCGGCGCTGATCGACCTCCCGTCAGCACTCCTACTCTATCTGGTACCGACTGTGCTCGCCGCGAGCAGATGGGGGCGTGGTCCGGCCATCACCACCGCCCTGCTGTCGTTGCTCGGACACGACTTGCTGTTCATCGAGCCACGCGGCACGTTCACCGTCGCGCGCGCTGACGAGGCGCTTGGCCTGGTGCTGCTGCTGTTTACCGCGTTGGTCACCGCGCAGCTGGCCGACGGCGCACGGCGCGGCGCCGAAACTGCCCGCGAGGCGGCCGTGGTGCGCCGCTCGGACGAGCTCAAGACGGCGATCCTTCGGGCCGTCACGCACAACTTGCGGACGCCCCTGGCGTCGATCAAAGCAAGTGTGTCTGGGTTGCGCCAGCCGGGAGCCGCGTACTCGGAAGCCGACCGTGAGGACCTGCTGGCAGAAATCGAGGAGGAAGCAGACCGGCTCGATCGACTGGTGAGCAATCTGCTCGACGCATCGCGGCTCGAAGCTGGCGGTTTGCGCCCGTCGACGCACCCGCAGGATTTGCGCGAGCTCGTGTCCGCGGTGGTTACTCGGCTGGAGCCGCGGATGCCCGATCGGACGGTGCGGATCGATATGCCAGATGATCTGCCGTCCGTGGCGTGCGACTACGCACAGATCGACCAGGTGGTGACGAACCTGATTGAGAATGCGTACGTACACACGCCGCCCGGCACGCTCATCACCCTTCAAGCCACCGTCGAAGACGGAGTTGTGCATGTGGCTGTGGCCGACAAGGGCCCAGGTATACCTGAATTGGACCGCGAACGACTGTTCAGGGCGTTCGAGCGCGGCCAGACCCGCGCACCTGGGACCGGCCTTGGTCTGACGATCGCGCGTGGCTTCGTGGAAGCACACGGCGGCCGGCTGTGGCTGGAAGACGCGCCCGAGCCGGGCGCGCGGTTCGTGTTCACGCTGCCGGCGGCATGAGCGGCGAGCGGGTGCTGGTCGTTGACGACGAGCCGCAGATCAGACGCGCCTTGCGAGTGGTCTTGCGCGCCAACGGCTACGCGGTGACCGAGGTCGCCTCAGGCGAGGCGGCGCTCGATGCCGCGGCAACGCAAGTCTTCGACCTGATGATCCTCGACCTGATGCTGCCGGACGTCGAAGGCGTGGAGGTGTGTCGTCGCCTACGTGAGTGGAGCCGGCTGCCGGTGATCGTGCTCTCGGCGCATGACGAGGAAGACGTCAAAGTGCGCGCATTGGACGAAGGCGCAGACGACTACGTCTCCAAGCCGTTCAGCGCGCCGGAGCTCCTGGCCCGGATGCGCAGTGCGGTCCGCCGCTCGTCATTCGAAACGATGCCCGACGAACCGGTCGTGCGCGCCGCCGACGGTGAAGTCGAAATGGACCTCGCGCGCCGCGTTGTATCGCGTGGCGGCGAGGAAGTCCACTTGACGCCGACCGAGTACGAGCTGCTGCGCTTTATGGCCCGCCAGGCGGGCCGCGTCATTACCCATGGACACCTGCTGCGCGAGGTATTTGGCCACGGCTACGCCGATGCCAATGCAGTGCTCCGGGTGCACATCGCGAGTCTGCGAAAGAAGATTGAGCCGGATCCCGCGCGACCGAGGATCATCATCACCGAGCCAGGCATTGGCTACCGGCTACGGGCGGACTGATTCGAGCGCAGCCGGTCAGCCGCTGACGCGCACGGTCATGCGACACAAGGGGCTGCCGCCATGTATGAGCTATCGGCAGGCTGGCCGCCGAGACGTACCTGGCGCGGCTTGAAGCGCGCCCGACGCTCGCGCCTGAGCCGTCCTCGGCAGGCGGCTTGAAGGTCAGTCAGCGCTAAAGCGCGGCTCCTCTGCTGCCGACGACGAGAGCGTGATTCATGGCTAGGAGCACGTCTAGCGCGCCACAGGGCGCGGTCCGCGCTTGCCTCGCTACCGACCGCGTGAGAGACTGAGGTGGAAGTGGGTCGTGGAGGTGAGCACATGTTGGACAGGGAAGAGCAGCAGCCGGTACGACAAATAGCCCCGGGCATGGACGTGTGCGATGTGTCCGGCGAGAAGGTTGGGACGGTCGCGCGAGTTCACCATCCGGCCGCCACGGGCGAGGTCATCGAGGTCAAAACTGGGTTGCTAGGCCTGGGAGCGCACCTGTACGTACAAACCGACGACGTCGACGCAGTCACCGAGGCCGGGCTCATTCTGAAGCGCGCCAAACAGGAGTTTCACGAGGCCGGTTTGGATGCCCGGCCTGACAATTTGACCGACTGAGGACCGGTGGCGGCCGCCGACTCTTAGAAGGCACCCCACACACCCGAACGGCGATAGCCGCGCAGCATCAGCAGGCCTATCGCGAACTGCACGACGCCAAGTGTGGCTTGGTACATTGCGTACCAGGTCGGCGTCTGCGATGGCAATACCCCGGCGATCTCCAGGCCCGACGAAATCAACCGCGTGATGCCGGCGAGGAAGGCGACCAGGATCAACCAGAACAGCCAGCGCCACTGAAGCGCCACGCCGACGCCGAAGAACGCCACGATCAAGCTGATTCCGCCCAGCGCCGCGAGACCAATGGCGCCGTCGCTCGAGGGCGGCAGGCGCAGTGCCTGCAGAAACACGACCGGCGCCCCCAAGAACAGTGCCAGGATGCTCAGCCAGGCTACGGTGACAAACGCGATCACCAGTGCCTGGGTCCTATTAGGGAGCCTGCGCTCAGGTCTTGGTTCGCCTGTCAACTTAAAATGCGCTTCTCGTAGCACAGGCTGACGGGGTCTTCCCTGTACGCACCAAAAGCCGGAATGCGCTGAAAGCCTTCCGAGCTCCGCAATCAAGGCCGTCGCGTCTGGAGTCGCAGGATGCTCAGCGGTTATGACGATGGGCACGATGTCTGGGAGCAAATCCTTAGACGTACGTTGTCACCTTGTCAAGCGCGGCCGGCCCTGTAGCCTGACGGGGACATGGCAGGCACATCACGACTGGGCGCGCCAGCGGCGCCGACGCCGTTGAGCCGCGCGGCCGGCCCGGGCTTCGGCACGCCGCCCGCCGACACCGGCAATCCTGTGCTGAACTGGATCAGCGACGCACTGACGGCGCTGGTCCGCCTCGAACGTCGCGTAGATCCGTTCTTCCGCCCGGCGTTTGATGCCCTCTTGCGCGACAAGCTCACGCAGGTCGTGACCGACCTGATCAACAAGCAGCGCCGCGACGAGGGCTATGCGCTTGCCGAGGAGCGCCTGCAACCCGGCGAAGAGGCTCAACTCGAGGCCATCATCAGCGCCTTCAATGCCCAGATGCGACGCTTGTGGAACCCGCGCTACTTCGAACGAGGCGGCAATACGAAGACGCACGCAATGGTGCGCGCGGAGTTTGTCGTGCGCAATGATGTGCCGGAGCGCCTGCGGCACGGCATCTTCGCCGAACCGAAGACGTACAAGGCATGGGTGCGCTACTCCGGTCCCGGTCCGATCTGGTGTCCGGATATCGACGACATCGGGTTTCTCAGCATGGCCATCAAGCTGATGGGCGTACCCGGACCAAAGCTGATGGATGACGAGAAGTTCACCCAGGATCTCTTTGCCACGTCGGCGCCGACGTTCGTCACGCCCGATACACGTGCCAACGCGCAACTCCAGAAATGGAGTTACGTGAATGCGCCGGTGTTTTACTTCTTCAACTTCCAGGCGCCGCACATTCTGGATTCGTTGATGAATTCGTTGTGGACCAAAACGCAAACGAGTCCACTCGAGACGGAGTACTTCAGTACAGTGCCGTACCTGCTGGGCGAGGACCAGGCGATGAAGTACTCGTTTCATTCACGACTGCGATCGCGGACTCCCGTGCCAAATCTCCCAGGCCGACCACCCGACGACTATTTGCGTGACGCCATGGTGAAGACGCTCGCCCGACAGGATGTCGAGTTCGACGTGTGTGTCCAGGTGCAGACCGACCCGTTCTTGATGCCAATTGAAAACGCGGCTGTCAACTGGCCCACCAGGCTCTCGCCGCGTGTACCCGTGGCCAGTGTGCGCATTCCCCGCCAGACCTTCGACTCACCGGAGCAGATCGCCTTTGCGCGGGTGCTCACGTACAACCCGTGGCACTCGATTCCCGAGCATCAGCCGCTGGGCAATGTCAGTCGTGCGCGACGGCGACTGTACTGGGAGATGTCGCAACTGCGAATCCAGATGAATCAGCTGCGGCAGTACGAGCCGACGGGCGACGAGGTGTTTCCTGGCTGGACGCTGCCCTGAGGCGCGCTTCGACCTCGGCGAGCGAGAGGACATCGGCGTACTTCTGGTGCATGTCGAACAGGTTCATCGCATGCGCGGCCTCGTGCCGATCGAACACGCACTCTTCGACGACGATGACCTTAAAGCGATAGCTGCAGCCGTCCACGACCGAGGCGCGCACACAGCCGCTGGTGCTTTCTCCGCCGATGATCAGCGTGTCGACCCCAAGATAGTTGAGGTGCGCCAGCAGCGGCGTGCCGTTGAATGCGCTCGGGCTGGTCTTACGCAGGACGACCTCGCCGGCGATCGGCGCAAGCTGGGGAATGATGTCGTAGCGCCCGCGGCGCTGTTGCGGCGTGCTCGGGCCACGACCAGCGCCGCCGTGCGCGGCTTCGCCCCAGCCCAGCATGCCAGAGTCCTCGAGACCAGTGATGTGCACGACCGGCAGGCCCAGCTCGCGCGCCACGCCGAGCAGGTGCTGCAGATGCGGCAGCGCCGTCCAGGCCGCCATGCCGCAGCTGCCCGGCCAGGTCTTGACGGCCTCGAGGAGCGGGCGCGGCTCGTTCCCGAACACCCAGCGGTACAGGTCGATCAGCACCAGCGCTGGCTTCTGGCCAAACCCAACGCGACGGTCGCCTGAAAGTGCGAGATGCGCGCGATCCTGCGGCGTGAGAAACGAGTCCCAGACGCGGTCGGTCGGGCTGTCCACTGCGCTGCTCCTCCTGATTCGGGTCGATTGTGTCATCGTGCGGCCCAGCGGCGCCACGCCTGAGGGTCGGGGTCGCTATGCTAGCCAGCAACACGAGATGACGGCTCATTGGGATGAACCCGACGCGTTGATTATCGGCGCCGGCGCTTCGGGCGGCGCGGTTGCCTGGGGTCTCGCGGAAGCCGGCTTCAAGGTGGTCTGCCTCGAGCAGGGCCACTGGATCCGGCCGGAGTCACTGCCGCACGGTCGCGCCGATTGGGAGCTCCATCGCCTGACCGACTTCAACCCCGATCCGAATGTTCGACAACTCATTGCTGACTACCCGGTGAACAACACGGAGTCCACATTCACGCCGCTCATGTTCAACGCCGTGGGTGGCAGCACGATCCACTGGAGTGCGCACTTTCCGCGCTATCACCCGTCGGATTTTCGCGTCCGGTCGCTCGATGGCGTTGGCGATGACTGGCCGCTGACATACGAAGAGCTCGAGCCGTTCTACGATGTGAGTGACCGGATCACCGGCGTGGCTGGCGTCACGGGCGATCCGTCGCAGCCGCCGCGGTCAGAGCGCGGCACGCCGCCGGTGCCAATCGGTATCCTGGGCGAAACCATTGCGCGCGGCTTCGACAAGCTCGGCTGGCATTGGTGGGTGAGTGATGGCGCGATTCTGTCGCAGCCATACGAGGGCCGGCCAGCGTGCAACCTGTGCGGTCCGTGCGACATTGGCTGCCCGACCGGCGCCCGCGCCAGCGCGGACGTGACATTCTGGCCGCGTGCGGTGGCCCGCGGCGCCGAGGTGCGCACGGGCTGCCGGGTGCGCGAGATCACGCTCGATGCGGAGGGTCGAGCCAGCGGTGCTGTGTACTACGCTCACGACGGCGCGCTCCACGAACAGCGTGCGCCGCTGGTGATCGTGGCCACCAATGGCATTGGCACACCGCGTTTGCTGCTCAACTCGCGTTCAGCGCGCTTTCCGGATGGCCTGGCCAATCGCAGTGGCCTGGTCGGCAAGAACCTGATGTTCCATCCGTTTGCGTCAGTCGGCGGCGTATTTCCGTTTGATCTCGATAGCTCGCTTGGGCCGATTGGCTCGATTATTTTCAGCCACGAGTTCTACGAGACCGATCCGCGGCGCGACTTCGTGCGCGGGTTCATGATGCAGGTCGTGCGCCAATCCGGTCCGCTCCATGCTGCGCTCGGCGGTTTTACGATGAAGCGCGTGCCATGGGGCGATGCGCACCACGCTGTCTTTGGCGAGCGATTCGGACGCATGATCAACATCGGAGTGATGGGTGAAGACCTGCCCGAGACGATCAACGAGGTAGTGCTCGATCCGGACCTTACGGACGCGCACGGCATTCCGGCCCCCCTGGTGCGCTATCAATTGAGCGACAACAGTGTGCGCATGATGGAGTTCGGCGTGGCGCGCGCGGGTGACGCGTTGCGCGCTGCGGGCGCAGTTGACGTCCTGACCAACAATCCGCTGCGACCGTCGGGTTGGCACCTGCTGGGCACGTGTCGCATGGGCGACGATCCGAGCGGATCGGTCGTCGATCGGTGGGGCCGCGCGCATGACGTCGACAATCTGTTCCTGGTCGACGGCAGCCTGTTCGTCACCAGCGCCGCGGTCAATCCGACTACGACCATTCAAGCGCTGGCGCTGCGCACCGCCGACTACATCATTCGTACGCGCGGCCGCTCAACATGACCCTCGAACCATCGGCGGCTGGGCCGCAGGCGGCGTCAGCCGTTACTCCGCAGCCCACGCCGGATGCCGCGCCGCCGATCTTCGATGACGCCCAACGTGGCTTACTCCGGAGTGTGTTGAACCGCATCGTGCCCGCTCATAGCTCACTCGCCGCGGCGGGCGACCTGGGGGTGGAGGCCAGTATCGAGCGCACTCTGGCCGAGTCGCCTCGCCTGCGGCGGTTGTTCCTGGATGGGCTGGTGCAGATCGCGATCATGAGCCGCCAGTTGATGCACTCGGAATTTGTCGCGCTGGACTCCGCGCGCCAGACCTCGATCCTCGAGGCCGTGGAGAAGGCGTCGCCCGCGTTTTTCACCGCGCTGGTCGAGCATTCGTATCGCGGCTATTACACGTTACCCGACGTACAACGCCGCATCGGCGTGCGGCCGCCGCAGCCACTGGGCTATGAGTTGCCTCCGTTCGACCCGACAATTCTGGATCAGCAGCGCCAGCGCAGCCCGTTCTGGCGCAAGACGAGCTAGATAGGGCACGCGCCAGGCATCAGATGGCGACGCTTTGGGTTGTGCGCGTCGCGTAGCGGCTAGCGGGACGCGGGACGCCGTAGTTTTCGCGGAGCGTTCTGCCTTCGTAACTGGTCTGGAACACGCCTCGGCGTTGGAGGATCGGGATGACCTGGTCGACGAACGTCTCGAGATACTGGTGCAGCGGCGGCATCACATTGAATCCGTCTGCAGCGCCGTGCGTGAACCACGTCTCGATCAGATCGGCGACCTGCTCGGGCGTGCCGGCGAACGTGAAGTGCCCACGCGCGCCGACCACCTTGCGCAACAGTTGGCGGATCGTCAGTCGGTCGCGACGCGCCAGCGCGAGCAACAGGCCCCAGCGACTGCGCGAACCCTGGAACTCGGACTCGCTCGGGAGCAAGTGAAATGGCAGTGGCTCGTCCAGCGGGAATCCGGACAAGTCGACACCAATGAACTGCAGGGCGCCCAGATTCACTGGCCCGTCGGCGGGCACCGCTAGGTCGTCGAGCTCCGCCTGGAGGCGCTTCGCTTCGGCCTCTGTGGAGCCGATAAAAAAGCACAGTCCGGGCAGGATCTTGACCATCGCCGGATCGCGACCAAACGACGCCGCGCGGGCCTTGACATCGGCATAGAACCGCTCCGCCTCCTCCACTGTCTGCTGCACGGTGAAGATCGCCTCGGCGAAGCGCGCCGCGAAGTCCCTGCCATCCTCCGACGATCCAGCCTGGACCAGAAGCGGCCAGCCCTGTGGCGAACGCGGCGAATTGAGTGGTCCGCGCACGCGATAGGCCGCGCCAACGTGATCGATCGCGTGCACCTTGTCGAAGTCGACCTGGCGATTCCCGGCCTGATCGTAAATCTGGGCATCGTCTTCCCAGCTATCCCAGAGCGCCGTCACGACTTCGACGAATTCGGTGGCGCGCACGTAGCGCTCGGCGTGGCCCGCCGGCTCGCTCGAAAAGTTGTACGCGGCCTCCAGATTCGACGAGGTCACGATGTTCCAGGCTGCGCGACCGGCGCTGAGATGGTCGAGTGACGCAAACTCGCGCGCCAGCGCGTAGGGCTCCGAGAACGTGGTCGAGGACGTGCCGATGAGGCCAATGTGCTCGGTCCGCGCGGCCAGCGCTGCGAGCAGGGTCAGCGGTTCGACGCCACCGTTCCAACTGATAATGTCGCGTCCGCCGCCGGGACTGTCGGCCACGAACAGCGAATGCATGGCGCCTCGTTCGGCGGTCTGCGCGAACTTGATATATGTGGGCAGATCGGTCCCGTCCGGCGCTTTGGACGACGGGTGGCGCCAGGCGGCGGCATGATGGCCGGGCACACGGACGAAGGCGTTGAGGATGAGTTGACCAGCCATGAGGGGCTACAGGTTAGCGGAGCGGCGCGGGTGCTAGCGTAAGCCAGCACATTAACGGGAGGTGCAATGGCTGAGAATCGACTTCGGACCCTACTGCGCGAGGGCAAGCCAACCTTTGGCACGCGCCTGCAGAGCTCGTGGCCCACACTGACCGAGATCGTCGGACGCAGTCAGAACTTCGACTACGTGGAGTTCCTGGCCGAGTATGCGCCGTACGACCTGTATGCGCTCGACAACATCGCGCGCGCCATCGAGCTCAATCCGAACTTCACCGGGCTGATCAAGATGGAGCGTTCGGCGCAGGCCCATCTGGCCGTGCGCGCGATGGCGGCCGGCATTCAGAACTTGCTGTTCACCGACGTGCGCACCGCGGCCGACGCAGAGGATTGCGTGCGCATCGCCAAGCCCGAGGTCCCTGGCAGCCCGGGTACGCACGGCAACGACGCTGGCCGCGCCGCGATCGGCGGGCCGCTCGAGCTGATCCAGCGTTATCAGGACAGCGTCATCGTGCTGATGATCGAAAAGAAGGCTGCCGTCGAGAATCTCGAAGCGATCCTGCGCGTGCCCGGCGTGGACATGGTCCAGTTCGGGCCGTCGGACTACGGCATAAGTATTGGCCTCGCCGGACAGCGCGACCATCCGGCTGTGGTCGAGGCGCGCGAGCACACCATCAAGACCGCGCTCGAGATGGGCGTCCGGCCGCGGGCCGAGATCGGCTCTCCGGCCGAGGCCGAGTACTACCTGGGCCTGGGCGTCAAGGACTTCAACCTGAGCACCGACACGGCTATCCTGGCCGCTTTCTATCGCGACCAGGGCAGCGCGCTGAAGAAGATCGTCAGCGGGGCCGCGGCAGCGGCCTAGAAAGGAGCGCTTCGGCGAGAAGACTCAAGCCGTCCAGGTCGTCCAGATCGAGCCATTGCAGGATGACTCGATCGGCGCCGGCTTGTTCGAAGTCGCTTAGGGTTGCCTGAAGCGCGGGGGCGGTGCCCGCGAACAGGCCTGGCGTGCGCCAGAAGGCCCACGCGCGGGCGGCGCACTTGGCGTCGACCTCTTCTTGGGTACGGCCGACTTCGACGCCTTGCATGACCGTTCTGCGCAAATCATGCGGCTGCCTGCCTTGCTCGGCGAGCAGTGCGTCCAGCGCGGCATTCATCTCCGTCAGCGTGTCGGGCGCGACGAACATCACGTTCCAGGCATCAGCGAACCGCGCGGCCAGGGGCAGGCTACGGTTGCGGCCTCGGCCGGCCACCAGGACCGGCGTGGTGCGCTGGGGGCGAGGCAGTACGACGGCGTCGCTGGTGCAGAAATGGCGGCCGGTGAAGGTGACTGGCTCGTCCGAGCGCAGCAGGCGAGTAACGATGTGCAGGCCTTCTTCGAAGCGGTCCATGCGCTCGGGCGGCGCGAACATGTCGAAGCCGTACATCTGGTGCTCGCGCTGGGACCAGCCGGCGCCGAGGCCGAGGGTGAACCGTCCATTGGACAGGTCGTCGAGGGCGGCGGCGGCGTGGGCGAGGTGGACCGGGTGGCGGAACGTGAGCGGCGACACCAGGTTGCCGAACTCGATGCGCTCGGTGTTGGCGGCGAGCCAGGTCAGTGAAGTCCACAACTCCAGGGCGTCTTGATCCGGCGGCTGGGCGGCGATCAGGTGGTCCGAACGGTAGAGCGCGGCGAAGCCGAGGTCCTCGACGGCGCGCACCAGGCGCTGCCAGCGCGGCCAGTTGAGGCCACTCTGGCCCTCGATCATGATGGCGACATCGACCATGACCGCAGCCAGTCTAGCGTCGCGTGGGCTACGAGGTCCGCCGCCGTCACTCCACGCCCTGCGCGAAGACAATACCTTTCCGTTCCAGGGGGTAAGTGTGCAGCTGTCACACCCCGATGGCCTCCTCCTCCTGGCGCTCTAGATGTCGCCGGCCCAGGCGCCGAGGAAGGTCTGGCCGTTGTCGTATTGGCGAGCGCGGGCCGATGATCTTCACCCGCGATCCACGGTTGATCTTCGTGCTGAATGATTACGCCCAGGGCCAGCCCGGCTCGACCGCGTCTGGCGCGCCTTCACCGACTACAATGGGCGGACAGCCGGCGTCGAGCCCACAGGGGGTCAGCACTCCAATGACCGTCAAGCCGCCCACGCTCGAGCAGTTGCGCGATGTCGCCGCGCGCTATCGTCTCCACCTCAGCGACGCTGATCTGGCTTCGTTCCGCGGGCTCATGCAAGGGTCCCTGGCGTCATATGCCCGCCTCGACCAGCTTGCAGAACCGACGTTGCCCGTCAAGTATCCGCGCTCACCCGGTCACCAACCCGATCCCGAAGACAATCGCTTCGGAGCTTGGTACTGGAAATCGACCATCGCCGGTGCGCCCGAAGGCCCGCTGGCCGGCAAGACGGTGGCCATCAAGGACAACGTATGTGTGGCCGGGCTGCCGATGATGAATGGCACCGCCGTGCTCGAAGGCTACGTCCCGAACCAGGACGCCACCATCGTGACCCGCATTCTGGACGCCGGCGGCACGATCCTTGGCAAAGCCGTGTGCGAGAGCCTGTGCTTCTCAGGCGGCAGTCACACGAGCGACACTGGCCCGGTGCGCAACCCGGCTAACCCGGACTGCACCACCGGTGGCTCCTCGAGTGGCTGCGGAGCGCTGGTCGCGGCGGGCGAAGTCGACATGGCCATCGGCGGCGACCAGGGCGGCTCGGTGCGCATTCCTTCGAGCTGGTGCGGCATCTACGGCCTCAAAGCGACCTACGGGCTGGTGCCTTATACCGGCGCGTTCCCGATCGAGCTGACCCTGGATCATCTCGGCCCGATGGCGCGCTCGGTATCGGACGTGGCGCTGCTGCTGGACGCGATCGCCGGTCCGGATGGACTCGATCCGCGTCAAGGGCCCGACGTGCGCGTCGAGCCGTACCACGCCGCACTCTCGGGCGACGCGCGCGGGCTGCGCATCGGCATCGTCGCCGAGGGCTTCGGCTGGCCGGGGTTGTCGGAGCCAGACGTGGACGAAGGGGTACGTGATGCCGCGCACGCCTTCGAGCGCCTCGGCTGCGAGGTACGCGACGTTAGTGTGCCATGGCACCGCGACGGCCCGCACGTCTGGAACGCCATCGCCATCGAGGGCGCCACGATGCTCATGGTCGCCGGCAACAGCATGGGCACCAACTGGAAGGGCCACTACACGACCGGCCTGCTTGAGGTGTACGCCCGCGGACGGCTCGAAGAGGCCGACGAGCTGTCGGAGACGACCAAGCTGGTGGTGCTGCTCGGGCAGTACATGCAGGACAGTTACCACGGTCGCTACTACGCCAAGGCGCAGAACCTGGCGCGGTCGTTGCGGGCCGGCTACAACGCCGCGCTCGATCAGGTTGACCTATTGGCGATGCCGACGCTGCCGCTCAAGGCAACCCGCATCCCGGCGCCGACCGCGAGCCGCGAGGAGTACGTCGCACGCGCGCTGGAGATGATCCCGAACACCTGCCCGTTCGACGTCACCGGCCACCCGGCGATCAATGTTCCGATCGGCCTGTCGGCCGGCTTGCCGGTGGGCATGATGCTGGTCGGGCGCAACGGCTCAGACGCGACCGTGTTGCGGGCAGCCGACGCGTGGCAGCAGCACCTGGCCGATACATTTTCGCCTGCGGCGCCTGCCCTGGCACGCGCCTGAGCAGCAATGCCATCTTTCTGCCGGAAGCCCGGCCGTGGTCATCGTGAATTGGAGTTCGCCGCGGAGCTCGCGTGCACCACTCCTGTGTAACCGACGGGTTGGGCGGACTCGGGCGGGTCAATACTGTCGCCGGTCCAGTACACGACGCCGGTGGCGGTAAGTGCCCAATGCTCGAAGCCCGTGGTAAACGTCGGGATGTTGGACCTCTGACGATAGAAGCTCAGTCCCTTGCTCGTGGTCTGGAGCGTGTCACCCGATCCGCGTGGGTCGCCGTATTCGCACGAGCTGGCGTTGCCCATGGACGTCCCCAGCGTGGCGCTCAGCGCGGCGAACCCGAAGTGGAACGCAGGTTGTTCTCCGGAGCGGCAGTACGGATCAGCAAATGGAGCGGGACCAACAGGTGGGGCGGCGGTTGACGCAGGCTCCGGTACAGCCGTGCTCGTCGGCACTGGCGGCGTGACGACCGCCGCTGGAGCTGGCGCTGGGGGACTACTAACCGGTACCGACGTTGGAGGGGGCACGGGCACTGTAGCCAATGCCGCCCACAACTTCGCTTCCTGTTTCCTGGCCACAGCCAATGCAAACGACGGAACATCGGTTGCCCGAGCCGGGCCCTGGTAATCCACTGACGCAAAAAGCTCGTGAACGCGGAACATGTACGACACCACGCTCTTTTGCCCATCGCTGAACTCGGATTCGAAAGCTCTGCCGTCCCCAAACCCTTGCGCTTGCACAGAATTGACTGTTGAGCCGGTGCTCTCCATCACATAGCGCATGCCCGAGATCAGTTTTTCGGCCTCGTCAGTGGTTGGCGCAACTCCGGTTGTGATTTCCACAGCGCGACCAGAAGGGTTTGTATACACGACCTGGTACAAGCCGCTGGGTGTGGACTGGTGGTCCATCGACCAGTCTGGGCCCAATTCGGGCGCCGAGAGTGCAAGGCTCCGGCTGGTGACTGAATTACCTGGCGCGGGCTGTGCGGCGGCCAGGGATGGCGAGACGATGAGAGCAGTCATCACGAACATAGGCACTAGCCGGAGGGCTGCGCGGGCTCCAGTGACGGCGCCCCTCACGCGGTGAGTGTGGCGGTTCACGAGCGACTCCTTAGATGGGCAAATGTGGTCCCGAACCTGAGCCTTGCCCGGATTTGCCCATCGGCCGGCTGTTACTGGGCTCCCCGAGGAAGGGCCAAGCATGCCTGGCAGGCGGCATTGGGCTTAGAAAAAGACGCCGTTGAGTTCGCGGCCGATTTCGGCGCAGCCCGACTGGAGCTTGGCTCAGCTCGCCGCATTCGCTGCGGCGTACGATGAAACCGATGTACACAGGCGCCCTCGCAGTTGGACCAATCCGTCAGGCCAGAAGTCAGAGGACGCGGACGCGGCGGGTGACCTGTCCGTTGCTCTCCCAGTAGGTGTGTTTGCCCGCAATCCAGGGATCGTCCTGCGCCGGCTGGATATGCCCGTCGGTGTCGATGGCTCGAGAGGTGATGGCGTGCTCACCCGCTGCCGCGCTCGACCACTCCAGCGACCACAACTTCCAGGCAAACTCGGCGTCCTCGCCCTCGTCGATGGTGGCCGGCAGCCAGGGCCCACCGTCGATCTGGACCTCCACCTGCGCGATTGGAGCGCCCCACGCTGCGCCGATGATCCGATACTGTCCTCCGGCGCGGGTGACCTTGGCCGGCGCTGACTTCAGCATCGCCCGACCGACGGATGTCTCCGTCCATACCGATTGCCCCTCGATCCGCTGCTCGCGGATGGTCACGTAATCACGGGCCATGAAGCGATTCTCGTAGCGCGTCGGAAGCACCTCGATGCGTTGCAGCCACTTGGTGTTAGCGATCCCATACCAACCGGGGGCGATCAAACGGACCGGGAACCCATGCAGCTGGGGCAATGGCTCGCCATTCATCTCGTAGCACAACAGGTTGTGTGGATCCATGGCGTCCGCGACCGACATGCTGCGGGCGAAGTGCTGCGGCATCTTGATGTCGCGGACGTCCTCCACACCCGTGTCGCTGCCGAAGAAGACGACCTCGATGCCCTGGTCGAGCACGCCCGCTTCCTGCAGCACGGGCGCTAACGACGCGCCCGCCCAGGTAGCGTTGCCGATACCGCCCCAAAAAAATGGCAGCCCATGATTGCCGGAGCATTCAAGAGTGAAGGTGACCTCCTGGCGAGGGCGGGATTTGAGGTCGTCGAGGGTCAGCGTCAGGGGCTGCTGGACCAGGCCGCCGACCTGCAGGCGCCAGGCCGCAGCATCGAGGACGGGCTTGTCGTAGTGCGCGACCGTGAAGAACTGGTCGTTGGGGGTAAACCAACCGTCCAGATCTTCCCATCGCAACTGTTTGCCGACCACCTCGGGGACGGGATTCGGCGCTGGCTGGTCGAGCCAGGTGAGGACCTCTTCGCCAGGTTGAGCCGAGAAGGCGTGCGCCAGCCGGGGCGCCCGCAAAAGCGCCAGCCCCGCCACAGCCATGCTTCCTTGCAAGAGTACGTCTCGGCGCGACATGCGTGGTGTGCTCATCGGTAAGCTCCAATACTCACGTGGAATAGCAGGTAGGCCGACTCCCCACATTCCTGTACAGAGATGCAGAAGCGGTTCTCGAGGTCGAAGGTGGCCGCGCGCTCGCCGCCGGCCTGGATCAGCTCGTCACTCAGGACGGTCTATGGTGGTGCAACGGTTGCAACGGCCTGGCGCTAAGCTACGGCGAGCACGGACCGAGCAGTATCCACAGACCTGAGGATTGGCGGGGTTGATTTCTGGAAACGCAGGCAAACCGAGCGGTACGGCTTTACTCGAACTCCTGCACTTCGAAGATGTCGTCTGGCCGCTCAACGTTGGCTTCTAGACCCGACCTCGAGCTGGGTCATACCAATACTTCAGGTAGCGCACGCCGTATTTGTCCTGAACCGCCAGATCGCGCGCATGAGCTTCCGCGACATCAGCGGCTGTTACACCAGCCGGAACAATGTGGCTATCTAGGAACAGAGGCATCCTGCACTCCTGAGTTCAAACGCGGTTCGTCCAGCAGGCCGTGCTTGGTCGCCCAGACCGCGACTTGTGCACGCGAGCTCAACTGGAGTTTGGTTAGGACATGGCGGACGTGCGTGGCAACCGTAGCCTCGCCCACGATCAGGCGCGCCGCGATGCGCCGATTCGTGTAGCCGTAGCCGACCAGCATTGCCACTTGACGCTCGCGGGTACTCAGCGCCTCTGCTCCGATAGCCAGCCCGTCACGTGCCTCTTGCGAAGCTGTGGCCAGCGCTTCGGCGATCGCATCCACCACACCGAGTCCTCGCCCGGCGTTTAGCGCCGTGTCTGCCATGCGGCCCAGCGCCAGCCGCGCCGCCTCGATCTGCTGATCGATATATTGCTGTTCGAACGCGTTCGGTCGTACGCCGCCCTGCTCGCGCAGGGTTTCTGCCGCACCTGTCAGGCGCATTGCACGTTCCGGCTGACCCGTGACAGACGCGAGAACGGCAAACCGATCGATCACGAACGCAAGCCCATGTGGGTCACTCATTTCGTGGTTGAGCCGCAGACTGCGAGACAAATGGTCATAGGCGCCTTTGAAGTCCTGCCGCGCAGTGGCCGTGCTCCCGAGATGTGCGAGTGCCAGCGCAACACCGCGTCGGTCGTCCTCACGCTCCAGCAGCCGCAGCGCAGATTGCGCGAGCGCCTGGGCGCGCTCGTAATCACTTGTGTCTCGCGCGGCTTCAGCAACGTCAAGCATGACGAGACCTGCGCCAAGCGTATCGCCGAGTGTCTCAATCAACCGCTCCGCTTCCTCGAATTGTGCGACAGCCTCCGCTTCATCGCCCCGGTCGTGCGCCACCCTTCCGATATTGGAAAGCGTCAATGCCATGAGCGCGAGGGTCGCAGGGGTGGCGGCGGCTGCGTTCAGCACGCGTAATTTAGCCAGGCTCCGCTCGAGATAGTGCGCCGCGGCGTCCAGGTCATCCCGCTTACGAGCGATTACGGCGAGAACGTCGAGCGCCGCAAATACGCCCTCGGCATGATCCAGACTTTCGAAGATCGCCAGGGCGCGATGCTCGAATTCGGCACCAGCCTCGAGATCGCCTTGCGCAGCTGCCATATGGCCGAGCGCATCGAGGGCCTCAGCGTGCACGCGCGCCCGCGCTCCAGTTACCGGGCGCAGCGGAAAGCGCGCCAGGAGCACTTCCAGGCGCGCCCGGCCTTCGGCCATGTACCCGCGCACACTCCAGAGCCAGGATAGGCCCACGGCCAGGCGGAGGCTAGCCTCGGCGTACCCGTGCGTCTGGCACCAGTCCAATGCTGCACGAATATTGGCATGTTGCCATTCCACACGGTCCAGAAACACATCCTGGCGCAGCGCGCGCACGCCGGGATCCGATTGTTCCACCAAACGCAGGTAGTACCACGCGTACCGGCGCCACACTGCTGCCGCCTCCGGACTGCCCTCGAGGCGTTCCAGCGCAAACTCCCTGACCATCTCCAGCATCGAGTACCAGGGTTTTCCCCGCCCGTCATCCTCGACCAGCAGCAAGTTCCTGGTTACAAGAGACGCCAGGCTATCGCGCGCCTCTAAATTGAGTCGCGGCAAGGCGACGGAAGTCTGGCCCGGGCCCGCCGTCTCGGCGATGCACACGGATTCGACATCGTCGGTCGTGCATCCGCGGAAGGGGGCCAGGCGTCGGAACAGCACACGTTCCTCGACCGTCAGTAGGTCATAGCTCCAAGCGATCGTTGCACGCAGCGTCTGCTGGCGGGTGGGCGCATCACGCGGACCGTCTATCAGTACAGGCAGCCCGCCGGCGGCCGATTGCAACTGTTGCAGCAGCCCTCGGACCGGAATAGATCCCGTGCGCGCGGCCGCAAGCTCGATAGCAAGCGGCAACCCGTCTAGACGCGCGCAGATGCTAGCCACCACTCCGCGCGTCTCCTTCGACGGATCGAAATCGGCCTGCACCTCGCGCGCGCGCTCGATGAAGAGCTGCACTGCTTCGGACGTCTCGGACTCTTCGCCGCAATCTGGGTCCGATAGGGCCAGTGGCGGCACCTGCGACCGCATTTCGCCGACGACGCGAAGCGGCTCGCGACTGGTAGCCAGGATCGTCAGGTGTGGGCAGGCGCGTAGCAGCGTGTGGGCCAGTGTGGCACAGGCGTCCAACAGGTGCTCGCAGTTGTCCAGTACCAGCAATAGCCGCCGGTCCCGTAGGGTGTCGGCAAGTGTAGTGGCAAGCGGGATGCGGCCGTGCTCGCGGATTCCCAGCGCCGCGGCGACGGCATTGGCCACCATGCGCGGATCGCCGAGTGGAGCGAGCTCGACGAGCCAGACCCCATCTTGGTAGCTCTCGAGCGCGTGGCTCCCAACCTGAAGGGCCAGGCGCGTCTTGCCGACGCCGCCGGGGCCAACCAGCGTGAGCAGGCGGGCGGTGCTGAGCCGGTTTGCCAGCCGGGCGAGCTCGACTTCCCGGCCAACGAAGCTGCTGAGCTCGGCTGGGAGATTGTGGCGGGGTCGGCCGATCACGGTGTATGGCGGACGTTCGGCGGGGTGCCGCGTCCGTCGACTGGTGGGCCGTACGCCCGAGCCGTCATCTCCGCCCCGGTTGATACGCTCGAGGCGCGCCAGGGTGCGCGCCACCTGTCGGGGATGGCCTACGCGGAGCTCGCGGCGCTCCCAGCGTGCCACCGTGTTGGCGCTCACCGCCAGCCGCTCCGCGAGTTCGGCCTGGGTCAGCCCGAGGGCTCGGCGACGCGCGCGCAGCTCTGTCGGCTCCATCGGTTCCCGCCCTGGCTGCGCCGCATGGCCGCCCGCCTCAGCCGATGTGGTGGCGCGCATCGTCGTTGCGCCACTATACGCCCGCATCGAGGAGGCGTATAGGGTCGTCGCTTGGCGTCTCGTACTCGGAAAGGAAGGCGTACAAGTCATGACCTTCCAAAACGAATCGCGAGGCGATCACAGGCATCGTCCGCGAGGTCGAGTTCGGACCTCAGGTTGCGCTGGATGGTCTGGATGTTCTGGTGGCCAAGGGCGAGCAGGATCTGCTCCAGCCGCGTCTGGCGTCACTCAAGATTGCGCGAGTCGTTGATGGTCTGTGG
>WNFV01003330.1_pt1 | contig 23299 bp, 24 predicted proteins | sample 5400101 | NCBI WGS metagenome assembly WNFV01 (sample SAMN13153361, study PRJNA577476) | soil metagenome | isolation source: 115 cm soil or saprolite under grassland replicate 1 | place: USA:California | collected 2016-06-15 | reverse complement strand
CGATGATGCAGCAGCTCGGCGCCATCCCGCAAAGTCCGCCCGGATAGATCCATCGGCCTCTCCGCCCGTCGGACGTGGCGGTAACGACTGAGACTGGGTGGCTGCAGGTTGGCGGGTTTGCGACTCGCGCGGAGGCGCTCAAGGCGCTCGACAAGGTGCTCGTGCGACTCGGCCCCCAGCGGGCGAGCGGCGACGATGACAATCGGCGAACTGGTCGACGAATACCCGGATCGAACCTTACGCGCTCGTTTAGCGAGGGAGACATTGCCGACTCGGCTGCCGAGTAACTCGCGGCGTTCGGGAGCCGCGGGCCAGGCAGCGGCGGCGCGGCGGTCTCTTTTAAGGCAGGCGCAAGGTTTACCTGCCTATCCTGGCCTCGTTCATCGAGGCGAGGAGGGCCGTCGTGATGCGCATGAGGTCCGCAGGGTTCGCCATCGGCGCGTTGCTTGCGCTTGCGGCGCCTGCGCTCGCTTCGGGTTCGGGCTCGAGCGCGCTCCGCGAAGGCGCTCGGTCGGTGACGCCGCTGCGCTCGTCCGTGAGCACCACGGCGGGTAGCTGGACGGCGGCGGCGAGCATGTCGGTCGCGCGCGGAACCCTGACGGCGACGCTGCTCGGGAACGGGCGCGTCCTCGTCGTCGGTGGCGCCCAAGAGTCCACCACCGAGCTGTACGACCCGCCCAGCGGAACGTGGATCCCGGGCGGGACGCTGAACCGGCCGCGCTGGCTTCACGCCGCCGTGCGCCTCGGCGACGGACGCGTGCTCGTCTCCGGCGGCGGCGCATACACCCCCAGCGCGGAGCTGTACGACCCGGCGACGAACCGCTGGACGGCGACCGGGAGCATGAGCGTCGACCGCTACGACTTCACCGCCACCCTGCTCCGCAACGGCCGCGTGCTCGTCGTCGGCGGTTACTCCCTCAGCAGCGTGGGGCGGAGCACAGAGCTGTCAGAGCTGTACGACCCGGCGACCGGCCGCTGGACGTCGACCGGCAGCCTCCGGACGGCCCGCCGCAACCATACGGCGACGCTGCTGCCGGACGGCACGGTCCTGGTCGCGGGCGGGTTCAACTCGGACGGCTGGCTGCGAAGCGCAGAGCTCTACGACCCCACCCGCGGGCGCTGGAGCCGCGTCGCGCCCATGACGACCGCCCGCGAGGGCGCGAGCGCGACCTTGCTCGGCACTGGCCGCGTACTGGTCGCCGGCGGCGGCAACCCGAGCGCGACCAGGTCCGCCGAACTCTACGAGCCGTCCTCGGGCAGGTGGAGCGCGACCGGCAGCATGACCGATTACCACGGCGGTGCCGCTGCGCTCCTTCAAGACGGACGCGTGCTCGTCGCGGGCGGCGGCACAGGCGACGTCTACTCACCCGCCACCGGCACTTGGACGCCCACCGGCCCGATGGTCTACCCCTACGCCTCCGCAGCCGCGGCTCTGCTTCCCAACGGGCAGGTCCTGTACGCCGGCGGCGTCAAAGTCAAGTACTGCGGCCAGTACTCCTGCACCGAGCCCTTGGCCGACGCCGAGCTGTACACCCCGTAACGGCCGCGCGGTTTGCTGGACTTGACCTTGTCGACGGAGGAGATCCCGAATGAAGAAGACGCTCGCACTCGCCGCCGTCGCCGCGGCGATCGTTCCCGCCACTTCGATAGCGGCCGCGCAGGGTGCGCCGCGCAGGGTGCGCCCTCCGACGCGCAAGCCCGTGACGCGACGGCGGCGTCGCCGACGCTGACGGTGCGCACGACGCGGTTCGGCAAGATCCTCTTCGCCGGCAACGGGCGTGCGCTCTACGGCTTCACCCGCGACCGGCGCAACGGCCCGAGCCAGTGTTACGGGGACTGCGCGGCAGCGTGGCCCGTCTACTTCGCCAAGGGGACGCTGAAGGCCGGCGCAGGCGTCAAGCAGTCGCTGATCGGCACGATCCGCCGGCGTGACGGGCGCCGCCAGGTGACCTACAACGGCTGGCCGCTCTACTACTACGCGCACGAGAAGGCGGGCGAGGTCAAGTGCCAGAACGTCGCGACGCACGGTGGCACCTGGCTGGTCGTGCGGCCGGCGGGGACGCTCGTCCGGTAGCGGCCACGCCGAGGGAGAGAAAGCGTACGTTCCGGTCTCTCGGGCGCATGCCGAGGTCGAGTGGGCCGCTCCCGAGGATCGGCACCACTTCCCCGGCGAAAGCGACGGTGGCGGGGCGGGAGCGCCGAGGCGACCCATGTCACCGACGCGATCGAGACCTCCGCGAGTCTGTTCGCCGAAGTCGGAGACGGGCGCAGCGGCGTCTCGTTCAATAGGAGGGTTGGACCAAGTCGCAGACGGCGGCGCTCTCTCTCGGCGAGGATCTTTCCCGGCCAGCACGATGTACTAGCTCGCCGGGAGGCCGCCGCGTACGGCGGCGGCGTCCCTGGATCTCTCGACGTCCCGCGCCTCAGACGAAGGGGCAGTTGACGACCATGCTCGTTTTCTTGAGCGTGACGTCGCCGGCCTTCCGTGCCTGCTGCAGCTGCTCGAACGAACGGACGAGCTTGCGTTCTGCGCCCGCCTTCCACGTCACTTCGATGACCGCCCAGAGCGGCGGGTAGGCGGTTGTTCCGGGAACGACGTCGGCGATGTTGCTCTGTCCGTCGACACCGTTGGTGAAGGTCCAGATGGGAAGGACTTCGTTGCCCGGCGCGACCTTGACGACTCCGAGCTCGTAGTAGTGGATCGTCTTGCCTTTCGCGAACCCGGCGTGTCGTGTTTGGCCGAAGCCGAGCAGCGCAGCATTGATCACCCGAGGCGTGGTCTTGATCGTGAGGTCGCCGTTGGCTTGCGCATCCCTTACCGCCGCGGCCGAGCGGAGAACACGCGGCGTCGCGTCCGTCTCCCAGGTGACGGTGCTCACCTTGTGGAGCGCCGAGTACTGCTTCGAGCCAGGCGCGCTGTCCACGATCGAGCGCTGGCCATCGGCGCCGTTTGAGAAGACCCAGATGGGCGCGAGCTTGTTGCCGGGGCGGAGCCTGATCCGGCCGTAGTCGAAGTACTTGACCGTGCGGTTCTTGTAGAAGCCGATCAGCACCTTCTGCTTCTTGGGAGTGGCTTCGGCGCTTACGGCTCCGTTGGGCTGCGCACCCGCCAGGGTGCCGGTTACAGCTGCGGCGCCGAGCACGAGGAGCAGGCTGAGAGCAGCTCTCTTCATTGCGACCCCCTTGTCGCGGATGTCGGCGATGTGCTGACGGAACCTTTGATGCGAGGTCGCCGCAGAGCGATTCAGGGAGCCGGCACGTGAGGGTCGCTGTCGTTGAGCCTCGGCGCCAGAGCCGCGATCCGGCAGCGCTCAGGGCGTGGGCGATTGTCGCCTGCGCTTCTGCCGGAGCGTGCCCGTCAGTCGACGATCTCGATGTCGGGCCGGAACGCCGCGACCGCAAACCAGAACGGCTCACTGAAAGGTACGGGCTCCCCCTCGAGCAGGGCCGACGCCGAACCCACATCACGGCCCTCCGCGATCGCTCCCGAGTCGAGCGCCGAGGCCACCCCTGAGTGCCAGCGAACGATCAGCTGACCCTCGTCCGTTTCGACCTCGATCGTGCGCTTGGCGACGAGTGCGGGGAAGGGCACGGCGAACGCCTCCTTCCCGACCTCGACGTACACGACACGCTCCTTTGGAGGTAGTCGGTCGTCGTCCTCGTTCCGTGTCGCGAAGATCGGGGGGCTGGCGATGTCGTCGTAGCCGGCGTACGGGTTCGTCCCGTAGTCGCGCGCGAAGCCAGTGTCGCGGTTGAGCACGAGCCCGGAGGGGTGCATGCTCCGGAACTCACGCCAGGACACGATGCGCGCGGGGAGTTGGCGAAGCTCCTTTCCTCCGAGCTCGCCCACGAGCGCCTCGCCTCCGAACTGCTGCCACCAGGATTCCGTCTGCCGGTCGTACATGACGAGGTCGGAGTCGCGCAGCTTCCCGGTCGTCCCGAAGTCGAGCACCCTGCCGTCGACGCGCCGGTCGAAGGCGATCGCCGTGTTGCAGAGGGGGCAGAAGGTGACGGCGACCGGGGTGTCGCCGAAACGGGCGTTGACGATCTCGTGCCAGGTCAGGATCTGCAGCGGATAGGCGCGGCTCTCGCCGTCGACGGTGATCTCGATCACCGGCTCGCGGTCCTCGAGGAAGTCGACCTGTTCCGCACGCGTGTAGTGCGGCTCGTCGATCGCGGGGATCCCGTCCTTGGGCGGGCCCCCGGACAGGAACTCCTCGAGCGGGACGAGTTGCTTCGAGAAGTCCGTCTCCCACTGCGCTGCGTCCGGTGGGGGCGGCGACGCCTCGCCGAGGCCGACGAGCGGGCCTTGCTTCTCGAGCTCTTTGTCGATCTTCTCGAGCGCCTCGTCGAGCTTCTTGTCGCGCGAAGCGCCCTCATCCGATCCCCCGCCGCAGCCGGCGACGGCCAGGGCGACGACGATCAGCGCGATGGCCGCGAGAACGCCACCAAGTCGATGTTTCACCTCTCTTTCGATGCGATTCTGTCGGTAGCGATTCAGCGCGGCGCTCTGCGACGCCGTGCGGCGAGGCGCTCTCGCTGACTCGGGGCTGCCTGTACCCTCAGGCATCCTTGAAGGCGGGGGAGTCGATCTCCCTCGCACGTTCTGGCTGACCGGGCAAGTGCAGAGGCGACCGGCCGAAGAGCAGGTGCATGACGTCGAACACGTGCTAGATCGCGAGTCCCGTGAACTGCGCGAGGGAGCGGGTGAGCCGGGCCAGGTAGCCGCTCGCAAGCAGCACCCCGAAGACGACGAGCAGCGAGCCGGAGCCGACGCCGACCAGTGAGCGGTGTCGTCTGAGCACGCCGACGAGCCCGAGTGCGCGGGTGAAGCCGAGGCCGAAGAGGAGGAAAGGGACGCCGAGGCCGAGCGAGTAGACGGCGAGCAGGATGGCACCCTCGTCGGCGCTTCCCGAGCCGGCGGCAAGCGCGAGGATCGCCGCCAGGGTGGGGCCGATGCAGGGCGTCCAGCCCACTCCGAAGGCGAGCCCGGCCAGGGCAGCCGTCGGAACCCCCCGTGCCCGGGGCGGCAGCGCGAGATGCGTCTCTCGCAGAAGGGTAAGCGGCAGCGGCGCCCCGGCGTACACGAGCCCGGCGAAGACGATGAAGACGCCGGCGACAATCTCAAGCGTCCGCCTGTTGGAGAGCAGCACGTCGCCAAACCAGGCGGCCCCCGCCCCCAGGAGCACGAAGATCGTCCCGAAACCGACGACGAACGCCGCGGTGGACACGGTCACGCGCCGCGGCCGCGCCCCGAGCTCGCCGAGTCCGACCCCGGAGACGATCGACAGGTAGCCGGGCACGAGCGGCAGGACGCACGGCGAGATGAAGGACACGACACCCGCCGCGAACGCAGCCGCGAGCGCGGCTGGACCGAACTCGATGGCGGCGAGCAGCTCCATCGTCGGTTAGACGCGCTCGTCCGGGAGGGGGATTCCCGCTCGGCGCCGCAGCTGAATCGCCCCAGGCGAATAGCGCGTCAAAGCACACGTGACCTCGATCCGCAGCTCGCGGGACGCTTCGCCTGCGCAGGGGACCGCGCGATGAGTCAGCCTGGGGCACGACAAACGCGACAGACAGGCCGCGAGGGGCGGCCGCCGGAATCGCGAGCGCGGAGGCTCCTCGGAGACCGGCGCGTCTGGACCGGTGCCGGAGTGCTCGCACTTGTCGCTGTCCTGGGGGTGGGGATCGTCGTCGCGCGCGGCACGGGCGCGGCGGGGCCGATCGTCGAGCAAAGCGGAGGGGCCGTCTCCTTTTCCGGCTCCGATCCGATCACGGGCAACCGCGTGTCGCTCGACGACTACGCAGGCAAACCCGTGGTCATCAACGTCTGGGGCTCGTGGTGTCCGGGGTGCATCGCCGAGGCCGAGGACCTACGCCGCTTCGCCGCCGACCATCCGGAGGTTCAGCTGATCGGGGTCGACCTGCAGGACACGCGGGGCGCAGCCAGGGAGTTCTACGCGCGCTGGCGCTGGACGCATCCGAGCGTCTTCGATCCGGACGGCGAGATCTCCTTCTCGCTCGGGTTGCAGGGAACGCCGAGCACGTTCTTCCTCGATCGGGAGCACCGCATCGTGTCCCGAATCGTCGGCGAGACGGACTACGCGGGCTTCGAGCGGGGGCTCGAGGCCGCGGTGGCAGAGAGTTGACGCGGATTCCTCAACGGGTTCAGGCTATTGTCAGAGAGATTTAAGAAGCTCGCAAGCCCCGCGTAAGAAACGTTCTCCTACCATCGGAACCTCCGGCGTACGCCAGGGGACGAGAGGAGGAGAAATGCGCAGACTTCGGATCGCCATCCTCGCAGGCGTGCTCGCGACTGCACTGCTCATCGTGAGCTCAGCCTTCGGGCAAGCGCTGCCGCGGCCGGAGACGTGGGTGGATGGAGAACGCTTCGGCGGAGTGGTGACCCCAGCCACCTTCGATCCCGCGAACGGAAACTTCGACGAGCTCTACATGTGCACCGACGGCACGACCTTTAAGGACGGCGTCCCGCTCATTTCGGAGTCAGGACCGGGCGACCAGGACTACAACGGGGGACGCTGGCATCTCAACGTGAGCACAAACTGCGACGCGAGCGCCGACTCGGTCGAGGACCTCGACCTCGGCGACTTCGCTCCGACAATGACGTATTTCGAGTGCCCGCTGCTTCCGCGCCGCGGGAACGGCTGAGGAGACCTCGTTCGACCGGCCTGAGAGCATCCGCGCTCTCAGGCCGCCGCCCGCGCGTTTCGTCCCGTCGAGTTCGGATCGAAGTGCTCGTAGTTGTAATCGCTGATGGGGCCAGCTTACGACGCGGCCTTATCACTCCGGGCCGCTCGCCGCTCTACCTCGGCCTTGACGGCGGTGAGTGAGCTGCGAACGGCGGCTTCCCAACGTGGTGCCACGAGCGCGCCCCATCCCCGGCCGAGAGCCCACAGATCGGTCCCGAGCTCGCCGCTGTACTCGAGCTCTGTCCCCGCCTCCGTCTCGCGCAGGTGAAACCGCTCGAGGACGTACGGCACGGGGCCGCGGACGAGCCGGAAGTGGATCCGCTCGGGCGGCTCGAAACGGACGGTCTCGAGCGTCGTCGTCACCAGCGGGCCCACGGGCGTGAAGTGCTCGGCGAGAACCATGTCCGCGCCTCGTTCCAGAACGCGCAGCCTGCCCTCGAGCGCTCGCGGTGTCTTCTGCAGGTACGGCGCCGAGATCACCTCGAAGACGAGCTCGCGGGGCGCCGCGATCTGCCACGTGAAGGGACCGAGCGCTCGCACGGACCTGCCCAGGCCGAGGTCGACCGTGAGCGAGCCGCGCACGAGGAGGGCGTAGGCGCCGACGGCCATCCCTCCGAGTGCGGCGAGCGTGAGACGTCTCTTCCGACTCACCAAGGGCGCTCCCCATATTCCTGTCTCCGCGATACCGCAGCTAGGAGCGGGCTTGCCGCAAACGGGCCGCCGTCGTATTCGACGCTAGCGCTCGTCGCGCTCGATGCGGTCGACAATCGCCCTCACCGTCGCCGGTGCCGGGGAGGTCTGTTCGATCGTCCCGAGCGATCGAAGCTGCTCGAGCGTGCGCGTGAGCGATTCGAGCAGAGCGCGGCAGTGCTCACAGCGCGCGAGGTGGCGCATGATCCGGAGGCGGGTGCGTGCGCCCAGGTCGCCGTCGAGGTAATCGGACAGGTGGTCGCCGGTTTCGCGACAGGTGGCGATCCAGGGCTTGAGGAGGAGGCTCAGCACGTTTGCTTAGACGCAGCAGACCGTCGGTTCGTTTCGGGATCGTACGATCCCTAGATGGCGCCCGGCGAGCAGAGCGACGCCGAGCTCGTTCGACTTGCGAGGGAGGGTGACCTCGACGCCTTCGCCGGAATCGTGCAGCGGCACGAGCAGCGTCTTCGCCTCGTTCTGCTGCGGATACTCGATGACACGAGAGATGTTGAGGAGTCGGTGCAGGATGCCTTCGTCCAGGCCTGGTGCAACCTCGACGGCTACCGAGGCGACGCCGCGCTCTTCACCTGGTTGTACCGGATCGGGGTGAACTCGGCGCTTGCGCGGGCACGCCGCCGAGCGCCGGTCACGGTCGACCTCTCTGTGGTCGAGGGCCAGGCAAGCTCGAGTGCTGACTCCGGCCTCCGCCCGGAGGCGGCCGCCGAAGCGGGCGAGCTTCGCGCACGCATCGTCGCCGCTCTCGCCACGCTTCCCTTCGAGTACCGCGAAGCGGTCGTCCTGCGCGACGTGGCCGGTCTCTCGAACCAGGAGGTGGCGGCGGCGCTCGGGGTGAGCCTCGCCGCCGCCAAGAGCCGGATCCACCGCGGCCGCCTGCAGCTGCGCGATCGGCTCGAAGGTCTCGGCGAGCCTTGAGTCCGAGAAGCGTTGCACCGATCGGAGCGTCAACGGCATCGAAGCCTGGCGAGGGTCCGCCCGGTATGGCGTGCGCACTTCGACTTCTCCTGACGGCCGCCGGCGGCTACGCGCTGGGCACCCTTCCGTCGGCCGACCTTGCGGCGAGGGTCGTGACGGGCGGAGCAGTGGATCTCCGCCACGCGGGTAGTGGCAACCCCGGCGGCGTGAACGCGCGACGGCTGCTCGGACACCGGGCCGGCAGAACGGTCATTGCTGCCGACGTAGCGAAGGGGACCGCCGCCAGTTGGGTGGGGCGGCGGCTCGCGGGAGACCTCGGAGCGCATATCGGGGGCGTCGCTGCCGTCGCAGGGCACTGCTACCCGCCGCGGAGCGGGTTCCGAGGGGGGAAGGGCGTGGCGACGAGCTTCGGCCAGTGCCTGTACACGTTCCCGGCCTACGCTCCAATCGACTTCGCTATCGCGACGGCGATCGCACGCTGGCCGGGGCTACGGCGTCCGGCACTCGTGTCGGTAACGGTCTCGTCCGGCCTTTGGCTCGTCGCGAGCGTCGTCTGGTGGAAGCGCAGACTCCCGAATCTTTGGGGTCCGCCCCCAACCGGTGCTCTCCCACTCGCGAACGCGGCGACCGTTCTCATCATCGCGACGCGCGCCTTCGCCTTGCTCGCCCGCCGTGAGCCTGACGAGCTCGCGCTTCCCCGGTGAACGAGGTCGGCATCTGCACGGACTCGAGCGCCCTTTTCCCGCTCGGTGCCGTCGATCGGCTCGGCATCACCGTCGTTCCGATCGCGATCACACTCGACGGCGAGCCGTTCGACGACCGAGAAGATGCGATCGACGACTTCTACGCGCGCCTGTCAGAAGGGGCGCGGGCGACCACCTCTCAACCGAGCCCGGGCGAGTTCCTCGAGGCGTACGCCCGCGTCGAAGCCGGCGGCGCGAAGGAAGTCCTCTCGATCCACCTTGACGCGCGGGTCTCCGGCACTCTCGCCTCCGCCGAGCTCGCGGCACGCGAGGCGCCGATTCGCGTAACGGTGGTCGACTCAAGGTCCGTGAGCTTCGGGGTCGGAGTCTGCGTTCGGGCTGCGGCAGAAGCGATCGCATCCGGAGCCTCGGTCCGCGATGCGGCGGCGACCGTTGCCCGACTGAGCGCGACGTTGAGGAACGCCTTCGTCGCGCGTGACGGTCCGGCCGGGCGGGTGCCCGAAACAACGGCGTTCGCGCTACTCGAGTTCACCCACGGCAAGGCCGACCCGCGTGGAGCGTGCGACACGGTCGGGGAGGCGATCGAGGCGATGACCAAGCGAGTCTTCGAGGGGAATCGCCCTGTGCGCGTCGCAGTGGGTCACGCGGCCGCAGCGACGGAGCCCGTGGCCGATGCTCTCGCTCTCTCCCTGGCGAGCCACTCCCACGTCGTCGAGGTGCAGCGCTACCGCGTCGGCCCGGCGGTCGGTGCACACACGGGCCCGTTCAGCTTCGGAGCCTTCTGGTGGCCGTCCTCGTGACGAGGTTGCTCCTCTCCCTAGGCCGATCGAGCAAGGACGAGCTCGACTGCTTCGACCAGACTGCTTGCCGTGGGCGGCTCGACCGTGGGGAACGGCCAGCGACGCTCGAGGCGATCGATCCAGATGGCTGACAGCCCGGCCGCGCGCGCGCCCACCACGTCCCACCCGTGTGCTGCGATGAGCGTCAGCGCCGCAGTGGGCAAACCGAGCGTCCGCACCACGTAGTGGTACGGCTCCGGGTGCGGTTTGAACGCACCCACTTCGTCGACCGTCAGTACCTGCTGCACGCGGGAGCGCAGCCCCGCCGACTCGAGCAGCATTTCCGTGTGCTGGCGACCGCCGTTCGTGAGCGTGACCGCCGGCACGCCGGCCTCCTCGAGCAGGTCGAAAGCCTGCGCAGCGTCGGGGTAGGGATCCAGTTGCCCGAGCGCACGCAGGACCTCGTCGGCCTGGTCCGGCTCGACGTCGAGCTGCGCGAGCGTCGTCAGAAGCGTCGTCTTTCCGATCTCGCGAAAGGGATGGAACTCATCGACGAGCGTCAAGACAGCCGACGTGTGGAGCACCGTCCGAACCACGCCTCGAGTGCACCCTCCGGCGCGCCCAGCCGGGTCAGACGCTCGCGAACAAGCGCCAGATCGAAGAGCGTGCCCATGACGTCGAAGACGACTGCACGCGCATCCACCGCTGATCTCCTACCGGCCAACGATCTTGAGCGCCTGGTTGGCTCCTGGGCCGACCACGTAGGCGATGGTGATCATGACTGTCGCCACCTTCTCGACGTTGAACGCGGACCAGAGCGGTCCGGCGTCCACGGGATCGTAGCCCGCATCACGAGCGAGACTGGCGACCGCCTCTTTCGCCTCGGCGTCGTCGCTCGCGATCAGCATGGACGCCGGCTCGCCCCCGAATTCCGGTGAGCTGTTGACGATCTGCGCATAGACGTGGTTCCACGCCTTGACCAGCCGCGCGCCGGGTAGACGTTCTTGGATCACCTCGCCCGCAGAATGGCCGCCCAGGTCGGCCGGCGTCGAGTACGTGTTGTCGGTGTAGGGGTTCGTGCAGTCGATGAGGATCTTGCCGCCGACGTCCCCGAGCTGAGGAAGCACCTCGTCGATGTCCCACCAGTTGACGGCGAGGAGAAACGCATCCGTCCGCGCGATCGCCTCGGAGCAGGTGCCGTGTCCGGCCGCGGCGAACTGGCGGCCGAGCCCTGTGCCCATGTTCCCGGTGCTGATGGTCGCCACTTCATGTCAGCCTCCCTTCCGTCTGCCGGCCCTTTGACCGGACCCCCTTGTCGTCTGCGAGGTCTGACGCGCACCCGCATTGAGTTGATGCGCTCGTCCGCTTACGCTCCGATGTGTCGAAGGGCTTCCTCGGCATCGTGAAGTGTCAGGAGTCCGGCGAGCCGGCCGTCGGAGGTCGTGACGGGGAGGTTCGTCAGGTTCTGCCGGTGCATCCTCTCGACCGCCTCGCGCAGGCGGGCGCTAGGCCTGATCGTGCTCGGCCCCGGCGTCATCGCCTCCTCGGCCGTGACGTCCTCCCGGCCGCGGATCGCGCGCCGGCCGATCCGACCGAGGACGACCCGGCGCTTGTCGACGACGAAGCAGGTGTCCCAGCCGCTCTCGTCTAGCTGCTCGCAGACGACGTGAAGGCGGTCGTCGAGGCGGCAGGTCGGGACGTCGGCCCGGACGTGCGCTCCCGCCCTCGTTTCGCTTCCGTTCGCGCCTTCGAGCGGTAACCCGGCGCTACCCCAGTCGGCTTTGCCGGCGACGTAGTCGTAGACCTGCTCGAACCCAATGCTTTCGAGCCGCGCCGCGGCTCGTGGGCTCATGTCTCACTGGTAGTCGTAGCAGTAGACGATCACCGGACGTGCCGGCTCGAGGTGACGAGAACTCTCACGGTCGAGCTCCTTGAGCGGGATGCTGACCGCGTCCGGTAGATGCTCGTCCTCGTATTCCGCTCGCGGCAGCACCTCGACGAGCTGGGCGCCTTCGCCGACGAGTTGCTGGACCCGGCCGCGGTCGATCGAGGTCGGCATCAGCGCGGCTCGAGGACGTTGCCAAACACGGTTCGTCCGGCCGCGATCGCTTCGGGTAGCGAGATCACCTGGCCGCGTACCTCGGGTCGCGCTTCCAGCCAGCGCTCGCCGTTCTCCCACGAGGCGAAGAAGTTGAGCGCAGGGCAGCAGCTGCACCAGGACTCGCCGCTCCCGCTCGCGCCGCAAACGACGACAGCGTCGCGGGGTTGCCAGCTGCCCATGCCGTCGGCATCGAGCTCGACCTCTATCTCCTCCTCCGTAAGCGGATCGCGCGAGGCGATCTCGATCGGCTCCTCGAACATCGGCGCGATCCCGAGCGCGTCGATCGCGCACATCGCATACGCCTCGTGCCCAGCCTGGAAACGAACGCGATGTGTGCCGTCGGACGACCCGAGAACGGGTACGGGACGGCGATCTCAAACTCCCGATCGAGATGGGCAAGGTCCTCCCGCGCGAACGTCTCGAGCGCTCGCGCGGCGTCGAGCCCGAGCCGCCCGCCCGCCTCGCGCGTCTCCGCGCTGCTCGGGCGGCCGCCGGTCGCGAAGCGGCGCAGGATCCAGAAGTAGAGCTCGCGCTCCGAGTCCGCGAGCCCGGCATGGCGGGCGGGCCCGAGCTTGGACGGCGAGATCGCTGCAGCGCTCAGCGAAGCCGCCACGCCCGGCGGTAGGGACTCGCGGCCGTCGCTCACCCGCGCGCGGTCGGCGCTCACGTCGCCGCCTCCGCCAGCGCCTCCCGGATCCAGCGTTCTTCCGGCTGCCCCGTGAAGCCGCGCCCTCACCGACACGAGGACCACCGACACGGAAGGAAGCCGCGATGGCCGAGAAGACAGATCGACAGGGATCGGCTGTACCAGTCGCCTCGAGCGCTGCGTGACAGCACGAACGACCCCGAGAAGTACGCGAAGGGCGACGTGCAGCTTGGTCAGAACGAGCCGTCCAGGTCCGGACGACATCAACGACGGCGCCTGGAAGCACCAGAGCGATCGTTACGCGAACACGTACACATAGACGCCCAGCGAGTACGTCAATTCACGCCCCCCGGTTCGCCCGGGGGCGCATTCTCGGCGTACGCAAATCGGTGGTTAGAGAGGACCGCTCGCGGTAAACAGCGCGACCGCGAGCGCGGCCAAGCGCGGGCTACGACTCACAGCCGATCCCGTCGCGGTCGCCGTCGAACCGATGCGGGTCCGGGTCAGGGACGGTGTAGATCACACGGAAGTTGCGATAAGCGACCTGGTTGCAGTCCAGGTCTGGCGGGTGAGGCGGAATACAGACGTCTGGGTACGAGGGGTGACAGTTGCTGCGCGGGGGCGGCTGCGGCAGCGGCGCAGTTTACGGAAGTCGTGACCGACACGACATTGCTCGTCGTGCTCGGGTCAGTACTGCTCCCGATCTCCGCGGGCCCGCGCCGCTGCCAGTGCTCCTCGTCGCCCCATAGCGACAGGAAGCGCGAGCGTGTCATCACTTCCGGATGGTCGGCCATGTTGGTAAGCAGCTTCGCCAGCGAGAGGGCGTCCGCGCCGACATCGGTCTGGCGGCGAACTCCCATCGCCTGGGTCGTCGCGTACCAGGCGCCGAGCGCGTCGAACAACGACGACGGTGGGATCTCTTCGTTCGCCTGCGTCATCTCGGCGACGCCGCGGTAGAAGGAGCGGTAGGCAAACAGCGTCACCGTCTCGTCGTAGACGCGCTCGATCCACGCCCTCCACTTCTCGTACAGCCCGTCCTCGATCGCCTGCTGTCGGCCCACGACGACAACATTGTCGTCGCAAGCAGCGGGTCCGCTCCGCGTTCGATCGCGCTCCGCTCCCGTGCGGCCCACCATCGCGACGCGCGGGGTGAAGATGTCGGGAGGTGGGATAGCTACTCGCCCTTGCCTTCGGCGGCGGACGGCGGAACGGGCGCGCCGAGCTTGCGCGCCTCGTCGATCATCCTCGTCCGCCACTCTGTGCGCTGGTTCGCCTCGGCCTGCGGCACCTGGGGCAGCAACGCACAGCTCGAGGAAGAGCGTGATCGCCATCGTGATGGTCTCGACAATGCGAACGAGGTCGCCGGCGATGATCTGCTCCGGCGACAGACCGCGCGGGAACATCGTCTCGATCAGCGCCGCCGGTGCGGCGTGCGTCTGCTCCGACCGGCTGGCGTAGAGGAGGTCGTACTGATCGGCGCGCAACGGGTGCCGTGACCGCTCGGCAAGGTAGCGGGCGTCGTGGCCGCTCCAGCTCTTGGCGAAGTGGACGTGGCCGGTGCGGCCGACCGAGCGGAACTCCGGGAAGGTCTGCTCGAGCATCTGCTCGAGCAGCGCGAGCCGCTGCGTGTCGATCTGGCGCCCGGTCTTGTGCTGGTAGAGGAGGTCGAGCTGCTGGTGGCGGACCGTCTGCAAGAGGCCGTACTTGGCGTAGCGGAAGATCGCGGCCTCGCGATCGGCCTGCGCCGCCAGGTGCTCGAGGTTGATCACCAGCTCGAACAGCTGACGGACGGTGGCAACGGCGAACTCCCAGTGGGCCTCGGCGCAGAGGATGCGGATCGCCTTGAGCGCGTTGCTCGCCCGAAGGAGGATGCCCACGTCGAACATGACCGGCGCTCGCGGGCCTTGCTCGGCGGGAAGCTCGACGCTGACCAGCTGGCGCTCCGCGGCGGCGGGGATGTCGACGAGCAGCTGTTGGAGCCCCTTCAGACTCTTCTTCGGGAGCTGAATGCGCTCCATCCCCTCGGGGAGCGGGTTGCGCGTCCGATGGCTTGAGCGCCGCTTCTTCCGCTGCCGGGCCACGCGGTCACGGTATCGGCGGCGGTGACGCGCGGTTGCACCTATGAACACGCGGCGCGGGCGTGACGCCGCTTCGTGCGCGTCGTACGCTGCGCCGGTGACCGACGCGGAGACCGCGCAGGGAACCGGCGGCGGCGATGACGCCGCCGACCTCCCACCGCTGATCGGGCTCCGGGCCTGGCGGAGTAAGGACTGGACGCCTGCGGCCGTCGACCACGCGCGCGAGGCGCAGTTCCTCGACCAGTACGTCGAGCACGCCTGGCGCGTGCATGACGTCGCCGCGGCGGCCCTGGTCGCCAAGGCCGCCACTGCCGGCGACGACGAGCGGCAACTCCTCTTCCTGCGTCTGTTCGCCGAGTACGTCAACGCGCTCGAGGTCCTTGGCGGCTGGGGTTGGGCGATCCGCCACCGCAAGGAGTTCGGGCTGCTCCTCGATGCCTTCTTGGCCTACGCGCCGGGAGAGGTGACATCGTTCTACGAGACGCTTAGCGCCGGCGACGGTGACCTCGCCGCCCTGCTCGCGCTGAGGCCACTGCCGGAGATCGCTCGCGCCTGGGTCGAGCGCGCCGACGAGGAGGTGCGCGAGCACGACCTCCTTGAGGAGTTCACCCGCTGCGGGGCGAACCTGGGCGAGGCCGCGGCACAGTACTTCAACCGCGAGCAGTTGCTTCTGACCAACTACAACAAGGCCAAGCACGGCGCGCCGATCATCCGCACGCCCGCGTTGGCAGCCGACGAGTTCTTCGTCTTGGCGCCGCAGCGCGACCCGACGCAGTCCGGCCGCTACCTATTCAGCAAGTTTCGCGCCGACGATGCCATGTTCGGCCGCGTCACGGGCAACGTCACCTTCATTTCGCGGACAACCCGCGCCGTCGTCTCACTGCTGCGCAACCTGAAGGCCCTCGAGCTCTTGTAGCGGCGGTTGTCGGCATCGCGCGCGCCGGTGGTCACGTCATGGGCAGCTGCCGCAACTCGACGAAGCGATACGCGGTCGTAGATGTCTGTCCAAATCCCGCCCCGCTACCTCGAAAGGCCCCGGAAACGGGGCCTTTCGCTTTCAACGCAGGTCTTGGGACACCTCCGGCGCACTACCGGCTACCTGCCTTGAGCTCGATCGCCCGTCAGCATCGCACTGGTGCCGCCGGAGGGCAACCCAGAGACCGGACCGCACTGCTGAGGCGATCAGCCCAGAAAGACCGAAGGAATAACCACTCCTAGATGGAGTCCTTCCCGGCAACGACCCTCAACGTGATGACCAAGAGACGGAGGCAAGGAAATGTCCGCATATATCGACGAAAACTCGTATGAAGGCGGTGACGGTGGGAGCTCGGGGCAGGGCTCACCGTCGCCAGACCGTGATCGCCCGGAAGTCGCGACCGAGACTGGAGAAACGCAGGGCCAGGGCGCTTCATTCGACCAGGAGCCAGAAGCTCCACTCACGCCAGAGGAGGCCGAGGCCTTCGAAGACCGCGAACGCGCGAACGACCCAGACGGTCCGGCGCGCGACGAAGAAGCTCCTCTCACGCCAGAGGAGGCCGAGGCCTTCGAGAACCGCGAACACGCCGGGAATCCGGAGGGTTCGATGAGCGGCGAACGGATGTCGCCACCGAGTGACACGCCCTCCTGGCTCGCAGACCGGAGCTACCTCAATCGGCTCATGCCGGACGCGGCGCAGCAGAGCGGGCCGCACGGCGTCGACTACCGCTGCACGAAGGACGGCGACTATGTACCGAGCGACGAAGTGGGCCGAGGCCCGTCGCCCGTCTCACGCCCGTACTCCTGGGAAGCACCGGGCATCGACCCGAGCACGGGCGAGAAGTTCGCGCAGCGGCCGGACTTCGTGCCCCCGCCGGACAACCTGCGCCAAGACCCCGGTATCGAGGGCTTGCCCGGCACCTTTGACGTCAAAGGCGATAGAGAGGCGATCGCGGATGCCGGTATCGGTGGCATCGCAGGAATGCTCGGCCACGAGGTCGGTGGCAATTCCGGAGACGGCCTTCCGGACGCGGCGCGGAGCGGCCGGGCGATCGACGGGCTCGCGATGTCTGCGGCAGGCATGGTGGAAGCGCGCACGGGGATTTCAGACCTGAATGCCACTTCCGAGCGAGCGCCGCGGGACGAGCTCGAGCCCGAACGACGCGCGGAGGCCTCGCCGGAGCCGCCAGCCCCGACTCCCGGAAATGCTCGCACACCGCAGGACGAATTCGACGACTTCACGAAGTTGTTGCAGGAAGAAGGATCAACCGGGGCAACCTCGGGAGCGCCTGTGACGATGCAGCCGCACGGGGGCGCAAGGGAAGCGAGGCAGCTGCTCGGCGTCACGGGCGACGAAGCGCAATCCATGCACGGCCTGCCACGCTCCGTCGGGAAGCACATGTCCGGCTACGACCCAAACGCGGCGCTGACGACGCTCGGAGAGAAAGCGATGCACACCGAGCTCGATCAGCCGTGGAAGGACGCGTTCCAGGCCATGCGCCGCGACGGGATGACGAGGGCTAGCGCGCAGGAGGTCTACGACGCCGTCGCGGGCTCGATCGACAGCTCGACGGAGCTCTCGCCCGGTATGAAGGACACGCTGAAGTTCCGGCTGTTCGATGAGATGTTCGTCGAGTACGGGTTACAGCCGGAAGACCAGATGACGCTGCCGTACCCGAACGTCAAGCCACGTCCGTAGTGCTCCGACCAGGAAAGCGTCTCGAGGTAGTGGGAGCTGCCGGGGGTCTTGACGCTCCTCTGATGCGGTTCTAGTCTCGTCGGACATCGGCGCGGTCTAGGAGCGATCCGACCATCGGCACACCTGATTTCGTTTGCCCGCGCTGCGGCGAGGATGTTCCGCCAAATTCGGAGCGTTGCCCCTCGTGCGGGCAAAGAGTCACCGACGATGCGGCGGTCGCGGCGAGGCCTGCGGCTCCGGGCGGTGCCGGATGGCAGCCGGTCGACCAGCGGCCCGCCGTCGACGAGGCCGGCTCCGCGGTCCCGCCCCGGCTTGGCGTTCCTGCGAGCTCGACTGAGATCGAAGGTCAGGTTCGGGCGATCACGTCGCGTCCTCGCCAGGCGGGCGGAGGCGGTGAGGACATCTGGACGTTCCGAGTCGAGCGCTACGACGAGGCGGGCAATCGGGTGCTGTTCGTCCCGGTGGAGATGCAGGGTTACACCTTCGAGGGCTCGCTTGCGGAGGGTGACTGGGTTCGACTACGCGGCTCGCTGAAGCGCGGCACGTTCAGGGCATCGGAGGTGGAGAACCTGACGACGGGGGCGACAGTCCGTGCGAAGAGGGCGCCGAATGCGGTCGCCGTCGTTGTCGGCGCGGTCTTCCTGGTCCTGTTCGTCGCGGTCGTGGTCCTGATCGTGGTGATGGTGGTCCGAGACTCGAACCGCTCTCCGAACAGCCTTCCGGCCGCGGCAGTCACAGCAGCCCCCAGCTAGGACGTTGACTGTCGAAAAGCTCACCTCAGCCGACCTCGACTACCTGCAGCGGACCGGGGTCGAGCCGCCCCCGCTGCTCGACGGCGGTCCGATCACGGCGCCGGCGCTGCGTCGACTTTGCCGGATCGATGGTGTCGGCAGGTTGGAGAAGGCGGTTTCACGCCCTGCCGGTGACGCGTTTCGCCTCGTCTCCGAGGACCTACTGGTGGGCCTCTACAACTACAAGGTCCCACTGGCGTTTCGCCTCGGTAGCCGATCCGGCCGGACCGACGTGCACGTCGGCACCTGGTTGCCCGAGGGTCACTCCGAGGCTGCCCTCGCGCAGAACCACGAGATCATGGAGACCGGGTTGCGGGCTCTCAACGCCTCGATTTCGGTGGTGGAGAACGAGGAGCTCGGGCAGGACTGGCCGCCGCTCGGCGGACTGGCTCTCGGCATTCCGACGGCCAAGGCACCGGACGCCGCGGGCGACGGACTGCAGCACGACCGGATCATCCGCGCCCTTGGCGGCGGATCGTGGGTCGCTTTCGTCGTTGCTCAGCCGGTCGAGGAAGCCGTCCTCCGCGACTTCCGTCTGCGGCTGATCAACGAGATGCGGTCGGCCGCGACCGCGGCGAAAGCCGCCGGAACGCCCAGTCCGCTCACCGACCAGTACGTCGAGCTGATCGGGAACTGGGTGAAGAATCTCACCCACGCGCAGGGGATCGGCGCCTGGCGGACCGCCGTCTACCTGCTCGGTGACGCGGAGAGCTATTACCGGTTGGCGAGCGTCTGGCGCGGAGTCTTCGCCGGCGACGCTTCCCTGCCCGAGCCAATTCGGATCTGGGATCGCCAGGAGGTGCGGGAGCTCGCGGCCGACTGGGCGATGCCCGACCCGACCGGCGCGTCGAAACCGGGCTTGTTCGAGCGGCCATTCGTGCATCAGACGCTGCTTTCGTCCGCGCAGCTCGCCGCGTACGTGCACTTGCCCGAGCTGGAGACGAGCGGCTTCGAGGTGAGAACGGTTCCGGCGTTCGACGTCGTGCCGCCGCGCCCAAGCTCGGAACGTGTCGTGAACCTCGGCGAGGTACTGGAACGAGGCCGCGCGACGGGCTCAGACTTCGGCGTCGACGTCGAGCAGCTCACGCGCCACGCGTTGGTCGCCGGAGTCACGGGCTCGGGTAAGACGAACACCGTCTTCACGCTGCTGCGGCAGGCTGAGCGAGCCGAGGTGCCGTCCCTCGTGATCGAGCCGGCGAAGAGGGAGTATCGAGCGCTGGAGGGACTCCAGGTGTTCACGCTCGGCGATGAAACGGTGTCACCGTTTCGCCTGAATCCTTTCGAGGTGCCGGAAGGCATCCCCGTCGCCGCCCATCTCGATCTGCTGCGAGCCGTGTTCAGCGTCAGCTTCGCGATGTGGACGCCGCTACCTCAGGTACTCGAGGTCGCGCTGTACCGCGTCTATGCAGACGCCGGATGGGACGTGACGTCGGGCGTGAACCGGAGACTCGACGACGCCGCCGATCGGTCCGAGTCGTTTCCGACGCTGAGCGGCCTTGCCACGATGGCCGACATCGTGTCGCACGAGCTGGGTTACGAGGAGCGTGTGACCGCGGATATCCGAGCTGCCCTGCTTACGCGCCTCAACAGTCTTCGCACCGGAGCGAAGGGCCGGATGCTCGACACCGGCGCGTCACTACCCTTCGATCTGCTCCTCGGCGGGCCGACTGTCCTGGAGCTCGAGCCTCTGGGCGACGACGACGACAAGGCGTTCGTCATGGGCCTGATCCTCACTCGCCTCGTCGAGCATCGACGTGTGAGCGGTGACACCGACCAGCTTCAGCATCTGCTCGTGATCGAGGAGGCGCATCGTCTGCTGGGGCAAACCGCGGGCCCGCGAGGCGAGGGCGAGGCCGACGTGCGCGGTAAGGCCGTGGAGGTGTTCACGAATCTGTTGTCGGAGATTCGCGCCTATGGACAAGGCGTGATCGTCGTCGAGCAGATCCCCACGAAGCTTGCCCCCGATGTGGTGAAGAACACGAATCTCAAGCTCGCGCACCGCATCGTTGCGGGCGACGATCGGGCGGTCCTCGCGGCCGCGATGGCGATGGATGCCCGACAGCAAGAGGCGCTTGCGACGCTGACGGTCGGCCAGGCCGCCGTCTTCACCGACGGGGCGGACGCGCCGCTCATGGTGCAGGTGCCGCGCGCGAAGGGCGGGGCGAACACCTGGCCCTCCAACGAGGTGGTGCGTCAGAGGATGGCAGGACGCGCGGAGCTGAAGGCGCTCGCGGATCTCTACCTGCCGTCCGCCGACTGCGATGCGGCCTGCCTCGAGTCGCTGGAGGCATGCCGGCTCGCGCGCCATCTCGTCGAGTTGGACGAGCCTCGGCGCGCTGTGTCGCGCCTCGTCCTCTCGACCATCCTCACGCCCGGCGCTCTCGAGAGGACCTGGCCTGAGCTCGCAGACCTCGTCGAGGCGCGCTGCCCACCGTGGATCGACGCACACGTCCTCCTCGGTCGGCTCGTGGTGCACGCACCCTCGGCGCTGGCGGCGCAGCGCGGCGCGAGCGGCGGCTGGTCGTACTCGGAGACGCGCGCCGTTGCTTCGGCGATCCGGCGCGTGTTCGAGGCCGGTTACGAGGGTCGCGGTAGCAACGACGCCGTCAAGGCGTTGCGCACGGTCTTCGTCGAGCGTCGGGGCGGCCGGCTCGGGCCGTTCCTGGGTTGCGCCGAGATCTGGGGCGACAGCGAGGTCGCGTGCCTGTGCCGCGATCCGGTCGCCGAGCTGGTCGCGAACGGAGCCTACGACACCGCATGGGCCACAGCAGCCGAGGCCGATCGGCGCCAGGGCAGCGGGCGCCCGGCGACATGGGAAATTTGCCAGGACGCCGCGTACCACCTCGTCGAGTTCCCGACCGGCGACGACGAGGCCGTCACCCACGCTGCACGCTGTGTCTCGTTGTGCCTCGGTCAGCAGATGCTCGCGACGCGTCCCTGGTCGCACCCGAGGACGCAACGCCGCGTGTTCGACGAGCTGCTGCACGCGGCAGGTCACGTGGAGGCGGGTCCGGCCGAGAACGCATCGGAGGAAGCACGTGCCGACTGAGCTCGACGCCTCGCCGGAGACCAGTGAAAGTGGGAGTCAGAGCCAGGACTCACCGCCGCCGGACGGCGATCGCCCTGACGTCAGCGGCGGAAATGGAGGCAATCCGAGCTCAACTGGGAACGACGCCGCGCCGGAGTCGGGTGACATTGGGAGCCAGACCCAAGATTCACGGCCGCCGGATCGCCCTGACGCCGGCGTCGGAAATTTAGGCCATTCGAGCTCACCTGGGAACGACGCCTCGCCGGAGACGCGTAACAGTGCGAGTCAGACCCCAGATTCACCGCCGCCGGACGGCGATCGCCCTGACGTCACCGCCGCGGGTGGGGACCATCCGAACACGGATGGGGATCACTTCGAACCGTTCGACCCCAAAGGCCCGAAGTTGAGTGACTACGAAGGCCCGCACTTTGGGCATACTGGGAGCCCTCTTCCGACGCAGAGAAATGACCTCCCGACAGGCGACCACGCCAAGGAGGCCCCGAGGAGCGGGCGCGGGAGCGGGAGCGGGGGTCTCGCCAGCGCGACGGCGGACACGGCGTACAGGCGTGAGGGCAGAGCAGGGCCTGGTAAGCAGGGCAGATAGTGGCCCCCGAGGTCGGCGACACCTCGTACGGAGGCGGTGAGGGTGGGAGCCCGAGCGAGGCCTCACCGTCGCCTGACCGTGATCGCCCGGCTGTCGGAACCGGGACGGGAGAGATCCAGCGCCAAAGCGACGCCGTCGACCAGGAGCGTCTTGCGCCTGTGACCGGCGCGGAGAGCGACAACCCGCGCCTGCCCTCGCCGCCCGAAGCTCCGCTCACGCCGGAGGAGGCAGAGGCCTTCGAGAACCGGGAAGCGGCCGAAGGCTCGACGGCCACGGAGGACTCGCCGTTGAACAGACCCCCTGACCAGTCCGTCGGCGGAGTCGTCTACCACGCGGTGTGGGACGGCGACTTTCAGGTCTGGGACTTCGTCGATGACGCCGGCCGAAGCATCTACAGCACGGTCATCAGTCCGGACGGCGAGAGTGACCAGTCGGCCGTGGTGCGCTTCTGGAACGCCGTCGACGCCGTGCGAATGACGGAGCAGGCGAAGGCGATCACCGATGACGCCGTCGCCAGGTTGCTGCGCGACCAGGGACCGAAGCTGGCTGAGCTGCAGACGAAATGGAGGCTCTCGAGAAGCCAGGGTGGCAGGAGGGCCCCGACGCACAAACGACCCGACTGAACAGCGCTAGAGGGGGCCAAGGCCGAACGGCAGGAGCTCCTCGATGCCTACGACCCGTCGAAGCCTCACAGCACGCAACTCCCCACGGCCACATTCGTAAGTCTCGAGTACGGAACGAAGGTCGTCCCGTTGCCAGGGCCGCCCAGGCTGACGCCCGAGCTGCTGGATCCCCACCAAGCTGCGTCCTCCGAGCGAGGGGAGCAGCTCCGCCGGGGAGTCCCGGACGCAGGCGACCAGGAGCGCCCGCCTCTGACCGGCCCGATGAGCGACAACCCACGCCTGCCCTCGCATCCCGAAGCTCCGCTGACGCCGGAGGAGGCGGTCGCACCACACTGTCGCACCACCAGAACGCGACACCGTTGGGGTGCTCTCGGAGGCACTTGGCGCCCGAAAGTCGTGAGACTTTCGGGGGAACGGATGGAGCTAGCCGGACTCGAACCGGCGACCTCCGGGTGCGTTCAGGCGGTCCGAGCTTTACCCAAATGCTTTACCCGCGGCTAGGAGGGTTCGTCGTCGGCCACAAAGAACCGGCTCCCAGACTGAAGCCCTCTTCCGGACTCGAACCGGAGACCCCTCCTTCCCCATGGAGGTGTTGGAATCGGCATTTGGCTGCAAGCGTTCTGCAAGCATCGGGCTTCCGCAGCGATGCCACCGTGTTCCGCCTAAATGCACGGCCGCAGCTGAAAACCGCGTCGGAGCCTGCATTTAGGCGGAGTGGGCTATCCCCTTGACGCACCTGAGTGCTAGGCGTGGGGTCGCGCGGTCGGTGTGGCGATGAGGGTCTTGTACGGGCTCGGAGGGGTCTGCAGCGTGCTTGTGAGCAGGCGGTGGAAGCGCAGGCCGATGCTGCGCGAGGATCGGCGGTTGAAGCGGAACACGAACTCGTCGAGGTAGGCGTCGAGCTGTTCGTGATTGACGCCGCCCTGGTGGGTTCCGAG